>Ga0318547_10000031_pt1 | contig 29613 bp, 26 predicted proteins | sample GRESIP169b2f20_FD_203515 | JGI IMG/M metagenome (GOLD analysis project Ga0318547, IMG submission 203515) | Tropical soil microbial communities from Luquillo Experimental Forest, Puerto Rico - GRE.SIPMG.169b2f20 | ecosystem: Environmental > Terrestrial > Soil > Tropical forest > Bulk soil...
CAATCATTCAGCAAGCGAACGTCGGGGCTCTGTATTTGCCCTTCGCCGGCCCGCGTCACGCGCATGAATTCCGCTGCTTCGAGAAGTTTCCGCTGAAGTCCGGACAGATTCTGGTGGCCGGCGTTATCGACCCGCTGACCAACATCATCGAGCACCCTGAGGTGGTATCGGATCGAATCGAACGGATCGTTGCTGTGATCGGAGACGCTTCCGCCGTGCTCGCCGCGAGCGATTGCGGCTTCGACACCTCGGCGGGGTGGGGGCGTGTCGCTCCGGATGTGGTGTGGGCGAAGCTGCGTACGCTCAGGGACGGAGCGCGACTCGCGTCTGCGAGACTGTTCTGATTTTCCGTGCCAATGGGCGACGTCAGTTCTTCCGCGCGCAACCAAACGGTGTAACATTATCCGCAAGCTGTCAGCAGGACACACCGACGCCGTCTTCAGCGGCGTGCCGTCGGCAGGCGCGCAGCGAGACGGAACGCGATGAAACTTCCTCGGAGACAATTTCTGCGTCTGGCAGCGGGTGCGGCTGCGCTGCCGGCAGTCTCACGGCTCGCGCGGGCGCAAGCGCAGGACTTTCCCATCAGGCCGGTGCGGATCATCACCCATTCGGCGCCGGGCGGCTCCCCGGACGCGCTGTTGCGGATTGTCGCCGACCGCCTGTCGCAGATGTGGGGACGGCAGGTCCTCGCGCTCAACCATCCGGGCGCCGGCGGCGCCGTGGCGGCGCGCACCGCCGCTGCCGCCGCGCCCGACGGCTATACGCTCTACATGCCGGCCTCGTCGGCCTTCGTGACGCTGCCGGGGCTGCAAGCCAACCTGCCGCTCGAAGTGCCGCGCGATTTCGTCCCGGTCGGCTTCGTCGGCGAGCAACCGTTTTTCCTGTCGGTGGCGTCCTCGCTCGGCGTGACGACGCTGCCGGACTTCATCGCGCTCGCGAAATCACGCCCGGGCGAAATCTCGTATGCCGCAACCGGACGCGGGACGCTGTCCCACCTCGCTGGCGAAGCGCTGCAACAACGCGCAGACATCAAGCTGCTCATGGTTCCTTATCTGGGCGGCACCGCGCAAGCGCTCAACGATGTGATCGTGGGGCGCGTGCCGATGGTCATCGATGGCTATCCTCCACTCGCAGGCGCGTTGCAGGCCGGAGCCATCAGGGCGCTCGCCGTCGGCTCGACGGCGCGCCTGCCCGAGTTCCCGGATTTGCCCAGCGCCGCGGAAACGCTTCCCGGCTTCAACGTCCGCGGCTGGCTCGCGCTGGTCGCGCCGGTCGGCACGCCTGACGCCATCGTGCGCAAGCTGAGCGACGATTTGAGCGCCGCGGTCACCGATCCCGCGACCAAGACCAAGCTCGAAACGACCGGCAACTATCCGCATCCGATGACGCCGGCCGAACTCCTGGCCTTCATCCACGCCGAGCAGCAGATGTAGAAACCTGTGCTGGAGCAGATCGCGCGCAATCCGTAGGGTGGTGGCATAATTTGCCGGTGGGCGCCCACGAGAAATCGGACGGACTTGCGCCTCACTCGTCGTAGACCAAATCCCCGAACCGCACCCAGCGTTTGCCATCGAACCGCGTCAGCTGCAACTGCTGGACGGCCCAATAGTCGGTCGGACTGGTGTTGACCTTGATTCCCGGGAGCAGCATCGGGAGCTCGAGGTCGCGCAGGTTGGTCGCCTGGCGCATGACGTTCTCGCGCGAGAGATCGTTGCCCGCCTGTTTGAGCACCTGTATCAAGGCGGCCGCAGAGTTGTAGCCGTAGCCAAAACTCGGCCGGCGCAAATCCTCACCCGGTAGATACTTGCTCATCCAGGCGCGCCAATCCTTCATCCCCGGGTCATTCTCAAACTCAGGATCGAGCGGGTCCTTGGTCCAGGTCGAGGACAACAAACCGATGCTGCTCTCGAGCCCGGCCGGCTGAAGGACAACGGGCACCGAGGCTGAGATATTGCTCACGAAAAAAATCGGCTTCCAGCCGAGATCGCGGACCTTACGGATCGCCTGCACGGCGAACGGCGGGAGGGTGACGGCGATCAGCGCATTGCAGCCGCTCACCTGGAATCCGACGATCTGCCGATCGATCGAGGCGTCCGTGAACTCGTAGGTCGCTTCTTTGACGGTCGCGGCGTATTTGTCGCCCAGCACGTCGCGCAAGCCGTCCGTATAGTCGTGACCGAACTCAGTGTCCTCATGGAGGATACAGATTTTTGGATTTGGCTCCTGCTTGAGAATGTATCGCGCGTAAAGACGCGCAGCCAGTCGATAGCTCGGAAGCGTGCCCGCGATCGTATAGGGCGTCGCCTTGTAATTGCCCCAGCGGTAAGCGCCGCTCGCGATGAACAGCTGCGGAATTTTTCGCTCGTTGAGATAGTTCGCCACCGCGAGCTGAGTGGGCGTCCCAATCGAACCGTAGGTAAAGGCGACGTGCTCCACTTCGATCAGCTTGCGCGTCTCGTTCCCGGTTCGCCACGGCAGGAAGCCGTCGTCGGCACTGATCAGGTTGATCTTGCGACCATGGATGCCGCCCTGATCGTTGATCATTCGCATGTAGGCCTTCTCGGCCAAACCGAGAGACGAGAGCCAGGCGCCCGGACCAGTATAAGGCATGGTCTGGCCGATCTTGATCTCGCTATCGGTCACTCCCGGCGCGTTCTGCGCGGCCGCCGACATCGCCATGGCCCCGCTCGCGAGCAAGCAGCCGAACAAAATCCGAAGCACTGCGCGCCCCCATTCGCCTTGGATACGACGGGTTGCCTTGCGGCCCTGGCGGAACGTCGGCGGCCGTTCGCACACCGCCGGCTGCTGCGCGCTCACCCCGGGCGGCCAAGCCACCGCGGCGCCGAGAAGACTGATGAAATCCTGACGCTTCATTCGATCACCTCGGCGACGAAGTGACGCACGCGTGCGGAAGGGACGCCGTCCCAACCACTCAGGCGTCCCTCTCGCATTTCTTCATGAAACTGTTCTTGGCGGCGCCGGAGAGTTTCTTGCCCTCCGAGCTCACCGCCTTTGGCGCGCATGCTTCCCGTTTACATTTTTTCAGGAAGCTGTTGAGAGCAGCGCCGGCCAGCGGCTTGCCATTCTTGCCGATTGCTTTGCTCGCGCACGTTTCTTGCGCCATGGCCGGGCCGATCGCCAAGGCCGCAATCAGGGCAGCGAAGACAATTCCCTTCATGGGACTTCCTCCCGTTGGTGAACCTGTCGTCTATAGCAAAAATTGCGGCTGCTAACAGCCGCACAAATCGCCCCACAGCGCCCACACCTGCGTTTCAGGTCCTTCCGCGCTTCGGCATCCGCCGGAAATCGCGCGGACCGCCAGGCTCGCTGATCAGCGCGCGTGCACGCTCAACGGCTATTTTCCCCCAGCTACCAATTCGGCGGGCGCTTTTCGACGAACGCCCGCAGTCCTTCCTGAGCGTCGGCGGTTGCAGCGACGTTGCAGAAATTCTCCACCGCCTCGCCAATGCCGCGCCGGTAATCGAGATCGTTGACCCGCACGAAAGCAGCGCGCCCCAGCCGCATGGTTGCTCGTGACTTCGTCGCAAAAACGCGCGCCATTGCCCGTGCTTCATCCCGCACCCGCTCGTCCGGCGCGATCCGGCTGACGAGGCCGAGGGAAAAGGCTTCTTCGGCGCCAAAGGTGCGGCCGCTGAACAGCAGCTCGAAGGCGCGATGACGGCCGACAATGCGCGGCAGGTGCACAAAATGAATTGCCGGAACGAGGCCGAGGTCGATCTCGGGATAACCAAATGTCGCGCTTTCCCCGGCCAGGAGCACGTCGCAGGAGATGGCCAGCGTCATGCCACCACCTCGCGCAGAGCCGCCGACGGCGGCGATCGACGGCTTGCCGAGATCGTATTGTACGTCGGCCAATTCCACGTACAGCTTGTCCAGCAATCGCCGCACGTCGGTTGCCGGCTTGCCGAGCATCAGACGCAAGTCCAACCCGGCGCTGAATCGACGCGGCAGCGCGCTCGTCAGCACGACGGCGCGAACGTTCTCGTCGGCCGCGGCCCGCCGCAACGCCGCTATGAGCTGCTCGAGCAGCGCAAGGCTCAACGCATTCACGGGCGGGTGCGCGAGGCCGATTTCCGCGATCTGGTCGGAAACGTCGTAGCGCAAGCCTTCATTTGTCATCACTGCCGACCTCCTCCTGATGTAGCGCCCGTACGGTCTGTGCCGGAGCTAGCGCAGATGACATGAAACCCAGTGTCCCGGCGCGACTTCACGCAACTGCGGGATCTCCCGACGGCACCGCTCCTGGGCGTAGCCGCAGCGGGTGTGGAACGCGCAGCCGGGCGGCGGGTTCACAGGACTTGGCACATCGCCGCCAAGCGGGCGCTTCGCCCGCCTGAGCTTGGGATTTGGAATCGGCACCGCGGCAAGCAAGGCCTCCGTGTAGGGATGCAATGGATTGAGAAAGAGCGTCGCTTTCTCCGCATGCTCGACAATCTTGCCGAGATACATCACCGCGACGCGGTGGCTGATATGCTCGACCACCGCAAGTCCATGCGCGATGAACAGATACGAGAGTTTTTTCTCTCGCTGCAGGTCCATCATCAGATTGATGACCTGCGCCTGGATCGACACGTCGAGCGCGGAGACGGGCTCGTCGGCGACGATCAGCTTGGGGTTCAGCGCGAGCGCGCGCGCAATCGAAATCCGTTGGCGCTGACCGCCGGAGAATTCGTGGGGGAAGCTCCTCATCTGCGCGGCGGAGAGGCCGACTTGCTCGAACAGCGCCGCGACGTGCTCGGTCCTTTGCTTTCGGCGGGCAAAGTCATGCACCTCGAGCGGCTCCCCCACGATGTCTCCTGCCGTCATCCGGGGATTGAGCGATGAATACGGATCCTGAAAGATCATCTGCATGCCGCGCCGATGCGGGCGCAACTCCGCCTTGCTCAGATGCGTGATGTCATGGCCGCCGAGCTTGATGGTGCCGCTCGTCGGCTCGAGCAGCCGCAGCACGGTGCGCGCCACCGTCGACTTGCCGCAGCCGCTCTCGCCGACCAGCCCCAGGGTCTCGCCTTCGCGGACCTCGAAGCTGACCCCGTCGACCGCGTAGACCTGCCCGACGGCGCGACGGATGATGCCGCGCTTGACGGGAAAATGTTTTTTGAGGTCGGCGACCTCGAGCACGGCGGCACTCACGGGGCACCTCCGGCGAGGCGATCCGAGTGCCAGCAGGCGGCCCAGTGTCTTGGCCGCTTTTGCTCAAGCGGCGGATACATCGTGCGGCATTTGTCGTCGGCGAATGGGCAGCGGGGCGCGAAGGCGCAGCCCTCGGGGAGCCGGTAGAGCGGCGGCACGACGCCCGGAATCTCCTTGAGGCGCGCGGCGGTGCCGGCGGGCCTGCCCCCCATGCTGGTCAGACGCGGAATCGACGTCAGAAGTCCGAGCGTATAGGGATGCAACGGCGTCTCGAACAGTGCATCGACATCCGCCTCTTCGACCTTCTTGCCCGCATACATCACGATGACCCATTGGGAGGTCTCGGCTACGACCGCGAGGTCGTGCGTGATCAGGATGATGGCGGTCCCGAACTCTTGCTGCAGGGCGAGCATGAGATCGAGGATCTGCGCTTGGATGGTGACATCGAGCGCGGTCGTCGGCTCGTCGGCGATGAGGACCTTGGGATTGCACGCGAGCGCCATGGCGATCATCGCGCGCTGGCGCATGCCGCCGGAGAGCTGATGGGGATACTCGTCGGCTCGCTGCGCCGGTTCAGGAATGCGGACACGGCGCAGCATCTCCACGGCCTTTTCCCACGCCGCGGATGTCGTCAGGTCTTGATGCAGGCGTGCCGTCTCGCTGATCTGCGCGCCGATGGTCAGCACCGGGTTGAGGGAGGTCATCGGCTCCTGGAAGATCATCGAGATGTCGTTGCCGCGCACTGCGCGCATTTGCGCTTCGTCGAGCTTGAGCAGATCCCGGCCATCGAGCTCGATCGAGCCGCCGACGATCCGGCCGGGCGGATCGGGGATGAGCCGCATCACGGAGAGCGCTGTCATGCTCTTGCCGCAGCCGGATTCGCCGACGATCGCCAGCGTCTCACGCGGGCGCAACGTGAACGAGAGGTCGTCGACCGCCTTGATGATTCCGAGCCGGGTAAAGAAGTACGTCCGCAGCCCAGCGACGTCGAGGATGGGCCGTCCCGCGCGTTGCTTGGGACGCGCCCTTTGCCCGGCTGCCGCTTTGTCGACGCTCGACCTATCCATCAGCTGCGCTGCCTCGGATCGAGAATGTCGCGCAGCGCATCGCCGAGAAGATTCGTTCCGAACACCGCGAGGCTGATGGCGATGCCGGGAAAGATGACGAGCCACGGCGCCGTGCGGACGTATTCGGCGGCGGATTGCGACAACATGCGGCCCCAGGAGGGAAACGGCTCGGGTACCCCGAGGCCAAGAAACGACAGCGCGGCTTCGGTGAGAATCGTCGAGCCGAGCTGAGCGGTTGCAAGCACGATCAGCGGTGCAAGGGTGTTGGGCAGGATGTGCCGCGCCGCGATGCGCAGCTCGCTCATGCCGACGGCCTTCGCGGCCTCGACGAAGGGCAGCTCGCGCAACGCGAGCGTATTGGAGCGGATGACGCGCGCCACATAGGGGATGAGCGGGATCGAGATGGCGATGATGGTGTTCTGCAGCGAGGGGCCGAGCGCCGCCGCCATCACCAACGCCAGCACCAGCAGCGGCAGCGCCTGCAGGATATCCATCACGCGTTGGACGATGAGGTCGACCCAGCCGCCGAGATAACCGGACGCGAGGCCGAAGACGATGCCGAACCCGCTCCCGAGCATCGTCGAGCCGATTCCGACCGCGAGCGAAATGCGCGCGCCGTAGATGATCCGCGCGTAGACGTCGCGACCGAATGGGTCGGTGCCCAACCAGTGAGCGCTGCTCGGCGGCGCGAGCGAGAGCGCCGCATTGGTCGACAAGGGGTCGTAGCTGGTGAGGACGTTGGCAAACACCGCGGCGAACACGAACAGTCCCATGATCGCCGCGCCGGCCGCCCCCAGCGGATTGCGCCAAACAAGATAGCGCAGCCGCGCCAATCGTCCGTGCGCGCCGGCGCCAGCCTTGACGAGTTCCGCATCGAAGTCGAGGGTACTCATCGTGCGCTCCCGGCCGAGGCCTCAGCTCTCCGCGTATTTGATGCGCGGGTCGAGGACGGCATAAAGCATGTCGACCACGAAATTGATGAGCACGACGATCGTGGCCACGAACATCACGAGATTCTGGACGATCGGATAGTCGCGCTGGGTGAGCGCCGTCACGAGGTAGCGCGCGACCCCGGGCACATTGAAAACGGTCTCGGTGACGATCAAACCGCCCATAAGAAATGCCGCCTCAATGCCGATCACGGTGACGACCGGCAGAATGGCGTTCGGCAGCGCGTGATGATAGTTGACGCTGCGCTCCGATGCGCCCTTGGCGCGGGCGGTGCGAATATAATCCTGGCGCAGCACCTCCAGCATGGAGGAGCGCGTGAGGCGCAGCATCAACGCAGAGCTGCGAAACCCGACCGCCGCGGCCGGCACGCTCAGCAGCAACAGCTCGTCCCACAGCGTTTTGGGCGGCGCCGTATAGATCGGAATCGCGCCGAAATAGGCGACGAACGCCATCAGGATCAGCAGCCCGAGCCAAAATGACGGCATGGAGAGGCCGCTCAGGCTGAGCACCCGCAGCAGGTAATCCAGGCTGGAATTCTGATGCACCGCGCTGATGACGCCGAGCGGGACTCCGATCACGACGGCAAAGCAGAGCGCTAGTCCCGCCAGCTTGGCGGTGATCGGAATGCGCGGCGCAATCTCCTCGAGCGCCGGCCGCTCGGATACGTAGGAATAGCCGAGGTCGCCGTGCGCGAGCCCGCCGATCCAAGCGGCGTATTGGATGACGATCGGCTTATCGAGGCCGAGCTCCGCCTCGATCTTCGCCTTTTCCCGCGGATTAACGTAGCCGGCCGCGTCATACAGGATATCGACGATATTGCCGGGCATCACCCGCAGCAGCGCGAAGATGATCACCGATATCCCGAACAGGGTGAGCAGCATCAGGAAGAAGCGCCGCACCAGGTAAGCACCCACGGGCTCTATCCTTTCATCTCGGCCGCGGCCGATCGAATTTGCCGCGCGTGACGGACGGCTCGCAAGCAAGTCCAGGCCGAGGTCTCGTGCCGCACCCCCATCATGCGCCGCAAACCATCATGGCGAGCTTGACCGGAACGGTTGCCGCTGCCGAGGCGCGCCGGGCCGCAAGCCGGTCGAGTTAAGCATGCGCGCGCGTCGTTCGAATCAATGCTCGAGCCAGACGTCCTCGAAACGCCAGCCGTTGTACGAGCTGTTCGTCATGATCGTGATCCCCTTCACCCGCGGCGACCAGCAGGTCGCCCGGCGCGAATGCAGGATGATCGGCCGCGCTACGTCCTCCTGCAGCTTCTTGTCGATCTCCCAAACCAGCTTCTTGCGCTTTTCCAGATCCGTTTCCCCCGACTGCTGGTCGAACAGCTTCTCGAGCTCTTTGTTGCAATAGTCGGTGTAATTGCGCTCCGATCCGCAGCCGTAATTCTCGTAGAAGTTCTGGTCCGGATCGTCGACCGAGCTACCGGTGAGGTTGAGCCCTACCGCGTAGTCCTTGCGCGTGACCTTGCTGTGCCAGTTGCTCGTTTCCACCACTTCGAGCTCGCCGTCGATATAGATGTCCTTGAGCTGATCGATCAGGATGACCGCGGGATCGCGATAGACGTTAATGTTTCGCGTCGAAACCTTTATGGAAAGCCGTTTGTCAGGACCGTAGCCGAGCTTCTCCATCAGCTTGCGCGCTTGCGCGCGGTTCGCCTGGATGTCGGGGCCGTAACCCGGAATCGTCTTGAGCATCTCCGGTGGCATCCCCCACACGCCTGCTGGCGGTGGCAGCATGGAGCCCCCGATGTCGTCTTTGCCTTCGGACAGGATGTCGACGAATGCCTTGCGGTCGAGCGCGAGCGCCATGGCGCGGCGTAGATCGGCATTGTCGAACGGAGGCTTGTCGCGGTTGACGATGAGGTTGGTGCTGACGTTGATCGGAACGAGAGAACACAGGGCTTGCGGCGCTTGTGATTTTACGTCCTTGAGCAGCGGAATGGTCACCTCAGTTGGGAAGGTCATTTCGAACTTGCCGGCAACGAAGGCAAGAATCGCAGTCGACCGATTGGGGATGATGGTGAACTCGATGCCGTCGAGATAGGGGTGGTCCTTCTTCCAGTAATCTTCGTTTCGCGTGATCTTGATCGACTCGTTCTGCTTGAACTCCACGAACTTGAACGGACCAGTACCGATCGGCTTGATGCGCATGTCGCGCGCCGAGACATGGCACGGATAGATCGGCGAATACCCGGAGGCAAGCAGGGCAAGCAGCGCCGGCTGCGGGCGCTGCAGGTGAAAGGCCACCTCATCGTCACCGTTGACCTTGACCTCGGTGACGTTCTTGTACCAGTCCTGGCGCGGATTCTTGCGCAGCGAATCCTTCGACTTGCCCATCAGCAGATCGAAGGTGCACTTGACGTCGTTGGCCGTGAACGGCTTGCCGTCGTGCCACTTCACGCCCTGCCGCAGCTTGAACGTCAGCTCGGTGTTGCCCTCATTCCACGACCAGCTGCTTGCCAGGTCGGGTACGATCGATTGGAAGCTGTTCTGGGCGACGTCCTGTTTGTACATGACGAGATTGTTGAAGATCGGCATGAACGGGATCACCGTCGAGTACGTCGCCTCCTCGTGGATCGACGCGCTCGGCGGACTATCCCGGTGATAGATCTTCAGTATGCCGCCGTGCTTGGGCTCGTCGGCGACGGCCGCCGTGAAGGAAACGGCGGCGATCAGCAGCGAACCCGCCACCACCAGTCTCAATGCCAGACGCATTGCCCATCCTCCCTATTCGCCCCGGTTGCCGTCGCACGGTTCTTCCGGTGCGCTAGGCCCGGGACGCAGTTTCAAAATCGACGATCTCGGCGCCCCGCTCGCAGTGCGGGGGGAGCCCGGCCGAAGCGCCGCAATTCATGGGGCCGCCCCTCACGGCCCGTGCAACAAACTTCTCCGCAAATCTCCCCAATGGCAAGGCATTTTGACGCGTCTTGTCGACGCGTCCGGATCCGGCGCCGCTGCTTGAGATGAACGCACAGAGCCGGACGTCTCGGATCAGCCCATTTGCGTGCGCACCCGGAGGCATCGTCGGGCCGATGCTTGCTCAGCCGTTGAATTCAAGGATGTAGAGCCCGCCGTTGTAGTCCGTGCTGTAGATCAGGCCGCCGGCTTCGACGAATACATCGGCGGATTGGATCACCTGCGCGCGATTCGGCCGGTGGTCGATCATGCGCGCGGGCGCGGGCGGCACCAGCGCGCCAAGTTCCTTGGGCCGGTATTGGTCGCGGATGTCGAACGCGCGCACTCCCGCATTCTGATAGGTCGCAAAGATCAATTCCGAGCTTACGAAACTGCCCGGCCGGTTCTCGTGGATATTGTGCGGGCCGAAGTGGCCGCCCTTATGCACGTAGTCGGCCTCCGCCGGCGTCGGGAAGGTGGAAACGCTCACGGGATTTCCCTTCACCCGGTTGTCGAACACCCAGATGAGCTTGAGGCCATCCTCCTGATGATCGAGCACGGCTTCATCGAGCACGACAAGCAGATCGCGGTCGGGCAGCGGCAGGCAATTGTGCGTCCCTCCACCGAACGGCGGCGACCAGTTCCGACGCGTGATCAGCTTGGGTTGCGTGCGGTCGGCGACGTCGATCACCACCATGCCGGCATCGCGCCACGCGGCATAAGCGGTATCGCCGTGCACGATCGCATGGTGCAATCCATAGCGGCTGGTCGCCGGCCATGATGGCGTCTCGCCGCCGGCCTGGTGCATGCCGGGGATCCAGTAACGCCCGGCCGCGCGCGGATTCGCCGGGTCGCCCATATCCACGGTCATGAAGATGTAATCGGTGAAGCCGTCGAGCAGCGCCGAGACGTAGGCCCATCGTCCGCCCGTGTACCAGATGCGGTGAATCCCGCCGCCGTCAACCGGCATGAAGCCGATGCGCCTCGGGGTCTGCGGCCCGGAAATGTCATAGACTGCGAGCCCCGCGGTCCAGTCGCGCGCGGTGCTCTTCTTCTCAGCCGTGCCCACCACCTTGCCGAGCTGACCCTTGTAATAGGCCTTCTCGTCGGCGAACTCCGCGGCCGCGAACATGTCCTTGGCGTTGATGACGAGGAGCAGCTCGTCATGGGTTTGCAGGTGGATGTTCCAGGTCCCCGGCGGCGCGGCGAGGTAATTCACCGCGCGCGGGCGCTTGGCGTCGCGTACATCGACAACGCTGAAACCCTTGGAAAACATGTGGCCGATATAGGCGTAGCCGCGATGCACCATGATCTGCACGCCGTCGGGCCTGCCGCCCTGGTCGGAATGGCCGATGATGCGCATGTTGCGCGCGTAATCGGGTTGCGGTAGGTCGCTCATCGATAGGCGGCCAAGAAGTTCGGTACCGCGATCCAGTCCATCATCGCGCGGTCATCCTGCAACAGCTTCCACATCGCGCGGTCTTCGTCCGTGCGCAAGTTTACGCCGAGATGGGTGCCGAGCTTGCGCCCGTGCAGCATGATGCGCTCGCCGATCGGCTGGCGAATCCTATTGTATGCGGCAAGCCCAGCGTCGACATCGTCATGGCTGCCGAGCGCCTCGGCAAGCGCCTGCGTGTCGCCGCCGGCCTTGGCCATGCCGAAGCCCATGTGCGGGCGCGCGGACGACGCAGCATCCCCGACCAGCGCAACGCGCCCGAATACCAATTGCGGGGTTGAGAAGTCATAGATCGGCGTGAAGAACGGCCGCATCTGGCTAAGGCAATCCAGAAACTGCGGCGGCATGATCGCTTCGGCCTCCGCACGCATTTGCGCGATCAGGTCTTTGCGGATGAGCGGCGGCGGCACGGAATACTCGTGCTGGTGGCCGTTCTCGTCCACGCACATTGTGCGCAGCGTCTGCGCGTCGCCGACCCGATACCAGATGAAATTGTACCGGCGATGGCCGAACCGCAGGTCGTTGTTCAGCCCGGCGATGGGATAACCGACGATCTGCTGCTGCCGCGGCAGGAAGAACGCGAAGTAAGGGAAAATACTTTCGCGCGTGTGCGGCTTGAGGTCGGCTTCGTTGGGCGCGCCGCGCCAGATGTAGTAGCCGGAATAGATCGGCTGGATCGCCGGCGCGACCTGCGCGCGCACGCTGGAACGGATGCCGTCGCTGCCGATGAGGATATCGGCGCGCTCGCTGTGCCCGCCGGCGAAATGCACGACGACGCCGGAGCCGTCCTGCTCCACGCGCTCGAAGGTATGGCCGAGGTGGTAATGCGCCGTATCGATGGTCTCGCGCAGGAGTCGCTGCAGGCGATCCCAGGAGGTGAGAATCTGCGGCAGATATTTCTCTGCGATCACGCGCCCGTCGCCGTCGAGAGCGATGCGCTTCTCAACCTCGACGCCGAGGTCGCGGGTGCCGGCGCCGCTCTGGCGAAGCGCGTCCAGCAGCTCCGGATGGGTGGTGATCCCGGCGCCGCGGCCGACCAGTTCGACCGTCGAGCGCTCATAGACGTCGGCGTCCCACCCCTTCTGCCGCAGGAACGCCGCGGCAAACAAGCCGGACATCGAGCCACCGATGATGATGGCGCGACGCCTGCGCCGCGAGGAAAGGGAAAAAGAAACCGGCATCTGCTGGATCGGACGAGACAACGTTCGAAAAATGATACACCACCTCCTCGCACGAGCGAGGGGCCGTTGCGGCATGTGACTCAGCAGCAGGCAGCGTCGCGTGGCCGGCGGTCAGGGTTTTGTGGAACGGGAGGGCGGATTACGCTATAGCCCGCGAACACGGGCGTAAACGCCCTTGGAAACCATCCGCCCCGAGGGCGGCAACAGGGAAGGAAAACGACGTGCAGTTGTGTCTACGCGCGAGCTTCGTCGCCGTCTTGCTTGCCGGAGTCTTGGGCGCCGACGCTTCGGCGCAAACGCCGGAACAGTTCTACGCCGGCAAGACCATCGACTTCGTCATCGGCTATCCGCCTGGCGGCAGCAACGACACTTTCGGGCGGCTGCTCGCCCGCCATCTCGGCAAGCACATTCCCGGAAAGCCCGCGATCGTGCCGAAGAATCAGCCTGGCGCCGGCAGCTTCCTGGCGGTGAACACGATCTTCAACGTCGCTCCCAAGGACGGCACCGTCATCGGTATCGGCGCACCGACCATCCCGCTCGACGAGAAGCTCGGCACTCAGGGCGTGCGGTTCAAGACCGCCGAGCTCAATTGGATCGGCCGCATCGATTCGCTCGTCAACATCGTGTTCATGTGGAAGACCTCGCCGGTCAAGACCTTCGCCGACGCCCAAAAACGCGAATCCACGCTGTCGGGGACCGGGGTCGGCTCGACCGTCTCGATCTATCCCACTGTCATGAACAACGTGTTCGGAACGAAGTTCAAGCTGGTGATGGGATACAAAGGCTCGAACGAAGCCATGCTCGCGGTCGAGCGCGGCGAGGTCGAGGGTCACTCGACCTCGTGGACCGCGCTCAAGGTCGCCCACCCCGACTGGCTGCGCGACGCCAGCGTCGCGATCCTCGTGCAGTTCGCGCTCAAGCGGCACGCGGAACTCCCCGACATTCCCACCGCCGTCGAGCTCGCCCGCAACGACGAGGCGCGCGCGATCCTCAGCGCAGTCATGAATGCGACCGAGGTCGGCACCGCCTTTTTCACCACCCCCGGCGTCCCCGCCGATCGCCTCGCCGCGCTGCGGCGCGCGTTCGACGCCACCATGAAGGACCCCGAATTGCTCGCCGATGCCCAGCGGATCAACGTCGGCGTGTCGCCGCTCTCGGGCGAGGAGCTGCAGCGGCTCGTGGCCGAGGCCAGCGAGCTGCCGCCGGCCTTGCTGGACAAGGTCCGCGCCGCCTACACCCTATCGCGGACGAATTGACCGCGAGCGCAGCAGCACTCGCGTTATCCCGCCGCGGGGCCTAGCCGCTCCGGCGCCTCGGCTCGTCGCTGACCAATTCCCCTATCGTGCCGTCGACGCGAAGGCGTCGGTGCTGAACGGATCGCAGCCATTCGACTTGTTCCGCCAGCGCGAGCCAATGGTTCGCAACCTCTGCGAACGCGGCCCTTACGGATGGGTCGATTGCTCCCGCCGCGGACTGCTTGGCCACGATGGCTCGTCTGCGGTAGTACGTTGCCTGTACATCCATGAAGCCCCCCGTTGTTGTGATTGCGCGACATTGCAAGACAAATCAGTGCTGGATTGCGGTGCGATTCAAAAAAATCCCAAGCGTTGCAAAAATCTCACAGAGTGCCACGAGGGAGCGCGCGGATGAGGTGCGGGTGAACGAGTTCCACTGGCGGCACCCGGGGAATGTTTATTTCCGCCATGCATGCGCGCGCCGTTGTCGAAGGTCTTGAGTCACGCCTTCGTCGTCGGCTTTGCTCTGGCGACGGGTGAAACCGCGTGGGCGCTCCCGAAGAATCACTGCGTCCTGCCCCCGCCCGCGTCGAGCGTTGTGCCCTACCGCCGCCGATCAACCGCGTCGGCGACCGCGTCACCAATTGCCCGCACGCGTTTTCCGCTCAATGCCGGCCTCGGCAACGACCCCATCAATCGCGATTTCGACGCGCGCTCCTGCGTAAACAATTGGCCACATGAATCGATTGCATCGAGCGAATTAGCGCGAATGCGACGGTCCCGCATGCCCCGCCGCGTGCGTGGACCGCGGCACACAACCAGCCTTAAGGCTCTGGACCGGCACGCAATTTTCGACGATCCCTGTTGCCTTAATTTTCGACGGTCGCCGTCACCTTTTGGCCATGGTGCTGGGGTCGCCTACCCCCGCGGACAGGGGATCGTCCGCACAGGGGAGGCTGCAATGGCCAAAGTCCTGAACGAAATCTTGCTGTTTTCCTCCATGGCTGTATTCGTCACGGGGATCGTGCTCGCGGCCGCAAGGCTGCTCATCTAATCGAGCCACGAATAAGAGACGAAAAAGCCCGGCAGTCCCAACTGCCGGGCTTTTTGCTTGGATCGTCGCGACAATGCCGATGCCGCTACGTCCGCTCGGGCTCGAAGTTCATGGCGACGCCGTTGATGCAATAGCGCAGATGCGTCGGCGGGGGCCCGTCGTTGAACACGTGGCCGAGATGGCTGCCGCAGCGGCTGCAATGCACCTCAGTGCGCACCATCCCATAGCTGCGATCGGTCGAGCTCTCGACCGCACCTTGAACCGGATCGTTGAAGCTCGGCCAGCCGGTGCCGCTCTCGAATTTCTTCTTCGACACGAACAACGATTGGCCGCAGCCGGCGCAGACGAACGTGCCGGAGCGCTTCTCATAGTTGAGCGCGCAGCTGCCGGGCGCTTCGGTCCCGTGCCCGCGCAGCACCTGGTATTGCTCGGGCGTGAGCAGACGGCGCCACTCCTCGTCCGTGTGGGTGACCGCAAAGTGCTTGTCGTCCATGGCTCCTCCTCCGCTCGCGTTCGCCGCTTCGTCCGGCTCAGGCGGCGTTGCGATCAAGCAGCTCGATCGACACGCCCTCGGGCGCGCGCAGGAAGGCGACGCGCACCCCGGGCCGCACCGTGGTGGGGTCGCGGGTGAACTCGACGCCCTTGGCCTTGAGCTCGGCGACCACCGCATCGATGCCGCTGACCGTGAGCCCGAAGTGGTCGAGGCCCTGGTAGGGCGTGACTGGGGGCGGGTTGACGCCGTCGCCGGGCGCGACCGGCGCGATGAAGATGTTGGCGCCGCCAAGCTTGAGGTCGATGCGCGGTTTGCCCTGCTGCATGGTGCGGATCACCTCGGCGCCGAGCATGCGTTCATACCACTGGGCGGTCGCTTCGGGATTGGCGGTGCGCAAATGGATGTGGTCCCAGGTGTACTTGACCATGTTCGATCTCCGTCGGTTGCCGCGTGGCGTAGCGTAGCGCGGATCGCGCGGCGGCGAAATGCCACGAGCGAGCGCCGCCCTCCGGCTCACCCGACGCGCGCTTGCCGCCGCTCACGGGCGAGCTCGGCGAAGATTTCCTCGTTGTGCTGGCCGAGCGTGGGCGGGGCCGAGTCGATGCGCGGACCACCATGGGCGAAGGTGAACGCCGCCAGCGGCACGCCGAAACCGCCCTCCACCCCGGCGGCGCCGGCATGGCGGTGAACGACGCCGCGGGTCGCCAGTTGCGGGTCGGCGAGCGCTTCGCCCATGGTGCGCACGCGCGCGGCCGGCACGTGGCGCGCTTGCAAGAACTCCTCCCACTCGTCGGCGGTGCGCGTCAACATGATCTCCGAGAGGACGGCGATCTCGCGGTCGTGATCCGCGTCGCGCTCGTCGTTGGTGCGCTTGATCATGTCGGGGCGCCCGAGCACGGTCCACAAGCGGCGCTGCTGGCGCAGGTTGCTGGCGCCGAGCATCACCAGCCCGTCCTTGGTTTCAAAGGCGCCGTTGGTGGCATGGGGATGGCGATTGCCGTGGGGCTTGGGATGGACGCCGTTGCGCAGATAGCCGGTCAGGTGCGAGCTCATCAGGATCATCGCCACGTCGAGCATGGCCATGTCGATGCGCTGGCCGCGTCCGGTGCGCTCGCGCTGGAACAGCGCCGACGCCAGGGCGAAAGCACCGGTCATGCCGGTGGCGTAATCGATCGCCGGCGCGCCGAACTTCACGGGGTGCACGTCCTTGGTCCCCGTCATGGCCATGATGCCGGAGGTGGCTTGGATCACGTGATCGTAGGCGGTTTGTGGTCCGCGCGGGCCGTGCTGACCGAAGGCCGAGAACGAGGCGTAGATCAGCCGCGGATTGATCGCCGAAAGCGCGTCGTAGCCCAGGCCCAGCGCGTCGAACGCGCCCGGCCGGTAGTTCTCCACGAACACGTCGGCGGTGGCGACGAGCTTTTTGAGGATGTCGCGATCCGCTTGCGCCTTGAGGTCGAGGGTGATCGCGCGCTTGTTGGAGGCTTGCGTCAGGAAGGAGGTGCCCATGTTGCGGCGGTTGAGCGCCTTGTCGGTGCCGGATCCGCGGCTCTGGTCGGGCTCCTCGGGATGCTCGACTTTGATCACGTCGGCGCCGAGAACGGCCAATTGATAGGTTGCGAACGGCCCCGCCAGCACATGCGTGACGTCGATCACCCTGATGCCCTCGAACGGTCGCGTCATCGCGGTCTCCTTGCAGGTGGGGTTGCTTCGCATGCTCCATGCGAGCTGCGATAGAACTGGGTGGGGTGGTATTCGCGCTTCACGCGGTCAAGCATCTTCAGGCCGCTGGACAAGCTTGTAGACCGGAGCTTTGGTCGAATCCCACCTGTCCATGATCTGCAGGCAAACGACGCATTTTGCGGCGTTGCTTTCGCTCTTGCGAAGCCGCGAATGGGTCACCGAATAAAGTGCTCCGCAGTGGGGACAAAAGAAAGTCTTGCCCTCGGGAACTGGCCCTGTGAGAGGCATGGGAGCGCCTCCGTAGACACGCGGCTACTATGCGCCCCGAACGACATAAATTCCAGCGGGCCTCGCGGGGATGGAGCGCGCGCGAAATCCTTGGGGGGCGCGCGCGCCCACGCGACGAACTCTCGGACTTCGCTAATGCTCGATCGGGCTACGGAGTATCGCCCGAAAACCCTCACGTCCCGCTCTTCGCCGCCGGGCTCGCGCTTCCCGCCACCGTCGCGATCTTGGTCGCGGTGTGCAGGTGGCCGTCCCAGCGTTTGGCGAAGGGCGCGGGCAGATCGAACTGGTCGAGCACGCGGGCGACGATGTGGTTGACGATGTCGTCGACCGTCTGCGGGTGGTTGTAGAACGCCGGCACCGGCGGCACGATCGTCACCCCCATGCGGGCGAGCTTGAGCATGTTCTCGAGGTGCACCTCCGACAACGGCGTTTCGCGCACCACCAGAACCAGGCGGCGGCGCTCCTTGAGCACCACGTCGGCGGCGCGGTGAACGAGGTGCTCGCCGTAGCCGTTGGCGATGCCGGCGAGCGTGTGCACCGAACACGGCATGACCACCATGCCTTCGGTCTTGAACGAGCCGGAAGAAATCGACGCGCCCATGTCGCCCTGGCTGTGGACGACGCTGGCGAGCGCGCGCACCTGCTCCACGGTGTAACGGGTCTCGTGCTCGAGCGTGCGCTGCGCCCACTTGCTGATGATGAGGTGGGTCTCGACCTCGCTGCCCTTGAGCGCCTCGAGCATCCGCACGCCGAAGATGGCACCGGTCGAGCCGGTCATGCCGATGATGAGACGCCGCATTCCGTTTCCTCCGCCATCGCCCGATCAAGGGCCAGGTATGACAGCAAACGCACGAAATCCATTCCGTTGCAAGGACATCTCAGCAGTGCTCCCGGCTTGCAATCGAGGATCGCGCGAAAGGGTTAAGCCGTCATAAGCGTGTTTACCGCACCGCGATCAAGTGTCGAACAGGTGGCCGAACTTCTCCCGCGCCATGCGGCGCTCCTCCGGCGTGGGCACGTTCACCTTGGGGAATTTGTCGCGCCAGTGCCAGGGCCGGCAGGCATCGATGATCGCCCGGCTGTTGGTGTTGTCGCCGACCGCCTTGCGCTCGGGCTCGATGCGCGGATCGAGCGGGGTCGACCAGGCGTTGCGGATGATGTCGATCGAAGTGGCAGGGTCCGAGCGCGTGAGCATGGCCCAGACCAACTCTTCGAGATTGGACACGTCGATGTCGTCGTCGACCACGACCACGTAGCGGCCGCAATAGGCGCCGACGTGGCACATGGCCGCGATGTGGCCGACCTGCTTGGCATGGCCGGGATAGCCCTGGTTGACGGCGACGGCGAGGAGGAGCCGCGCGTTGCCGACTTCGTGCGCCCAGGCCGCGGTCACCCCCGGCACGCCCGCCTTCGCGATGTTCTCACGCAACAGGCCCGAGCGGACCACGGCGCGATAGCGACAAATCTCGTCCGGCGGACGCTGCGGCACGCAGCCGAACAGGATAGGATTGTTGCGGTAGTAGACGGCCTTGATGTCGAGCACCGGCTCGGGCCGCAGGTCGCTGGCGTAATAGCCGGTCCATTCGGCGAACGGCCCTTCGACGCGCTCGTTGCCGGGCTCGACGAAGCCCTCGAGCACGATCTCGGCATTGGCCGGGATCGGCAGCCCGGTGACGGGGCCGTTGATGACCTCCACCGGCTTGCCGCGCACGCCGCCCACGATCTCGTACTCGCTCACCCCGTAGGGCACCTCGCTCGAAGCCATGAGGAAGGTCATGGGATCGCCGCCGCAGACCACGGCGACCGGCATCGGGGCGCGGCGCGCCTGGTACTTGTCGCGCATCTGGCGGCCGTGCTTGCCCGGCGAGATGTAGAAGCCCGCGGTCTTGGCGTCGTGGATCATCACGCGATAGGTGCCGCAGTTGACCCAGCCCTCGTCGGGATCGCGGGTGATGTTGAAGCTGCCGGTGCCGATGTAGCGGCCGCCGTCGGCCGCGTGCCATTTGGGCGCGGGGAAGGCGGTGACGTCGACGTCGTCTCCGGTCATGACGTTCTCGAAAATCGGGCCGTCGTCGACGTATTTGGGCGCGATGCGCGTCATCGGCCCCATGAAATTGGTACGGAACCCCTCGCTCAGCTCGATCTTGCTGAGATCGGTGGGAAAGCCGAGCGTCATGTTCTTGCGCTTGCCGCCGAAGAAGTTGACCAGCACCCGGCTGCCTTTGATCGTCCCCGGCACTGCGTCGAACACGAAGCAGGGCGCGCCGTCGTCGTGGACCATGCCCGCGACCACGCCGATATCCTGCTGCCAGGTGAGGCCGCTCACGTCCCTGACCTCGCCGAGCTTGCGCGCCTCCTCGAGCCATTGACGCAGATCGTCGTAGCAAAGCCGCGGCTCGAGATTCGAGCGTCCCGCGGCATCGGCGGTTTTCGACGCGCCGGTCGCAGCGTTCATGGGATCGGCTTGTGCGGCCATTCACGTTCTCCAGGCGGCGGCGAGCTTACACGCGGGGTCGCTCGCGCGCATCCGGCAAATTTTTTCTCCGCGGTCCGTCGTTCCATAGGCGAGAACGAGGCGCGGCGAGACAATCCCGCTTCAGTCGAACACGCCTTGCTGGCGGTAGGAGTCGTACTCCGCCTCGGTCAATCCGATGAGATCGCGGAACACGAAGTCGTTGTCGGCGCCGACGCAGGGCGCCGGGCCCACGATGTCGCCGGGGGCATCGGCGAGATCGAAACCCGGATAGCAGTAGGCGTGATCGCCCATCTCGGGATGGCGCCGCACGCGGAACTGGCGGCGGGCGCGCAGTTGCGGGTCCGCGTAGAGGCCGGCCATGGTCACCACCGGATAGGCGGCGACGCCGGCCGCCTGCAACGCGACGGCGGCGGCCTCGGCGCTGCGCTGCGCGGTCCAAGTCGAGATGACGGCCTCGAGCGCCTGGATATTGGCCCGCCTTGCCGCGGCGCAAGCAAAGCGCGCGTCGATCGCCAGCGTCTCGTCTCCGATCGCTTGGGCGAGCGCCGCGAAATCGGCGTCCGACCAGCACGAGAGCGCGACCCACTGCCGGTCGCTGGATGGGAATGCGCCGTGCGGCACGGCGACGTGGTCGTCGTTGCCGCAGCGCGCGGGGACGCGCCCGCTGGCGAAATAATCCTGAAGCGCCGCGCCCATGAAAACGAGGCCGCATTCGTATTGCGACAGATCGATCAGCGCGCCCCGGCCGGTTCTGCGGCTGCGCATCACGCCCGCGAGCGCAGCCGACGTACCGAGCAGCGAGGCGATGTAATCGATGTAGGGACCGTAGAGCAGCATGGGCGGACCATCGGGAACGCCGGTCAGCTCGCACACGCCCGCGAGCGCCGAGAGCTGCGAGCCGAAGCCCGGCTGGTCCGCGCGCGGCCCGGTCTGTCCCATATTGCAAGTCGACAGCATCACGAGACGCGGGTTGAGCTCGGCGAGCGCGGCAAAGCCGAGGCCGAGGCGCTCCATCACGCCGGCCCGCATGTTCTCGATGATGAGATCGCACCATTGCGCCATGCGGCGCGTGAGCGCTACGCCCGCGGGCTTCTTGAGATCGACGGTGACGCTGTATTTCGAATCGTTGAAAAAGGCGAAGCAGCCGCTGCGGTTGTAACCGTGGCGATTGTCCTTGAACGGCGGATATTGAATGCGGAAGCCGTCGGGACGCTCGCGCGATTCCATGTGAATGGTGCTGGCGCCGAAATTGGCCAGCACCTTGCCGATATGGGGGCCCGCGGCATAGCCGCCGAACTCGAGGACCTTGAGCCCGGCCAGCGCCTGCGCCACCGCGGTCACGACCGGCCCCCGGCCTGGCGCGGCGGCTCCGCCATCGCGGGCGCGGCCTGCGCCGACTTCGTTGCGGCGAACGGCGCGCCGGGAGCGTGACGTAGCGGCGGCCGCGCGCCGTCGATCACCGCGAAGCTGCCCGCAAAGCGCTCGGCGGCGCTGGCGATGGTCTGGAAGAAGCCGCGCGCCTCGAGCTGGGGATCGCTGGCGATATCGGCGACCGTCGACACCGGATAGCCCAGCATTTCGCGCCGGTGCCCTTCGGTCAGGAATTCGCGCTTGCTCAGGGGAGCGAAGAATTTCGCCACCGGCGCCTCGATGGCGTCGACCTCGGCCTGATCGGCCTTGGTGGGGTCCCAGACCTTCCAGTCGATGGCGGCGAGCGCGCCGAGCTCTGCGCCACGTTCGCGCATCCACGCGACGAGCTGCTCGTTGGTGCGCCGCCCCGCCACGCCGCCATAGAAGATGAAGTTGATGTAGCCGTCGCGGCACGGCCAGAACACGCGGTAGCGCGCGCCCTTGATCGAGCGCCCGGTGATGAAAGCGCCGGCGCGCGTGGGCTCGAGGCCGACGAGATCGACGAAAGCGGGCGCGTGGGACAGCGCGGTCACGACCGACGCCTGGGCGGAGACGTCGACGAGATCGCCGCGGCCGGTGGCGTCGCGATGAAACAGCGCAACGAGCGCGCCGATCGCGGCTTGGGCGCCGGCCCACCCGTAGGATTGCGGCTCGCTCACCCGCACGGGCATGCCGTCCGGCTCGCCCGCGAGCGCCATGGCGCCGCCCGCGGCCATGAGCTCGATGTCGCTCGCCTTCCATGCGCTGCGCGGGCCGACGCCGCCGAAGGGCCGAATGGCGACGACTACCAACCGCGGATAATTCTCCCGCAGCGCGTGAGGATCGAGGTGCGCGGCGGAATCGGACGGCGTGAGCAGGCAGACGTCGGCCGCGCGCAGCAAATCCTCGATCCGCGCCCGGTCGCTGGGCGCTTGCAGATCTAGCTCGAGGATTCGCTTGTTGACGTTGAAGGCCCGCCAGTCCGCGCCGCCGCGGTCGCTGCCGGGCGGCTCGAGCTTGACGACATCCGCGCCCAGGTCGGCAAGCACGCGGCCGGCGACCCAGCCGAGTCGGTCCGTCGCGTCGATGATCAAGACGTCGGAAAGCAGCATGGAGCCACTCTTTCCACCCGTCATGCGCGGGCTTGACCCGCGCATCCATCCTTTTCGCAACAAGGTCTTTTTACGAAGGCCGATGGATTGCCGGGTCAAGCCCGGCAATGACGACGATGCTTGGCATTACTCAGCGCCCAGAGCGGGCGAGCGAGTGGACCCAGCCCACCATGCGCGAGCGCGCGTTCTCGATGTCCTTCTTGCTGAAGAAGTCCTCCGGCTTGACCCGGTCCACCGGATAGACCGGGCGCAGAAAGTCGCTCTCGTAGCCGAACGGCACCGTGGCATCGATGCCCATGCCGCCCTCGAAATTGGTGTTCGAGGCCGTCCACTGCTTCTCGCCCGCGGTCATGCGCTCGGCCGGCATGAAGGTCTGGCCGCGGCCGCCGGGGATCGGATTGAGGATATCGGCGCGCGGGTTCACGCGCGTGGTGAGGCACCACATGATGTCGTCCATCGAATATGGATCGACGTCCTCGCTCACCGCGATCGCAAGCCGCATGCCCTGCGAGCAGGAGAGCGCCGCGGCCATGAAGTTGCGCTGCCACCCTTCGTCGATCTGGTGGCGCTTCTTCACCTGGATGATGCAGCCGCCCCAGTCAGTCATGCAGTAGGGGATCACCACGTTCTGCACGATGCCGGGCTGCAGCCGCTCGCACAGCTCATAGATCGCCGCTTCGCGCACCGTGGTGTCGATGTTGTGGTCGTCGAGGGTGTGGACGCCGAGCGCGAAGATGATCGGCTTGGTCTTGGGATTGCGCATGGTGACGGCGGTCACGTGGAAGGTCGGCGCCTTGTAGGCCTTGCCCATGTAGCCCGCCCACTCCGGATGGAAGTGGAAACGGCCCTGGACGCCGGCGTCCTCCGATTCCTTGGTCTCGAACCGACGATCGCGCGGATTGACGTAGCCCTCCAGCACAAGCTCGGAATCGGCAAGCGCCATGGCGTTGACGGTGCGCGCCTTGACCAATCGGATGGGCGCGCCCTGCACGGCGCCGGCGATGCCGATCTCGTCGCAGCCCATGGGCAACACCGCGTAATCGAAGCCCGCGCCCGCGAGCAAGGTGCAGGCCGGCGGCACGCCGAAGCACATGGTGATCGGCACCGGTTCCTTCGACTTGTAGTACTTGTTGACGACCTGCCACATGTGCGAACCGGGCGAGATCTGGAACGTGCCGACGTTGCCCCAGCGGAAATTCATGCGGTTGTAGCCGAGGTCCGAGCCGCCATCGAATTCCGGCCCGGTGACGCAGCGGATGGCCGAGCCCACGGTCAGCTCGGGCTCGTAGGTGGTGTGCCGGATCGCCACCACGTGCTCGTTGACGTCCTTCGGCGACTTGATCACGTGCTCCTGACACGGCGCGTCCTGCTGCGGGATTTCGACCGGCTTGAGCGGACGGCGCAGCGCATAGGCGAGCTTCTTCACCCGCTCGGCGTCGTCCTTCCAGCCGAACATCTTGTTGATCACCTTCATGTCACCGAACAGGTTGGTGACCACGCGGTGATGGGGCTTGCCTTTGACGTTGTTGAACAGCACCGGACAGCCGCCGTCCATGTGCTTCTGCAGGCCGGTGATTTCGAGATCGGGATCGACCGTCTTGTCGGTTTCGATCAGATCGCCCTGGCTGCGCAGCCAGTCGAGCGCGGTGCGCAGATCAGCCGCATGGTGCTGCTGGGCGGCGGCAGGTTTTTCCTTGCGCAGTGCTTTTTGCATGGTTCTTGGGCTCCCTCGTAAGGCGGCGCGTGCTCCGCCTGCCGTTTTCGCAATTGTTCCGAAATCCGTCCGGCACGGTGGTAAAGCATTTTCACCGCAGCGCCAAGGCGCATCAGGGCTTGCGGCTCTGCGCGTTCCAGTAGCGCTCGAGATTTGCGATCAAGGCCGGGCTGAAGTGGCAGTAGGCCTGCTCGCGCGCGTAGACGGCGAAATAGGCGCGGAACATATCGAGCGGCTCCTGCGCGATGCGGATGGCGCGCCGGTTGCCCGCCGCGCTCACCACGCCCGAACTAGTCAGCCCCTTGACTACGCGCTCGATGGCCGCGTCCATCTCGCCGGTCCCGACGATCTCGTCACAGATCAGCCGTCCTTCCGGGCTGTCGCATTCGAGTCGGCGCTCGTACTGGATCGCCTGCCGCGCGATGCGGTCGCCGGTGAAGCGCGGCAAGCGCATATTGGCCGCGCCCGGGATGATGCCTTCCTTGCGGGCGGGCAACGTGAGGAATGCGCTGCGCTCGGCCAGCACATAGTCCATCACCAGCAAGACTTGGCAGTGGCCGCCGATGGCAAAGGCTTCGACGGCCGCGATCCAAGGCTTCTCGACGGTGTTGCCGCCGAACTCGTCGGGCGGGGCGTCGTCGGCGAAGGCCAGTCCGCGATAGATCTTGTTGACGTAGCCGAGATCGCGCTGGAGATACCAAACGAACGGGATGCGGCCGTGATAAAGATGCGTGAGATTGATGCCGGCGCCGAACACGCGCCGTCCCTTGTATTTCGGATGCTCGACGACGGCGCCGCGCATGACGGCGATTTCGCTCGCGCGGTCGAGCAGCGCAAGATCGACGCAGATCTCCGCGCCGTCGAGCGAGGTTTGATCTTCCGCGTTGAGAAAGCGCGGATTGTCCTGCGTCACCACCGCGGCCTTGCCGGCGCGGTGAACGGACGCGCCATCAAGCTTCACCCTGCCATCGCGCTCGAACTGCGGCAGCAGGGCTTGTGCCTCGGGCCGCGGCAGCAACATGGCGTGGCAGAGGTGGCGCCCGGAGCGCTCGCTGCCGAGCACCGACGAGAGAAACAGGCCCTGATCGATCTCGAGGCCGCTCTTGTCGCGCTGGATGGAGCCGTCCTCGGCGGCGATCTCCTGCGCCGTCGGAACGAGGCCGGGCACCACACCCGCGGCCCGGATCGCCAGCTCCTCCACCCGCACGAAACGCGAGCGTTGCACCGTCAATGCATCATAGACGGCATCGCCGTGGCGGCGCAGAAAGCGCACGCGGGCGTCCCGCGCTGCATCCTGAATCGCTCGCGCCGCGGCCTGCTCGTTGGCATTGCGACGGGCCTTTTGCGGCAAGCGCCCAAGAAGACGCGCCGAGGTCCGCCAATAGCCGGAAAACCTCTCGCGATCGGCGGGAAAATCGGTGGTCTCGCCCGGTTCCGCTTGCAGCCAGGCCTTGACCTCGCCGGCGGGTAGTCCCGCCGCCGCAAGGCATTCACTTGCATTGATCTCGGTTGTCACGGCACTGGACACTAGCCAAAGCGCCGATCCAGTAAAAGCACAGCTGAGGGAGCATCAAACTCCGCTCACCCCCGAACGGAAGTTGGAACGCGACTTTCCGCTACGCCGCCTTCTCGAAATATTTCTTGAGGTTTGCGCGCACGCGGGCAAGCGGCGCAACGGAGAGGTCGGGCAGCGCAAACTCACGCCCGGTGACCTTTTCGTAGACGTCGATATAGGTAGCCGCGGCCTGCAAAATGACGTCCTGCGGGATTTCGGGAATGGGATCGGCGTAGGGATCGCAGCGCGCCGCCACCCAGCGCCGGATGAAATCTTTATCGAGCGTATCGGGCGGCGCGCCGGCGGCAAAGCGCGCGGGATAGGTCGCGGCAAGCCAGTAGCGGCTGCTGTCGGGGGTATGAACCTCGTCGGCCAGGACGATGGCGCCCTTGGCGTCGAAACCGAACTCGTACTTGGTATCGACCAGGATCAGCCCCTGCCGCGCCGCCATCTCGCGGCCGAACGCAAACAGCGCCAGCGCCTTGTCCGAAACCTCGCGCCACTGCTGTTCGGTCAAGAGCTTGCGCGTGACGATCTCGTTCGCGCTGAGCGGCGCATCATGGTCGCCCTGAGCCGCCTTGGTAGTGGGGGTAATGATCGTGCGCGGGAGCTTCTGGTTGTCGCGCAGCCCGTCCTCGAAGCGGTGGCCGTACATCTCGCGCGCGCCGTTCTTGTACATCTGCAGGATCGACGTGGAGGTGGTGCCGGCGAGATAGTCGCGCACCACGATCTCGACCGGCATCATGGCGAGGCGCTTGCTCACCAGCACGTTGGGATCGGGATATTCGATCACGTGGTTGGGACACAGGCTTTGCGTGGCCTCGAACCAGAAACGCGTGGTCTGCGTCAGCACCTGCCCTTTCAGCGGGATCACGGCGAGGTTGCGGTCGAAGGCGCTCACCCGATCGGTGGCGATGAGAATGCGCGCACCGTTCCTGAGATCGTAGTTCTCGCGCACCTTGCCGCGGTAATAGCCGGGAAGCTCGGGAATGACGGCATCGGCGAGGGTATAATGCGCGTAGGGAGCGAGCTTGGATGTGCTGATCATGGGGATGAGGAGCGGCCAGAAGCAACGGTTGGAATCCCGAATCTAATGTCCCGTTCCGGGCACCTCAATGCTCCCTGCCCGATTATCCTCAGAACTTGGTGCCCTGGAACCCTTGCCGCGGCGCGCGCGGCCCACTTCAATCCGGCTCATCGGCCATGGCCCGCCATGCGGCAATGACGGCTCGCACATCGCTGGATTTTCCGGCTATACCGCCTTGAAGGAGAGCAAACCCATGAAGCCAGGCCTTCGCCCGGGCGCCTCCCGGGTCAACCGCATCACCATCGGCCCGGAGCGCACCATCAGCTTCATGGGCGAGGACGCGCGCACCTACGCCACGCCCGCGATGATCCGCGATATCGAGTACACCTGCCGCGACCTCATCATGGAACACACCGATCCCGGCGAGGATTCCGTGGGGATGGAAGTCGCCATCAAGCATCTCGCGCCGACGCTGCTGGGCATGACGGTCGAGATCGCGGTGCGCGTGCTTGCGGTGGACGGCCGCAAGGTGTCGTTTGACGTCGCGGTCAAGGACGAGCTCGATAATGTCGGCGCCGGCACCCACACCCGCTTCGTCGTCGACAAGGCCAAGACCTTCGAGCGTATCAAAGCCAAGGCCGCGCGCTTCGCCGCGCGATCGGGGTGACGCATGGCGGACGCGCTTCGCAAGGACGATGAGACGTTCATGTTCGAGCGCGCGGCCGAGACCATGGCGCGCGACGAGCTCGAGGCGCTGCAGCTTCGCCGCCTCAAACAGACGCTCGCGCGCGCTTACGCCAAAGTTCCGTCGTTTCGTCGCAAGCTCGATGCCGCCGGCGTGCGCCCGGATGATCTCAAGACGCTCGCCGACATCGCGCGCTTTCCGTTCACGGTCAAAGCGGACTTGCGCGACAATTACCCCTTCGGCCTGTTCGCGGTCCCGCGCGAGAAGGTGCTGCGGCTGCACGCCTCCTCGGGAACCACCGGCAAGCCGACCGTCGTCGGCTATACCCGAGCCGACCTCGACCTCTGGTCGGATCTGATGGCGCGCTCGCTCGCCTGCATGGGAGGTAAGCCCGGCGACATCCTTCACAACGCCTACGGATACGGGCTGTTCACCGGCGGCCTCGGATTCCACTACGGCGCCGAGCGGCTCGGCCTGACCACCGTGCCGGTCTCGGGCGGCGCCACCGAACGGCAGGTGATGCTGATGCAGGATTTTGGCGCGCATATTCTAGGCGCGACGCCCTCCTACGCGCTCAATATCGCCGAGGTCGCGGCGGGCATGGGCGTCGACCTGCGCAAGCTGCCGCTGCGCTACGGGTGCTTCGGCGCCGAACCCTGGAGCGACGCCATGCGCCGCGAGCTGGAGGAGAAATTCGCCATCAAGGCCATGGACATTTATGGGCTCTCCGAGATCATTGGCCCGGGCGTCGCCAGCGAATGCCATCAGGCGCAGCGCGGCCTGCACCTGTGGGAGGATCATTTCCTCTGCGAGGTGATCGACCCGGATACCACCGAGCCGTTGCCGTTGGGTGAAGCCGGCGAGCTGGTCCTCACCACGCTCACCAAGGAGGCACTGCCGATGCTGCGCTACCGCACGCGCGACATCACGCGGCTGATCGAGGAACCTTGCGCCTGCGGGCGCACCCATCGCCGCATGCTGCGCGTGACCGGGCGCAGCGACGACATGCTGATCATCCGCGGGATCAACGTCTATCCGTCCCAGGTCGAGGCGTTCCTGGTGGGCTTTCCCGGGCTCGCCCCGCATTATCAGCTCGTGCTCACCCGCGACGGGCCGATGGATGCGATCACGATCGAGGTCGAGCTCGCGCCCCCTGCCCCGCGCGATGAGCCGTTCGCGGCAAAAATCGCCGCCGACCTGCGCCAGCACATCAAGGCGATGGTCGGCGTGACCTGCGACGTCGTGCTCAAGGCGCCGGGCGAAGTTCCGCGCTCGCAGGGCAAGGCGGTGCGCGTGAAAGATTTGCGGCAAGCGAACAAGCCATGACGCGCGACACGTCCGAGGAGCAACTGATCCTGGTCGACGAGCGCAACCGCGCCACCGGCTCGGCGGGCAAAACCGCGATTCATCGCGCCGGGCTTCTGCATCGCGCCTTTTCGATCTTCGTGGTGGACGCGCGCGGGCGCATCGTGGTCCAGCAACGCAGTCCGGACAAATATCACTCGGGCGGATTGTGGGCGAATTCCTGTTGCGGCCATCCGCGTTGCGGCGAACGCACGATCGCGGCGGCGCGCCGGCGGCTCGGCGAGGAACTCGGGGTGACGAGCGCGCTGTCGTTCGGCTTTTTCGCGCGCTACCAGGCCGCGCTCGGCAACGGCATGCACGAGAACGAATTCGTCTACGTCTATTTCGGGCGGCTCAAGTGCGCACCCAGGCCCGACCCCGCCGAGATCGCCGACATCGCGCACCTGTCGTTCGACGATATCGGCCGGCGCATCGCGCGCGACCCGCATGCCTTCACATTCTGGTTCAAGCACTACGTTCGCAACCATGGCGCCGAGATCGCGCGGCTCACCGAACAGGCATCGCGCCTCCCGGCGATGTGAGCAGCCATGACCGCCATCGCGCACCTGACGACCGAGGGCGACGCGCATGCGTGCGGTCTCGCCCATGGCCGGCGGTTTGCGCGAGAAATCGCCGACAATGTCGCGACGTATCTGCGCCGGTTCGCCGCCTCGGGCCTCGACCGCGACGCGGCCTTCGCCGAGGCCAAGCGGTGGCGAACGGCGATCGCCGGGCACAATGGCGCCTATGCCGAGGAGATGCGGGGAATTGCCGAGGGCTCCGGCGCGAGCGAAGACGCCGTTGCGCTGCTCAATGCGCGCTACGAGCTCGCCTTCACGCTGTTCG
>Ga0318547_10000032_pt1 | contig 28249 bp, 25 predicted proteins | sample GRESIP169b2f20_FD_203515 | JGI IMG/M metagenome (GOLD analysis project Ga0318547, IMG submission 203515) | Tropical soil microbial communities from Luquillo Experimental Forest, Puerto Rico - GRE.SIPMG.169b2f20 | ecosystem: Environmental > Terrestrial > Soil > Tropical forest > Bulk soil...
CCGAGGAAAGGGCATCCAGCCATGAGTGTTTGGCGTCCGCAATCATGGTCGCGGACTGAATGCGGCGACCCACGACCAGTTTGTATCGCGCGACGAGCTGGTTCCCGGCGATGCCGACGATGGCCGCGGCGATACCCCAACCCACGTGATGCGTAGCGCCGTGCCGTAGCAGCTTGGCGACGCTTTCGGCGCCCGCAACAACCGCGCTGGCCCAAATCACGATCGCCACCCCAATGCCGGCCAGGTCTTCAGCGCGCTCATAGCCGTAGGGATAGCGCTCGGTTGCCGGCTTGCGGGAAGCGCGAAAACCGACGCACACCAAAACGCTTGTGGACACGTCCGACAGGTTGTGCAGGGCATCACCGAGCAGCGCCACCGATCCCGATAGAAGCGCGATTGCTAATTCAACAATCCCTGTCAGCGCCAACCCAAAAGCGCTCACAATCACCGCGCGATTCGCCTGCCGCCGTTCGGCGCGATCATCGAGATCGTTCGCCAGCGGAAAGCTCGAGGCGGGATCACGCACTCCACTAATAACGTGCATAACGATCAGGATCCCACGCTTGCTCAGCGCGCATCTTTTGTGCCGTGACGCATGCGCACCGCGTAGGTCGGCGTGCGGCGTGGCGCACTTCAGGTCTTGATAGCAGCCAGCACGCGCCTAATCAGCATTAGCGCGTGATAGCCGATCATGGCGGCGATGACCAACGCCAGTGCCGGGTCTAGCCAATACCAGCCGCGCGTGGCCAAAATAACTGCCCCTGCGACGGCGACACTGCCGGCAGCGACTGCATCGGCTGCAGTGTCAAGCAGGACGGCCTTGACGTTGAGGTCCTCACCGCCGTCGTCATTATCGCTATCGCCGGCCACAACGATCGCGCCAATGAACATGACCACGGCGGCGGTAGCGCTGACGATCAACACTGGCAGACCGTGCACTTCGGTGGCGCCTGACACGAGGCGACGGATCGCGGCTCCGACGACCCAGACGTTGAGGGCCAGTAGCCATCCGGCGTTGACCAACGCCGCGACGTGGGTTGGATCCGCCCACCGTCGGTATTGGTGCGACGATTGGTGCGCCAGCCAGATAGCCGTTAGCGAGATGCCGATGGCGCCCACGTCGGCGAGATAATCGACCCCGGCGGCCAACACTCCCAATGAATGGGCGGTCACTCCGACGACTACGAGGGCCGCCACGAGTAACAGATTGAGCACGAGGACCAGTCCCAGCCGATGGGCCTTGGACATCCTGCCGATGATAGATGCGGCGCACCGCGCTGCGCCCTGAACCTCGAACGGTCATCGAGTCCATCCGTCCAAAGTGACGGGCCGCCACCGTGGAGAGCGGGGGCTCGACAAATGTTCAGACGTGGGTCAGTCCGTTATGGTTCCCGCCCATCGGCCCAACTCGACGGCGGCCTTGACGAGCGCCGGGGCAGCCTGAGCGCTTCGATGACCGTCAGGCCGTCCCCGCCGGTCTCGATATGCACCCGCGGCGGCTCAAACCCGTCGTCGTCGATGCGCCCGTCCTCGTATTGCGCGGCCGACGTCCGGACCCAGATGTTGCATTCGTCGTCGATGTACCGTTTCGCTCCCAACATGATGCGGTACGGCGGCGGCCCTGGCTGCCATTCATCGACGAACTCGGCGCCGGCCGGGGGTGCGACGTCCGTCATGGCCGGGGTGTAACTGATGGTGGGGGTAATCTTCGGCATGTCCAACTCCTTTGTAGTTGGGCCACACCCCGGAGCGGTGCCATCCGTCGCCGGGGCCTTTCGCATTTTGCGGGAAGTCTGATGTGTTTCCGTCGGCCTCGTCCGCAGTCCGTCCGCAGTAGCGTCGAACGACGCTCACGCGGCTAACGGCACCAACACCCTTTGACCTGCAAGAACTTTGAACGATCGAATTGGCTAACGGCCACAACGCCCAGGTACGAGTTCGCGCTGTACTTCGACGTGTAAGCCGGCACCTGCTCTGACCTGGTGTTTAGGTTGAGTTAGGACCGTTTCGCCCGCACGGGCACCGGTAACGTGGCGGGAACTTGTTGCTAAGCCAGCTGGTCGTCGTGTCCGATCTCGAGCAGGTGTTGTCGAAGCTGGTTGGCTTGGGCTTCGCCGACTATGGATGCGTATCGGTCTTGAGCCTTCTGCCAGAGCGCGTGGGCGTGTGCGTAGCGTTCCCGGCCTTGATCTGTGATTACTACGAGGGTGCTGCGTCGGTCGCGGCTGCTTTTTTCGAGCTGGATTAGACCCTCGCGCTCAAGGGGCCGGAGCGAATGCCCTAGTCCGGAGCGGTCCAGTACGAGCAGGTCGGCGAGCTCATTGAGCGTGGGCGGATCCTGGCCGCGATCGACAAGCTCGGCGAGGATGGCGGACTGCGTTGAGCGCAGGCCACTGGGTGCGAGGGTTTCGTCGTACAGCGCGGTGACGCGTCGGGCCGCCTTCCGCAGCGCGGTGGCATGGCACTCACGCGTCGCCGGGAGTCTGGCGTCGTTCATTGTTCCTCGCCTCCTTGGGTCCGCTGATGGCTGCGATCCCACCGGTCAGGGCGTTGTTGTTGCGCTCACCATCTTACGGGCATATGCTCCTTTATCGATACAGGCATATACCCCTAATTTGCTCGATCGCTCCGTCAAGGGTCAGCGACCCACTGACATATCACATACGGACAGACTGTATGTAAGTAAGGAGAATGCCATGGAAGATCTAATCCAGCGCTACAACGACGCGTGGGCGAGCCGGGATCCCGACGCGATTGTGGCTCTGCACACCGAAGACACCACCTTCCGCTACCACACCGGGTTGGAAGCCGCCACAGGCAAGGCTGCTGTCCGACAGGCGTTCACGGACCTCTTCGCCCGCTTGCCTGACCTCGGCCTCGAGCCCGTTTCGCTCCGAACCGGAAGCGATTTCTGGGTAGCGGAGTGGCGGATGACCGGAACCGCCGCGGCGAGCGGTGCGAAGGTTGAAGTCGACCTGGTCGACGTGATCACCGTCAAGGGCGGGCTCGTCGCAAGCAAGGACAGCTACGTCGACGCGGTGTCGTTGCAGGCGCAACTGGGCGGCGAAACCCGGCCTCGGAATGGCATTGCGAAGGTCGACATGATGCACCTTGAGGTCAACATCATCGCCGTATCCGACGTCGAGCGATCCAAGCAGTTCTACGAACGCTTGGGGTGGCGGCTCGACCTCGACGTCGCCCCGGCAGGCGACGTCCGCATCGTCCAGTTCACTCCCCCGGGCTCGGCCTGCTCGGTCACGTTCGGCAAGGGCATCACGCCGGCCGCGCCCGGCTCGGCCGTGGCAGAGCTGACCGTCTCCGACATCAAAGCGGCCCACGACAACCTCGTCAGCCGTGGCATCGACGCGAGTGAGATGTGGCACGGGCGCGCGCCGTTCCCGCCGGAGGCACGGCTCAGCGGACCCGACCCCGAGCACACCAGCTACGAGTCGTTCTTCTCATTCAACGATCCCGACGGCAATACGTGGCTCGTCCAGGAGGTCACGACGCGGCTCCCCGGCCGAGTCTGACACGGCATAACAGACACCCGACACGAACGAAGGGTCGCGACAATGAACGTAATACGCGCCGCCGCTGTGCAACTCAGCCCAGTCCTCTACAGCCGGGAGGGAACGGTCGAACGGGTAGTCGGCAAGATCGAACAGCTGGCCCGCCAGGACGTGCAGTTCGCGACCTTTCCGGAGGCGGTGATCCCGTATTACCCGTACTTCTCTTTCGTCCAGCGTCCGTTCGAGATTCAGCGGGAACACCTCAAGCTGGTGGATCAGGCGGTGACCATACCGTCGCCGGCTGTCGACGCCATCAGTGCGGCGGCACGAGCCGCCGAAATGGTGGTGTCCGTCGGGGTCAACGAGCGCGACGGTGGTTCGCTGTACAACACACAGTTGTTGTTCGACGCCGACGGAACGTTGATTCAGCGCCGACGCAAGACCACCCCCACCTACCACGAGCGGATGGTCTGGGGACAGGGCGACGGCAGTGGATTGCGCGCGGTCGACAGCGCGGTCGGGCGGATCGGGCAGTTGGCGTGTTGGGAGCATTACAACCCGCTTGCGCGGTACGCGATGATCGCCGACGGCGAGCAGATCCACTCGGGCATGTTTCCCGGGGCGTTCGGCGGCGACTTGTTCGCCCGACAGACCGAGATCAGCGTGCGCAATCACGCTCTCGAGTCGGGCGCCTTCGTCGTGAACGCCACGGCCTGGCTCGACGCCGATCAGCAGGCGCAGATCATGGCCGACACGGGTTGCCCTATTGGCCCGATCTCCGGTGGCTTTTTCACGGCGATCATCACGCCTCAGGGCGAGTGTTTGGGCGAGCCGCGGCGCTCCGGCGAGGGCGAGGTGATAGCCGACCTCGACTTCTCGTTGATCAACACCCGAAAGATCGTCATGGATGCCAGCGGTCACTACAGCCGGCCCGAACTGCTCAGCTTGATGGTGGACCGCACCCCGAGCGCACATCTGCACGACCGCTTCGAGCACCTTGCCGACGCCGTAGGGGATTCACACATAGCATCCGGCCCGCTGCCGGATTTAGAGGCGCGCACGGCATGACGCGCGGGGGTTTCTGCGGCCGCAAGTAATACCGAAGAGTCCTCCTGTTCGGCGATCGCCGAGCGGGTGGACTCTTCGGCATCGCGCTTGGCCAAGGGCGAAATTCACGACGGGATTCTGATCACGCCGGACGGTATCCGATACTGGCCGCAGATCGACTGGGAACTCGTTGCCTGAAGACGCGCTTCTGGGATAGGGCTCAGTGTTTTGGATTGCCAGGAAGTTAGCTGAGGGTTCATCATCTAATGCGGTGGTTGAGGTGCGCCGCAAGGATTCGGCAAGGCGTCCCCCGTAACGTAACCGGCACCACCGATGCCTAGACAACCGCCATTGGGAGGAACCGGGTGACACCAAGACGACGTCGGCGCCGCTGGGGGACTGTCGTGGTTTGTTTCATTTTTTCGATTGCGTTCATCGCCTTCGGGACGTTCTTTGTGTGGGTGCAACATTACGGCGTTCCCGATCGAATCACGGTCCAGAAGTGTGAGACACGATCCGGAGGCCGCGCTTCAGATGCGTTGTTTAACTACGCCTTCGGTGACTTCTGCATAGCGGCGCCCGGCAGCGCATACCAGGAAAGATATCCGCATGAAAGTTATCCGGAATTCTGGGGTGTGTACAAGGAAGACGTCGGTCATGAGATCAACGTCCACATCACACGGGGCACTGGGCAGTGGTACGAAGCTGTCAACGACGCGTGGATCCTGCCGCAGGTTGCAATCGGAATAGGTGCCGTCCTGGGCGTTGCTGCGGTCGTCGGCATTGTGCGCCGCCTACGTCCCGCCCCGGTGACGGGAGAGTGGGCGGGCAAGCCGTGGCCCGGAGTCAATACCTAGGGCATACCGGCGATGTCCATCGAATGCACCACATCCCTGGTGGCTCCTCTGGGATAGACTTAAGTATGACGAAACACATTGCGAGAACACCCAATTCACCCGCCGCCTACTTACGGCAATCCAAGGACGACCCGGACGGTATCGCCCGTCAGCGCGAGGACACCCTGGCGCTGTGCGAGCGCAAGAAGTGGCCGGTCCGCTAGCCGATCTCTCGTTAGCAACCTATCGGCTAAATCGGCCTTGGCGGCCTGGATTCCCTTGTGCGCGCGGGTATCTCGGTTTGGATCGGTGGAAACCCTGATAGCTTCGGCGATTCCAGCGGCCTGTTCGTCCTGGTCAACCCCGTTATCGCCGCCCGGTCATCCGCTCCCCGGTGCGGCTGAGGCTGGCCCTCACCGCCCCCACACTGATCCCGACCCGCTTCGCGATCTTGGCGTAGCTGACCCGCTTCCGCCACAGCTCGTAGATCAGCTTGTCGCGTACGGTCTCGGTCATCCCGGACGCCTCGTACATCGCCTCTGTGCTGCGTCGAACCATGCGAAAGCGTAGACAATAGCCGTCACCCGATCCGGTGGCCCGGGTCCGCCCCGCAGACCGGTCGGCAACCAACAGCGACTTGCGCACAAGAGCGTCGAGTATCTCGAGGATGGCGTACTCGTCGAGGCCGCAAAGTCTGTCGCGGCCTCGGTGGGTACGCGGGAGGGTGTCGCCGTTCGTCCCCCCGAAACTTCGGCGCGTTTTTCGCGTGGGGTGCCCTCTCCCCGGCGTGGATCAGGTAGCCCCTCGCGCCTTCGCTCGTTCGCGCTCGCGCAACTCGCGCCGCATGATCTTGCCCGTGGTCGTCCTAGGCAGGCTGTCGACGAACTCGATCGCGCCCGGGTATTCGTGGCGGGCAAGCCGCGTTTTCACGAACTCGCAGATCTCGTGCTCCAACGCCTCACTGGGCCGCTGGCCTTCGGCAAGCACTAGGAAAGCCTTGATGCTCTCGGTACGCACCGGATCGGGCACGCCGATGGCCGCGGCGAGGCGCACTGCCGGATGCCGCAGCAGCGCCTCCTCGATCTCGCACGGGCCGATGCGGTACCCGGCTGAGGTGATGACGTCGTCGGCGCGACCGCGATACCAGAAGTAGCCGTCCTCGTCGCGATGGCCCAGGTCGCCAGTCAGCAGCCAGTCGCCGACGAACTTGTCCTTGGTCGCCTGCGGGTTGTTCCAGTACTCGAGCAACATCAGCGGGTTCGGCCGCTTGAAAGCGATGTGGCCGACCCCTCCCGGCGGCAACTCGTGGCCGTCATCATCGACGATCACGCCGATGTGGCCGGGCATCGGCTGGCCAAGCGAGCCGGGCTTCGGCGGCATCAGGGTCTCGTTGTGGCCGAGCACGAGGAGGCATTCGGTCTGGCCGAACACCTCGTTGACGCGAACCTTGAGCGTCTGCTGTGTCCACTCGATGATCTCCGCGCCCACGGCCTCGCCGCCTGAGATCAGGGTGCGCAGTTTCAGGTCGAAGCGGGCGACCGGATCCGGCACCTGCTTCATCAACCGGATCATGGTCGGCACCAGGAACGCGTTCCTCACCGAGTGTTTGGCCATCATGTGATAGGCCTGCTCGGGGTCGAACCCGATCGAGCGAAATGCCAGCACCGGCACCCCGTGAAACCACGACGGCATCAGCACATCCATCAGCCCCGCCATCCAGGCCCAGTCGGCCGGGGACCAGTACAGGTCGCCGGGCTGCGGAAAGAAGTCATGCTGCATCTCTATGCCGGGCAGGTTGCCGAGGAGCGCGCGATGGGCGTGCAGCGCGCCCTTGGCCGGGCCGGTCGTGCCCGAGGTGAAGCAGATGAAGGCTGGATCGTCGGCGGCGGTGTCGACGGTGGCGAATGTGTCCGCGCCTTTGCGCAGGAGCGCCCAGAAATCGTCGGCACCGTCGCGTGCGCCATCGACGCAGAGCACGCGCGCCTCGCCCGCCGCCTCGATCGCCTTTGCCGCGTTGGCTTCGTCGGTGACGATCAGCTTGGCGCTGGAAGTCTGTACCCGGTATTGAACCGCATCGGCGGCGAATAGCACCGAGCACAGCACGCTGATCATGCCTGCGCGCCAAGCGCCCAGATGCACGATCGCAGTTTCCGGCCGCTGGCCCAGCAACAGCAGCACCCGGTCGCCGCGCATAAGGCCGAGGCCGACGAGCATATTGGCGCACCGGTTGGAGAGGCCTTGCAGCTCGGCGAAGCTGTAGCTGCGCACGTTGCCGTTGGGCTGGTCGTGGATCAGCGCGACGCGGTCGGGATCGGCCGCCCAGCGGTCACAGCAGGCGACCGCCATGTTGAAGCGCGCGGGTACCCGCCAGCGAAACGCGTCGTAGATCTCGCGATAGGTGGCGGCCCGCCGGATAAGCATCGTTTCTCCCGGTCCTAGCTGGACGAAACATAGCTCAATCCACGTTGGCCCGGGTTAACCTCGGGGGAATTTCCTAGAGGTTCCAGGTGGTCTACCGTCCCAGTTTTGGGACAGTAGCCTGCTCAAGCAGAGCCAAAATTAGTCCTGCTTCCAGGCCAGCTTGTAACCCCTAGAGGAATAACCAGCTGGGCGAACAGCACCGTCACCTGTTGTATTCGGCGCGCTCGGTTGCCGATGTGATCGGGGAACCACACGCATCACAAAACCGTGCGCCCTCGCGAGGCTTGGTGCCACAAGTACGGCACGTGGTCGCTGCCGTCATCCGACCCCCCGCCACTTTGCCTCGGCGTCTCCGGGACTCACTCAGGATAGGACGCGAGACGCACGACGAGGCGTTTTATTCTGTCGCTGCTTCCCGGCTGCTCACTACGTGTTTTTGGTGACGAACTCGGCGATGGCGTCCTGCATTTGCTGCAAGCCCGGTTCTTCGATCGGGTAGTGGCCGGCGTTGGTCAGCATCACCGTGTCCACCGGCACCCGTGTGATTCGGGACAGCACGGGTTGGCTCAACTCGAGCGGGGACCAGCGGTCCTCGGCCGGCTGCGTCAGCAAGACCGGGCACGCGTCAAAGCTTTCCGGTTCGACTGCCGGGACGTAGTTCAAATAGCTGGCCAAAAAGCGAATGGGAACCCAGTTCCCGGCTGACGTCCTGTCGGCGGTCATGATCTTCAAGGCGGCGCGGTCATTCACGAGCGCTGACATTTTTGATGCGAGTGTCATGGGAAAGGGAATGCGAGCCGCGGGGGTGCGCGCCAACGCGCCCATCAAAGGTGCGCCTACGCGGGATGTGATTTTGTCGTGCGCGGTGTCATCGCGGACCTTCTGGTTGCGCTGATCCAGAAACGTCATGCCGACGATTCCGCGCAGTGTTCCTTTGGCGGCCTTGGCCGCTACGTGATAGGTGAGCATTCCTCCGGCGCTGAGGCCGTACAACACAATCGGGCGGTCGTCACGGGACTGTTCGTACGCCAGAAAATCCGCAACCAGATCCACCCAGTCCTCATAGGACGGAACCGTTCCGGGCTTGAGTTGGGTAAGGCCATAGCCGAGGTTGTCCAGAGCGACCGTCTCAAATCCTCTCTGCGCCAACGGCGCACCGACGATCAAGCTCATTTGTCGGCCGTTGGTGCCGACGCCGTGGTGTTGCACGATCTTTGCGGGAGCGTCGTGGTTGGCGTAACGGTCCAGGTGTACGCGATGGCCACGCCATTCCCAGAACTCCTCGGTTGGTGCCGTCTCGTCGGTGAGGCGCATCCGTTCAGGCAGGAAGCTTTGCAGGTCCCGCCACGCCCGTTGGTCGCGGTAGAGCACGTTCGCGGGATTGCCCATGGGCCAACTCCTCATTCGCCACTTCGGTTGTTGTCGTGAGATCGGTGCGACGTTTATTGGTCGTCGACGTGCCCGAACGCCAGCCGGGCCCAGATGAACGGGCCGACCTTCCCGTCGGCGCTGATTTTGTAGTCTCCGTCCTGCGGGATCTGTGCGATCCACACTCGCCGCCACCCGACGTTATCGACGCTCGTTGTCCCCCCGATGCTTTCGGTGACGTCCGGTTCGGCGACTCCGGTGGGAGGGTCGATGTTGAACTTCAGGTCGGGGATCGTCAGGGGACCAAAGCCGGCGTTGGGGGTCTCGGCGTGAAAGAAGATGGCCAGCTGGCCGGCGGGCAGGTGCAATGTCTCATTTCCCGGGATCGGCACCTCGCCGTAGGCCTTGTAGGATTCGTCCGAAAAGCGCTTGGTCCATGTTGGCTGGATGGGCGCCGCCGCCGATGCCGCAGGCGACGAACCGCCACTGGGACCACTGGGAATGCGTCGGGACGGAGTGCTGAAGTAGAACACCGCAATAGCAATTCCCACGACGACGACGCCGGCGATGATGGCAATGGCCACCGGCATCCCCTGCCGTGAGCGCGACCGATACGCCCCGGGCGGTGCCTCGCCCCACGATGCGGACGTCGGCGAAAACCCGGATGGGCCAGGGGCATTCGGCCACGGTGGCAGGAGACCGGGAGCGTTAGTCAGCGGGGGGTGGCCCGCAGCACGTTTCGCTTCCTCCGCCTGACGTTCGAGCTCGGCAATGCGTTGCTCAGGGTCTTGCTGATCCGCCCACTGGTTTTCCGGCATCGAGTTCACCCCCGGTGGTGATTTTCTGGTCAGAAGCTACCACCACGTGGTGGCTGATTCCTGCTTTGCCATGGGCGTTGTTGGTTTCTGGGTCATCGCGCGATCGCTGAGCCACCCCGGCAAACGGTGCCTCGTGTTAGCCGAACGTTAACGTTTAAGTTCCTTGTGGCCGCGACGGACGCGGCGATACGTTCGGCCCATGACCACGATCAGCACGGTAGAAATCATGGGCGGCGGCGGCGGCTTTGTTGGCGGCGGCGGCGGGTTCGTTGGCGGCGGCGGCGGCTTTGTTGGCGGCGGCGGCGGCTTCGTTGGCGGCGGCGGCGGGTAGCCGAAACCGACCGTAGGTCCCTCCTTTCTCGGGAGCGCATGCCCCGGCGGCGGCATGAGGCTGCGCTTCTTCGCCCACCGCTCAGATGATCGGGCTGGGCGGTCCGTCCTGTTCGGCGCTGCCCAGCAGATCAAGCTGCATCCATGCGACGTCATGCCAGCTGTCGTGTTTCCATTCGACGCGCCGGTACAGGCCAGCGTCCTGGAACCCAAACGATCGATGAAAACCGTTGCTGGCCTCGTTGGGTTGGGTGATGCCGGCAAGGGCCCGCCGATAGCCGCGCTCCGTGAGCCGGCGCAGTAGTTGCGTGTAGAGTTTGCGGCCGCCGCCGGCGCGCTGATGGTCGATGTCGACGTAGATACCGGTTTCAGCCGACCACTCGAAGGTAGCCAGACGCTTCAATGGCTGCCCGTATGCGAAGCCGATGACCTGATCATCGCGTTCCAGGACGAGCCATTCATGGGTTTCGCGGAGCCGGGCGATACGCGCAGCCATCTCACCTGCGGTCGGGACCTCGATTTCCCAACTGATCGCCGTGTCCTCGACATAGGGGCGGTAAATCGCAACGCAGGCGGCCGCATCCTGTGGGGACGCCGGACGCACCAGGCTGATGCTCGCTTGCATGCCGGTATTCTCCCAGTCGCTTGGGTCGGGGCAAGCGCCGAAGGCGTGCGGCCACCGAAGCCGTTCTGCCGTAACCGACTTGCTAGAGGGGACGACGGCCCAGGATCCCGCGCGACATTTTGATCGGCTGTCCCTCGGCCATCTCGACAATCTCCAGCCAGCCATTTGGAGAGACATAGTGCCGATTGACATCTTCGCGGTGCAGTTGGATTACCAGCACCCCCGCGTCGGTGACCTCATAGCTGTCGAATGCGCCGTAGTCCCGCAGTTCGCCGTTGCTGAAAAACACCGTAAATGCCATTCGTAGAGTATGGCAGGGCACAATGTGGGACCAAGCCCAACGTCTAGCCGTCGAGCCCCAGGTCCTTGCGGAAGCGCTGCATGCCGTCGATCTTGTCGGCCAACGTGGCATCGGGTCCGGCGTAGAACATCCACGGCATGGTGATGATGCCGGTGATGCCGGCATCCGCGGCACGGCGATAATCGGCAGTGGTGAAGGCGTCGGTCAGGGGCGTCAAGATGGTGAAATCGTCTAGCGAGAGCCCGTTTTCGAGCCGCGCCCCGCGCAGCCGGCCCACCGTCTCGATGGCGCGATCGGTCTTGATCAGGTCGCCGATCCAGCCGTCGTTGCGGGCGGCACGGCGCAGCGCGACGTCGCTGAGGCCGCCGACATAGACGGGTATCGGCGGCGGAGTCGGTTGCATCTCCAGCCGCGGTGTCGGGTAGAACTCGCCGTCGAACTGTGTCCAGCCCGGTTCCCACAGCGCCCGCATCAAGTCGATGATCTCGTCGGTACGCTTGCCGCGAGCGTCGAATTGCTGGCCCATTAAGGCGAATTCCTCTCGGCACCAGCCGGCGCCGATGCCGAGCTCCACTCGGCCCGACGCCAAAACTGCTGCGGTACCAATCGCTTTCGCGGCGGAGTACGGGTTGCGCATGGCGGGGATGTATACGGTGGTGACGAACCTTAGCCGCGTGGTGACCTGAGCCAGCGCACCGACGAGAACCCAGGGATCGGGCCAGTCGGTGAACGGCTGCCATCGTCGTTGACCGTCTTTGGTGTACGGGTATGGGGTCTCGAGGGTCTCCAGGTTGACGACGTGGTCGGGGATGCCGATGCCGTCGTAGCCGAGTTCGTCGGCGGCCTTGGCGATCTCGATGATCTCCCGGGTGTTCAAAAAGGCGCTGCTGATATAGAACTTCATTCGGCTTCCCGTGCCCACACCGGCTCGATGAAGATGCCTTCCGCCTCTACGGTTACCCCTTCTGCATCCGAAATAGTCCCGCGTGCAAAGACTTTGACTCCCTCACTGCGGTCGATCCACGCGTCGCAACGAAGCGGACCCAGCGGAGTGCCGCGCAGGTACTTCACGGTGATGGTTCCGGTGAAGCGCGCCTTGGACAGTGCCTCGCTGGCCGCCTCGCCGAGCATGTGGTCCAGCACCAGGGCGCTGACGCCACCGTGCACCCGGCCGGGCGGACCCTCGTACGCGGACCCGAGGACGAACTCGCTCCAGCAGCGCCCGTGGCCCTCGTGGCGGACGACGATCGGCGGGGCGATCGGGTTGCACACGCCAATTGCAGCGTTACCCAACGGCAGTGGGCGACCGTCGACCCGGTAGCTGACTCCCACCGGCCGGGTTCGTTGCCGCAGTTGCCGGGTGACGGCCTCGATCGCAGTCTGCGCGTTGGCGACCACGTCGTCGTCGGCCTCGGTCCGGATGGTGGCGTCGACAAGTTCGCGGACAGCGTCGGCCAACGGCGCATAGAGGGCGGTCACTCGATCGGCCTCCACCGCGCTGAGCACCTCGAACATGGCGTCGAACGGGCCGGTCTCCTGGCTCAACTTCCGAACACCTTGCGCACCACAGCTTTTGCCCGCCGCGTCACCCGTAGATAGTTGTCCAGGAACTCGCTGCCGTCGTCGGTACGCCAGCCCGCGGCGACCGCGACCGCATTGAGCTGCCGCCCGGGTCCGGGCAGCTGGTCGGTGGGCTTACCGCGGACCAGCACCAGCGCGTTGCGGGCTCGCGTGGCGGTCAGCCAGGCGTGACGCAGGAGCTCCACGTCCTCTTCGGGGATCAGATCTGCCGCGGCGGCCGCGTCCAGGGATTCCAGGGTCGAGGTGTTGTGCAGGGACGGGAGCTTGTGCGCGTGCTGCAATTGAAGTAGCTGTACGGTCCATTCGATGTCTGCCAGTCCCCCGCGCCCCAGCTTGGTGTGTGTGTTGGGGTCGGCGCCCCGCGGCAACCGCTCGGACTCGACGCGGGCCTTGATGCGGCGGATCTCCCGCACCGCCTCGGCGGACACACCATCGGGCGGGTAACGCGTCTTGTCCACCATCAGCATGAACCGCTCGCCCAGCTCGGCGTCGCCGGCGACCGCGTGTGCGCGCAGCAGGGCCTGGATCTCCCACGGCTGTGCCCACTGTGCGTAGTAGGCGGTGTACGAATCGAGGGTGCGGACCAGCGGACCGCTGCGGCCCTCGGGCCGCAGGTTCGCGTCGAGCTCCAGCGGGGGGTCGACGCTGGGGGTCCCCAGCAGTGCCCGAACCTGCTCGGCGACCGTCGTCGCCCACCGCACGGCCTGGGGATCATCGACACCACTGGCCGGCTCGCAGACGAACATCACGTCGGCATCCGACCCGTAGCCCAGCTCGGCGCCGCCCAGCCTGCCCATGCCGATGACCGCGATGGCCGCCAGCGCCTTTCCTTTTTTGAGGCCGTCTTCGGGGAGGTTGGCCTTGATCATCGCCTCCAACGCGGCCTGCAGCACCGCCACCCACACCGACGTGAGCGCCTTACACACGTCGGTGACATCGAGCATGCCGAGCAGATCAGCCGAAGCGATGCGGGCCAGCTCTCGACGGCGCAGCGAGCGCGCGGCGGCGATCGCCCGCGTCGGATCGGGATGGCGACCGGCCGAGGCGATCAACGCCCGAGCCACCGTGGCGGGCTCGGTTTCAAGCAGTCGCGGGCCGGCCGGACCGTCACCGTAATCCTGAATGACCCTGGGCGTGCGCATCAACAGATCGGGCACATAGGCGGAGGTCCCCAGCACATGCATGAGCCGCCTGGCCACCGCGGGCTTGTCCCGCAGGGTGGACAGGTACCAGGTCTCCCCCGTCAGCGCCTCGCTGAGTCGTCGGTAGGCCAACAGACCGCCGTCCGGGTCGGGCGCGTATGACATCCAGTTGAGCAGCCGGGGCAGCAGCACCGACTGAACCCGACCGCGGCGGCCGCTCTGGTTGACCAACGCGGACATGTGAGTCAGCGCGGTTTGCGGTCCCTCGTAACCCAAGGCGGCCAGCTGCCGCTCCGCGGCCTCGGAGGTCATGCCGTGCGAGATCTCCAGCCCGGTGGGGCCGATGGACTCCAGCAGCGGCTGGTAGAAGAGTTTCGCGTGCAGCTGGGACACCCGGAGGTTCTGGTGCTTGATCTGCTCGCGCAGCACCCCCGCCGCGTCGTGCCGGCCGTCGGGGCGGACGTGCGCAGCGCGGGCCAGCCAGCGCAGCGCCTCTTCGTCGTCGACCTCGGGCAGCAGATGGGTGCGCTTGAGCCGCTGCAGTTGCAGTCGGTGTTCGAGCAATCGCAGGAACTCATAGGAGGCGGTGAGGTTCGCAGCATCCTCGCGCCCGATGTAGCCGCCCTGGCTCAACGCGGCCAACGCATCCACCGTCGAAGCCACGTGCAGCGACTCGTCGCTGCGACCGTGGACCAACTGCAACAGCTGCACGGCGAACTCCACGTCGCGCAAACCGCCGGTGCCCAGCTTGATTTCGCGGCCACGAACGTCGGCCGGTACCAACCGCTCGACTCGTCGCCGCATCGCCTGCACCTCGACGACGAAGTCCTCGCGCTCGCAGGCCACCCAGACCATCGGCATCAGCGCGGCCAGGTAGCGCTCGCCGATTTCCGCGTCGCCGGCCGCCACCCGGGCTTTCAGCAGCGCCTGGAACTCCCAGGTCTTCGCCCAGCGCTGGTAGTAGGCGAGGTGCGACTCGACCGTGCGAACCAGTTCGCCATGGCTGCCCTCGGGCCGTAGCCCGGCATCCACCTGGAAGAACGCAGTCGAGGCCACCCGCATCATCTCGCCGGCGACCCGGGCGGTGAGCGGGTCGGCCCGCTCGGCGACGAAGATGACGTCGACGTCGCTGACGTAGTTCAGTTCGCGGGCGCCGCATTTGCCCATCGCCATGACCGCGAGCCGCGGTGGCGTGCGGTCACCACACACGGTCGCCTCGGCCATCCGCAGCGCGGCCGCCAGCGCGGCATCCGCGAGGTCCGACAGGTGCGCGGCCACCACGGTGAACGGCAACACCGGCTCGTCCTCGACCGTCGCGGCCAAATCGAGCGCGGCCAGCACCAGCAACTGGTCGCGATACAGGGTGCACAATCGTGGCACCGCCGAACCGGGCGCTTCGCCTTTGAACTCGCCACAGCACTCGGTGAACGCCGCGCATAGCTGTTCGTGGGAGGGCAGTTTTACGTTGCCGCGCAACAGCTTCCAAGACTGCGGATGGACGGCCAGGTGATCGCCCAGGGCCAGCGACGAACCCAGCACGGCGAACAGCCGCCCCCGCAGACTGCGTTCGGTGAGCAGCGCGACACTGAGCTCGTCCCATCCGGTGTCGGGGTTCTCCGACAGCCGAACCAGGGCGCGCAGCGCAGCGTCGGGGTCCGGCGCACGCGACAATGACCACAGCCGATCGACGTGAGCCTGGTCGTCGTGGTCATACCAACCCAGCTGGGTCAGGCGGTCGCCAGCGGGGGGGTCGACCAACCCGAGCCGACCGACGCTGGGCAGCCGGGGGCGCTCGGTCGCGGGTTTGGTCACGACCACGACGGTAGCGCAACCCGCCGACCTCTCGGGCAAGGCGGCGGCCTCCGGAGAGGCCGTGGGCTACAGCGACAGGTAAGTGCTCAGCTCGTACGGCGTGACATTGCTGCGGTAGTTCGCCCACTCCGTGCGCTTGTTGCGCAGGAAAAAGTCAAAAACGTGCTCCCCCAACGCTTCCGCGACAAGCTCGGAGGCTTCCATGCAGCGAAGCGCACTGTCGAGGCTGCTCGGCAATTCTCGGTAGCCCATCGCGCGGCGTTCCTCGGGTGTGAGGTCCCAGACGTTGTCCTCGGCCTGCGGCCCCAGCACGTAGCCCTTCTCCACCCCCCGCAATCCGGCGGCCAGCAGCACGGCGAACGTCAGGTAGGGGTTGCACGCCGAGTCGGGGCTGCGCACCTCGACGCGTCGCGACGACGTCTTATGCGGCGTGTACATCGGCACCCGCACCAGGGCGGACCGGTTGGCTGCGCCCCACGACGCGGCGGTGGGTGCCTCGCCGCCGTGCACCAGACGCTTGTAGGAGTTGACCCATTGGTTGGTGACGGCGCTGATCTCGGAGGCGTGCTCCAGGATCCCGGCTATGAACGACTTGCCCACATCCGAGAGCTGTAGTGGATCGTCGGGGCTGTGGAAGGCGTTGACCTCGCCCTCGAACAGGCTCATGTGCGTGTGCATGGCCGAGCCAGGGTGTTCCCCGAATGGCTTGGGCATGAATGTCGCCCGCGCGCCCACCTCGAGCGCGACTTCCTTGATGACGTAGCGGAACGTCATCACGTTGTCGGCCATCGACAGCGCGTCGGCGAAGCGCAGGTCGATCTCCTGCTGGCCGGGCCCGCCCTCGTGGTGGCTGAACTCCACCGAGATGCCCATGAATTCGAGGGCTTCGATGGCGTGCCGGCGGAAGTCGGATGCCGAGTCGTGCACAGCTTGGTCGAAATAGCCGGCGCTGTCGACCGGAATGGGCCTCGACCCGTCGTCGGGACCCGGCTTCAACAGGAAGAATTCGATTTCCGGATGCACATAGCAGGAGAAGCCGAGATCGTTGGCCTTCTGCAGCTGACGGCGCAACACGTGCCGTGGGTCCGCCCACGATGGCGAGCCGTCCGGCATGGTGATGTCGCAGAACATCCGCGCCGAGTGGTGGTGACCGGACGTGGTGGCCCAGGGCAGCACCTGGAAGGTCGACGGATCCGGGTTGGCCACCGTGTCAGATTCCGAGACCCGCGCAAAGCCCTCGATCGAGGATCCGTCGAACCCGATGCCCTCCTCGAACGCACCCTCGAGTTCGGCCGGGGCAATGGCGACCGACTTGAGGAAGCCGAGCACGTCCGTGAACCAGAGCCGTACGAACCGGATGTCCCGTTCCTCCAGCGTGCGGAGGACGAATTCCTTCTGTCGATCCATAACCCGAACAGTAGGCAACACCTGTTAACTCTGTGTTACCGACGCCCGCTCACAACCGTTGCGAACTCGCAAGACGGCCGTTCAGGCCGGCCTAGGACCGGCACTGCAACGACGCGCGCGGCAACGTTCCCGCCTCGAAGTAGCGGATCACCGCGGTATCCACGCACTGGTCACCGTTGAACACCGCGGTGTGCTGGGTCCCGTCGTACGTGATCAGCGGAGCACCCAGCTGGCGCGCAAGGTTCACGCCGGCCTGATACGGGGTGGCCGGGTCGTGCGTCGTCGAGACGACGACGGCCTTGCCCGGCGCGACGGGCGCCGCGGCGTGCGGTCGCGACGTGGCGGGCACCGGCCACAGCGCGCACAGATCGCGAGGAGCGTTTCCGGTGAACTGCCCGTAGCTCAAAAACGGAGCGGCCTGGCGGATTCGTTGGTCCGCGGAGACCCATGTCGCGGAATCCTTCGGCGTCGGCGCGTCGACACAGCGCACGGCATTGAACGCGTCCTGGTCATTGCCGTAGTGGCCGTTTTTATCACGGTTTTCGTAATCGTCGGCGAGCGCCAGCAGGTCGCCCGCATCGGTGCCGCGCGCCAGCCCGAGCAGACCACCGGTCAGGTACTTCCAATGCTGCGGCGTGTAGAGCGCGTTGATGGTGCCCGTGGTCGCGTCGGCGTAGCTCAGGCCGCGTGGATCCTTCGTCCGTCCCGGCTTGGTTACCAGCGGGTCGACCAAAGCGTGGTACCGGTTGACGAATTGGGCCGGGTCGGTGCCCAGCGGGCAGGCCGCCGAGCGGGCGCAGTCCGCGGCGTAGTCGTTGAAAGCCGTTTGGAATCCTGCCATTTGGTTGACGTTTTCCTCAACCGGATCCACCGTCGGGTGGATGGCGCCGTCGAGCACCATCGACCGGACGCGGCCACCGAATGCCTCGAGGTACGCGGTGCCCAACTCGGTGCCGTAGCTGTAGCCGAGATAGTTGATCTGATCGTCGCCCAGCGCCTGGCGGACCACGTCCATGTCGCGCGCGCCGGATGCGGTGCCGGCGTTGGTCAAGAACGCGGTCCCCACCCGGTCGACGCACTGCTGGGCCAATTGCCGGTAGAGCCCCTCGATGTGCGCCACCCCGGCGGGGCTGTAATCGACCATCGGGTCGCGCCGGAAGGCGTCGAATTCGGCGTCGGTGCGGCACCGCAACTGCGGGGTCGAGTGGCCCACGCCTCGCGGGTCGAACCCCACCAGATCGAAGTCGCGGGCGATGTCGGTGCCTTCGAGGTCCGATGCCATGCTGGCCACCATGTCCACCGCGGATGCCCCGGGGCCGCCGGGGTTGACAAACAGCGATCCGATCCGCCGGCCCGTCGCGGGCACTTTGATCACCGCCAGCTTGGCTTGCGCGCCACCAGGATTGGCGTAGTCGACGGGGACGGACACGGTGGTGCACTGGGCGGTCGGCACGTCGCTGGTGTCGGTCAGGAATTGGCTGCAGCTACCCCAGTACTGCGGCCGCGCGGCAGCAGCCGGCGGGGCCGGGCTCGGCGTCTGGCCGGCGCCGGGTTCCGGAGTTGCGCCGGCTACCGGAAGCGCCGGCAGCGATTGGCCCCCAAGCAAAAGTCCGAACGACAGCAGCGCCGAGCTCAGCGATCTCAGGCGCGACATGGCAGTCATCGTCGCACCTTCTAATACCCGTGATAGCGCGAAAAGGTCACGCCTTGATCTCGTATCGAGCCGTCACCGAACGTGCAATCACCGCTAGAAATCCGCGAATTCGCAACCAGTGCACGCTCGGCGAAGCGTTAGAGCCCTAGCACTTTGCGCCGCTCGGCGGCGTGTCGCCGCCGATCAGGTACTCCGTCACGTAGTCGTCAACGCAGCTGTCGCCCTGGAAGACCACAGTGTGCTGGGTTCCATCGAAGGTAAGCAGTGACCCGCGAAGCTGATTCGCCAGATCCACCCCGGCCTTGTAAGGCGTCGCCGGATCATGAGTGGTCGAAACCACCACGGTAGGCGCCAGGCCGGGCGCCGAGACGGCGTGCGGCTTGCTCGTCGGTGGCACCGGCCAGAACGCACACGTGCTCAGGGGCGCGTCACCGGTGAACTGCCCGTAGCTCATGAAGGGAGCGAGCTCGCGTGAGCGGCGATCTTCGTCAATCACCTTGGCGCGGTCGGTAATCGGAGGCTGATCAACGCAGTTGATCGCCACCCGCGCGTCGGTGGCGTTTGTGTAATGGCCGTGCGGGTCTCGGCGCATGTACATATCGGCCAGGGCAAGCAGTGTGTCTCCTTTGTGGGCGGCCAGCTCGGTCAGGCCGTCGGTCAGGTGATGCCACAAGCCCGGCGAGTAAAGCGCCATGATGGTGCCTACAATGGCGTCGCTGTAACTCAATCCGCGCGGGTCGTTCGTGGGTGCCGGCCTACCGATCATCGGGTTGTCCGGGTCGACCAACGGGTCGACCAGGCTGTGGTAGACGTCGACGGCTTTCGCCGGATCGGTGCCCAACGGGCACGTCGGTTGCTTGGCGCAGTCGGTCGCGTAGTCGTTGAACGCATCCTGAAATCCCTTGGCCTGACGCAGATCCGCCTCGATCGGATCTGCATTGGGGTCGACGGCGCCGTCCAGGATCATCGCCCGCACCTTCGTGGGGTAGGCCTCCGCGTAGGCGGAGCCGATCCGGGTGCCGTACGAGTAGCCGAGGTAGGTCAGCTTGTCGTCACCCAGCGCCGCGCGGATGGCATCCAGGTCCCGGGCGACGTTGACCGTCCCCACATTCTCCAGGAAGCTTTTGCCCATCTTGTCGACGCAGCGGCCGACGAACTGCTTGGTCTCGTCCTCGATGTGGGCCACGCCCGCCGGGCTGTAGTCGACGTTCGGCTCGGTGCGCAGCCGGTCGTTGTCGGCATCCGAGTTGCACCAGATCGCCGGCCGCGACAACCCCACGCCGCGCGGGTCGAAGCCCACGAGGTCGAACCGTTCGCGGATGCGCTTGGGCAACGACTGGGCGACGCTCAGCGCGGCCTCGATACCGGACTCACCGGGACCGCCGGGGTTGATCACCAGCGACCCGATCTTGTCGCCCGTCGCAGGAATGCGAATCATCGCCAGCACCGCAGCGTCGCCGTCGGGGTGGTCGTAGTCGACGGGCACCGCCAGCTTTCCGCACAACGCGCCGCTGGGGAGCTTGGTCTGCGGGTTAGACGACCGGCAGGGTATCCACTCGACCGGCTGGCCCAGCTTGGGCCCCGCCAGGCCGGCGCGCCCCCCGACGACGCGCACACAGCCCGCGAGGACCAGCGCCACGGCAGCTATCGCCGTCCAGATCAGCAGCGTGTGCGCGATCTTGTCGCGGCGAGACAGGCCCATGCCAACATATGCTGCCAGAGCCAGCCTGAGATTCTCATGAGCGGGACCACCGGCCGGCTACCTTGCGCCCCGGAGCCGTGTGGCGTCTCACACCCCACCGGCGGTGCAACTGCGCAGCAAAGATGGCAAAATGTCTTGCGTCAGACGAACCCGGGGACCTCTAGGGGCCACGAGGATCGACCCGACCACTACCAAGGACAATGATGTCTGAGCAGAACGTTTACGGTGCAAACTCGTCAGCGCACACCAAGCCGCTAACAAAAATTCGCACTCACCACCTGCAGAAAATGAAGGCCGAAGGCCACAAGTGGGCCATGCTGACGGCCTACGACTATTCGACCGCCCGCATCTTCGACGAGGCGGGCATCCCGGTACTGCTCGTCGGCGACTCGGCGGCCAACGTCGTCTACGGCTACGACACCACGGTGCCCGTCTCGATCGACGAGCTGATCCCGCTCGTCCGCGGCGTGGCGCGCGGGGCGCAGCACGCAATGGTCGTCGCCGACCTGCCGTTCGGCAGCTACGAGGCCGGGCCCACCGCAGCGCTGGCCGCCGCCACCCGGTTCATGAAGGAAGGTGGCGCGCACGCCGTCAAGCTCGAGGGCGGCGAGCGGGTAGCCGAGCAGATCGCCTGCCTGACCGCGGCCGGCATCCCGGTGATGGCGCACGTCGGCTTCACGCCGCAGAGCGTCAACAACCTCGGCGGCTTCCGGGTGCAGGGCCGCGGCGACGCCGCCGAACAGACCATCGCGGACGCGATCGCCGTTACCGAAGCCGGAGCGTTCTCGGTGGTCATGGAGATGGTGCCGGCCGAGTTGGCCACCCAGATCACGGGCAAGCTGACCATTCCGACCGTCGGGATCGGAGCCGGTCCGAACTGCGACGCCCAGGTCTTGGTCTGGCAGGACATGGCCGGTCTCAGCGGCGGCAAGCCGGCCCGTTTCGTCAAGCGGTTCGCCGACATCGGGGGCGAACTACGTCGGGCCGCGGTGCAATACGCGGAAGAGGTGGCAGGCGGGGTTTTCCCCGCCGACGAGCACTGCTTCTAACCGCTCACCCTGTTTCCACATTTTGCCGAAAACTGTTGTGTGGCAGGATGTACGATTCCCGCTATGGGTGATCGCGACCCCGTGAGGGGGACTTGAACGCACCGTCGGCGGCAATCGTGGTGGCCTCGTGAACCGCCGAACGGTCTTGAAGTCGACGCTGCTGTTGGCCGGTGGCGCCGCGCTGGCCCGAGCGCCTCACGCCGCCGCACAACCGCCCCTCGACCCGCCGGACTCGGGCCGGTGGTCGACCGACCGCGCCGACAGCTGGTACCGAGCGCAAGGCTGGCTCGTCGGCGCCAACTACGTCACGTCGAACGCCATCAACCAGCTGGAGATGTTCCAGCCCGACACCTTCAACCCCCTGCGCATCCATATCGAGTTGGGCTGGGCCCGGTCCGCCGGGTTCAACGCCGTGCGGGTGTTCCTGCACGACCAGCTCTGGGCCCAGGATTACCGCGGGTTGCAAGGCCGTCTGGCCCAGTTCGTCGCCATCGCGGCCGACCACGGCATCAAACCGCTCTTCGTCTTGTTCGACTCCTGCTGGGACCCGTTCCCGAAAGCCGGCCCGCAGCGCGCCCCGACGCCCGGCGTCCATAACTCGGGCTGGGTGCAAAGTCCGGGCGCCGAACGCCTCGGCGACCGCGGCTACCTCAGTACCCTGCGCGACTATGTGAAGGGGGTGCTGACCCAATTCCGCAACGACGACCGGGTTTTGGGTTGGGACCTGTGGAACGAGCCCGACAATCCCTCACGTCACTATGCGTCCGTCGAGAGGCCGGACAAGGAGCAGCTCGTCGGGGACTTGCTTCCGCAGGTTTTCGCGTGGGCACGTTCGGTCGATCCCGCTCAACCCCTGACGAGTGCCGTGTGGCAGGGCGAATGGCCGGACGCCGGAAGCACCAGCGCCATCGCCCGCATTCAGCTCGACAACTCCGACGTGCTCACATTCCACTCCTACGGCGAGCCGGCGGACTTCGAGATCCGCATCGACGACCTCGCCTCACAGGACCGACCGATCCTCTGCACCGAGTACCTGGCCCGGCCCTTGGGCAGCACCGTTGCGGACATCCTGCCAATTGCTAAGCGCCACAAGGTTGGTGCGCTCAATTGGGGATTGGTCGCCGGGAAGACCCAGACCTACTTCCCGTGGGACTCGTGGGATCACCCATACAGGGAGATTCCGGATGTATGGTTTCACGACCTGTTGCAACCCGATGGACGGCCGTTCAGGGACGACGAAATTCAAACGATCCGTCAGCTGACCGGTGGGGCCATGCATCTCGACTCGTAGGCTGGAGAAAGACCCTGGCCGCTTAAGCCCGTGACCGCTGTATGGCACCCTATGGGTTGCCCATCCTGACACTGACAGGGCGGCCGAACACCGCCAACGGAGCCGAGAATGCCTGTAAAAGCGCCGAAAACCTCGCGGCATCTGGAGGTCGAGCGCAAGTTCGACGTCGTGGAGTCCACGGTGTCACCGTCGTTCGAAGGCATCGCCGCGGTCGCCCACGTCGACAAGTCACCGATCGAATCGCTGGACGCGACGTACTTCGACACGCCGAGGCAGGACCTCGCGCGCCACAAGATCACCCTCCGGCGTCGCACCGGCGGTCACGACGCGGGGTGGCATTTGAAGTTGCCGACCGGGCCCGACGCCCGCACCGAGGTGAGCGCACCGCTGGACGCATCGGACGAGGACACGGTGCCAAGCGAATTGCGGGACATCGTGATGGCGATCGTCCGTGAACATCCGCTCGAACCGGTCGCGCGCATCACCACCGAGCGTGAAACCCAAGTGCTCTACGGTGCCGAGGGCACGGCGCTGGCGGAGTTCAGCAATGACCACGTCACCGCGTGGGCGGCCGCTTCCGATGATTCCGACGCCCGCCCCGCCGAACAGGAGTGGCGCGAGTGGGAACTCGAGCTCGTCGAGAGCAATGGGACCGCTGACACCGAGCTGTTGAGCCGCTTGAGCAATCGGTTGCTCGACGCGGGTGCCGCACCCGCGGGTCACGCTTCCAAGTTGGCCCGGGTACTCGGCACGACCGCGCCGCCCAATGGCACGCTGCCGGCCGCCGACCCGGTACACCGCGCGGTGCAAGAACAGGTCGACGAGCTGCTGCTGTGGGATCGCGCCGTTCGGGCGGACGCCTACGACGCCGTGCACCAGATGCGGGTGACCATCCGCAAGATCCGCAGCCTGCTGGCCGACTCCCGGGATTCGCTTGGATCGTCCGACAGTGCGTGGATCCTCGACGAGCTGCGGGAGCTCGCCAATGTGCTGGGCGCGGCCCGTGACGCCGAGGTGCTCGCCGATCGTTACGAGCAGGCGCTGAACGGACTGCGACCGGACCTGGTGCACGGACGCATCCGAGAACGTCTCGTAAAGGGTGCCCGGCGCCGATACCAGACCGGGCTGCGGCGGTCCCTGATCGCGATGAGGTCGCAGCGATACTTCCGTCTGCTCGACGCCCTGGACGCCTGGGTGGCCGAGGTTCCCGACGCCGCTTCGGGCGAGGAACTGCCGCCGGTGACCATCGATGCCGCGTACAAGAAGGTCCGCAGGGCAGCGAAGGCCGCGGCGCGGGTGGAACCGGGGGCCGAACACGAACGCGACCTGGCCTTGCACCTAATTCGCAAGCGCGCCAAGCGACTTCGCTACACCGCGGCGGCTACCGGCGCGACGCAGGTGTCCGAGCAGGCGAAGGTCATCCAGACGCTGCTCGGCGATCACCAGGACAGCGTGGTCAGCCGCGAACACCTCAGCCACCAAGCCGAAGCCGCGCACACCGCCGGCGAGGACACCTTCACCTACGGCCTGCTTTTCCAGCAGGAGGCCGACTTGGCGGAGCGGTGCCGTTTGCAGCTCGACAACGCGCTCCGCAAACTCGCCAAATCTGTGCGTTAGCAAGGGGCGGGCGAGTTGGCCTGTAAGCCGGATTCTGTTCCCCGCCGCCACGCTTAAGCAACGGCGGCGGGGCGGCGACCATCCATCTGGACACACCGTCGCCGGGTGCCTCGAGCGGCCTACCCGCAGGCTCGGGCGAGCAACCCTCGAACACCTGCGCGGCCGCACTTTCGTGCGGCCTTCTTGGCCTTGCTTCGGGTGGGGTTTGCCTAGCCACTCCGGTCACCCGGAATGCTGGTGCGCTCTTACCGCACCTTTTCACCCTTACCACCGCGAGGGTGGCGGTTGTTTTCTGTGGCACTTTCCCGCGAGTCACCTCGGATTGCCGTTAGCAATCACCCTGCTCTGTGAAGTCCGGACTTTCCTCGACTCGACGCCAGCCTCATGGACCGGCGCGAGCCGCGGTCGCCCGGCCAACTCGTCCGCACGACCACCGTACTCGCTGCAGAACCGGCTGACCAGCGACATTGACCATTTCGGATTTATTCAATCATTGCCTAATAGGCGATTTTGGTGTCACGCTGACCACATGACACAAACCGAAGGGTTTGTCGATCAGGCGACGATGGGTCTCGCGGAACCACAGCCGATGTATAAGGCCTTGCGCGAATCGACCCCGGTGTTCCGATCGCCGCAGGCGGTGGTCCTCAGCCGCCTCGCCGACATCGAGATGGCACTCAAGCGCACCGAACTGTTCTCGTCGAACATGGGCGCCGTCGATCTCGGCAACATCCGCCCGATGATCCCGCTGCAAATCGATCCGCCCGAGCACGCGAAGTACCGCCGCATCCTGGATCCGCTGTTCACTCCCCGGGAGATGGCCCGGCGGGAACCCGGAGTCACCGAGTTGGTGAACGAGATGATCGACCAGTTCGCCGATCGGGGCGAGTGCGACTTCCACTCCGAGTTCGCCGTGCCCCTTCCCTGCACCGTCTTCCTACAACTGCTCGGCCTGCCCCTGGAAGACCTCGACAAATTCCTGGTCTGGAAGGACGGCGTGATCCGCCCGGAGGGCGACTCGGGCTACGACCGGCGCCACGAGACCTGCGCGGGCGTGGCGCAACAGATCTACGACTACTTCGAGCTTGCCATCGATGATCACATCGCGAGCCCCCGCGACGACGTGCTGTCCGCGATGATCGAGTCAAACATCGACGGGCAGCCGATATCGCGCGACGAGCTGCTCGACATCTGCATCCTGTTCCTCATCGCGGGGCTGGACACCGTGACGGACTCGCTGGACTGCTTCTTCGTGTACCTGGCACGCCATCCCGACCACCGTCACCAGCTCGTCGAGCAGCCCGACGTCCTGCCAAGCGCCATCGAGGAGTTGTTGCGTTGGGAGACACCGGTGCCCGGCGTCGCCCGGGTCGCCTTGCAAGACGTCGAGGTGGGCGGATGCCCCATCAGTAAGGGCGAACGGGTCAGCCCGCTGCTGGGCGCGGCGAACACGGACCCCGCCGAGTTCCCCGATCCGGAGCTGGTGGACTTCAACCGCAATCCCAACCGGCACCGCGCCTTCGGCGGAGGTCCGCACCGCTGCCTCGGATCCCACCTGGCCCGGATGGAGCTGCGGGTGGCGTTGCGCGAATTCCACCGGCGCATCCCGGATTACGAGATCAAGCCCGGGACGCAGCTGACCTACACCGCCGCGCTGCGGTCGGTGGAGTCGCTGCCGCTGGTCTTCCCGGTCTCCCAGCCGTGACCCGCGTCCGGGTTGACCCAGACCTTTGCACCGGCCACGGGCGCTGCTACACCCTGGCGCCCGACGTCTTCGACGCCGACGAGATCGGCCACTGCGTCGTGCGTGTCGAGGACGTCTCGGGCGACCTCGAGGCGCAGGCCGTCACCGGTGAGCAAAACTGCCCCGAGCAGGCAATCACGTTGTCGCGCTGAATGTTTAGGCGAAGCACACCACGCTGCGCGCCCCCCGGCCGGCGGTCATGTCCGTGAACGCCGCCTCGACGTCGTCGATACCGATCCGCCGCGTCACCAGCGCTTCGAGGTCGAGCAGGCCGCGTTGGGCAAGCTCGGCGAGCACCGGGATGTCGCGCGCCGGGTCGCTGGCACCGTAGACGCTGCCCTGGATCGCCTTGCCGTCGGCCATCAACGACAGGGCGGGAAACGACACCTCTTCCGAGATCCCGGCGGCGCCCACCAATGTGACCTTGCCGCCGCGGCGCGTGGCGTCATAGGCCGCGCGCATCGTGGCGGGCTTGCCCACCACCTCGATTCCGTGATCGACCCCGGCGCCTCCGGTGAGTTCGCGCACCGCGGTGCCGAGGTCGACCTCGCTCGCGTCGACGGTGTCGGTTGCGCCGTTGGCGATCGCGGCGGGAAGTTGGGCGGCCACCCGGTCGGCGGCGATGATCGGCGCCGCGCCGGCCAGCCGGGCCCCTTGGATCGCGGCCAAACCCACACCGCCACAACCGATCACCAGCACGCTCTCCCCCGGGCGGACGGCCGCCGTGCGCATCACGGCGCCGACGCCAGTGGTCACACCGCAACCCAGTAGTGCAGCGAGGTCGAGCGGCAAGGACTCGTCGACCGGCACGACGGCCGTGCCCGGCAGCAGCGTCTCTTCGGCCAGCGACCCGACACCCATTCCCGGCCACACCGGGCCGGCGCCGTCGGCGTAGGGCCCCCCGTAGGCATGGTCGTACGCGTGCAGGCACAGCTGGGGCTCGCCGCGCAGGCAATGCGGGCAGGACCGGCACGCCACCAGCCACGTCAGCACGACATGCTGACCCGGCTTGACGTTGGTGACATCGTCGCCCGCCTCGGTGACGATCCCGGCACCCTCGTGACCGAGCGTGCACGGCAGCAGCGTCGGTATGGATCCGTCGCGCAGCGACAGATCGCTGTGACAGACACCGCTGGCGACCAGCCGGACCCGGACCTCGTGCTTGCCGACAGGCCGTAATTCGATGTCCTCCACCGACGTCGGCAGTCCGACCTCGCGCAGCACGACCGCCTTCATGGAGCCGCTCCTGTGATCCACGTCATATCGACTTACGATGGCGGGACAACCGCACCGGGTCAAGACCGCCGGGAACGCGGGTTAGGAGACGGGTGATGACAACGACAGCAACGGAAGCGCTCTCCACGGATTCGGTGCTGACGATCGGCGGCGAACCGCAACCCGGCGCCGCCGGCAGCTATCCCGTGCACAATCCGGCCCGGCCGTCCGAGATCGTCGGCCACGCCCCCGCCGCCGACAGCGCCCAGCTCGACGCCGCGGTCTCGGCGGCGCGACGGGCGGCGCTCGGATGGCGAGCCCTCAGCGTCGCCGAGCGGGTTGCCGCGATCGCGGCCGCGGCGGCCACGGCCGCCAAACAGCTCGGCGCCCGCGATGCCGCGCGGTTGTACACCCGCGAGCACGGCAAGGTGCTCAGCGAGGCGAATTTTGAGATCAGCACGGGACCGGGCCTCGCCGGGCTCATCGGGTCAATGGCGGAGGCCGCGCTGGTGCCCGAGCAGGTCGATGCGCAGTCGAAATACCCACGGCTGCAACGGGAGCCGTTCGGTGTGGCCGCGCTCGTGCTTCCGTTCAACTGGCCGCTCGCGCTGACGATGACGAAGCTGGCGTCGGCGCTGACCGCCGGCAATACCACCGTCGTCAAGGTGCCGCCGACCTGTCCGCTCGCGGCGCTTCAGCTTGCCGGCGCGCTGGCCGCGGCGCTGCCGCCGGGTGTGGTGAACGTGCTGGCGGGCCCGGGCAGCGACCTCGCCCGGGCGC
>Ga0318547_10000033_pt1 | contig 28175 bp, 29 predicted proteins | sample GRESIP169b2f20_FD_203515 | JGI IMG/M metagenome (GOLD analysis project Ga0318547, IMG submission 203515) | Tropical soil microbial communities from Luquillo Experimental Forest, Puerto Rico - GRE.SIPMG.169b2f20 | ecosystem: Environmental > Terrestrial > Soil > Tropical forest > Bulk soil...
GAACGGGTCAGTCAGGTCATGACCCGCGATGTAAAGACCTGCACAGAAGATGACACGATCGAAGGCTTAATGGGCCGCATGACGACCGGAAAATTCCGCCATATGCCGGTGGTGGAGCAGGAAAAGCTGATCGGCATCGTGTCAATTGGTGATGTGGTCAAGAACCGCGTCGAAGAGATAGAACACGAAGCCGAAGCGCTACGCGATTACATCCGCCATTAGTCAGTTAGATTGTCAGCATTGACCTGGTTTGCGCGGCGCTTTCAGCTTTCACCGGCGCTGTATAGGGCATACCAGCAGCATTGACCTAACCGAGACGCTTTGGGTCATTAGCTGCCGCGACGCGGTGAAAGTGGGATGTCCGCTTTACCCCCAAAAGCGGACATCGATTGAATGCCCTGCGTGTCTGCTTTGTGCCAAAAGCGGACTCATGCAATGCAGCACAATCTGATCTGCGCGGTCAGCTTTAACGTTGATTGTGCCGGGTCCAGGCGTCGAACAACGGCGTCCGGTCCACCGCCTGTTTCGGGAAATTGACCAGTTCCGGATCGATCTTCACCCAGGCGGCCTTGCTGTCCGTCCATTGGTTTCCGACCGGCTCGGCCCAGTCCATGTTGTCGAGCGTGCCCACGCGCACCATCTTGATGCCGGGCACCACCGGGACATTCCAGAGCCAGCCGTGGCAATGCGCGCAAAAGTCCATGGCGATGACATTGCCGCTGTCGGCCTTGCGGTCATAGCGCACCGTTTGGCCGCACAAGACCTCGAAATCCTCGTCGCGCACGATCATCCCCATGGACCATGCTGCTCCTGTGAAACGCTGGCAGCCCTTGCAATGGCAGTTGAAGACCGTCAACGGTGCGGCCTTTAGCCGATAGCGCACCGCCCCGCACTGGCATCCACCTTCCACTGGAAATTCTGGCAAAGCCATCCTCGCCTCCCTGGTGCGAAGGTGTAGTTGAGTTGCGGTTAGGCGCGCGGGTTGCCTTTCTGAAAGCCGAGCCCCACGCCGCCCGACCGGGAATAATCCCGTTCCCGGTCAGGACAGTTTAACTAGCGCACTTGCAAAAATCCAAGAGATCGGCTGAGCGCGCCTCCATGTCCGCTTTGGGTCAAAAGCAGACATGGCGCCCTGAAAGCGTTTATGAGTACATGCCCTAGTAAGGTGACGGTCAGAACACGCTGTTGGTCGCCTCGCAACCTACGTCATAGCGGAGCGTGGCGATGTTAGGATCGTCGGGCTTCGTCGTCACTGTCGTTACTTCCATGCGACCACTTGCCCGATCAATATGGCCCCTGATGATTATGCTGAAACCGTAATCGACCATTTGCCTTCCGCCGAAGTTGATGCTGGCCTGATCGACATCGTAGATGGGAACCACGTTGGCCCGTTTGCATCGGTCAATGCCATGAGAATTCCCGATTACATCGCACTCGGCGTTTTGATTATCATCTTAATCGTGTGGGCTGTGAGGGATTGGGCTCCACAACGCATTTCCGAGGCCCTAAGACTGTGTGAGGTCGGTCGCACAAGCTTGCGATCGGACTTAATTCGCGCAGCGCAATTCGCGATTGGCGAGGAATTACGAACCGAATTTCAGACGCCGCACGAATTGCCAAGCGAGCTTCGGACCAGAATGGAGGAATTGGCAGTTCGGCACGGTTAGAACCCTTCCGCTTTTCCCCATTCGCCGCGATCCGCCGCGCCTCGTCGCGCGCCGGCAGTCGCTTGCCGCGCGTATTACCGTTCAGCCCCTTCTTTCGCCCGCTGAAAACACCGCTGCTCTACGCAGCGTCTGGCGCTGATTCTGTGGTGGTCGGGGGCAGGTCGTCGAGTTTAGAAGCAAGATCAAGCCAGACTTGAGCTAGCTGCAGCAATGCCACGCGCACTTCGTTCGCTTTCGCTTCGCGCGCCCACTTGAAGCATTCTTCGGCCATGGCCCGATATTCGGCGGCCGTCTTCACAGGAAGATGCATCCCGTTCCAGCACAATTCGCTGCAGATCTCGCCAGACTTGTCTGTTTAGACCGACTCAACAAAGAAATTATGAACAGCTCCGCGACAGACCACGGCGGCGCGAAGCGGCGTTCGGCGATCTCGTTGCACGGTCGTGGCGGGGGTTAACCCTCATCGCTCCGCCCCTGCGCCGCCACAAACGGTGATGAAGATCGTGACGACGCTGTAGCTCAAGGGGGATAGAGCGTCCTTGTTCTCCGGGGGCGGGGGAGGTTGCGGGTTCAAGTCCTGCCAGCGTCACCATCAAAGAACGCCTGATTAACGGGGGGACTCATGACTGCATTGCATCCAAACCAACAGGATAGCCATGCCGCGCGTCGGCAGCGGTGGGCGTGCGACCGCTGTGGTGAAAGGCCACTGTTCGAAGAAAGTGATCTCTATTTCGCGACAGGACTGTGTGGCTGGTGTTCACACTTGCTTGCCAAGGATGACGATTAAGCGGCGCAGGCGATCACGCGTGCAGGCCGTCATCGCATTGATGACAGCCTAGAGGGGTATTAAGCAGCCGACTGCTGGATCAAGCCGTTCAGTGCCGAGCGCACCGCGTCATCGAGATCGGCATCGGTGAAGCCACGGTGCAGCTGCAGCCGTGCAACAACCCGCTCAACGAAGACGCCGCGCTTCTCAAACGGTAGGCGGTCGGCGGCGGCCCAGAAGCTGCGAATCGCTGAAGGCGACCATGTGACCATGGTCTTGCCGACGCCATCGATGTCAACCGCTATCCCCATCAGTCAAGGCTTGGCGACAAGCCCATCGTCATTGTGCAGGCGGAAATAGTTCTGTTGCGGTGTCACCGTCTCGGCGATGACGCCGTGTGGCATGAGCCGCGTCGCCGCCGCGACGATCAAGGACAGCAGCATCAGCCCGGCCAGCATCGTCAGTTTCAACATGGGAAGCCTCTATGATCCCAGTTTTGACACGGCTGCGGCTAAGGCGCTGTGCCCTGCGTCAAAGGATGGCCCCGCTAGCCTGTGTAGCGCGTCCGCTGGTGCGTTTTCAGCGTTGGGCGCTGTCAGGTGCCGGCCAGCAAAAACGCTTACCAGCGACCGTTTCTGTTGACTTTATGTTGACGTGCTGTTTGGAGATTGCAGGAAACGCCGAGGCGACAGTCAAAATCGAACTCGCTTACGCGGTCTACCGATCAGGAGGACGACAACCGCGGACATTTGGATCAAAGCTGCGGTGACAAACAGCAACGGTGCGGCTCCGGCCGATGCTGAACCCCAGCGCGGGGCGAACTCCCGAATGAGCCCGAATATGGCTGGCGCGAAGGCGTAGCTGGCTTGACCGATCGCAACGATCAGTGGGACGACCCGTGCGACGTCGTCCTTGTTGAATTCGGCCTGCGCAATCATCGGCGGCAGCGAAGTCGTGTTGCCGATACCCGCTCCGAACAGTGTGACGCCGAGCAGCAACAGCGGTACGCTGTCGCCAGCGGCAAGCGGTAAAGCGAGTGATCCCAGGATCTGAACAGAGCAGCTGGCGCAAGCGAACAGGCGGCGATCCGCTCCAGCCGGCATCAGCCAGCCGACGAATGTCCGGCCGACAATCGCGGCGGCGGTTGCGCCTCCGGCTGCAAATCCCGCTGACTGTGCCCCGAGCGCCGGGACCAGAAGCGAGAACAAATGGGCGATCAATCCGATCTGCGCGAACAAGCCAAGCGCCATGCCAGCCGCAAGTGTAACAAACCTCCAATCCCTCCAGACTCGTTTGTTTGGAAGCGGCTTTGCGAATGGCGATGCAACGGCTACGACCGCGGTTTGCGCCGCATCCCCATCGGCGTTTAGTCCCATCAATTCCGGCGTCTTGGCATAATAGACGTCAGCCAAGATCCAGATTGTCGCGATCATGATGGGACCGATCGCAAGCGCGGCCCATTTGAAGCCGGCCAATCCGATTGCCGCTATCCAGAGTGGCGAGAAGACTACGCCGCCGATACTTGATCCGTTATAGGCCAATGCAAGCGCCGCAGGCCGCTTTCGCGTAAACCACGGAGCGATGATCGCGTTGACTGCGGCTGCTCCCATAGTCACCCAGCCACCACCGCTTAACAGCGTAGCAATAAAAAGTTGCCACGGGTGTTGAGCGATCGCCCAGCCCATGATCCCAGTCGCAAGCGCAAGCGAACCTGCTTTGGTAACGCGGGCCACCCCGAATCGCTGGTACAGCCATGGCAGCTTGGCAACGACGAACGCGCCAAACAGAAAATGGACGGTCACCGCCGTAGAGATGACGTCGAGAGACCAGCCGTGCAGTTCTTGAACGGCATGCAAGTAGACTGGAGGGCCGTAGAAACCAAGGCCCCATCCGAACGTGGCGAGCACAAATACGGCGCCGACGACTCGCCAGCCGTGAAATGCGCCTTTCGTGTCGTTCACCGTTCCAGCGCATGATGCCGCCACGCTATTCATCGCGGCACCCTGGACGCAAATTCGCCGCGATGTTACGGAACTCACCGAAGTATCGACGCGCCGGTAGGATTAGAATGCAGGTCCTTCGCGGAGATGCTCAAACATGTCGAACAATGCGCTATTTGCCACGGTTGCTGCCTTAGCAGGCGATCCTGCGCGTGCCGGCATGCTGCACGCGCTCATGGATGGCCGGGCGTTGACGGCGACCGAATTGGCGCGGGTTGCCGGCATCGCTCCGCAGACCGCCAGCGGTCACCTCAATCGTATGACCGCGGCGGGCCTTTTGAGCGTCGAACAACAAGGACGCCACCGCTATCACCGGCTTGCGGCTCCGTCCGTTGCGCGGATGCTCGAAAGCATCATGCAGGTGGCCTCGGAACTCGAGCCGGCCGGCCGGAAGCTCTCGATTGGGCCGAAGGACGCCGCACTCCGCCGCGCGCGCACTTGCTATGACCATTTGGCCGGGCAGCTTGGAGTGGCCATCGCTGACGGATTCATAAGAAACGGATATGTCGAACTGGCGGGCGACGGGGGAATTCTAACTGAGACCGGCATTGCGCGTCTTGCTGCAATAGGGATGAACATTGAGCCGATATTGGAGCGGCGGACGAAGAAGTCGGGACGCGTCCTCTGTCGGCCGTGTCTTGATTGGAGCGAACGTCGGCCGCATCTCGCTGGCATGCTCGGCGCGATGATTTGCGAGCACAGCTTGCAACAGGGATGGACGCGGCGATTGCCCGCAACCCGGGCCGTGCAGTTGACGCCGGAGGGCGCGCGCGCTTTTCGCGAAAGCTTCGACGCCTACATTGCGTAGACGAGGCGCCGAAACTCGACCGCTAGATTTTTTTGCGACCTCTGTCCGCGACAAAGCGGTGTGCGGGCAGCTTTGCGCAAATGCCTCTATGAAGAACTAATACAGTGCCGGCTGTTGCGGAGCGGTCGGACGGCCGAGCACGCCAGTGACTACGTCGAATGGCGTGTAAGATTGTGATCCGCAAGAATCGGATTGCACAGCATAGCGCCCGTCGATCACGTCATCGTTCTGGATAAAGAGGGCATAGGTCCGCAGCCGCCCGTGATCCACAAAATGCACACAAGCGAGCCAGCTCCAGCCTTTGAGCGCGTGCACCCAACGCAGCTCGGATATTTCGAAGCTCTCAAATGAAGCTCGATCCCTCATCGTGGAGGAAAAATATTTGGCCGCCACAGCGGCGTAGGCGGGCTGCCCGGTCGGCGGCGTCGCGGCCTCGCTCGTCTGAGCGATTTGGGTGCATCCCGACATAGCCATGAGCATGAGCGCGAAAAGTGCGCGTCGGGCGGCATCCGCTGGTGAGAAATGGTTAAAGCGCATACGATGTCGGCACCTTAGTCCCGCCACGAATGCTGTCCATCCCGAGATGGACTGGGATATAGAGCTTGCGCGAGACGAGACATCCGGCGGCTTTTGTGGCCTGCAGACCGCTTATTAGAGCGGCAATTTTGCTCGGATTGGGGCTTAATCTCGCCAGTTGCGGCAGCTTTGTCGCCGATCATTGGCCGCACTGGGCTGGGGGCATGCCTGAGGATGTGCCGCCGCGGCCCGGCACTCCGGGCTATGCCGAGTTCATCGCGCACGGCCAGGCGACGCAAGATGCCACAAATTCCAGCAGTCCGCAGAACCCATCGGCGGCGGCGCAAAACGGGTCACCGCAGGCGCCTGCCGCGCCAGCGCCGGTCGCGGCCGCCGCGCCAGTCCGTGCGGCCGCGAGTCCGAGCAACGAACCCTCGCAAGATTCCAGCGTCGTGAACGGCGGGTTGTATTAGTCGCGTTAGGCGACGCCGGCCCGCAATAAATCGTGAAAGTGCACGATGCCGACCGGTCGGTCGGCCTCGACGACGATCAGGGCCGTGATTTTTGATGCATTGAGAAGCTGCAGAGCTTCACTTGCCAATTGATCGGGTCGGACGATCTTAGGGGAAACCGTCATCACCGCATCCACTTTCGCTTGTAACAGGTCGGTGCGCATGTTGCGGCGCAAATCGCCGTCGGTGATCACGCCGGCGAGTTTTCCGTTCGGCTCGGTGACGGCAACACAGCCAAATCCCTTGGCGGACATTTCCACAATCGCTTCGGACATTGGCGCGCCTCGCGCAATCAGCGGCACGGCGGGACCTGGGTGCATCACGTCGCGGACGAACTTCAACGCTGCGCCCAATTTGCCGCGTGGATGAAAGACCCCGAAGTCGACCGCGGTAAAGCCGCGACTTTCAAGAAGGGCAATCGCCAGGGCGTCGCCCAGCGCGAGTTGCATCAATGATGATGTCGTCGGCGCAAGGTTATGCGGACAGGCCTCACGCGCCGACGGCAATACCAGTACGATGTCGGCGGCCTTGCCGAGCGTGCTCTCGAGATTGACTGTTACGGCAATGAGCGCGATGCGAAATCGCCGCGAATAGTTGATGAGGTCCTTCAGTTCCTCGGTTTCCCCCGACCATGACAGCGCCAGCATGACGTCATCGGACGTGATCATGCCGAGATCGCCGTGGCTGGCATCGGCCGCGTGCACGAAGAAAGCTGGAGTTCCAGTCGACGCCAGCGTCGCGGCGATCTTGCGGGCGACGTGGCCGGACTTACCCATGCCAGTGACGATCACGCGACCGCGCGCAGTCCGGATGGTTTCGACCGCGGCCGCGAACGGCCTGGCAAGGCCGTCTGCCATTGCGGTGGCGAGCGCGGCCAAGCCTTCGGATTCCGTTTCCAGCGTCCGGAACGCCGAGGCGAGATGAGGATTCAAAGCCGGCTTCGGCTTCCTCGCGTCAGGCGCGCTCATTGTGCTTCTCCCACCCGAACGCCACGACGATATAGCGGGCGGCGTCGCAGTTGCCCGAATATCTTTTATTTGCCCCACGCGGCGAATGCATCTGCGAAAGCGCGATCTCCCGTCGGCCCTTTTTCGATCGCGATAATGGCACGCCCGCCATTGTTATAGACGATAGGAACATCGAACCAGGGTCGATCTTTGAGAAGCTGCAGGTTACGCTGCACATCGGCGTCTACCGCCGATAGGCCAATTAAAAAGAACCCGTTGGTTACCTTCACGGCAAGGCCCGCAAGCGGCACGCCGCGCGCCTGCTCGGATTCCTTCATCAGCACACCTGGAACATTGGCGACTCCGCCGCCCGCAAAATCCGCCGGCAAATTGAACATGATTTCGATCGTATGGCTGGCCGGAAGCGCTTGGTCGGTATTGCGACGCAGAGTCCAGGTGATCGTTATGTTGCGCTCCGGAATGGTGATGTCGGCGCGAATTTGGAGCTCCGGGGCAAGGCCGCTACCCGGCGAGACGGTTTCGGTCCGCCACACCGCCGATCCGACATATGGCTTGCCCTGCGGGTTGCCCGGATCTTCCTCATAGAGCATGACCCGCTGCGCGACGGCGGGTCCACCGCTCTCTGTTTTCGGTCCAGCTGCGGGCGGCGGCTGGCGTGTCTGATCTTGCGGCACCCTGCCTGCGAATTTCGGCTCGCTCGCAGGCTGCTGTGCAGTTTGACTCTGTCGCGAGCGCAAATGCGAGAGGAATTGATACAGACCGTTGATATTGGACCATTGCCAGTAAACCATCGCGGAAACACCGGCAAGGATGAGCACTGCGGCAATGAGCTGGGCGAGACCGCGAAAAGAGCGCGGCGGCCGCGGCTGTCGGTAACGCTCCGCCGGTTCAAGCGGACGGTGCACAGGTGGCCGTCTGTGATCGATCCGTTGCTCGTCGTCGAGATCATAGGCCTCGCGTCCAAGCAGCGGCGGCGCGTTGTCCTCGAGCAGATCAGGCGGTTCATCGTAGCCGACATGCTCGGCGTCGCCGTCGTGCCACGCCTCTTCATGCCGATCTGAAAATTCATGCGGCGGCGCGGCCCCATAGACATTATGGGCGTCGCGAGACGAAGCCGCCCTTTCCGGCGTGATCGCGTCGAAATCGTCCGCGGCAATGGGTTTGCGAACGCCCTTGAGCTCTTGCGGCGGCCGTTCGGAGGTTCGTGCGTTTAAAAGTCTGCTGCGCGCGCTCGCCATTGGCTCTGCAGGCCGCAGCGGACCGGCTGGAGGTCCCGCCTTTGGCGCATCCGGGAATCTCGGCTCCGGACGCGGCGGCGGAGCGGCGACTTTGCCAGACGGGCCGCTCCCACGCTCGGGCCAAGCCGTTGCTGCCGATGCCGGCGGCGATGTACCGCCGAGAGGTTGGCGGTTGACGGTATTGGTCGCGCGCGGCGCCACCGGGCTCGGCCGCGGCTCGGCGCGCGCCTTGCGCACCGACTCGGCCTCGACCTTGCGGATTGCATCCTCCAGCGCCAGACGCTCGCGGGTGATCTCGGCCTCGGAAAGCGGCGGATCGATGCCGCGCAGCTGCGATACCAGCGAGGCGCGGGCGCGTTCATAGAGCGTACGCCGAGCTTCAGCGGTATTGCTGCTAAGCCCTTCTACGGCGCGGGTGATGAGGGGATGATAATCTGCCATCGTTAGAGTTTACGCTGCGTTCGGTGAACTTGCATCTTATGCTTCGAACGGATTTTGCATCAGGATCGTGTCCTCGCGTTCGGGACTGGTCGACAGTATGGCGGCGGAACAGCCGATCAGCTCTTCCAAACGGCGAACATATTTAATCGCCTGGGCTGGCAGATCTGCCCACGAGCGGGCGCAGGCGGTTTTTTGCCGCCAGCCGGCGATGGTTTCGTAAATCGGCTCGACGCGCGCCTGAGCGTGTTCGCTCGCAGGCAGGTAATCGATCTCGCGGCCATCGAGCCGATAAGCGACGCAGACCTTGATCTGCTCAAAGCCGTCGAGGATGTCGAGTTTTGTGAGTGCCAAGCCCTGAATGCCGCTGGTGCGCACCGCCTGGCGCACGAGAACGGCGTCGAACCAGCCGCAACGTCGCGGCCGTCCTGTGACGACGCCAAATTCCTTGCCACGCTCGCCGAGTGTTTTGCCGATCTCATTGGTTTGCTCAGTCGGAAACGGCCCCGCGCCCACGCGCGTCGTATAAGCCTTGCAGATGCCGAGCACGTAATCGATCGCGCCCGGCCCCATGCCGGCGCCGGTCGCGGCCTGCGCCGCCACTGTGTTGGACGAAGTGACGAACGGATACGTGCCGTGGTCGATGTCGAGAAGCGCGCCTTGCGCACCTTCGAACAATATGCGTTTGCCCTCGCGGCGCCGTTCGTCGAGCAAAGCCCAAACCGAATCCATATAGGGCAGCACCCTCGGACTGACGGCGGCGAGTTCGTCGTATAGCGAGCGCGGTGCAACCTCGCCCATGCCAAGGCCGCGCCGCAGCGCATTGTGATGCGCAAGCAGGCGCTCGATCTTGCCATTGAGCATCTGGAGATCGGCGAGGTCCATCAGCCGAATGGCGCGCCGTCCCACTTTGTCCTCGTAGGCCGGACCGATGCCGCGGCCAGTAGTGCCAATCGCTCCCTTGCCGGAGGCCCGCTCACGCGCGACGTCGAGTTCCTGATGCAGCGGCAGGATCAGCGGCGTGTTTTCCGCGATCCGCAGATTGTCCGGCGTGACGACGATACCCTGCTTTTTAAGGTGCGCGATCTCGCCCAACAGCGCGTGTGGATCGAGCACCACACCGTTGCCGATGACCGACAGCTTCCCCGGCCGCACGACGCCCGAGGGCAACAGCGACAGCTTGTACGTCGTGCCGTCGATCACCAGCGTATGGCCGGCATTGTGCCCGCCCTGGAAACGGACGACGATGTCGGCCTGCTCCGAGAGCCAATCGACAATCTTGCCTTTGCCCTCGTCGCCCCACTGGGAGCCGACCACGACGACATTTGCCATGAGGGATGCGTCCTCAAAGGGCCGATGATGACCAGGGTGGTTCGGAGTCCGGCTGCCGCCGCTCGTTCCGATACTGGATGATGCTCCGGGACGCAAGGAAAACTGGCTTCCCAAAAGCCGCCGCAAATCCGTCCAATATCTTGTTTTTTCGCCAGAATCAGGGCCACGCCCCCGTTAAGCATGCAGGCGGCCTTCCCGTATTGTGCGGGCCATGGTGGTCGCCGCCAACCGGCCGCGCTAAGAAAATACCGTCACCGTCGCCCGCAAAGGCGATCAGTCATGCGGCCTTCGCCCTACCGGCTTCACGCGCATCGCGGTAGCTCACGCGTGCTTGGTAATAAAAAGCCGAAACGAGCATGGCGCCGCGAACCCCGTTGCAAAATCTCGATCGCGTAGGCGGCGGCGATCAAGGATTTCATCAGTCCCGCAATGGAGCGTTCGCGGCGCGCAATCTCGGTCGCGATCAAGGCAGCGGGTCGCCAACTCACCAAGCCTATCTGCTGCTGTCGCTGACGTCTTTGTTTTGGTCCGGAAATGTGGTGCTCGGCCGCTTTGTTGCCGCCTATATTCCGCCAATCACCTTGTCCGTGATCCGATGGAGCGGCGCGTTCGTCTTACTGCTGCCGTTCGCCGCTGGGCATCTTGCGCGCGATTGGCCGCTCATCCGCCGGCATATCGGATTGTTGGCGCTGCTCGCGTTGACTGGCTTCTCAGCTTACAACACCATGGCCTATTACGGCCTACATTTTACGACCGCGATCAACGGATTGTTGCTGCAATCGGTCGCGCCCCTGTTCGTCGCGTTGTGGTCATTCATCTTGTTTCGCGATCGTCTGTCGGTGCGCCAAGCCATCGGCATCTTGCTGTCACTCGCCGGCGTCATTGTCATTGTCTGCCGTGGCAGCCTCGAAGTTCTATTGGCAATCGCCTTCAACCGCGGCGACCTGTGGTTCGTCGTCGCGCTGCTGATCTACGCCTTTTACGTGGCCATGCTGAGAGTCCGGCCGCCAATACACCCGTTGTCGTTCCTCGCCGTCGGTATGGGCGGTGGCGCGATTTTACTCTTGCCGGCGATGGCGCTCGAGATTGCCGCCGGACAAACGATGGTGCTCGATACCATTACTGCGTCGAGCCTGCTCTACGTTTGCGTATTTCCATCGCTGCTCGGATATTTGTTTCTCAACCGCGGAATTGAGCTCGTCGGCGCCAACCGGGCGGCGCCATTCATTCATCTCGTTCCGGTATTTGGATCGGTGCTGGCGATCACGCTGTTAGGCGAGCGGCTGCAATTCTTTCACGCGGTCGGCTACCTCTTGGTCTTGGCCGGCATTACGCTCGCGACCCGGCGCTAGGATTATTCCTGGAGCATGATCTTTTCGGAAAACCGGTAACCGCTTTTCCGGATCATGCTCTAGAACTGCAGCGGCTTGACTTGTTGAACATTCGGAATGTGCCGCACCTTGTCGAGCACTTCCGCCGGCACACTGCCGTCGATCTCGACCAGCGCGATCGCGTTACCGCCTTCGGATTCTCGTCCGAGATGGAAGGTCGCAATATTGATGCCGGCCTCGCCAAGGAGCGTGGCAAACCGGCCGATGAATCCCGGCTTGTCTTGGTTGGTCACGTAGAGCATTGACGGCGCGAACTCCGCATCCATGCGGATGCCTTTGATGTCGACGATGCGCGGCCGTCCGTCGGCGAAGACGGTCCCCGAGACGGAGCGCCGCTGCCGATCAGTAACCACCGCCAGTGTGATTAAGCTATCGAAGTCGCCCTCGGTGTCGCGCCGGGTTTCCTCAACAACAATGCCGCGATCCTTGGCGACAATCGGCGCCGAGACGACATTGACCTCTTGCAGCATCGGCCGCAGCAGGCCCGCAACCGCCGCGGAGGTGAGCGCCTTGGTGTTCATTTGCGCGACCACGCCCTCGTAAGTAATTTGCACCTGCTTGATGCCGCTTTCGGTGAGCTGCCCCGCGAACGAGCCAAGCTTCTCGGCAAGGGCAATGAATGGCTTGAGCTTCGGCGCCTCCTCGGCGCTGATCGAGGGAAAGTTGACGGCGTTGGTAATGGCGCCGCGCAGAAGGTAATCCGACATCTGCTCGGCAATTTGCAACGCGACGTTCTCCTGCGCTTCCATCGTCGAAGCGCCCAGATGCGGCGTGCAGACCACGTTGGGCAGTCCAAACAGCACGCTTTGCGTGGCCGGTTCCTCGCGAAACACGTCAAGCGCCGCACCGGCAACGTGACCAGATTTAAGTGCCGCGCCGAGCGCCGCGTCGTCGACCAGCTCGCCGCGCGCGCAATTAATCAACCGCACGCCCCGTTTCATCTGCGACAGCGTTTCGGCATTGACGATATTGCGGGTCTTGTCGGTCAGCGGCGTATGCAGGGTGATGAAATCGGCGCGACGCCACAGCTCATCCAGTTCGACCTTTTCCACGCCCAGCTTGAGCGCGCGCTCGGTCGACAAAAACGGATCGTAGGCGATTACTTTCATTTTCAAGCCGATCGCCCGGTCGGCGACGATCGAGCCGACATTGCCGCAGCCGATGATGCCAAGGGTCTTGCCGAAGATCTCCACGCCGAGAAATTTGTTTTTCTCCCATTTGCCGGCGCGAGTCGACGTGTCGGCTTCCGGGATTTGCCGCGCCAGCGCCAGCATCAGCGTGATCGCATGCTCGGCGGTGGTGATCGAATTGCCGAACGGCGTATTCATCACGATGATGCCGCGGGCGGTGGCCGCCGCGATGTCAACATTGTCGACGCCGATGCCGGCCCGGCCGATCACCTTCAAGCCCTTGGCCTGCTCCAACAGCTTGCCCGTGACCTTGGTCGCGGAGCGGATCGCCAGTCCATCGAAGCCGTTGATCGTCGCGGCGAGCTTATCCTTGTCCTTGCCGAGATTGGGCTGGAAGTCGACGTCGAGCCCGCGATTTTTGAAAATCGCGACTGCCGCTGGCGAAAGCGCATCGGTAATAAGGACTCTCGGCGCCATGCGTTTTGTCCTTTAAAGAGGCGTCGGAAATCACGCCGCCGCGGCCAGCGCGGCTTTGGCCTTGACGTAGGCCCAGTCGAGCCAAAGCGTGAGCGCTTCGACATCGGTGCGCTCGACGGTCGAGCCACACCAGATGCGCAAGCCCGGCGGAGCGTCACGATAGGCGTTGATGTCATAGGCGACAGCTTCTTTTTCGAGCGCTGCGGCGATGCCCTTGACGAACTCGGCCTGCGCCTCGACGGCAAGCCGGCTCACGGCCGGATCAATCACTGTGAGGCACACCGACGTGTTCGAGCGCAGTGCCGGATCGCGCGTGAGAAAATCAATCCACGGCGTGCGCGCCACCCAATCGGCGATTGTCTTGGTGTTGGCGTCGGCGCGCGCCTGCAACGCTTTGAGCCCGCCGATCGACTTCGCCCATTCCAGCGCGTCGAGATAGTCTTCAACGCAGAGCATCGACGGCGTGTTAATGGTCTCGCCGACAAAGATGCCTTCGTTGAGCTTGCCACCCTTGGTCATGCGGAAAATCTTCGGCATCGGCCAGGTCGGCGTGTATGTTTCCAGCCGCGCCACCGCCCGCGGCGACAAAATCAGCATGCCGTGCGCGGCCTCGCCGCCCAGCACCTTCTGCCAGGAGAAAGTGGCGACATCGAGCTTCGGCCAATCCAAGGCTTGTGCGAATGCGGCGGACGTCGCGTCGCAGATCGAAAGTCCGGTGCGATCGGCGGCGATCCAATCCGCGTTTGGGACGCGCGTGCCGGATGTCGTGCCGTTCCAGGTGAAGACGATGTCGCTTGCCGGATCGATGGCGGAAAGATCTGGCAATTCGCCATAGGGCGCGCGAAGCACGGTGACGTTTTTTAGCTTGAGCTGTTTGGCGACGTCGGTGACCCAGCCTTCGCCGAATGATTCCCACGCCAGCATTGTCACTGGCGCCGCCCCAAGGAGTGACCACAGCGCCATTTCGATGGCGCCGGTATCCGAAGCCGGGACGACGCCGATGCGATAATCCGCCGGCACCTGCAACACTTCGCGGGTCAAATCGATCGCGCGTTTGAGCTTGGCTTTGCCGGCTTTGGCGCGATGCGAGCGGCCGAGAAATGCGCCGGCGAGGTTTTGCAGGTTCCATCCGGGGCGCTTGGCGCACGGGCCGGACGAAAAATGCGGCACACGCGGCCGCACCAAGGGAGTCGCTGCTGTCATGGCCTATCCTTCCAGATAGTCGCCCCTCGGTGGGGAGGGGTGTCCCGCCGTCGGAAATAAGGAAATGAGCGGAGAAGTCAAGTCGGGGCGGCGCTGTTCCTTCTCCCCGCGTGCGGGGAGAAGGTCGGGATGAGGGGGCCTTGCGGCTGGGCTCAGACACGCGGCTGCGCCCCATCACCCGGATTGCTGCGCAATCCGGCCTCTCCCCGCGCGGCGGGGAGAGGAGAAGCAGCGCGTGAACACGAAATTACATCGGGGTGATGTTCAGCTCTCTTATGATCTTGCCCCATTTGTTAGCATCCGCCCGAGTCAAATCCGCGAGTTCATTGGGGCTCGATTTCGCCACCTCCACCGCGATGTCCGCCATTTGTTTTTTCACAGCGGGCAGAAAAAGAATGCGGCCGATCTCCCCATTAAGCCGCGCGATAATCTCCTGTGGAAGACCGGCGGGACCATAAGCGGCGTACCAAACCGCCATTTCGAAACCAGGCACGGTTTCGGCCACGGTCGGCACATCTGGTAGAAGCGGAGAGCGTTTGCCCTCGGTGACAGCAAGGAGCCGCAGCTTTCCGGGCTTTAACGTGTTCGAGGCTCTGCGTGCCGGCGGTGAACATGAGTTGCGTTTCCCCCGCGACGGTATCGGCAATGGCGGATGCTCCGCCCCGGTAAGGCACGTGCACCATCGCGACCTGCGCCATCTTTTCGAACAGTGCGCCGCACAGATGGTTGGTCGAGCCGGCACCGGCCGAAGCGTAAGCAATCTTTCCCGAATTGGCTTTGGCGTAGCCGATGAATTCGCGAACAGTGTTCGCTGGCACCGACGGGTGCAGCACCATCGTATTGGTCACGTAAGCCAAGAGCGATATTGGGGAGAAGTCGTCCACACCATCGAACGGCATCGCTGCAAACAGCGCGTGATTCATGGTGTGTACGCTCATCGTATTGAACAGGAACGTGTAACCGTCAGGTGCCGATCGCGCCACGATCGCTGTGCCGATATTGCCGGACGCGCCCGAGCGATTCTCGACGACAACCGGCTGACCGAGCGCCTCATAAAGGTTTTCGGCGACGATGCGCGCGAGAATGTCAGTCGATCCGCCGGGCGCGAATGGTACGACGAGCGTAATAGGACGATCCGGATAGGGCGCAGCGCGCGCGCTTCTCACCGGCGCGGCCGCCGCGCAACCGACCACACCGGAGAGGATGACGCGTCGGCTCAGCTTTGTCATAGCGTCGCCGAACCACCCGTTACCGGAACGCTACGGCTGCCAAGGCGCGGCTGACTTTGTCGGGAGGCCAAAGGGTTACGGGCCCGGGGGCCGCGCCGGGCGTGGCTATATTGGTGCCTTGGCCCCGCTGGCTAAGGATCCGCTCGCCCGCGGCATTCGAAACTCTGACCGACCCTTCGATGAGGAACACGCCGAGCGCCTGGTCGTCGATTGGACCGCCCCAAAATTCCGTCCCGCGGATGCCGACGTTAGCGACCGGTGTCGTTACGCTCACGTCCGAACGCGCCAGTTTCGTCACCTGACCCGAAACAAAGCGGAAGGCGCCGACCAAACCGAACTTGAGTACTCCTTGGCTTGCGGTCGGATTGAAAACGTACGTATCGAGCGTCAGCTTCGCCTTCTCGCCGAGCGTCAGCCGCGTGTTGTCGGTGAAGGTGACTTCGAGCCGCGCCGTTGCACCGGTTGAGACGACGTCGTTGAGAAAAACCGAGGAATTGAGTCCAAGCGGACGCGTGGCGCTGCCATTTACTCCGATCGCCTCTCCTTGTATGCGGCTGACCGTGCCGATCGCCTGTGGGCGGGCGGACTGGGCGCCGGACTGACCGCTGGCGAAGCCGCACAGAAGCGCCGCCACGATGATGATCAACCGCTTCAACATGCGCCGGTCCATCGCAATTCTGCCAGATAATTCTGAGCGATCAGAGCGCGCGGCGACGCACGCCTAAGATGATCAACAACCGCTGTTGAACCGCTCAGTCCTCGTCCTCCTCAAGCTCGCCGATATGGTGTTGGGCGTAGAGTTCGAGGCCGAGTTTGGTGACGAGATCAAGCTGCGTTTCCAGGAAGTCGATGTGTTCTTCTTCGTCATGCATGAGCTTCTCGAATAGATCACGCGAGACATAATCGCGAACCGAGTGGCAATGCGTCGCCGCCTCTTCATAGAGCGCGCGCGCCAACATTTCGGCAGCGAGGTCGCAGTCGAGCACCTCCTTGACGTTCTGGCCGATATGCAGGGGATCGAGCACTTGCATGTTGGGAAAGCCGTCAAGAAAGATAATGCGCTCGACGAGCTTGTCGGCGTGCTGCATCTCTTCGATCGATTCTTTGCGCCATTGCTTGGCGAGTGACTTGTAGCCCCAATTGTCGAGCAGGCGGTAGTGCAGCCAATATTGATTGACGGCGGTCAATTCATGCCGCAGCGCCTTGTTGAGGTAATCGATGACACCGGGCTCGCCTCTCATCATTCTGCTCCTGCAATTGCGCAATTCCCAACTCGGGGAAGGCCAATTATAGCGGTGCCGCAGGCGGCCGGAAGCCTGCCGAACGGTTGGAGATTTGAGGGTTTTATCAACGGATCAGGAGCGGAGCGCAGAGCAGAGCATGATCCGGAAAGGTGGGAACCAGCATTCCGAAAAGATCATGCCCCAGCGTTAAGACTCAACTTGCACGTTTCGGCAGCATGGCGGCGTGGATGCGGCTCCGGGGACCGCGAGCGCCTCGTCCATAATGCGCCGAATGGTGCGCGCGCAACGACCGCATTGAGCGCTGCAGCCCAGGCAATGGTAGACCTGCCCAGTGGTGCGCGGAACACTGTCACCTGACGACAGCGTCGAACGCACGTCATGGTCGGTGAATACGTTGCAAGAGCACACAATCATTTGCACACGATCATTGCCGGGAAGGTCCCAAGGGGATTGCAAGGACAATTGGTCCCAACTGAAACCGTCAATAGTCCAGGGCTCAGATGCTTGCAAAGAAAAAATCATTTTTTATAGACGTTCTAATTTAGCCCTAACGAGAGCCGTCTAATCGTCTCCTGGATGCGGCGCAGCGTGCAAAAGCGCGCGTCTACGTGGGTGAACGCGCTATTGCTGGTGCGCCGCTGATCCGGGATCGTCGTAAACGCAAAGCTTCGTTACGATCCCGCGTCTGCGCGCACCACTTGCGTGCTGCGCTGCGCCCGGAAATCGAGACCGATTTTTCTAACACGCGCTGCGCTAGGGGCACGCGCCTACGTCGTGGCATTGATCCCGCAAGTCGAGTTGTTATTCCCCGATAGGCAATTACGCCGCCGCGGCCGGATCCTCCGAGCGCTCGCCGCCGCGACGGCGGGGACGCAATCGGCAAATTCGCGCCGGTATGCGGCACAAATCCTCGATCAAGCCGACAAAGCGTTGGCCGCGCGCCAGCGCGCGATCGAGTGCTGCCATGGTGCGGGCCAGACCAGGATCGTCATCATGAATCCAGGTCTGCAGAACGCCGCCGAATAGGGCCGCAAGGCCTTGCGCCCGGACCATGCCGCGCGGGCCAGAGGCGCTTATTCCTGCCGCGGTAAGCATCCATTGCTGCGAGCGCACCGCCAGATTGTTAAGCGCGAGCGCAAGCGGCGGATTGCGCCGCGCCGAACGCATTAACGACCGCACTGCCTCGCGATGCGGCGCGAGAATTTCGAGCCTGCGCATCAATACGTCGAACAGGCGCTCACGCGGTGGCTCTTCGGCGACGTCGCCGGAATCCCCGCTCAACACAGCGCGGTCGACGGACTTAATGTGCGCGGCGAGAATTGCGAGGGTTGAAGGAAACTCGTTGCGAAGCTGCGCCAGCGGCACGCCCGCACCTTCAGCTATTTCGGCAAAACCGATCTGCTCGATTCGCTTCGCGGCGAGCAGGTCGAGAAATGCGGCGATGATTTTTTCGCGATCGCTTGCCGGAGCCGCGGTAGGCGAGCGGCGCGACGATTGAGTCGAGGATTTACGAGAGGGCCTGCGAGCGGATTTAGCCATGGCAATACTCCAACGGGCGCTCCGAGCGGTAACACCATCAGGGCTGCCGGCGTCGGGGCCAAAGCTGCGGCGGCCTTCGCAACATAGGTGGGAATGTATGCGGTAGGGGGGATCGTTCCAAGACCATAACGAAGGCACGACGACGGCCGCGAAATTGGCGACGGACGATCAGCCGGCGAGTTCGCGTGAGCGCGCTGTTGCGGCGGCAATCGCCTCGTTCATCAGCTGCATTAGACCGTTTGGACGCATCAAGACCGCCAGCGCGGCGGCAGTGGTGCCGCCCGGTGAAGTCACGTTCTGTCGCAAGCTTGCAGCGTCGTCCCGGGAACGGTGCAAGAGCTCGCCGGAGCCGGCGATGGTCTCGCGGGCAAGCGTCTCCGCGAGCTTCGCCGGCAGGCCTGCCGCCGCTCCCGCTTGCGCCAGCGCTTCGGCCAGCAGGAAGACATAGGCCGGTCCGGAGCCCGATAGCGCGGTCACCGCATCCATCAGACTTTCGTCCTCGACCCATTCGACGGCGCCAGTCGCGCCAAGGAGCCGCTGCGCTAGTCGGCGTTGCGCCGCGTCAGTTTTGGCGGCCACGGCAACGGTGATGCCGCGCCCGATCGCAGCCGGCGTATTCGGCATTGCTCGCACCACCGGTCCGGCCTGGGGGAAGGCCTGGGCGAGAAACTGCAGCGTGCGGCCGGCCATGATGGAGATGATCAGCGCGGAAGGAGAAATGCTGGGGGCCAGCGGGGCAAGCGCCTCGAGCGCCGCTTGCGGCTTAATCGCGATGACGACCACATTGGCCGCGCGCAATGTTTCGGCTTCTGGGTTGAGCCGCACGCCGCGACCCACGAGCGCGGCAATATGCGGCAGCGGCTGCGGCTCCACCAACGCCAGTTTGCGCGGATCGAGGCCAAGCCGAAGCCAGCCCTCGAGCAGCGCCCCGCCCATTTTTCCGGCGCCGACCAGAATGATCAGGCCGGAGAAATCGCGCAAGTTCGCATTCGCTTCCGGCGTTGCGTCCGGAGCTGGCTCGGCAGTGGTCACGCCTCGCCTGTAGTTTCGAACATCGCCGATTCCATCGCCTCACGCGCCGACTTACCCGCCCAGATAACGAATTGGAAAGCCGGGAAATAGCGCTCACAGGAATCCAACGCCGTCGCCAGCACCGCTTCGCATTGCCGGCCGGACGCGGCGACACCACCCGCGAGCACCAAGGCATGACGGAACATGACGACGCCGCTTTGCGCCCACACGTCGAAATGCCCGATCCACATCTGCTCGTTGATGAGCGCGATCAGCTTTTGCACGTCAGCAAGCCGCGGCTCCGGCACCTTCATGTCAAAGGCACAGGCGAGGTGCAGGGTTTCGATGTCATTCATCCAGGTGAATGACACTTGGTAGTTGGTCCACCGGCCGGTTACGACGAGACCGATCTCGTCTTCGCCGGCACGTTCGAACGGCCAGTTATTGCCAGCCGCCATCCGCTCGACGACATCGAGCGGGCTATTATGATGTTCGCGTATAGACTCGATGAGGGCCATGCCGTCTCCACTCTGTCCCCTTGAGGGTGGAACGCACGCCACCAGCACGGTTCTAAATACCGGCTGCATTTTGACGCAGGAGCGACTTTTGCGTGCCGATTGACGAAAACCGCGAATCAGCCCGTGCGCTGACTATAATCGGCCTGATTCTTTCCGCCAAAACTCACCCAACGCTTTGTACCAGCATCGGTACCGGCACTCATGAAGTGATTTGCCCGTTTGGCACAATCCTCAAGAGGTGGCCGTCCACAACTCGGACTGCGACAAGTTGACTCGGGGCGCTTGGCTAAAGGTAGCAATGAGGTCGCGCGTGCCTAGCTGGCCAGGTTTGGGTCGGCTCAGCTCAGCTCAACTCAACTAAGTTGAAGACGGCTCAATCGAATAGGCTCGACACCGATTCTTCCGCGGCCGTTCGGCTGATCGCTTCGCCGATCAGGGTCGCAATCGATAAGACGCGAATATTCTTTGCCTCGGTCACGGCTTTGCTCGGCTGTATCGAGTCGGTGATGACGAGCTCTTTCAGTCGGGACTTGCCGATGCGCGAGACTGCGCCGCCGGACAGGACGCCGTGGGTGATGTAGGCGTAGACCTCTTTGGCGCCCTTATCGAGCAGCGCGTCGGCGGCATTCACCAGTGTGCCGCCGGAATCGACGATGTCATCGACCAAAATACAGATGCCGCCGTCGACCTCGCCGATGACATTCGCCACTTCGGATTCGCCCGGCCGCTCGCGCCGCTTGTCGACGATCGCGAGCGGCGCGTTGATCCGCTTGGCGAGACCGCGCGCCCGCACCACGCCGCCCACGTCAGGCGACACCACGATGACCTTGCTCAAATCGAAGCGCTGGCGGATGTCGCGCGTCATGACCGGCGCGGCGAAGAGATTGTCGGTGGGAATATCGAAAAAGCCCTGGATCTGGCCGGCATGCAGATCGAGCGTCAGCACGCGGTCGGCGCCGGCATGGGTGATGAGATTGGCGACGAGCTTGGCCGAGATCGGTGTGCGCGGTCCCGGTTTACGGTCTTGCCTGGCATAGCCGTAATAGGGGATCACCGCCGTAATCCGCCGCGCCGACGCGCGCCGCAGCGCGTCCATAATGATCAGCAATTCCATCAGGTGATCGTTGGCGGGAAACGAGGTCGACTGGATAATGAATACGTCGGCGCCGCGCACGTTCTCCTGGATCTCGACGAATATTTCCATGTCGGCGAAGCGGCGCACGACGGCCTTGGTCATCGCCGTGCCGATATAATTGCCGATGGCTTCGGCGAGCACAGGATTGGAATTGCCGGCAACGAGCTTGATCGCTCCGTTTTTGCCCGTCATTCCCCGCTCTCCTGCGCCGGGTGCGGCGCTTGGTCCGCGGCGCATGATCCTTAAAAAAGCCGCGCCAAAGAGCGCGTCCAAAGCCGCGCCTCAGCGCCGTCTGGCCCGCGGCGGCACAGATCATGCCCAAACAAAAGCCAAGCCCTGATACAAGTCGCATCCGGGGCTGGCAATATGAATCAAGGTCTTTCCCCCGCCGGTTTTTCCGTTTCCACAGGAAGGACTTACGTGAGGTAAATGCCCGGGCGAGAATGGGGCGGACGCGGGGCGCGCGATCGGCCCGGTCGGCTACTCGGCCGTCAACGCAATCGCATTAACATGCCGGCCATAATCGGCTTCGGCGCGATGGGTGGTGCGCCGGTAGCTGAAAAATTGCTCGGCATCGGCATAGGTGCACAGACCCAGATCCTCCACCTCGCCGATACCGGCACGCTTTAGCCGCGTACCGATATAGCCGGCGAGGTCGAACATCGCATGGCCAGGCCGCGATGCCGGCGCGAAGAAGCGGCTTGCGGCCGGATCTTCGCTTTGAAAGCGGGCAATGAGGTCGGGACCGACCTCGTAACTGGATTGCCGAATCATAGGGCCGATGGCCGCCCGAATCTGGCGGCGGGCGGCGCCGAGCCGTTCCATCGCCGCAACGGTTGCTTCGATGACGCCGGTCAGCGCCCCGCGCCAGCCGGCATGCGCGGCGCCGATGACGCCGGCTCGCGGCTCGGCGAGCAAGATGGGTCCGCAGTCGGCGGTGGTCACGCCGATCGCCAGCGCGCGCATGCGCGTGACGATGGCGTCTGCTTGCGGCCGGTTCTGCGTCGTCCAGGGCACTTCGGCGACGACGACGTTGGGCGAGTGCGTTTGGTAGGCGGTGAGTAGACGCTGCGGCTCCACGCCTAATGCCGCCGCCATGCGCGCGCGATTCTCTACAACCTTGCCGGCATCGTCCTGGGAGCCAACACCGCCATTGAGGCTCGCGTAAGGACCCCTGGAAACGCCGCCGGCGCGGGTAAAAAAGCCGTGCCGGATTTCGGTCAGTGTGAGCGAGGCAGCTTCGATCTTCATGGCCGAATCTTTGTGGAGCTATCTTGGAGCCGTCTTTTATGGACCTGTCTCAAAGCCGGGCAGTGGGCCAAGTTTCGGCGCCGCAATCGCGATCGCCTTGAACAATTCGCCCATGCCGCGCCCGCCGCCTGCAATCAGCCGCGACAAGGCAATTTGGATATCGGCCGCCTTGTCCTCTGTCACCGCGGCCTTCAGCACGGCGGCGCGTTTTTCGATGCCGAGGCGAAGGAATAGTTCACGCTGCCGTATCGGTCCGTGGATGCGCGCGCCCATCGTTTCAGCGCATTGCGCCAAGGCCTCGAAATCCACATGCGCGGTCAAATCGGCGATGCCCGGCGCGCGCAAAGGGTCGGTGTAGGAATGCCGGGCGACCGCCTGCAACGTATCGCCCAATCCCGAATGGGCATGACCGTAATCGATGATCAAGGCGACACCTTCATCGCGGGTTCGGCGGCCCAGCTCAAGCGCGATGTTATTGGCGCGCCACTCATAGATCGAGCCAAGCGGAGCCTGGCGCAATGGCCGCGGCATTGACGGTTCGAAGAACTGCAGCGGCTCGGGCGCGGTACCAAACACGAGATTGCGGTCAGCGGTGACGGTGACTACACGCTCGTGCCAGCCATCGTCTTGCTTGACCGCCTGATGCACGGGCAGCGCATCGACGAACTCATTGGCGACGATGATGCTCGGGCCGCCGGGGACCTTTTCCAGTGTGTCGTGCCACATCAGTGGCAGCCCGGTTTTCTCCAGCCGGTGTTCCTGAAGGTCGCGCAGCGCCGGGCTGATTTCGACCAAATGTAGCACGGCCGCCTCGTGGAATCCGCGCACCCCTTTGGTGGCGCGCAGCGCATCGTCAAGCAAAGTCCCGCGCCCGGGGCCGAGCTCGATAATCCGCAGATTTTCCGGCGCGCCCATTTGCCGCCACACCGCCGCCATCCACACGCCGATCAGCTCGCCGAACATTTGGCTGATCTCCGGCGAGGTGATGAAATCGCCGCCAGCGCCGAGCGGATCGCGGCCGACGTAATAGCCGTATTTCGGGTGCGTGAGACACAAACGCATATAATCGGCGACCGGCATCGGGCCGCCGGCCACAATGCGTCGGCGAATCTCATCGAGCAGCGGCGCGGCCGCGTCAGCCATTTTTTGGCTTCGGCAGGCGCTTTAGCGCGACGGCGAGAATGGCAATACCGGCCAGCATCAACGGAATACAGAGCAGCATTCCCATTGTCAGCCCGCCCCACAGAAAGCCGAGCTGCACGTCCGGCTCGCGAAAGAATTCGCAAGCGATCCGCGCAGCGCCATAGCCCAGCACAAACACGCCGGTGACAACGCCCGGCCGCTTGAGTGCCCCGGAGCGGACGAGGTAAGCGACGACAATGAAGAGTACGACGCCCTCAAGCGTCGCCTCGTAAAGCTGGCTCGGATGGCGCGGGACCGGGCCGCCATGCGGAAATACCATGGCCCAAGGCACGTCGCTGGGGCGGCCCCACAATTCGCCATTGATGAAATTGGCGATGCGACCAAGGAATAATCCGATCGGCGCCACGGCGGCGGTCACGTCGGCAAGCGACAGGATTGCGATGTCGCGGCGTAACGCAAACAGCGCGATCGCGACGGTGCAGCCGATCACACCGCCGTGGAACGACATGCCGCCGTTCCAGAGTTGCGGGATCTCGATCGGGTTGGCGGCGAAGTGCGCGAAATTGTAGAACAGCACATAACCAATTCGACCGCCGAGAATGATGCCGAGTGTGATCCAAATGACAAAATCATCGAAGTCGGTCACGGTGAGAGGCGCGGGCCCGCCCCACAGCTTTGGCGATGAAATAATGGCGCGTGCATAAAACCAGCCGGCGATAATTCCGACAATGTAAGCAAGCGCGTACCAACGCACGGCAAACGGGCCGATTGAAATCAGGACCGGATTGATCGCCGGAAACGGAATGACTGGAAGAATAAACATTCAACTTTCCTCAATCGAGAGATTCCAAATAACGTCATCCTGGGCTGCGAGCGCAGCGAGCCTCGAAGGATGACACCAACGCTGTCACCCTTCGAGGGCCGCTTCGCGGCCACCTCAGGGTGACGAATAGGTTGGCCACGCGGGTCGTTCTATTGCGATCATTCATACGGTTAATTTGCGACTGGGCTCCGCGGCACGCGCTTGTCAAGCTTGTTGCCTCGCGCCCCTTGCAGCTTGGCTGCACCATTGCCATTGTTTCTAGGCATGGCAAGCGGGGCTGGGCGCAGGTGAGCGGAGGCGAGCATGGTGCAGACGACCAATCGGTTTTTCGACGAGGTGGCCCGGCTGATGAACGATGCAGCCGGCGTTGCTCAAGGCGTACGCCGTGAATTCGAGACGCTGTTCCGCAACCAGGCGGAGCGTTTTCTTCGCGACCTCGATGTCGTCAAGCGCGAGGAATTCGAAGCCGTTAAAGACATGGTCCGGATCGCGCGCGAAGACAATGAAGCGCTCAAGACCCGGCTCGCCGCGCTCGAAGCGAGGCTTGCCCAGCTAACGCCCGTTACTGGGCCGGCCGAGCAGCCGGCGGCGGCGCCGACGCCCAATATCGACAGCCCCACCGCCTAGCGCGGGTCTGGAATTTTCCGGCCGATAACGCGTCGCGCATCGCGGCATTCCTTGTTTTCCGTACCGGGCGCCGTTATAAGCGCTGACTTCCGCGGCATCACCGGCACCCCTGGAGGCTGACGCGGAATTTTCTTTAACATTGAATGGCTTAGAACGAGGACACACGATGGCGACCGTCAATCTGATCAAGGCGGCGACACGTTCGCGGGCAGGCAAGGGGGCCGCCCGATCCGAACGTCGCGCCGGCCGCGTACCCGGAATCATCTATGGCGACGGCAAGCCGCCGCTGCCGATCTCACTTGATTACGCCGATTTGCACCAACGCATTTATGCGGGGCGCTTCCTCACGACCATCCATGACGTCGAGGTGGACGGCGTTAAGCATCGCGTCATCCCCCGCGATTTCCAGCTCGATCCGGTGCGCGACCTCCCGCTGCACGTGGATTTCATGCGACTGGGCGAGGGCGCCACAATCCGCGTGAACATTCCGATCCATGTTCGCGGCGCCGATCAATCGCCCGGCGTCAAACGCGGCGGCACGGTCAGCATCGTCGCCCATACGATCGAGGTGCGTTGCCGCGCTGATGCGATCCCGAGCGGTATCGAGGTCGATATCAGCGAGCTCGACATCAATTATTCGAAACATCTGAGCGACGTCACGTTGCCGGCCGGCGTGCGCGTGGTGGCCGCTCGCGACATTACGCTTGTCACCGTCGTGCCGCCGTCCGGCTATGCCGAAGAGATGAAGGCGGCCGCCGAGGCCGCTGCCGCAGCGGCTGCTGCCGCCGCCGCGGCCGCTGCCGCGGGCACGCCGGCCGAGGGTGCGGCTCCCGGCGCCGCTCCGGGCGCGGCGCTCGGCGCGGCCCCTGGCGCGGCTCCGGCGGCGGCGCCTGCGGCCGGTGCTGCCGAGAAAAAGTGAGGTAATCCGGCGCGGCCATGTTGCTCCTGGTCGGACTCGGCAATCCGGGAGCGCGCTATGCCGGCAATCGGCACAATATTGGTTTCCTCGCTGTTCAGGAGATCGCGAAGCGCCACGGGATTGGCCGGTGGCGGCGCCGTTTTCAAGGTCTCGCTTGCGAAGGGCCGCTTGGCGGCGTGCGCACGCTGCTCTTGTTGCCAGGCACTTACATGAATGAATCCGGCCGCGCGGTCGCCGAAGCCGCGCATTTCTACAAGCTGTCTGCCGCCGACATCACCGTGTTTCACGACGAAATCGATCTGCCCCCCGGAAAAGTCAGAGTCAAAATCGGCGGCGGCATTGCCGGCCATAACGGGCTGCGTTCGATTTCCGAGCATATTGGCAATGATTATCGCCGCGTGCGCATCGGGGTCGGCCACCCCGGCGATAAGGATTTGGTGCAGCATTATGTGCTCAGTGATTTCGCCAAAAGCGATCGCGGCTGGGTCGACGCGCTGATTGCAATTCTCGCCGAGAATGCCGATTTGATTGCGCGCGGCCAGGATGCGAGCTTTCAGAACAAGGTTCATCTCGCCATGCTCGCAAAAGGATTTGGCCAGCCGGACGCGGACCAGCAAAACGGCAACGGCGGCCCAAAATGAGACTTCAAATTGGCTGCTGAAGTAATCAAATAATCAAACAGGCAAAATCATCATCTCATGGGCTTCAAATGCGGCATTGTCGGTTTGCCGAATGTCGGCAAATCGACGCTCTTTAACGCCGTGACCGAAATGGCAGCGGCGCAAGCGGCGAACTATCCATTCTGCACGATCGAGCCGAATGTCGGCGAAGTCGCAGTTCCTGATCCACGGCTGGAAACATTGGCGGCGTTGGCCAAATCGGCGGCGATCGTGCCGACGCGGCTAACCTTCGTCGATATCGCCGGCTTGGTGCGCGGCGCTTCAAAAGGGGAGGGGCTAGGCAATCAATTCCTTGCCAATATTCGCGAAGTCGACGCGATCGCGCATGTCGTTCGCTGCTTCGAAGACACCGATGTCGCCCACGTCGAAAGCCGCATCGATCCCATCGCCGATATCGAGACCGTCGAAACCGAATTGACGCTCGCCGATCTCGAAAGCTTGGAGCGGCGAAGCGAAGGGCTTGAGCGCAAGTCGCGCGGCACCGACAAGGAGGCGGTGGAGGCGCGGCAGACACTCGACTTGGTCAATCGCACGCTGACACTGTTGCGCGAAGGCAAACCGGCGCGGCTGACACCGCGCAAGCCGGAGGAAGAGAAGCCGTTCCATATGCTGGCGCTGCTCACCGCGCTTCCGGTGCTGTATGTTTGCAATGTGGACGAAGCGTCCGCGGCCACGGGTAATGATTTCTCCCGCAAAGTGGAGGCTCGGGCAAAACAGGAAGGTGCCGGCGTCGTCGTCATTTCCGCCAAGATCGAAGCCGAGATCGCGGTTTTGTCGCACCACGAGCGCGACGATTATCTCGCTTCGATCGGCCTGCAACAGGCCGGGCTCGATCGGCTGATTGCCGCCGGCTACGCGCTCCTCGATCTCGTGACCTTTTTTACCGCAGGGCCGAAAGAGGCCCGCGCCTGGACTATCACGCGCGGCACCAAGGCGCCGGCGGCCGCCGGCACCATCCATAGCGATTTCGAGCGCGGCTTCATCCGCGCCGAGACTATTTCATATGATGACTATGTCGCTTGCGGCGGCGAAGTGGGCGCGAAGGACGTGGGCAAGATGCGGCTCGAAGGCAAGGATTATGTCGTGCAAGACGGCGACGTCATGCATTTCCGTTTCAGTACGTGAAGGGCGGGAGCGTGGGGAGGCAGAGCAACGCGCTTATTCCACCTTAATGTTAGCAAATTGGATAACTTTTGCGTATTTCGCGATTTCGTCGGCAACGAACTTTCTGAAATTTGCAACCGACATTGGCATCGGTTCGACGCCAAGATTGAGCAAGCGTGACTTGAGGTTTGGATCGGTGACGCAAGCGGTGGTCGCCGCATTGAGCTTCTCAATGACCTCATCGGGCGTTCCTGTTGGTGCGCAAATCCCGTACCAGCCACTCGCGGCATATCCCGGCACAAATTCCGCTATTGCGGGGATTTCCGGCGCCGCATCCGATCGCGTCGGAGTCGTAACGCCAATCGCAGTGAGTTTGCCGGCGCGAACGTCCTGGATGATCTGAGCGATCGGGGAAAATGCTATTGGGATTTGACCCCCAAGAAGATCGGTCATGTAACTGGCCTTATACGGTACCTGGACCATATCGGCGCCGGTCATCATCATCT
>Ga0318547_10000034_pt1 | contig 28157 bp, 37 predicted proteins | sample GRESIP169b2f20_FD_203515 | JGI IMG/M metagenome (GOLD analysis project Ga0318547, IMG submission 203515) | Tropical soil microbial communities from Luquillo Experimental Forest, Puerto Rico - GRE.SIPMG.169b2f20 | ecosystem: Environmental > Terrestrial > Soil > Tropical forest > Bulk soil...
GGCCCCGGCAAGATGGGCCTGCGGTTCAGTATCCCGGGCGTCACGGTCGGCATGGGCAAGGCGCGGCGGATGGCCGCCTGGGCCGGCGCCCGGCCGTTCTGCTGGCTGGAGGACGAGCCGGACGCCGCGCAGGAGCTGGCCCGTCACCCGGTGCCGCACCTGGTGATCGGCGTGGATCCGCTGGAGGGCCTGCAGGACCGGCACCTGATCCGGGCTGCCGCCTGGCTCTCTGCCCTGGCCGGTGCGGCCTGATGACAACTGACGGCTTCCCGCGTCTCGAAGAGCTGATCAGGCAGCACAGCTGGACCCCGCACTGGAAGGTCATCACCTGCGCCCCTGACGTCGAGCGGGCGCTGTCAACGATGTCGGTGAAGGCGAGGACGTCCTCGCTGCCCATCGACCCGGAAGCCGCCATAGCGGCGCTTATGGGCATCAGCGTCATCGTCAGCGAAGACAGCGCGCCCGGGACCTGGCAGCTGGTGCGCCACGACCACTGCAAGGTCGATCCGGAGAAGAACACGGTCACTCACCAGGAATGCACGATCCTGGGGAGAAGCGGTGAGTGACCGGGGCCTTTCCATCGGGGAGATGAAAGAGCAGGTCGTCACCTTCACCGACCTGGGCGGGTATCTGGGCCAGAATGTGCATGAGTCCAAAGAAGTGTGGGTGGACGTTCCGGAGCTGGAAATCCGGGTGCCGCTGCGGCAGGTGGCCGTGGCTTTCTGGGAAGGCAGGTTCGTGATGTTGCTGACGGGCGCCGAGAATGTGATCAGGGAACAATGACCGGGCGCGCTCACGGCGTGGTGCACGTCGGCTGGCCGGACGGGTATTTCACCGACCCGGCCCGCCAGCTGGAGGTGTCCGCTGACATGACGGCTACCTGGCAGCTGTCGGGTTATCTGGTGGTCCCGGTCCCCCGCGACGGCCGCGAGCACGTCTTCAACGAGCCGTGCCAAATCTGCCGTCCGGATCCTGCGGATACGGGCTGATCGGTTGGTAAGCTTCCTTGGTAACCGACGAAGGGAGCCGACATGGCTGAGGGAACAGCGACCTGGGGCTGGCTGAAGCGCTACTGCGAGGACAACAAGGTCCCCGATGACGCGGTGCTCATGCTGGACATCAATGAGGAAGAGATGCCGGTCAAGGACATCGACACCGCTGAGGCCGAGGAGGGATTTGAGGACGAGGAGGCGGTGCCGCCGATGCTGATCTTCAAGAACGTCTACGGCTGATGCTCGATCACTGGCCCCGCCTGCCCTGGGCGTTCCCCTGGGCGCTGGCCATTTGTGAAGAGGCCTGGCGCCAGCGGGCCCTGGCCGGGATCGAGTCGGACCCGCCGCCGTATGTTTCTGCCGTGGCCACGGTCCTCGGCACAGATGCCTTCGCGCTGTGGGACCGGCTGGAGGGCCTGCACGGCTGGGAGAGCCACGACGAGGGCTATGGGCAGCGGGTGTGGCAGGAGGCCTGGTGCCGCTCCTGCGGCCCGCTCCCGCCCGCACAGATGGCGTTCCGGCCCAGCCAGCGCCTGCGGGAAGCGGTGCCGTGGCGGCTTGGCTGAACTCCTGCAGTTACTAAGCCAACTTGGTAGGCTGGGGGCCTGTTGTCGTGGTGCCTGGTGCCATAGCGGAAGGCAGGAATTCTGGCGGACACACCCGGGCTATCGCGCTATTGTACGGCAGGGCCCGTCTCTTGTATCGGGCAGAGACGGGCCCTGCTGTCTTACTGAGAATCCTCGGTTGCGGGCAGGTCCTCGGCGATGCGGGATTTTAGCTGCTTGTCCTGAATCTCGCTCCGGGCCTGTACATATTCCTCCTGGGTGATTGGCTTCCGCAGCCGGGCATAGCACCGCAGCATGAAATGCAGGGTGCCGTTCTTGTGCTGCAGCGCGTTGATGGCGGCGCGCTGGCGCAGCACCTTGCGCATCAGCCAGGCCGTCGCCTTCGGAATGTCGCCTTCCAGCTGGGCCAGCAGCGCCGAGTTCTCGGCGCGCAGCTCGGCGTTGGCGCTCCGGGCCGCAGCCAGCTGCTCGCCCAGGCTGTCCCGTGTCATCGTGGTCATGACTATTCCTTTCCCAGCAGGGGATACCGGGCGGTCAGCCGGTCGCCGCCGCCCAAGACGGCGACCGCCGTCAGCTCATGGCCCAGGTCAGGCTCGTAGAAGGCAACCGGGTGCAGTTCGTCACGGATGGCGCGATCGAGCAGCCAGCACAGCTCCAGCTCGTCGGCAGCGCTCAGCAGCACCAGGACGCCGTCCCAGTGCGGGAGCAGCTCAGAATGCGCGACAGCGAGTTCCAGCCCGGCGTGGGCGGCCTGGGCGGCTTGCAGGCCCACGGGAAGATCGGCCCGGGACACCAGGCAGAGGCGGTTACGGCCCTACAACATGTCCTGGACGTTAGCCGCTGCTAAGAAACCTTGTCAAATTAGAGGTCCTGGCGGGAATTGAACCCGCGACGCGCCGGACTAGAATCGGCCGCTCTGCACGCTGAGCTACAGGACCGGGCTCAGCCGGGAGAGTGCTGGATACCGTCAGCTTCGGGGATCGGTACCAACATCCCCTGCCCTCCCGGCCGAGGCGCTCATCCTACCAAGCTCCCCTGATAGGCTCCCGCCATGACAACGGACGTCGAGCTGATCATCGGCGGGCTGCAGCTGGCCCGGGAGCAGGTGACCGCCGATACGATCGAGCAGAAGCAGGCCTGGCGCGATGCCTTCAAGGCGATGGTCAGTCGGGTCTACCAGTGGGAGGAGACGGGGGAAGGCAAGCCCTCGGCCGAGGAGCTGCGGCGGCTGTGGCGGGACATGAGACGGGGGATCCCGATGATGCTGGCTGGGCCACTGGAACGATGGGATGATCCCGATGATATGCACACCATGCAAGATAGCGGGGGAACATCTGACACTGGCGCGTAAAGACCCGGCGATTCGTGAATTGCATATTGCAACGGCCCAGGAGCATCACGATCAGTGCCGGGGTGGTAACTGGTGTGATTGCAAACATTCTGTGAACATAGGAGTACCGGCAAACGTCCGTGTTGCGTGATCATCGTCTGCTACGCTTCCCGCCATGAGCAAAGGAGTACGATGGCGCCAGTGGGTCATGCCCACCTGGAGTCAATTGTGCTGGGCATGCCGACTGGGTGCCCATAAACATTGCATGCCATTCCCCTGGTGTGAATGCCCCGTGGAACTGGGTATTGAGGCCGGTCAATTGAAGGTCCCCCGGAAGGATCAGCCGATCCGTCCGGGAGACCCTGATGACCGTTCAGACATTCTCAGTGCCAGTTGAGCCCATCCCCGCTACCCACCAGGTCGGCGACCCGAACCACACTCCGGACCACAACAGCATCGTCCAGGTGCTGACCGACTACGACAACTACATCGGCCAGCTGCAGAGCCAGATCGCCAGCATGTTCTCGGTGGCCGGGGGAAACGTCTGCAACATCACCGGGACCTCCACGCCGCTGGCCACGGTCAACCTTCCTGCCGGTAACCGGGATTCGGCCGTGGACACCCTCGATGTCATGTGCGCCGGGGTCAAGGTCTTTTCCCTGAATGGTTACGGAGAACTGCGTATATTTCCGCAGCTAGCTTCCCACATCGCTCAGGTCATCAAAGCTCAGCCCAGCCAGACCGGTGACCTTTTCCAGCTCCAGGATTCAGCGGGTAATGTCCTGGCCCGGTTCACCGCCAACGGCACCCTGCTTGTTGCGCAGCCGGTCACCGCTCTGCAGCCAGGCACGCAGAATGCAGAGACCTGGCATAACTTTAACCCGCTGTCGAGCAGCTGGTTTTTGCCGGGCGGCGGCTATGCCAAGTACCGGCTGACAGTGGCGAATGAACTGCAGATCAGCGCTGCGATTGCGACACCGTCCAGTGGCAATGTGAACAACCAGGTGATTGCTACTTTCCCCACGGGGTACCGTCCGGCGAGCACGCATTATCTTGTTACCAGCGGTGACAATGTGCAGAACAGTGTCGGTGGCGTGAACCCTCAGGTATATATCAACTCCTCCGGGCAGTTGCAAAGCCGTGGCTGCAACAACAGCTGCAACGTATGGATTGACGGAAGAATTCCGCTCGACATCTAACCCCCTCCCAGGGAAGGGGCAGGAGGATAGATATGACTGTTGCTACGCCGCCTGACTCGGGTTACCTGTCCGGCACTGTCGTTTGCCGGAACAGAATGGGCGGGCCCACCGTGCTCGCATCGGATCCGAAGTCCACGCATGAGGTGATCTTCCAGGGCCGCGAGGATCCGGCTGGCCAGGACTACCAGGTGGTCCCCGAGCAAATCCTCAAGACCCCGGCGTTCGCCCGGTCGGTGGCCCTCGGCATCATCGAGGTGATCCAGGGCAACGACAACGACACTGTCCGCCAGGCCATGCAGCACCAGAGCGACGCCTTCTGGCAGCGGCAGGAGCGCGACCAGGTCAGCGCCCGGGAGTCGCTGGACGCCCCCCAGGACAACGACCTCATCTCGGTCGCCTGTATCGGCCCTGGCACGCGCCCCGGCGCCGTCTGCGGCGAGAACATTCCCGTCCGGGCCCGTGAGGCTACCGCCAACCCGCCGCTGTGCTCGCGGCATGCGGGCCTGGCCGGTAAGTGCTACCGGCGCGGGGATGGCCCCTGGAAGCTCGACGAGGAGCCGGTGACGCCATGAGGAACGGGCCCGATTCCGCTTCGGTGATCGGGAACTATGACACATCAGACACGGCCGGGGGCGACGCCCCACACACCACGATCGAGGGTGTGGCGCCCGTCTTCGAGGTTGCCCGGGGGCAGGACCTTGTTTTCGCGCTGCGGGCGATGGACACACGCGACTCTGCGATTCCGCCGAACCTGGTGCAGACTTCGCCAGGACTGACTGTCAACCGGGGCGATCCGGCAGCTGACGAGCAGCGCATCAAGACAGCGGCGGCCGAATCCCATGAACATTTGCGGGAGCTGGGTTATGACATCGACCCGGTGCGGGGCGTGGTCCCCAAGGATGCTGCAGTGGCACGGCAGTGGATGGCAGAGCCCGGACTCGGGCACACGATTGTTGAAGAAGACCCCGAAAGAGGATAAGGGAGCGCAGGAATGAGCATTTCGAACCAGGGGACTTCTCCTGCTTTCAGCGGGGTGACGCGGCAGGTCGATACGATCACGCTGAACTCGGCTACTCCTGCGGCATTGTCCAAGAAAGGCATCGTCTCCTACCCGGCGTTCGAGACGCAGGGCGCCTCGCCCACAGCTGACGTGATCACCGTCTATGACACCACCACCAGCCATCCGCTGGTGCTGGGCACCGACTACACGCTGACTCCCTCGGGCTCCGGGGCCACGCTGAGCTACGCGGTGACCCGGCTGGCTGGCTCCACCCAGAGCGCCAACGCCGACAGCGCCACGGTCAGCTACTACTACGGGACCATCCCCGAGACTCAGGACCGGATGGGTTTCGCCGGGTCGGCGCCCACCGGGACGCAGGGCCGGGGCAGCGTCGCCGATACCACCGGCCAGTCGGTGGCGGGGCCCGGCGCTGCCCTGCCAGGCGGCTCGACGAGCGACCCAGCCGGACTGGCCAGCCGGGCCGGCTCGGAGACCGGTTCCCCCGGCAGTGAGTACACCTCTCCCCGGGCGACGCCCAGCACCTACGGCTGGACGCCCGGCCAGCCCGACACCGAGGGTGTCTACGGGCCCAACCTGCCGAGCGCCTACACGCCCTCCCAGAACCTCGTGGGGTCGGCCGGGGTCATCGACACCACCATCGGCGGCGGGGCCGTCAGGACGGACGCCACGCCCTCCTACCGGGCTCCTGGGACCACCGTGGCGGGCGCCAACCGGGACACCTCGCTGACCGACCTGCTGGGCAACATGCTGTCGGCCCAGCCGGTCACCGGTACCGCCTATGCCGCTGCGGTGATCGACACCTCCTACGCGGGCGCTCCCTCGGCGCCTTCGGGCATCAGCACCCAGACCGACACGATCACCAACGGGCAGACCGCCACCGCCTACTACGCCAGCCAGAGCGGCGTGGTGCCCTCCAGCCTGGTGGTCGCCCAGGCCGGCGTTCCCGCCGTGCAGGGCACCGACTACAGCGTGGCCGTGTCCGGGGCCGGGGCGAAGACCACCCTGTCCGTCACCCGGATCGGCGGCACGGTGCTGACCGTGGGCGGCACCTGGACGCTGACCTACAACTACGGCAGCCCGACCTACTGGGAATCCAACGTCCCGGCCGCCCCGCCCGCCGCGCCGACCATCGGCACCGCGACCGCCGCGAACCGGGGGATCGCGCTCACCTGGACCCCGCCGGCCGGGCAGACCGAGCTGGACTTCTACCAGATCGAGTGCTCGGACATGGGCACAATGTTCGTGCCCTACACCGGCCAGCCGAAGTTCTACGGGCAGCCGTCGCCATCGGGCGGCGGCGAGACGGGATCCCCGGCTTACCAAAGCGATTCCTTCGCCTTTGCCGCTTTTCCCGCGACATTGTCCAAGACGGGCGTGCTCACCCCGGCCGGGCAGCTCATCGTCAGGGATTCCACCCAGGGCCTGGTGCTGCGGTATGGCTATGACTACACCGTCACCCAGATCGGTGCCGGGCCTACGCTCACCTACCAGGTCGCGCTGGTAGCTGGCGGGGGCATTGCGCGGGCCGGGGACACCATCACGATCGGGTATTTCTGGTCCAACCTGGCCACGATTTCCGCCACCTACACCCAGGGCATGTACGAGAACATCCCGGTTATTTACAAGCCGGATGGGACCACGCCGTACTCGCAGGGCTACCGGTTCCGCGTGGCAGCGGGCAACCGGCGCGGCCTGAGCGCCTTTTCCGCCTGGAGCAACTATGCGGTCCCGCTGAACTACAACGCTCCGCAGCCTGGCCACGAGGGGCAAACGCAGACCGAGCTGGCGCTGGATCCGGCGAACGCGGTGAACCCGATCTACAAGCCGGACGGCACGGTCAAGGCGGGGACGGGACTGGGCGGCTGACCTGGCCTGGAAGAACCGAGCACGGGAAAGGGCCCCTGAATGCCGACGTACTCCACGTACCTGAACCTGAAGCTGAACGTCGGCTCGGACCCTTTCTTGCTGTCTGACTTCGTCAACAACTGGTCGATCCTGGATGGTGCCCCGGGCCACTTCATCTGTACCTCGCTGACCCGTCCCGCCTGGGGTGCTGCCCAGGCTGGGCGCCTCATCTTCATGACCGACCTCAAGCAGACGTCATTCTGGGACGGCGCAGCCTGGCAGGACCTGCGGAACTCGGCGCCGGTATTCGCGGCGGGCGTCTTCCTGAATGCGTCGATGGCGCGTAATACCAGCCCGGTGTTCACCGTTCTGAGCTTTACCACGCCACGCCCTTGTGCGCTTTCCTTGTTCCTCACGGCGACCTACAACTGCAGCAATCAGCAAAACCAGGACCTGTGGCAGTCCCTCGCTTTTGACGGGGCCAAGGTCACCGGGTTCGGGTATCGCGAGCAGGTCCGGTTCAGCGGGAACGCCAGCGACAGTGGTGCCCTGGCAGGCGACACCGCCATGAGCCTCGCTGTGATACCTTCGGTGGCAGCTGGCTCGCATACGGCGGGCATCGTCGTGGACATGGGCACTTACTCCACTTCCGCTACGCTGATCGGTGCCAAGGTGCTGGCGATGATTTCCGTGTACAACGCCTCGAATGTCTTGTGATGACGGTATCGCCGGAACTCATCGACTGGCGGGAACGGCAATACGTTTCGCAATATAGCCAGACCCCGCTGGAGTTCAATCTCTATGTCGGCGGTGTTCCGGCCGACGCGGACGGCCAAGTCGTCAATGCCCAGCTGTCATTGCAAAATCCAGATGGCAGCCTTGCCGTGGTCAGTACTTACGGCAACACCTATCAGGGCACGGGCATCTACGGGTTCACCACTTCCACGGCGGATACCCAGACTCCCGCTGACGCGCAGATCGCCTGGTCCTATTCGGTGCAGGGTGCTTCGCAGCAATATGTGTCCTACATCGTCATCGGCCCGGTCAACCCGCACTATGACAATCTGCCGTGGAACATGAAGGACTTCCTGGAGCAGATGGTGTGGTTCCGGTTCGCCGACCTGATCGACTCCTCGGGCGGCGGCCCGAACCTGGAGACGTACTACCAGGCGCACTGGAGCCGGGGCCGGGCGGCCCAGCTGATGGGCGTCGCCCTGTCTAAGATCAACACGGTGGGCCAGCCGTGGTCGAACTACACGATCGACGGCAACGGCGGCCCGCAGTACCCGATCGGCCAGTGGGGCGGCCTGCTCGGCCAGTACACCTATGTGGAGATGGTCAAGCACCTGATCCGCAGTTATGTCGAGCAGCCGGCGCTGATCAGCTCGGGCGCCATCACCCGGCTGGATCGCCGGGATTACACCCAGCGCTGGCATGAGGTGCTGGAGGAGGAGCAGGCTGAGCTGAAAAGCATGCTCGACACCTTCAAGATAAGGCGCATGTTCGGCGGGGCGCCCAAGGTGCTGGTTTCGGGGGGCACGTACGGTCGTTATGCTCCCACGAGGATTGCAGGCTCTGTTGCCGCCCGGCCTCGCATGTGGGCCCGGTGGTATTGACCTGCAGTTATGTGCGCGCTGGGGTTAACTCTAGCGGCTTGACAGGGTTGGCGCAAGCTCCATAGCCTCCTCATTTGTGTCTACCTCGAAGTCTGCGATCGAGCGGTACCATGCGAAGCTGACCAGCGGAGTGACGGGCAGGCCGGGCTGCCGTGGCTGGCTCGGGAAGATCGACAGGTACGGCAATGCCCAGTTCTCCTGGACCGACGAAACCGGCCACCACACTGGCAATGCCGCCCGGTGGTCCTGGGAGTATCACCGGGGCCAGCTGCCGCCCCAGCACCGGCTGAGGAACAGCTGCGGGCTGTCGTCTTGCCAGAAGCTCGATCACTGGCACCCCGAGCCCTACAACATCGGCCTCAGCCCCGAGGAGCAGTATGAGGCCAAGATCGACCGCTCGGGCGGCTCTGATGCCTGCCATCCCTGGACCGGGGGAACAGACAAGGACGGCTACGGGCTTTTCAGTTACCGCCGAGATGGCAGAAATGTCACAGAGCGAGCCAGCCGGTTCGGCTGGCGCCTGGCGAATCGCAAGTCTTTGCCATCATCCAAGGTTCTCGTATGTCATAGCTGTGACAATCCTCCCTGCCAAAATCCACGTCACTGGTTCATCGGCCCGAATCAAGCGAATATGGATGACATGGTGGCTAAAGGCCGGGCGACTGGCCCTGGGCGGGGAGAGAGCCATCATAAGGCGATCATGACTGATGTTCAGGTACTGGAGGCACGAGCCCGGTTCACTGGCAGATACGGTGAGATTTCGGCGCTGGCAAGAGAATATGGTGTGGCGCCTAAGACGATGAACGACATCCTTCGGGGCAAGCGGAGATGAGCCCGGAAGCTGCGAGGCGACCCGGCGCGAGGTGGTACTGATGGCGAGATTTGGCTACAGCTTCCCAGTGGCTGCGGGCTCCCAGGTCACTGTCTACATTGCGGGCAGCACCAGCGTCCTGCTCCCGGACACCCTCTTTGCGGACAAGTCCTCGGGCACCACACTGGCCAACCCGTTCACCGTGACCGGCACGCTGGCCTCGTTCTTCTTGAGCAAGTCCCAGCTGCTTAACGTCGGGGTGAAGTCGCCGAGCGGATCCGCGCCCACGGTGGCGGCGGCGGTAGCCGCCTCTGCTGCCGTCCAGTACGGTACCCATAAGGACCTGGCGGGCCGGGCGGTGTGCTGGTTCCCGCTTTGAGGCCATGCACTGGGTTCTCTGGACCTCGCCCTGGTACTGGTTTGTCCATGTGACCGGGACAGATAATGGCGGGAAGTACGGGCACTGGAACTGGTACAACTTCTGGTCAGGATTTGAGTCAGATATAGTTCAGATAGCACTTCTGGGCGGGCTGATTCAGCTGTACCGGAGGCACAACTGCTGTGTGCACAAGTGCTGGAGAATAGCGAAGATCACGGTTGAGGGAACAGGGCTGGTCGTCTGCATTGCTCACCGGCCTGACGTTGAGGAGAAGCAGAGGAGAGAGAAAGCGGAAAGGCTTTACCACTTGCATGTAGTAAGGAGGCAGCGAGAGGCGAGAACAACAAGGATAACGCATACCCATGTGGTCAAGAGGTACGAGGAACACCTGGAACGGGTGAACGGAAACGGGAACGGGAATGGACAATGAGGTACGTGGGGGCGAGTCCGGAGACTTGGATTCACATCATGGAGCTAACCGAGCGGGAAGATGCGGCGGGCCTGGCCGAGGTTGCTGAGACGCTTTACGGCGAGCTGGGCTGCGCGGAAGCCGATATCAACCGGCTGCATGCCGAACTGCGGGAAGCTACCGCCCATGGGCATACATGGAAACAAGCTCACGCTCCTGGCTGACTGATTTCAATGACCGGCTGGCCGCTACGGTCACCCGTGGCATTGGCACGATGTGGGCCGCGTACATTTTCACGGTCATCGGGCTGCTGGCATTGCCCGGCGTGCTGGAGCAATCCGGCTGGGTGCCTGAGAACACCTTTCCGCACTGGATCACAGGCGGCCTGCTGACCTTCATCGGCTACCTGTCCGATGAGGTGGGGGTGGTTCTGCTGAGCGTGATCATGGTGGGCCAGCGCATCCTGGACGAGCAGGCAGAGCGGCGGGACGCGCTGAATGCTCAGGTCACCGGGCGCCTGCGAGAAGTACTAGAGGGTGTCGAGCGGCACCTGGCCGACCAGGACACCAAACTGGCTAGGCTGCTCGGTGAGGACCCGGAGGATCCCGATGGCCGCTAGCCCGCCCCGCCCCGCACAGCCCACCTGGCAGCGCGACGTCCAGGCCTGGGCGATCGAGCGGGAGCGGATGCTGCACGTCCAGGCGCTGTGGCAGTATGGCGAGCTGTGCGCCTTCGCGCTCACCTGGCATATCGAGGACTTCCAGGCGGGCCTGGCGGTGCGCTGCCCCCGGTGCTATACAACCGGCAGCAACGCTGTCGAAGACACCATCGCCGCCGCTTACGGGCAAGGTAACCAGGCAAATTGCCCCGTGTGTTTCAACACGACGTTCATCACCGATGTCACCGCATTGCCTACGTTCCAGGAACCGCTGGGCCTGCGGGCGCTGCTGATCCGGCCATCCATCTGGCCGGACGTGGACCACGATCAGCGAGCACAGCGCCGGGGCGTCGCGCATACCGGTGAGGCGTCCATTGTGGAATCGACTCCGGATTTCCGGGTGAGAACCGGCGACTACCTGCTGCGGGCAACCGGGGAGCGGTATTACCTGCGGGTGCCGGCCCGGCTGACCCTGCGCACTGGATTCGCTTCCCCGTGGCAGGGCGCTCAGGGGATCAATTACAATCAGATGCGCCCGGCCCTGGAGGAAAAGACCTCCCCGGCATTCCTGATCCCTGCGGACCTGTCGATGCTCGGTACCTACACGCGCATCCCGGTGAGCTACTCCGACTATGAGACCGTGAACGGGCCTCTCATCCCGGAGGAAACCGTTCCGCCCGCCTCCTACGGTGCCCAGCAGCCCCCGGCGACCATGCAATGAGCACTCTTTGGGCTAACGCGGCAGCGTTCCAGCTGCAGCAGCTGGCTGCAGAGGAGGACCCACAGTACTACTACCATGTCAGCCCCAAGTTCATGCGCCCTGGAACGGAACTGAAACCACAGGGCAAAGGATGGGCTAATTTCGATGAGTCTTCGGGCAAGCACGTTTATGTGACCCCGCACGAGGACAGGACTCAGCATTACGACTACCTCCTGTGGCAGCAAGGACATCCGACGCGCCATATCTATGCGGTGGAACCGCAGGGCAGGCTGGAGGAAGACCCGAACGATCCGGAAGCCTTTCAGACCATGGATCCGGTGCATGTTATCGAACGGGTGGACCGGTTCCGGAATAATCCGGTATACCGGAGCCCATCTGGCCATGAATGGCGAAGGCCAGGTGACTGATGCCCATCATCACCGCCGAGACCGCCGAGGTCCACCTGACCCAGAACCCGGACCGGCTGATCATGCTGGTGGATGGGCTGCCGGGGAACCGGGCCCGCAACATCGCCAACAATGCGGTGCGGATCGCCCGCCAGCTCGCGCCCAAGCTCACTGGCCGCTCCTCGTCGCGGATGTTCCCGGTGTATGGCTACGGCTATTTTGGCATTGGCTGGAGTGATCCCATCACCTGGTACCAGGAGAACGGCGTGCGGCCGTTCCTGATGCGCCAGCTGGCGGGCAAGACCATTCCCATGTGGGTGGATGACCCGGCCGGGACCGAGCGCCAGAAGAACCCCCGGGCGCAGACCCGGACCACCATGTCCGGGAAAATCCAGGTACTGATCTTCAGAAGGGCTGCCCGGTTCGGCCAGCGCCACACCGTGCGCAAGAAGCTCGCCGATGGCACCTACGAGGAGAAAGACGCTCCTATGAGCTACCCCGGTGCTCCCGGCCGGATCGGGGTCCGCCAGACCGGCCAGCCATGGACTACCCCGGGCGCCGTGGGGGGCCGGATCGCCCAGGGCAACATCGGGATCCGGTGGTTTCACCCGGGCCTGGCACCGCGTAAGTTCCTCAACCACGCTATGACCCAGGCGGCACAGCAGGCAGGCATTCTGCCGGTACGCATCTATGCGGCCGACCGCAACTGGAGGGCCCGGTTCTGATGACCATTCCCCCGCCTCCTCCCCCGGGCTACATCCGCACCATCAAGGCCCTGGCCGTCCAGGCAGTGACCAACTCGTTCCAGGTCGTCTATCCCGAGGGCCAGCAGCCCGCGTTCGTCTCGGTGGAATGGCCGAATCAACCACAGCAAGTGCCAGGCGTATGGGTGGATTACGAGCCCGCGTACCTGCGCACCGCTGGGATCGACTACACCGAGACGGACGCGGCCGGGCACATCATGACTCGCTGGCGCTATCAGGGCTATGTCACCCTGACGGCCATGGCGTTGTCGTCCAACGAATGCGATCTGCTCTATGACAGCCTGATCGCTGTCACCGCTTTCGCCGCTCAGTCCGAGGCGCTGTCCCCGTTCCGGCAGGCGATTGACCAGAACAGCCTGGTGGCGTGCCAGTGGTCCTTCGACACCATCGACGCCCGGGGCGCCGGGGCAATGGTCGGCACGCCCTGGGGAACTGACGAGCCATTCTGGGAGCGGGGCATCGCTATTCAGGCCATCGGTGAATTCGTGACATCCCCGGTGACCCAGTCGCTGGTGAACCTGAGCGAAATCAAGATCACCGCTGTGGAGGAACTGAGCGGGGAAGAAATCTCCGACGTCATTATCGTGCCCCGGCCATAGCTCAGAAGGTCTGACCGTCGATCAGGAGGGCGCCGCGTGACTATCCCCACTTTCACGACCTACACGCCGCCTGACGTCTATGTCGCCGATGTCACCACTCCGATCATCACTGCGCCGGGCGTCGCCGCCCAGGTCATGGCCATCGTCGGGCCTGCCCTCGGGTACCGCACCGCGAACGAGAGCTTCCTGCTGTACTCCGCGACCGGCGCGCAGCTGAGCTTCCAGGGCGTGTTCACCACGGCGCAAGTGGGGCCGCCACCGATCGCGGCACCGGTCGTGACCACTGTGACCGGGGTAGTGCTCACCCAGGGCGTGGACTACTCGTTTACCGTCACCCCGGACGCCTCGGGCAACCCGGCCCTGTCCATCACCGCGATTGCGCGGGTGGCCACCAGCCCGAATATCTCAGACGGCTCGCAGATCACCATTGTCTACAACTACGCGGACATCACGTATTACCGGCCGCAGGTGTTCACCGACTTCCAGAGCGTCCTCAATGCCTACGGGCCGCCGCTGGTGTCGGTGTCGCCGACCACTCCGGGTGCCTCCCAGGTGGCCAACCCATTGTCATTCGCCGCGCAGATAGCCTTTACCAACACCGCGAACACGATCATCGCGCTGGCGCTGAACCCGTCCGTGGGCAACCTGCAGCAGCAGCTGCAAGCGGCCTATGCCCAGCTGTCCACGTACTATCAGGCGACGATCATCGTCCCTGTATTCACCGATGACTTGACCCCGACGTCCGGCACGGTATCGGCTTATGCGGCGACCTTGGCCGGTGACCTCAAGGCCGCCTGCCTCCTGGCCGCCAGCAATGGCTATCCCCGGATCGGCATCTTCGGGCTCCCCAGGAACTATTCCGAATCAGCCGAGCCCATTGTCACCCTGGCCTCTTCGCTGAAGACCAAGCGCATCGTCCTGGCCTACCCGGAAATCGTCCAGGTGTTCAACGGGCTGACCGGCCAGGTGTTCAATGCGTCCGGGTGCTACCTGGCCGTGGCCCTGGGTGCCACCCTGACATCGCTGCCGGTCAACACCGGGCTCACCCGGCAGTCACTGGACGGGTTCACCGGGCTGACCCAGGCCGAAATCGCGGCGATGACCACCTCCACGCTCAACGCCATGGCCGCAGCGGGCACCTGCATCGTCTACGCCGACCGTAACGGTGCCCTGACCTGCCGCCACGGCCTAACCACCGACATGAGCGCGCTGAACAACCGAGAGGTGTCCCTGGTGCGCCAGGCGGACACGCTGCTGATGCAGGTCGCGGCCGGCATGGAGAACTCTGGGCTGATTGGTGAGCCGATCACTCCGGAGATGCCCGCCATCGTGGAAGGCGCGCTCACCTCGATCCTGGAGCAGTGCGTCAACACCAACATCATCAACTCCTGGTCGAACCTGACGATCAGCCAGGAGACGTTCCCCTCCGGGGATCCGACGATCATCGACTGCGCGTTCACCTACGTCCCGGCGATCCCGCTGAACTACGTCCAGGTCACGTTCTCGATCGACTTGACCAGCGGGCTGGTGGCCACGCAGTCTGCGCAGAATGCTGCAGCGGCCTGAGGAGGAATAGATGCCGCAGACGACAGTCCGCGTTGTTGGCTCGGGCTATACGGTCCTGAGCTTCAACAACAAGCCAATCGCGTACTGCGAGGGCTGGGAGGACTCGGGCCAGCGGGCTTTCTCCGACATCGGCCAGCCCTATCAGTTCATCCAGCCGATCGGCGCCGAGCACCCGATCGAGATTGCCACCAGCCGTGTGCTGGCAGGCGGGACGCTGATGCTCACCATTCGTGAGCTGTGGAGCCAGCCGGTGTGGTGGCAGCTGGCCGGATTGGCGGGCACCTGGAACATCGTCGATGTGTTCAACAAGCTCGCCGACAACCCCCAGTACGTGACGGCGACGCTGATCATCAAGCCTCCGGGGACGCAGAATCAGCCGGGCCGCTGGCGTGGCAAGAAATATCAGAACGTGGTCGTCGTGGACATCAACGACGGGGATACCATCACCACCGGGGCCCTGGCCGTGACCAAGGGAATTGTCTGTGCCTACACACATTGGCTCCCGCTCAACAACAACAAGAACTAGCTCCTGACCAGCCTGTTCCCTGCCAGGTGACACCCCCTGCTGGTAAGATGCGGAGTGCTACCTGACATGTAGTACTGGCTGTCTGCAACGGCCCGGCCCCCGGGAGCCTCGCGACCGGGGGCCACCATAATGTCTGGGACAGTTCCCGCAGCCGCTCCGTGATTGGCAACAACGGTCTGGTTTTGCCGGTGGCCGGTGCTATAGTCGGTTCCGCAGACAACCCAGTACTACTGTCAGGGAGCAATGTATGGCACAGAGAACTGAAATCAAGCTGCTCGATGACCTTGATGCGCCGGAACAGGAGACTGAGGCCTTCGCGACGTATCGGTTCGGGCTCGACGGTGTCAACTACGAAATCGACCTGACCGAGGAGCATGGCGCTGAGCTGTTCGCGGCGCTCTCCCGGTTCGTCGAGAAGGCGCGCACGGTCGGCAGGGAGCCGCGCAGCGGCCGGGGCCGCAGCGGCGGCGCCTCGCTCAGGAACGCGAGTACCCGGCAGCAGTCCTCGGACATCCGCGCGTGGGCCAAGGAGCACGGCCACAAGATCAGCGAGCGCGGCCGGATCCCGGCGACCATCGTCACCGAGTACGAGAACAGCAACGGCAAGATGAGGCAGCCCGCCGGCGCCTGACCTGAACTGAAGCACGGCTGACGGAGGCTGGCTAATTGGCCACGCCTCCGTTAAGCCGTGCCTAATTCTAATTTAACAGGGTGCTTCCTGGTCTATTTCACCCCCGAAGGGATGAACGCTTTTCGTCTTCCCGGGAGGAATTGTGACCTCACCAGCTGGCACGCCCACGCTGTCGGTAGCCACCGACCAGCCGACCTACAACGTCGGCGACGCGATCACTGTCACGGTGACCTATGCCGACTCCACGGTGACATCGACGACCCTGACGGTCACCGCCAACTTCACCGACCAGGCCGGCAACGCCGCGAGCGCGACGACCACGGCCCAGGTGAACACCAGCCAGACCGGCGCCATGGACGGAACGGTCACGGACAGCTTCGGGGGCACCTACACCGAGTCGTCCAACGACCAGGTCGGCACCGCCGTCTTCACCGGCACGGTTGGCACGCCGCCTGCTGGCTGATCCGCCGTGGACCTCGTCATCACCGCCCAGCTCACCGATGCCTCTGGCGAGCAGGCGACGGGCTCAGCGACGGTGCAGGTGAACGTGCCTGCGCCCGCGCCCGCTGAGCAATCCCCGCCTGACATCCACGAGCAGGATGCTGAGCGCTCATCGATCCAGGCATGGAGGTCCCAGCCATGACGACACCCAGTGGCCCGCAGCTGAGCGCCTCCAGCTCGGTCGGCCTCGGTGAATACAACGTCGCCTTGCATGCCCGCGTGGTCCCGGTCGGCACCAAGTGCCGGGTGAACTGCAACGGGCAGAAGGTCACCTTGACCTTCGACGGAGACAACATCGAGGTGGACGTGCACAGCCCGACCGAGGCGGCCCAGCTCGGCGACATGCCTGAGCCCTGATGACCGAACCTGTTTACCCGGGTGACACCACGCCTTCGGGCGACGGCCTGGCCGGGCTCGACGATGAAGGTGTGGATCCGAAGTGGGAGAACGACTTCCATGGGCTGCTGTACCTGGGCAAGCTCGTGGGGTCGTTCTCCTGGTGCGGGCACAAGATCGCCATCCACACCCTGTGCATCGACGAGGAACTGATCATCGCCGGGCTTACCAAGGAGTGGATGGATACCCTCGGCGCCACCAAGGCTTACGCCACGGCGGTCGCCGCGCTGTGCGTTGACTCGATCGACGGCCAGCCCATGCCGGTTCCCCTCGGCGAGACAGGCGACGGCCCGGCCGGGACCGACCAGTGGGCCCGGGAACGGTTCCGGTACGCCCGCCGCTGGTTCGAGCCCACCATCGACGCCATTTTCACCCGGCATCTCCAGCTGGAAGCGCGGGTGAGAGAGCTACTCGGTGACTTGGGAAAAGAATCCACCCCGGGGGATTCGACCCCTGGGCCGAACGGCAGTTCCGGATCGCAGACCGCAGAGGCCTCCTGAAAGGCCGGTACCTCTCGGCCATTCAGCAGTTCGCGGTGGAGACACTGATCTATCTCGACGGGCTGGATACTCAGCGCTATCGTGCCGAGCAGCAGCTGGACCTTATTAAGGCGGCTGTGGTGGCGGCTGGAAAGATCGATGTCGCCACCGCCTGGCCGGAATTGACCGGGGCCACTGGCGAGGGCGTGCCATCTGTGGGCGCCGATGTCAGTCAGTTCGAATGGGAAGACGCTACTCCCGATTCCTTTGCCAAGGACATGGCGGCCATTGACGCGCTGACCGCCGATAATCATATCACTGTGCCTGAGCCTCCCGGGGAACATTCGATCAAGGTTTCCGCGCCCGACCTCGAATGGACCTGACTGGGAAGCCTTAGGAGGCAGCCGTGGTCGAAATCCCTAATCAGCCCTCGAACCGGGTGGATCCGGAGAATAGCGACCTGCCCTCCGAGCTACAGCGGCTCAGCCGTGCGGTAGACCAGCTGCCCGCCCGGATCGTCCAGGCCTTCAAGAATCTGCCGGGCGGCGCCGGGGGCCAGCAGCTCGGCAAGATCGAGACCACCCTGTCTCAAATGCTGGACCTGCAGAAGCGCTACGGCGGCGGCCGGGGCGGTGAGGGAGGCGGCGCAGCTGCCGCTGGGATGATGTTCGGCCAGTCCCTGCCCCAGGCTCGCCAGGAGGCCATCCATCAGGTGGCGATGTGGGGAGGCATGCCTCCTGAGCACGCCACCCGGGGCATGACCAAGGTCACCCCGATGGGCGCGCTGTCCAGCCTGGAGAATCTGCAGACGTTCCTGGCCCAGCGGATGGGTGAACGGATCGCCGGGCGGTCTTTGTATGCCGCGCCCGAGGAGGAAGAAGGCGGGCCCCCTGGGGGCGGCGGTGGCACCCCTGCAGGCGAGACCACCACCCGGGACGTCGTGGCCGCAGCGACCGCTGAGGCTGATCAGAACACAGCGACGGTTCAGGCTGCCCAGGCGACCCTGGGAGCTGGTGGCGGGGCGGCCGACTCCAGTGCAGGCGTCGGCAACGTCGTGGCCGCAGGGAGCCGCCTGGCAGCCCTGGGGGCCCGCGCAGCGCCACGGGCGGGAGCGCCAGCGGCTGGCATGGTGAGCGCGGGCGGTGCGCATGCCGCTGGCGGCGGCTGGGGGGTCATGCAGCAGGTCGGTGCCCGGGTCGCGCTGTCAGGGGGCACCGCCCAGGGCCTGCTGGGTGCGCTGCGGCGGCTGCCGGTGATCGGCCTGGGCATGGACATCGCCGAGCGAGCGGCTAGCTTCTACCAGACCCAGCGCGAGGAGGGGCGGCAGTTCCAGACGATCGAGGGCGGCTCCAACCTGCAGGCGCAGTGGGAGCGGGTGCACGAAGCGATCTACGGGCTGTCCATGTTCGGCCGCATGCCCGAGGGAGCTGCCAATTACGCCTTTAACGCGGTTACTCAGATGGGCCTGAACCGGGCGGCTTATGGCCAGGCCTTTCAGCCGCAGAACCGGCAGAATGCGCTTGGCTTCATCTACCAGAATTATACCAACACCGGGATGAGCGTTCAGGAATCGGCCCGGATGCTGGACGTCGTAACCCGCAATGTGTCGATCAACCTGAACACGGTGCGGGACGCGCTGAGCGAGCTGTCGAACACCGCTGGGCAGGCTGGCACGAACGCCCAGACCGCCCGCCAGGGCTTCGCCCAGCTGCTGGGCACGGCCATCGATCAGGGTGCCGGCATGGGGGCCCCGGTCGTCGCCGGGGGCATCGCCAACATGCAGGCCGCACTCGGGCGCCCGTTCGCCGGGCTGAACATGGCGGGCGGGCTCAGTCAGCAGCGCCAGTACATGCTGGCCGGCCAGCTCGGCATCTCCCCCAACCAGCTGCAGTGGATGGAGCGGTTCCGGCCGCAGCAGTACGCCCAGGCTCTCGGCAGCGCCAACCGGCAGTGGATTGAGAATTCTGGCATCAATCAGAATGCGCTGAACGACCTGCAGCAAATAATCAATTCCACTCCCGGCGCCAAGCAGATGAACGCTCAGGGCGGCGCGGTCCGGGACCAGATATTCAACCAGTGGCTGTACAAGTGGCAGGCGCAGGACCCCTCGCTCAACCTGTATTCGATGTCACAGATACTGTCCCGGCTGACCGGCTACCCTATTAATCCTAATAATGTCGGCGACTTCATCACCGCACAGTACGCGGGCATCAACGAGGCGGCGGGCACCGGGCGGCTGGCCAATCAGGGGCAGGCGGTCCGGGCCACCGACACCAGCACGGCGCCACAGGGCCGCTACGGCCTGGCCGAGCCGACCAAGCAGGTGTTCGCCCGGGGCCAGCTGCTGGCGACCGCCACGACCTGGCAGGGCACGCTGCTGCATGGCCGCGCGCCGCAGGCGGCGCAGAACTACCTGAGCCAGGAGCGCCGGACCGGGCAGCGGGATCCGGTGCTGGAATCGCTGCTGCAGTCCAGCCTCACCAGCAATGACCAGGTGCGGGTGCAAACGCGCACCGGTCCCCGGATGATGTCGGTTTCCGATGCCATGAAGTACTACCCGAATGAGCTGGCCCAGGGCAATGTGCAATTCTTCGACCAGTCCGGGAAACTGCTCGGCGGCACGGCGGGGTTCACCGGGGGGCTGACCGCGCCCAGCAGGGACGTCACGGCCGAAGAAAAGCAGCAAGCGGGCTCGCGGACCGGGGAGGCAATGTCGCTCTGGCAGCGGCAGCATCCGCAGGCATTCGCCGGATCCGGGCAAATGGGCGCAAAGGTCGGCAATGTCACCGTGGACCTCACCCAGGAGGCTAAGCAGCTGTTGAAGCTGCTGCCTTCGGTCAATGATCAAGCTGCAGCCCAGGGGTTCCCGTCCGCCAATCCTGCGGTCGCCCAGTCCAGCCGCTGACCAGCTACTTTCTCTGTTCTGGTGACTGATCTTGACAGTTCTGTTACCGTCCCCCGGACAGGCGCTGGCGGCCCCGTGCCCCCTGTGGTGCGCGTGGTGCTGTATGAGGGCGCGCACTGCGAGGGCTGGAGTGTTATGGCTCACGGGAAACATCGCAATCCGGGACATCGTCCATCACACGCACGGCCATGCCAGACCAGGCGAAAGGTCACAGAGGCCGCGACCGCAACGACAGCGGTTACGGCCTCTGCCATTGCAGCGGCAGCAATGGCGGCTACCCCCGCCGTTGCGGCTGTCCACCCGGCAGCGCATTCAGCTGCTTATCTCTACTCGCATCCGCACATCATCCTGACAGCGCGGACCCAGCCCCGGGAATACGTGGTACGTGGCGGGGACACGCTTTCTGTTATCGCACGGCGCGAACTGGGCAGCCCAAAGAAATGGCCTCTCATCTGGGCAGCCAACCGGAAGCGTGTCCCCAACCCGAATCTTATCCTCAGGGGAGCCCGCCTGCGGATACCCGGCAATGGCCCTGTGACTGCGCACCTGACGGCGATGGCCTACCGGGCCATCCCCAAGCCGCCCCCGCCGCCATCACCCCAGCAGGCGTCGGCTCCGGTCGCCCAGGCTGCCCCCGTAGCGGTCTCAGCGGCTCCTGCAGCGGCTCCGGTCGCCCAGGCCAGCTACAGCAGCGGATCGGGCTTCCAGGCCTGCGTGATCGCTCGTGAGTCCGGGGGCAACCCCAACGCCTGGAACCCCAACGGGCATTACGGCCTGTACCAGTTCAGCGCGGGGACTTGGGCTGCGAACGGCGGCAACCCCGCCGATTTCGGCAACGCCTCTGTCGCCGAGCAGAACCAGGTCTTCGCCAACACGATGGCCTCAGGCGGCGGTGCGTCCAACTGGGCGCCATATGACGGCTGCTGACGGCAACCAAGTCACCCCGGGGGCGCCTGGCCCCCGGGGTGATCTGGTCTCTGGGGTCAGCGGCGGAAGTTGTCGCCGATTACCGAGGCGGAATTGCGGGCAGCCATCCTCCGGTTCGTCGCCTTCATCTTGCGGTGCAGCGCGTAGGCGCCCACGGCCACGGCAGCCTGCTCGGCCGTGCGGATGGCGGCCTGCTGCTCGGGAGTGAACTGGTTGAGCCAGCGGCGGTGCTCGGCAAAAGCCCGGCTGAACAGGAGGCAAACGAACCAGATGATCGCGATCACGATTGGCGCCACGATCAGGAAAACTCCCCAGAGAATGGGGGCACCTGGAGGATCACCCATCGGGTTGACCTGGCTGTTGTGCTGAATCGTCACAGCGATAATGACGATGCCGAGCACGATGCTGGCGAGCGCCGATCCAGTAAGCCATCTCCCCATATGCCGGGCCTTCGGGGCTGCGGTGATGGCTGCACGGGGGCCGGGAGTAGCTGTGGGAGCTTCGACTCTGGCCTGGATGACCGGGCTTTGCGGGATCGCGCGTGGAGCTGAGAGTGCTGCCTTCGCCTGGGCGAAGTGATCGACATAGGCCGACAGCGGCGCCAGCCGTGTTTCCGTGGGCCGCAGGTTCACCCAGTACCGGGCGCAGGCGTCGCAGGCCGGCTCCTGGTACCCGGTGGGATAGATGATCAGCAGCGTAGCGGGGCGCTCATCGTTATGGCATCCCGAGCCGGTGCCGGACTGGCAGTTCATGGAGTCTCCTTCCTGTTCCCTCCACATTACCAAGCTAGCTTGGTAATGGCAAAACGATCATGAGACGCCCCGGAAGTTCGAGGAGGCGCCCATGGGCACCGCGACCCTGGGGTTCGCCGGGGGCCCCAGCGTGGCCTTCCGGATCGACCCCGAGCGCATCGGCTGGAACTGGACGGTCAACACCAATGTCGTGGAGACCATCGGCGGCCGGGTGATCCAGGTGCTCGGCGCCTACCTCGATGACATGACCGTGGAGGGCTCCTTCGGCCAGGACCACTCCACCTCGCGCGGGGTGAGCTGGCGGCAGGCCGAGGCCTTCCTCAGGAAGGTCACCGACATCATGGACTACCAGGCTCGGGACGCCAACAAGCAGCCCGAGATGCATCCGCCGGCGGTGTTCACCTACCCGCCGAAGAACTGGCGCTTCCAGGTGTACGTCAAGGAATTCTCCGACGCCAACGGCGGCGGCTCCATCGTCTTGTCCCCGGGCATTTTCAACCAGCGGTACCGGCTGACGCTGTTCATCGTCCAGGACAATTCCAGCGCGCTGGTGCAGGCGGGCGCCGACAATGGCGTTGTCGGCAAGAAAGCGGACGAGGCCATCGCCGCCTACATGGCCCGGATATCGGATGGGATCGGCTGGCACTTCTCGCAATACAACGGCCACACCGCGCCCTCGGACGTCACTCCGGTGAAAGCCCCCTCCAAGCCGGTGCCGCTCACCCCCCAGCAGCGCAAGAGCATCAGCCAGGGCATCAGGTAAGGAGAGCCGATGGCCACGTCGAAGCCGGTGTGGGGCGCAGACTGCCCCATCTCGATGCCGCTGCCGCCCGAGGATGAGCGCAAGTCAATCAGCCAGGGCATCAGGTAGGAGACGCCAAGTTCTCCGGGCGATGATGTCACTGATGGTTGTGAAGGGTATTCCGAATCTCTGTCCAAGTTTCCGGTAGCTTATCCTCTCTTCAGCATGAAGGCGCCTTATCTCAAGGACCAAAGCCTCATTAAGTTGTGCGTTCCAGTGCTGGGCTCCTCGTGGCATCAGGTGAGCGTCGAATTTACTATGGCAAAGGTGGCAAAGTCTGAGGTATGCCTGCACGTCATTCCGGTCGCCGGTATTGTTGAATGCCCAGTCATACCGGAGGCCTGGATCACTGGAGCCGCAATGCTCGCAATGCTGTGGCTTGCCTCTTGCGCGCTCGATCTTCCTGTGCTGGCTGTTGTAAGTAGGCTCAACGGCTTTTCCCTCGCGCCTAAGAGTCTTTGCTCCTCCTGTATGACCGATGATGAAAGGATCACCATGATTACGCCATCGTTGGTAATGAGTTCCACACATTTTTCTTGCATGGCGGGGACGTGAGCAGTAGAGGCACGTTAGCCCGGAAGAATTAGCTGTTACTTCGTCAGGGAGCGGGGGTGATGTCACTGTGGCAACCTCTAGGCCTGTGTGGGGAGCTGACTGTCCTGTCTCGATGCCCCTGCCCGCAGAAGAACCCGGCTTGATAGGAATGTACGGATTTTAGCATGACCGCCTACCGCCTGGTGCATGACATCACCGAGGCGGAATACATCGCCCTGGCCGTGCCGGTGTATGCGCCCGCCGATCCCTCGGCGGTCATTCGCGATGACGCGGCGATCGATGAGGTCTCCTGATGGCCAGGAAGGGCCTGAACACCACGCTGAGCTACCAGCGCGGCGGCGGTCAGCACACCTACCAGATTCGCACGGGCGTCCTCACCCACGGCGTGCAGATGGTCGCGACCGAGGATGCGGCCCGAGCCATCCGCGCTTATTACCCGCACCGCACCGCCATGCAGCAGTTCTCTGTCGTCGTGCTGCTGAAGGACTGGGACGAGCGCCATGACTTCACCCGCTGGCTGGCCGGGTATGCCTCCTATGTGATCAACCCGGACATAGACCAGTCGCAGTTCCCCTGGATGACCGTGAACATTCCGTCCCGGGAATTCTTCCAGCACGGGGTGCCGCTCACCGGATACGAATGGGGCGCGCACACTGGCCAAATGATGTTCACGCCCCGGGTGGTCTTCGAGGCGGCGACCTCTCCCGGGCAAAAGCACCGGCCCAATGTCAGCTCGGTGATTAATTCCTGGTCGGCGTTCGCCTCGGACAAGGCGATCCAGTACTTCTACCCGTTCGGCACCCAGCTGGCAGGAGGACAGCCGGGGAACTACTCAAAGATTCAGTACCCGGGCGACCCCAGCCTGATCGAGCCGGGCCCGCTGACCCCACAGCAGCGCAAGAGCATCAGTCAGGGCATCAGGTAAGGCGGGCTGATGAGTTACTTGGAGCGGTGGTCATGATACTAGGTGTGGGGAAGTGATACGCCATTTCCGTGTTTCTCTACGCCCCGGGCATCAAGGTCTACATCAGCACCCAGGACAATGGGATTCTGGATATCAGCGACGACCTGGTGAACGGGACCATGGTCCGGCGTTCCAACGGGGTGTCCTCTTTCGGCTTCAACCTGATGAACGTCCGGCGCAAATACGACGGCATCTTCGCCCCTAACGACCGCATCATCGTCATGATGAAACGGCTGTCCTGGCTGCGGGTGTTCACCGGATACCTGTCTGGCGTCCCGCTGGTCACTGCCTGGCCCCGGACCGTGCCGATCACCGCGCACTGCTCGCTAAAACGACTGCAATATTGGTTTTGGGATCCAGGGCTGACGGTGTCCCAGGCCATGGTCAATCAGGCGATGGCCTCGGCGAAAGGCGCCGATGACGGCGGGACGGCCAACGCGATCCTCACTATCCTCAACAACGTGGTTGGCTGGCCTCCGGACAAGGTACATATCGCCGGGATCCCGCAGGAGTGGTTCACCTGGGCCTACAAGATCGCTAAGAACGTCGCGGCCGAGGCACACCAGGCCGACCAGCTGGCCCAGCAGTTCTACGCCACGCTGGGCGCGGGCGGCACCGTGGGTGGTCAGAGCACTGGCAACACCGTCCCCTCGGGATCACTGCCAGCAGGTACCTATGGCGGGCAGCAGCTGAGCAAGGCCCAGGCGGATGTGGCATGCCTGATCTACAACGTCGGCGTCCAGAACGGCGCCACGCTGCGGGACATCGTGATCGCCATGATGGTCGCACGGCAGGAGTCAGATTTCGGCGCCGATCCCAGCACGAACAATGGCCCGGCCTATGGCGTCTTCCAGCAACAGCCTTCGTCCGGCTGGGGAACCGTTCAGCAGTGCATGAACGATACCCACGCCGCCAATTCATTCTTCAAGGCGCTCCTGGGCATCAGTAACCGGGACAACATGACCCCCGACCAGGCGGCCCAGGCGGTTCAGCGCAGTGCTTACCCATTCGCTTACGGCCAGTGGCAGAGCATGGGCGAGGAGATTGTCAACAAGCTCGCCAAGGGCGGCGGGGCGCCAATCAGCTCGCAGAATCCCCTGACCGGAGGGGCACCGTCCTCGAACAAAACCGGAAAAGCGCTGGGACAGCAGCTCCTGCAAACAGCGATGAACCTGGTGCAGCAGCATCCGCACATTCCCTACCAGCTCGGCGGCGACTCCACCCCCAACACCCCGGCCAGCCAGATCACTTACCTGGACTGCAGCTCGTTCACTGAATGGGTGTATTTCAACACCACCGGCAACAACAATTGCCCGAGAATCGCCGCCGACCAGAGCGCCTGGTGCCATAGTCACGGCCAGACCATCAGCGCCGATGAGGGTCTGAAAACCCAGGGCGCCTTCATGTTCTATGGCCCGGTGGGCCAGGCCGAGCACGTGGAGCTGAGCGTGGGCAACGGGCACCAGACGGTGGGCGCCCATCACAGCGGTACTTACGCCGGGGTCGTGGAAGGCAGCTCCTCGTACTGGAGCAACGCCGGCCTGGCCCCGGGGATCGACTACTCCGGAGCGGGCGGCGGCGGGACCGGCTCTGGCGGCGGCGTGCAGCTGTCCACAGCCAGCCAGATGCCCTGGTATGACCCGCATGACCCGTTCGACAAGCTGTTCGGCCCCTCCCCCTGGGCCCCGGCGCCCTCGCTGGACTCGGCCCTGTCGGAATCGCTGACCGGAGTCCGGGCCCTGCTGAACGACCAGCCGCTGCTGCCCTACATAGAGAACCTCGTCAAATCCGCGATGCGCAGTTACAGCTCAGCTCCCAACGGGGATTTCATCGCCTGGTTCCCCGACTATTACGGCCTGTGGGGCACGGCGGCCGTCATGCAGATCGAGCCGGTGGAGCTGCGCGATTTCACGGTGATGTGGGATGACACGCAAGGGTTCGTCACCCACCAGTACACCGTGGCACCCTGGGCCCAGAACCAGCTCGCCCTGGCCACTGGCACTGTGCAGAATGTCGGCCCGCTGCTTGAGGTCACCACTACCGGTATCGCCACCATTGACATTCCGGCGATCATGTATGCCCTGTTCGGCCTGGAGCCCAGCAAAGCGGAAGCGCAGAAGTTCATCAGCTGGGTGTACAAGCGGTTCGGCGCCCGGCCCGCGTTTGATCAACTGCCCGGAGTGGTGGGCCCGCAAGGTGAGTTCTTCAGCGCGCTGTACATATTCATGCAGTCGTGGGCCTATCAGTATGACGCCGACATTCCCGTCACCTTCATGCCCGAGCTGTGGCCGGGAATGATCGTCCGGATCCCGGAGTTCGGTTTCCAGGCCTACGTGACCACGGTGACGCATTCTTTCCAGATGGGCCCAGGCGGGTTCTTCAACACGACCATCAACATCGCCGCACCGGCCCGGCTGCCCGGCAATGACGGGGATTCCTCGGGCAACCTGATCGGCATGCCATTGGCTGGCGGCCTGCTTGGCCAGCCGAGCCTGCCCGGCAGGGGGAGAGGAGCCGCGAGGCGGCCGGGCGGCAGCAGGGCAGGGAACCGCTGATGGCCGCCCCGAAAGCGCCTTTGTCCCCGAACACTCTTTCCATCGGGATATCCACCAGGCTGATCCAGATCATCAGCATCTCCCCCGATGGCACCATGGCCATTTGCGCCGACCGCAGCGGATACGAGGCCCGGGTGCCGATGTACTCACAGCGGGCCAAGGGGTTCTTGCCCCAGGCGGGAGAAAACTGGATTATCAGCAGAGATGTCGCCCAGCAGGACGGGTGGAACTTCCTGCAGTTCATCGGCAGCGGCGAAGCCAGTTTTCAGCCGCTGGGCTACTCGGGCGGCGCCCTGGTGCAGTCCAATGCCTCCGATCCGGGCACCGACCTGGCAGGCAACGCCTTTCTGACCGGCCACGTCACTTACTGGCAGTCCGGGGGAATGTACCTGGCGCTGGCCCAGCAGGGCCCTTCCATGAAGTATTACTCGGCCCCGGCCGCTGGTGGCCCTTGGACGCTGGCGCCATCCTCAGGATACTGGGCTGCTGATTCCCCGAACCGGGGCACGCTGGCTCCTGACCCGAACTTGACAGTTACCTGCCTGCCCAATATGAACTACTTCGTCGAAGTCATCCTGTTCCAGACGAGCGCGTCTCCGGGCATCCAGTTCAACTTCAGTATTCCCGCAGGCGCGACAGGCAGGTACGGGATATGGGAATACAGCATAGGCCAGACCTTTCAGGCATTTGACTCGGCCTGGACAACGACCAACACGGCTGGTATCGCAAGCAGCCGGGACACTCCGATCCTGTTCCGGGGATTCCTAGACATGGCGAATCCCATGGGCCAGCTGACGTTCAACTGGGGACAAAATGGCTCGGGCAGTGCCACATTGCTCCGTCAGGGCTCAGCATTGAGATTGGTGTCGGTGAACTGACCCTGGGAAGCTAGAGGAAGGAGGCGGTCGGCCATCAAGGACTTGCAGCTCGCAGGCGGGGATTTGATCGCGGGGTCAGGCGGCTTCCAGGTAATCGACGGGAGCGGTTACATCCGGCAGCGCATTGCCCTGGCCCTGGGCGAGCCTTATGGCGACGATCCTTTCCAGCCGCAATGGGGATCGACGCTGGAGAGTTACATCGGGACGCCGATCGACGATGGCACCCCGGCCCTGATCAGCTCCGAGGTGGCCCGGGTCATGGACATGCTGATCGCCATGCAGCATCAGCAGATCATCTCCTGGTCGGCGGGCGGGGCCCGCAGCCAGATGAACGCGGCCGACGTGATCGCCAGGGTGGACAGCGTCGATGCCGCTGTCGGCCCGGATCCGGAGGTCATCCAGGTAAGCATCGCCCTGACCACAG
>Ga0318547_10000051_pt1 | contig 24732 bp, 25 predicted proteins | sample GRESIP169b2f20_FD_203515 | JGI IMG/M metagenome (GOLD analysis project Ga0318547, IMG submission 203515) | Tropical soil microbial communities from Luquillo Experimental Forest, Puerto Rico - GRE.SIPMG.169b2f20 | ecosystem: Environmental > Terrestrial > Soil > Tropical forest > Bulk soil...
GGGTCGCGGTCCCAGCTTCGGGTGAGAACCGCGCCCTGCCCCTCCGGCTCCGCTTCGGAAACCAACAACGAATGTCAGATTAAGTTCGAGCTATTACAAATAAAGGGTGCCGTGCGCGCGATCTTCTTCTCAGATTGCGCGCTCAGTTACCCATGTGCACCCAAGGGAGCCCGGGGAATACGTGCCGTATTGGCTCAAGCTCGGCCGCGCGATCGAATGCGCCGACATAGAAATGCGTTTCGGTCGGCAACCCCGTACTCTCACAGGTCAACGTTGATCCGCACCGGGCACAAAATCCGCGGCGGGTTCTGCCGGGTGTAGAGTCGAATTTTGTTATTTCACCTTTGGTTATCGTATAAGCCGCATGTTCGAATGCGACAAAAACTGAAGCAGGTGCGCCGCTATGCTTACGGCAACTTTGGCAGTGGCACCAATATACTCCCTTCGGTTGACCAGTCGCCATAAAACGGACCGCGCCGCACAAGCAGCCGCCTTCGAATTGGTCAGTCGTACCGGGCATAAATCTGACCCTCCAGCTACGTTGCTCCCGAGCTTCGCCGCTCTCCAGCTAGTCTATCCCGTACCCAATGCAATGCTTTGTGAGATCGAATTTCTTCCGGCCCTCCTGTGATTGAGCCGGCTGGCGCTCCGGCAAGAGCGCAGGGAGGCGCGCAACGCTCATGGCGGGTGGGGCAGGAAGCTGCGCGATGAAGCCCTGAAACAGGAACTCATTCCATAATCTACCCTATTTTCAGCCACTCTCCTCTTCCTTCCCTGGCAGAGCTGTGAGGTCGAGGTCCACCTTCACCGGCGCATGATCGCTGCCTGCCTCTATGCCCTCCTCGTAGAGGTGCTCGATATGCCGCACGACCCAATGGCGGCTGACCCAGACGGAATCGAAGCGCCGTCCCGTGCCCGGCGAGTTCTTCCGCTTCCCAGTCCGGTGGGTGATGGCAAGGGGCACCTCGCGCTCACGCCTAAGCCGCCTCGCCGGCGAGAGCGATTTCCAGTGGGGAATTGCCGCTTCGGCTGACGGCTTGCTAGCCTGGAACTTGTGGCGATGGAGCTTGAGCCAGCGGCGCAGCGCGTCATCGAGATCGTGCATCTTCCAAGGGCCGAACAGAATATCATCTCCACGCTCGCCTTGCAGGTGCCGGTCACCGGTATGCCAGTGCGTCCGGGTATAGGCGAAGTCTAACGCGTCAATAAACGGCGTGTTGGCGTCGGCGCCGAACAACAACGGCACATTCTGGGTAGACAACCAGCGCGCGAAGGCGACTGCCTGCCGCGGCTTGACGATTCCATACTTCACGCCTGGCGGAGCGTGATAGCTCACGGCGATAAACGGCGTTCCCTCCGTCTGTGTCTCGATGAGCAGGATCCGCTCGGACTGCTCGATCTCACCGAGCAGCCACTTACGGCGGAGAGGCAGCCCGCGGCCGGCAATGGCGACACCGCGGTGCACGGGCAGGTCGTCCGGCTCCGGTGTACGCAGATCGATGGCCCTGACCATCCAATCGGCACCAGCGGCATCACGGAGGACCTCCGACGAACCGGGATTGACCTCTTGCAGCAGCATCAGGTCCGGGTCGAGTTCGCGCAGCAGATCCCCTTGCCGTTTGGCCGTCTTGCGGCCTGGGAAATTTGTATTCCAGGAGACGACGCGCACTTGCTTATCTTCGCCTACCAGGGGCCGGAAATTCATTTAACTCTATATCTTTTGATGACGAATTGCGCGTGGAGTCGGCCGCTCGCCGCATCAGCGTCCGCAGCCTCGAAGATGCGATCGCCGATCCGGGTGCGCGGCCAGGACACGACCCTGCACGACCCGTCCCTCCTCAAAGGCCGAGGAGCCTTCCACTCCCTCGTCATACCGGCGAAGGCCGGTATCCAGGCCACGGCAGGCAACCGAATTTCAATGATTTTCGCGGCAGTGCCAACAGTGAAGCGTTGAGGTGGTTCTGACAGCGGGTTCCGGCTTCCGCGGGCCGGCAAGGGATGGCTAGTCGTGTTTTACGGTCTATCTGCTCGCGAGCAAGCCTTAGGGGACGCTGTACGTTGGCGTGACCTCCGATCTCGTGAATCGGGTGTTCGAGCACAAGAGCAAGTCCGTCCCGGGTTTCACAGCGCGCTATGGCATCTACACCCTGGTTTGGTTTGAGCAGCACGCTTCGATCGAGGCGGCGATCCGCCGCGAGAAACAGATCAAGCAATGGAGACGCGAGTGGAAATTCAACCTGATCGAGAGCGCCAACCCGTACTGGATCGACCTCTCCCACGACTTAGTCTAATAACCATTCTCCCATTGGAAGGCCGCGACCCAGGGGTTGGCCTGGATACCGGCCTTCGCCGGTATGACGAGAAGTAGGCCGGTGCGCGGGATAACGCGGGATGAGCGCCAGGGATTTCTTGAAATCGAAATTTTTATTAGGGGAAAATGACCCGCCGTGGTGCTACGGGACACCGCTTAGTGAAAGGTCTTCGCGGATAGCGGGAGGGTAAAACAGACGGCGACAGTTGGCGTTGAGAGCACCCTCCTGATGCGCGTCCATGCGTGGCGGCTTTCGCAAATCGTCATAATATCGCCTAGATCGCATGTCATACTTGACCTGTGTTGGGCTGGGTACTGCTGCTGGCGGGTTTGTCGGCCCTTAGGCGTGATGCGATCTACAACTTGAAGGAGATTTAGCTGCAGATTCGCTGCAGATTGCAGCATATGTTAATAATCGATGCAGATTACGGTTGTGACGAGGTGCCAATCAGCGGAACCCGCGCGGAGTGCATTATGCGGCGGATCGGGATAAGCTGAACCGGAAAAGATCGGGGAGTTTCTCGATGTCGCAGCATCACGTATTGCGGGCGGGTCCGGAAAGCTGTCATTGGGGGTTTTTCGATGCGGCGCTGAAGCCGGTGCTGGCGGTCGCATCGGGGGACACGGTCACGATCGACTCGGTCTCGGGCGGGCCCGATGTGCTGCCGCAAAGAAGCGATTTCGATGTCCTTCCGGAGCATCTGGCGATCCATCGCAGCGTCGCGCCGCGCCTCGGCGCGCACATCCTGACAGGACCGATCGCGGTCGAGGGCGCCGAGCCCGGCGATGTGCTCGAAATCCAGATCCTTTCGATCGAGCCGCGGCAGAATTGGGGCTACACGCGCATCCGGCCGCTCGCCGGCACCTTGCCGCAGGATTTCCCGATCACTCGCATCTGGCACACCGGCATCGACCGCCAGCGCGGCATCGGGACCTTGCCGTGGGGAGCCGAGATCGAGCTGGCCCCGTTTTTCGGCGTCATGGGGGTGGCGCCGCCGCCGGTCTATGGCGCGGTGACCTCGATCGTGCCGCGTGAGTTCGGCGGCAATATGGATTTGAAGGAGCTGGTCGCCGGCTCGACCTTGTACCTGCCGGTATGGGCGCCCGGGGCGCTGTTTTCGGCCGGCGACGGCCACGGCGTGCAGGGCGACGGCGAGGTCTGCGTGACCGCGCTTGAAACTGCGCTTACCGGCACCTTCCGGCTCGTGCTGCGCAAGGATCTGCATTTCGACCTACCGCGCGCCGAGACCCCGACCCACCACATCACGATGGGCTTCGACGAGGATCTCGACGATGCCGCGAGGACCGCGCTGCGGGAGATGATCAAGCTGGTTGGCGAGCGCCTCGGTCTACCGCCCGAGGACGCCTATATGTTTTCTAGCCTGGCTGTCGATATGCGCGTGACGCAGCTCGTCGACGGCAACAAAGGCATCCACGCGATGCTGCCGAAGCGCTACGCGAATGGCCGGCCAAATGCCTGACGATGGAGGCTTCGATGACTGACGGGCGTCAGGTCACCGAGCACTATGCGAGTGAAGGCATCACGGCCCGGATCCTGGCTGCGCTCCGAAATGTGAACGGTCCTGATGTGCCGATCACGCCCGACACACTCGCGCCGATCGATCATTTCCACGGTAAGGGTGTGGTGGCGACCGAAGAGCTTGCCGCGCTACTGCAGCCACAGGCGAGCGACCATCTCCTAGATATCGGCTGCGGCATCGGCGGCCCGGCCCGGTGGATCGCCGCGAAATACGGGTGCCGTGTCACCGGGGTGGATTTGACCGCGGAGTTCTGCGAGGCGGCGCGCGAGCTCAATGGCCTGTGTGGCGTTGCCGACCGCGTGCAGATCCTGCGCGGCTCGGCCCTTGCGCTTCCGATACCGGACGAGAGCGTTGATCGTGCCTACTCGCAGGCAGCGCTGATGAACGTCTCGGATAAGCAGGGCGTCTTCCGGGAGGCCTGGCGTGTGTTCCGCCCCGGCGGCTTGCTGGCCCTCTCCTTGGCCGGCGTCGGCTCGGCGGGAGAGCCGCACTACCCGCTGCCATGGGCCACTACGACCGCCATCAGCTTCCTCGCCACGCCGGACGAGGTACGCGGCGATTTGCTGGCGGCAGGTTTTCATGTCGTGTTTGTCCGTGACACGGCTGCTTCACTAGCAGCCTCTCTTGCTCCCGTCCTGAAACAGCTGGAAACCGAGGGACTTCCGTCGCTGGGCGAGCACATCGTAACGGGCCAGAATGCCAAGGAATGGCGGATCAACTGGATACGCAGCCTGGTCGAAAGCCGGGTTTGCCTGATCGAGGCGCTGGCCCGCAAGCATGGATGAATTAAAAAGCAAGCATCGGATAGAGCGGATCTCCTCCCTTCTCCATCTTAGGCACACCAAATATGCCGAGGAGGAGAAAATGCTGGATTTCGATCAATGCTGGGCAGCGCTCGAAAGGCGCGACGCCAGCGCGGACGGCAAGTTTCTATATGGGGTGCGCACGACCGGCGTCTATTGCCGGCCGGGCTGCACCTCGCGACTGCCGCTGCGCAAAAACACGATGTTCTTCGGCACGTTGGCCGAGGCAGAGGCGGCCGGATTGCGCGCTTGCAAGCGCTGCCGGCCGGCGGATGGCTCGCCGGCCCAGCGCCACCTCGCCGCCGTCGAGAGAGCATGCGCGCTGCTGGAGAAGAGCGACACGATGCCGAGCCTCGGCGAGCTTGCCGATGCCGCCGGCATCAGCCGCTTTCACTTCCACCGCGTGTTCAAGCAGATCACCGGCGCAACGCCGCGCGATTACGCGCGAACCCATCGGCTCGGCCGATTTGCCGAGAAGCTCGATGCCGGCGAGCCGGTCACCGAAGCGATCTATGCCTCCGGTTTCGGATCGAGCTCCCGCGCCTATGAGGCGGCGCCGGCGGCGCTCGGCATGACCCCGGGCGCGCGCCGGCGGGGCGGCAGCGGGCAGACGATCCGTTTCGTGACGGTCGGGACGCCGCTCGGCTGGGCGCTGGTCGCGGCGACCGGCCGCGGGATCTGCATGACCGCGCTCGCTGACGATCGCGACGGCCTCGTCGACGCGCTGAAGCAACGCTTCCCGGCGGCCGTCGTAATCGCGGGAGATGGCGAGCTGAAGGACTGGGCGGACCGGATCGTGGGCTTCATCACCGCCCCCGGTCAGAATCTCGATCTGCCGCTCGATATTCAGGGCACGGCGTTCCAGGCGCGGGTATGGCGTGCGCTCCAGAAGATCCCGCCCGGCCGGACTGCGACCTACACTGAGATTGCCGCGGCGATCGGCCAGCCGAAGGCGGTGCGCGCCGTCGCGCAGGCCTGCGCGACGAACAAAGTAGCGCTGCTGGTGCCGTGTCACCGTGTAATCCGCAGCGACGGCGAGCTTGGCGGATACCGCTGGGGTGTGGAACGCAAGCGCGCGCTGCTGTCCCGCGAGCGGGCCGCGGCGGCGCCGGAGCGGGCACATGAGGCGGCGGATTGAGGCGAGCGTCGATTGGCGCCAGGTTGCGGCGTCTCTCGACGAGCGCGGCTACGCGATCACTCCACCCTTGCTGACGGCAGAGGAGTGCCGCGGGCTTGCCGCGCTCTATCCGAGAGAGGGAGTGTTTCGCAGCCGGGTGATCATGCAGCGTCACGCGTTCGGCCGCGGCGAATACCAATATTTCCGCTACCCGCTGCCGCGCGCGGTCGAGAGCTTGCGCCGGGCGATCTACCCGCACCTGGCGCCGATCGCTAACTTCTGGCGCGAGAAACTCAACGAAGACGGGCGGTTTCCGTCCTCGCTCGGCGCCTATCTCGATGAGTGCCACAAGGCAGAGCAAGAGCGGCCGACGCCGCTCATGCTCAAATACGAGGCCGGGGACTACAACTGCCTGCACCAGGACCTGTACGGCGATTTGGTGTTTCCGTTGCAATTGACGGTGCTGCTGAGCGCGCCGGGTGAGGAGTTCACCGGGGGCGAGTTCCTGCTCGTCGAGCAGCGGCCGCGGGCGCAGTCGCGCGGCGAAGTCGTGCCGCTGCGGCAGGGCGAGGCGGTGATATTCCCGGTACATCATCGCCCGGTCCCTGGGACACGTGGGCACTATCGGGTGACGATGCGCCACGGCGTCAGCCGCCTGCGCTCCGGCCAGCGCTACACGCTCGGCATCATCTTCCACGACGCGGCGTGAGGCCGTTGCGCGTAGCCAGCATCGGTCCCGATTTACGGCGCACAAGAGAGGTCGGTGCCGGTCAGGAACGGCGGCATCCCCGAAGCGCCGGATGGCGGGCACATCACCCAGCCCGGCGCGCTGACCGACGGCGCTGCGGTTGCGCTGCCCGAAGACCCGCCCGAGGTGGCCTGAGACGACGAAACCGAGCGCGCATTGCCGGTTGCGCTCGTGCGGCCCGTACTCGTTCCAGCTGTCGATGTCACGGCCGGGGTGGACACGGCCCCGGAGCCGCTGGTTGTCGCGGTAGTCTGAGCAGCCGCCGGAGACACGACTGCAAGCGAGAACAGCACGGCGTAGCGGAATGGGTCTGCCATAGCTGCCAAGAGAACACAGAGAGAGCCGCAGGCGTCAACACCTCGCGCCGATGCAATTGCCGAGGCTAGGCCGCCGGTCCGGGAATCTGCTGTTGGGAGCCGGCACCCGCGATTACTCGAATACCAGTCGGGCACTCGGCCGCGGCGCACGAAACTCGAACCGCCGCTGCGCCTCAGATGGGTGATCGACCCGCGAACCCCGGCTCTCTTGGCGGAGGCGCCACCTCGGTTTCAAGCTATCGAATCTCACCGCGCAGCCCCGTACTCCCCTCGCGCTGCCGGCTCGGTCACATAGCCATCGACGAGGTCCTCACGCAGCGGGGCGGGGTCGCGGGCCGAGGGTGGACCGTAGCCGCCGGAGCCGGGTGCTTCCATGACAAGACGCCCCTCAGGCGGTACGCGGAAGGCGCCCTTGCTGTTGAGCGCGCGCCTGGTGCCGTCGGGTAGTTCGAGCCAGAGCCGCATCGCGCCGCCGGGCCGACCGCCGGCAAGGCCGAAAGGCGGAGTGATGCTGCGCTCGCAGCACACCGCGGTGTGCGCTTCGTGGCCGAGGACGCGCCAGACGCGGCGAGCCCCGAGCCCGCCGCGCCAGGTGCCGGCGCCGCCCGAGTCGGGGATCAGCGAATATTCCTCGACCCGCAGCGGAAAGCTCATCTCGAGCATCTCGATCGGCGTGTTCATCATATTGCTGACAGTGCTGGCGACAGCGTTGATGCCGTCCTTGACCGGCCGCGCGCCAAACCCGCCCTTCAGCGATTCGTAGCTGACGTAGCGTTCGCCACTGCGCGGATCGACACCGCCAAAAGTCACGACCGCCGATGTGCCTTGCGAGGCGGCCATCACCTGTTGCGGGCAGATTGCGAAGATCGCGCCCATCACCATGTCGGCAACGCGGTGCGAAATCTCATGATTGGCATAAACGACCGGCGCCGGCGACTGCGCATTGATGACCGATCCCGGGGGCGCGGTCACCCGCACTGGCCGCCAGCAGCCGGAATTGGGCGGGATCAGGCTTTGCGGATCGGCAATCATCTTGAGCGCGCAATAAACGCCCGAAGCTGTCACTGTCAGCGGCGCATTCATCGGCCCCGGCACCTGCCCGTCGGAGCCGGCGAAATCGGCAGTGATTTCGTCACCGCGCTTCCGCACGGTGAGTTTGACGGTGAACGGTTCGTCGGCCGCCGCACCGGGCGCCAAAACGCCGTCACCGTCGAATACGTCGGTGAAGCTCGCCTCGCCATCGGGTAGTGCGCGCAACGCAGCACGCATCATCCGCTCGGAATAGTCGAGCACCTCGTCCATGATCTGCAGCAATTCATCGGCGCCGTATTTTCTCGCCAGTGCCTCGAGCCTCAGCGCACCGCGCCGGTTGGCGGCGACTTGCGCGCGCAGATCTCCTTGCCGCTCGGCGGGTGTGCGCACATTCGCGAAGATGATGCGTTCGATATCGCGATTGGGCCGGCCGTTCCGGTAAATCCGCACCGGCGGCAGCCGCAGCCCTTCGCCGTAGATCTCGGTGACCGCGCCATAGCTGCCAGGCGTCGCGCTCCCGATGTCGGGCCAATGCGCACGCACGCAGCCGAAGCCCAGCAGCCGGCCGTCGAGAAAGGCAGGGGCCACGACATTGACGTCGGGCAGATGCGAGCCGCCGTGATAGGGGTCGTTATGGATGAAGACATCGCCCGGCTCGACCGCCGGAAACGCGGCGATGACCGCGCGCACCGCGTCCGGCATCGAACCGAGATGGATCGGCAGATCCGGCCCCTGCGCGACCATGCTGCCGGCGGCATCGAAGATCCCGCAGGAATAGTCGCCCGCCACCTTGAGGAGCGGCGAATAAGCGGTCTTGGCGAGGACGATCTTCATCTCCTCGGCGGCGGAATAGAGCGCGTTCTTGACGACCTCGAAGCGGGCGGGATCGGTCTTCGGTCCGCTGGTCGGCGCTTCCAGAACCGTATCGAGCATGCTCGCCTCGCATCAGTGCAAATATCGATATAAAAATTCGGACACCCGCTTACGGGCATCGGCGGTTGCTGCCGGGTCGTATGCCAGCATATGGCCGTAAGCGCTGTGGGGCCTTTCAATCCCGGAGGCAGCGTCGAACGCATGGTAGGCCTCGGGATAGAGCTGGAATTGCATAATGCCGTTCGCTTGCGCATTCGCCAAAGCCACGCAAGGTGCTGCCGGGGCCCAATCGTCCCTGCCCCCGAGCAAAGCGAGCAACGGGATGATGACCGGAGAGCCGGTATTTGGCCCACAGCCGCCATAAAGAACAACACTCGCCACAAGCTTGCCGTGCCGCGTCGTGAGCCGCTCGCGCCAAGGACGCAATTCCTCGTGATTTCGGGCGAGATAAATTGCAGTGCCGCCGCCGTGTGAAAGCCCGAATACCGCGATCCGGTCGGGTCTGACGTCCGGCCGAGCAGCGATCAGATAGGCTGCGGCGAGTACGTCCTGCGCGCGTTCGCCAAGTTTCACTTGGCCCCCATCGCCACAGACATTGCGATAGCCTCGCGCTGTGAAGCTATCGAGCCGCAAGGTGGCGTACCCTTGGCTCCACATCAACTGTGCCCACCCGGCGAGCGAAGGCGAGCCGTCGACGCCGGCGCAGTTGTGCAAGAGAATCACCACGGGCGATGGGCCCCGTCCCGGCGGCTTTTCGAACCGGGCTGAAAGTTGGATTTCATGGCCCTGATAATCCACTGGCACCGAGATCTCCTCAGCGAAGGCGGCCCCGCCCCAACTAACGCACGTTAGGAAAATCACTAATGCGCGCCGCCGCATTGCGGGTCCCTTAGCGCTCATTCCTTCCGCAATCGAATATAGCCGCCGGCGTCGACCGCGGCGATCCAGCCGGGCGGGACGACAATCGTCGAATCCATCGCCTCCACAATTACCGGGCCGGCAAGGGTCGCACCGACAGCCAGGCCCTCGCGCCAATATACCGGGCAGGGTACGAAGCCACTCTGCGGGAAATAAGCTTCCCGCTGCCGCGACGCGCGAAATTCTCCGCCGTCGGAGGGGCTGGGTGCTAGCTTCAATGGCCGAAGACGGCCGATCGCGGTCAGCCGGATGTTGACCAGCTGCACCGGTTCGGCGGGATTGGCATGACCGTAGGTCTGGTGGTGCCTTGCGTGAAAGGCCGCGGCAAGCGCGTCGAGGCTCGCGCGGGTGATTGGGCCATCCGCGAGCGGCACCGTCAATTCATAGGCCTGGCGCCGGTAACGCAAGTCGGCGGCGCGCCGGAGTGTGCGGCGCTCGGGTGGAATCCGCGCCGCAGCGAGCATGTCGGAGGCCTTGGCCGCCATCTCCGCCAGGAACCCCGCGACACGGCCCGGCTCCAGCGCCGTCAGGTCGGCATAAAGAGTCCTCGAGTAGTCGCGTTTGAGATCGGTCGCGACGAGGCCGAGCGCGGAGAATGCGCCGGGCGCGGGCGGCACGATGACCTCCGGCATATCCAATTCGGCAGCCAGCGCGGCGGCGTGAACCGGGCCGGCGCCGCCAAACGCGATCAGCGCGAACTCGCGCGGATCGTGACCGCGCTCGATCGAGACGATGCGCAAGGCTTCGGCCATGTTGGCGTTGACGACCTCGACGATGCGTGCGGCGGCTTCGGCAATGGTGAGCCCGAGCGGGTTGGCGACGTGTCGACGGATCGCCGCCTCGGCAGCCGCCGCATCGACCTGCAGCTTCCCACCCAACAGCTCTTCGCAGTCGAGATAACCGAGCACGATATCGGCGTCGCTGACCGTCGGCTCGGTGCCGCCGCGGGCATAAGCGGCCGGTCCCGGATCGGCGCCGGCGCTTCTTGGCCCGACCTTCAGCGCGCCGCCGGGATCGACCCAGGCGATGCTGCCACCGCCGGAGCTCACCTCGGCGAGGTCGATAACCGGTACCCTGACGGGATGGCCGGCGCCGTGTAGCCAACGTTTGGCATGCCCCGAGCCACCGACCTCGTAGTCGGCGGTGACCGCGATCTCGCCATCGGCGATCAGGCTCGCCTTGGCGGTCGTCCCGCCCATATCGAACGAGATCAGGTTGGCAAGACCGAGTTCCCTGCCGGCAAGTGAGACGGCGATCACGCCGGCCGCCGGGCCCGACTCGATCGCCATCGCCGGCATGCGCAGAGCCTCGGCGATTTCAAGGATGCCGCCGCTCGATCCCATCACATGAAGCTGCGGCAGGCCGAGCTCAGAGGCGGCGCGCTGCAACCGTTCGAGATAGCCGGCGAGCAGCGGCCCGACATAGGCGCAGACGGCGGTGGTGCTCGCACGCTCGAATTCGCGGATCTCGGGGAGGATTTGCGAGGACAGATAGACACCAACCCCAGGGAGCTCCTGCTGCACGCGCTCGCCGACGCGCCGCTCGTGCGCATCGTTGAGGAACGAAAAGAGAAACGATACCGCGACGGTCTCCAACCGGGCCGCGCGGATCGCGGCGATCACGTCGTAGATGTCGTGTTCGTCGAGCGCGGTCACGACCTCCCCTTGCGCATCGATCCGCTCGGTGATCTCGAAGCGCCAGCGGCGCGGAACCAGCACCGCCGGCGCGTCCTGGAACAGATCGTAGAGGTCGGCGCGCGACGACCGGCGCAACTCGAGCACGTCGCGAAAGCCGCGGGTCGTAACAAACCCCGCCTTCGCCCCTTTCTTTTCGAGCAGCGCATTGGTGACGACGGTCGTCGCGTGCGACAATAGCGAAACCTCGGCCGGATCGACCGCATAGCGCTCGAGCCCTTGGCGCAACCCGTCGATCACCCCTCGTGCGAAATCCCGCGGCGTGGTCGGGACTTTGACGATGCCGACCCGGCCGGTTTCTTCTTCGACCAGCGCGATATCGGTGAATGTCCCGCCGATATCGACTCCGATCCGCCACGCCATTTGCGAACCCCTCACCTCGCGGACGGGATCATGCTACCGTCGGGGATCTGGATCGACCAGCAGAGGCCAGGATCATGGATCTGAAGGCGGTACGAGAAGAAGCGATCGAGGCAACCACCCGCGCCTTTTGGGATAAAAACGGCTTTGTGCCCGATCAGGATAGTGACGAATGGGAGGAGGAGTACCGCCGCCAATTCGAGCAAGTCAAACGGCGGCATGCGATGGGTCGTCCTCCCGAGGCTAAACCCGCTCCGGTCACCGCCGCACCTGCGGAAGAACCCGGCTGGGCGGAGCTCACCGGCGCGCCGACACAGATCCGCTGGGCCGCCGCACTGCGCTCCGACCGGTTGAAGGAAATCAGGGACCCGGGGATCCGGGACTGGCTCACCACGACGTGGACCAAGGCGAAGAGTTGGATCGACACGCAGAATTTGCCGACTGCGACGTTCCTGCAGCGGATTCAGCCCCATTACGCGGAATATCGGCGTCAGACGGACGAACGTGCCAGGGTTCTTGCGGCCGAGCGCGAGGCGAAAGACGCCGCCGCCGAGGCGTTACGGCGCGAGATCGAAGCTGCCGGGATTACCGCGGAGGGCCTCGCCGAGCTGATCGACATCGCCGAGCGCCTGCCGCCGGTGCCGATCAAGGCGAAATTGGTGGAACTCGATGTCGATAGCCGCAATCTGCGGGTTTTCGAAACCGGCGACCCGGCAGTTCTGATGGTCCTGGAAAAGGCGGACGCCGAGCGCCACGAATACGCCATCGAGCGCGACGAAGGGCTGGTTTCGGATTTGAGGCTGTTCGCGCGAGCGAGGGAATTGACATGAGATCGGTCGATGCAAGAGCGGCGATGGAGCAGTTGAACGCCGAGGCGGGCAGGCTCCACATTTGGCTGCGCACGCAGGCCAACGCGCCGGCGCAGCGCCCCTGGTTCCGCGAGACAGGGCTCGAGGCGAGCGGCCAGATCGCAGCCGGCCGGGTCGGTGCGGCGCAACTAAAGCCGGTGGCCCATCGCTGGCGTTGGCATGAGATCGCGCCCTATCTCGACCGCATCGCCGAGATCGCGCGTGCCGCCGATGTGTCGCCGATCGAGTTTGCCGAGCGCCAGCAATTCCTGTTAACTAATCCAGGGCTCGGCGGCCGTCTGCAAGTCACCAGCACGATGCGCTGCGCGGTGTCGATCTACAATCCTGGCGATGTCGCGCCGGTGCACATCCACACCCCCAATGCCAGCCGCACGATCCTGTCGGAAAAAGGCGGCTACACGACGATCGACGGGGAGCGCTGCGAGGCTGCGCGCGGCGATCTGATCCTCACGCCGAACGGCACCTGGCACGACCACGGGAATGACGGAAGCGAGCCGGTCGTCTGGATCGATGTACTGGATTTTCCGCTGATGGAATTTCTCGATTGCGTCTGGCTCGACGACGAGTTCGCCGGCGAAACCGAGGGCAATGCCCGGGCGCAGCGGGTCCGCCACGAGCTCGGTTACTCCCGCAAGCTTTATGGGCAGGGCGGTATACTGCCGCGCTTTGCCGGATACCAGCGCGGCTTCGGGCGCGAGGTGACGCCGATGTTTCATTACTGCGGCGCCGATGTCCGGGAGATGCTCGATGGGCTGCGCCGGGAAGAGGGAGATCCCTACGACGCTATTTCGCTTCGGTTCGTCAATCCCGCTACCGGCGCCTCGCTGTTTCCGACACTGGATTACGGAGCGCAGCTGCTCCGCCCGGGTGAGGCGACCCAGTTCAAGCGAGAGACGGCTAGTACCCTTTACGTGGCGATTGAAGGCGAAGGTGTGACGGAGATTGGCCGGGAGAAGTTTGATTGGCAGGCCAACGACATTTTCGTCGTACCAAGCTTTTCCTGGCGTCGTCACTGTAACAAAGGTGACACCGATGCCGTCCTTTATACTGTGTCCGACGCCCCACTGCTCGAGAAGATCGGCCAGTATCGGGCGCAGGGCAGGCTCGCCGACGAAACGGTCGCCGAGCTCTCCGGTTAGTGCCAAATTGGGGGATTGAGAAATGAGCCTTGTGCGCGAGCTTCTCGATGACGCAGTCGCGCTGCAAAAAGATGGCCTAAGTCCCGGGCGGATTGGGCTTGCGCTGATCGACCGCTGGGAAGCGGAGGAGTTGGGCGCGGCTGGCACGGTAAAGCGCACCCGCTCGCCGTCGGGGGCTATCGAGCTGCTCTTTCCCGGCGGTGAGAAGATCATCTGGAACGGCGCAAGCTGGAGTTATGTTCCGGTCTGAGCACGGGCCAGGCCGGGTTGGCCGCACGATTGCGGCCGCTCTCTTTGCAATGACGATTACCGGCGGGGCCGCCGCTGAAGAAATCGTCGCCGTTTATACCGCTCACTGGGCTGGATTGCCCGCTGCGCATATTCGTCTGACATTGCGTAACGGCGGCCCGAAATACCGCGACCAGATCGAGATCTCCACCGAAGGTCTCCCCCACCTGTTCACACGATTTCGCGCTGCCGCAACGGTGGAGGGACGCCTCGCTTTAGACAGGCCGGCGGAACCGTTGCGCTATCTTGCGGCCTATGATTTGCGCAAACGGCGCGACAGCCGGATCAGCATGCAATTCGTTCGCGGTATTGGCGGATTGATCGCCGAGCGTGGTCCCGATGATACCAGCCGCAAACCTCCGCTCGCCGAGCGGTTTCGGTACGATGCGATTGATCCGTTATCGGCGCTCGAGCGCCTCCGCGCAGCGTTGCGAACCGAGCGGCCGGGGGGCAGGTTTTCGATCCCGGTCTATGATGGCGCCCGGCGCTTCGACGTCGTCGGCCAGATGTTGCCAAAACCGGAAGCATCGGAAGGCACCCTCCGGGCCGAGCTCACGCTCCGCCCGATCGCCGGCTTCAAGGGCGAGACCAGCGACGACGGCGACCCCGACGATGCACCGCGCAAGGTCGAACTCACCATGACCGACGACGCGAGAATGGTGCCGTTGACGATCACCGTGCCGGTGTTCTTCATGCCGCTTGTCATGCAGTTCCAGCGCCTCTGTGCCGCGCCCGATCCCTGCTTGGAGTGAACTTGCCCGGCTTCGTCACCCGTGCCGGCAATGGTGCCAGTGGCAATGAGGTCCGAAGGTACGGCCGATAAAGAAGCCGATCAGCAGCCTTGTCGCCGCGGCTGACAGGCCACCGAGGATGTCCTGCAGAACAGGGAGTTGTGCGCGCTGAAGAATGACGGCGCCTCGCGACAGCCCGAGCATCCGGGGCAAGAAAACGAAGCCCGCCATGGCGGGGATAGCCGCGGTCGCGCCGCGCGGCCCCGGCGCCGGAGCAGACCGCAACGCCGACGATGTTCGGACCGGGCATCAGCTGGCAAAGGGTCAGGGCTTCGGCGAATTCCTGGCCATCCATCCACTGTCGCTGCTCGACCACGACACGGCGCGCCCAGATGAGGCCACCGGCAAAGCCACACACGCAGATTTTGAGGAAGGCGAGAAACAACGCACCCAACCCGACGAGCCGAGCGGGGCTGGTATGTGGGGCTGACTTGGCGTGCTTCATCCGGTATCTTGCCAAACCCGGCGCCTGGCGGATGGCTTCCGGACGGGTGCTGGAGAAAGTTCGCGATTCGCATCACACGCCGCCGCCGCACCGTCCTGCAGGTCGAGACATCATGAAACCGAGCGCCCTTCGATTGCTTATGCTTGTCGCGGCCGTCGCGTTGCCGAGCCTTGGCATGATGCCCGCCAGCGCCCAGGACGAAGAAATCCAGGCGATGGCTGCCGCGCTGAAGGACATCAATTTCACCTTGCAGGACGCGCTCAAGGCCAGCGAAAAGGAGGGGCAGCCCATCTCGGCTCAATTCGAGATCGATGACGGCAGGCTGCAGGTATCGATTTACACGACCAAGGGCGATGAGTTTGTCGAGGTGATCGCCGATCCCAAAACCGGCACAGTCGTCAAGTCCGAAAAAATTACCGATGACAACGACCTCAGCGACGCGGTCGACCAGAAGGCCGCGATGGCGAAGGCGACGACCTCGCTCTTCGCCGCCGCCGACGCGGCGGTCAAGGACAACGCCGGCTTTCGCGCGGTCGCCATTTTTCCCGATCTCCCGGATGACCACCCCATCGCGGAAGTCACCTTGCTGCAAGGGACGACCACGCAAAAGGTCACCAAAAAGCTGGATTGATGTGGACGGCGCTCGACTATGACCTCTTGTCGATCAGTATCGCTCTGAAATCATTGACGTTGGTGCGGGTCGGACCGGTCACGACGAGATCTCCGAGCCGCGCGAAAATCGGATAGGCGTCGTTGTTGGCGAGGTGCGCCTTGGGTTCGAGGCCGGCCCGTCCGGCGCGGTCGAGCGTGTCGGGCGAGAGGATCGCGCCGGCATTGTCCTCGCTGCCGTCGATGCCGTCGGTATCGGCGGCGATCGCTGTGATGCCGGGCCGGCCGTCGAGCGCCACGGCGAGGCTCAAAAGAAACTCGGCATTACGGCCGCCGCGCCCCGTGCCACGAACCGCGACGGTAGTCTCGCCGCCTGAGATCAACGCACAGGGCGGCTCGATCGGCTGCCCGTAGGCGGCGACCTGCCTGGCGATGCCGGCGTGCACCAGCCCGACATCGCGAGCCTCGCCCTCAATCGCATTGCCCAGGATCAAGGTCCGGAAGCCGGCGGTCCGCGCCACTTGCGCCGCCGCTTCCAATGCGTCTTGCGGCGTCGCGATCACCCGATTGCTGACATGGCGAAAACGCGGATCGCCGGGTTTAGGCGTCTCTGCCGACGGTCCCAGCAGGTGCTCCAGCACGGAGGCCGGAATTTCGATCCGATACTTCTCGAGGATCGCGACCGCCTGCGCCGCAGTAGTCTCATCCGGTACCGTCGGTCCGGAAGCGATGACCGACGGGTCGTCTCCCGGCACATCGGAGATCATCAGCGAGACAACCGGCGTGGGGGCGGCCGCGACGGCCAGTCTGCCGCCTTTGATCGCAGACAGGTGCTTGCGCACGCAGTTCATCTCGCCGATCGGCGCACCGCAGCGAAGCAGCGCTCGATTAATTGCCTGTTTGTCCTCGAGCGCGATGCCGGGAGCGGGAAGCACCAGCAGAGCCGAGCCGCCGCCGGACAGCAGGCAGAGGACGAGATCGTCCGCAGTGAGGCCGCCGACGAGGTCGACAATCCGGCGCGCTGCGGTATATCCGGCGGCATCGGGTACGGGATGAGCGGCCTCGATCACCTCTATGTGCCGGCATGGCACGGAGTGCCCGTAGCGCGTGACGACTAGACCCGTGAGCGGGCCGGACCAGTTGGCTTCGACCGCGGCTGCCATCGCCGCCGCCGCCTTGCCCGCGCCGACGACAATGGTTCGACCGTTCGGCGGCCTGGGCAAGTGCTCGGGAACGCACAATGCAGGCGAAGCAGCCGCGACAGCGGCATCAAACATTCGGCGCAGCAGCTTGCGATGTTGCATCGTAAAACCCAATCAGCCAAAACGCGTGATCGTCTACAGCAAACTTAAAGCAGGACCGGATTCGCTCCGAGACGATTTGCGGCAAGCCTCCCCTGGCAGTCGTCATTCTCCCGAAAAGAACGTGCGAAACAGAATTACGGCTGGCGATGCACTCGTCCCGCCGTCGGAAGCCGGGTGCCAATCGTTCCGCCGCACGAGCCTGTCGCCGGTTGAGAGGATCCCTTATGCGCCGGTCGTCACCGTGGCGCTGGAACTGCTGGTGGTCGTGATCATGCTCGTCGCTGCGGCTGGCGTCCCGCTCGCATCGGTCCCTCTATTCACCCGACGAACTGGCAAAAGCGACGTGATTCCGCAAGACCCTTCGGGAAGAATGACGGAAGGCGGCGAGTAGCAGTAAAACGCTCGGCAGGACTTACCGGAGGATCGGCGATGAACGACACCGATCAGGAAACGCTGATCCTCGACAGCGTCGCGCGCTTTCTCGACCGCGAAGTAAAGCCGCATGTTCACGCGCTCGAGCACGACGATATCTGGCCCGCCGACATCGTCGAGGGCATGAAGGAACTCGGCCTCTTCGGCGCAACAATCGCGGCCGAATATGGCGGGCTCGGGCTGCCGACCAGCATCTACGCCAAGATCGTCGAGAAGGTCTCAACGGTGTGGATGTCATTGGCCGGCATTTTCAACTCGCATCTGATCATGGCTGCCGCCGTCCAACGCTTCGGCACACCGGCGCAGAAGGAGGAATTTCTGCCGCGCTTTGCGAGCGGCGAATTGCGCGGCGGCCTCGCGCTGACCGAGCCCGATTGCGGCACCGATCTGCAGGCGATCCGCACCGTGGCGAGGCGCGACGGCGGCGAATACGTCGTCAAGGGCGCGAAGACCTGGATCTCGAACGGCATCCACGGCCAGATCTTCGCATTGCTGGTCAAGACCGACCCGGCAGCCGAGCCCCGTCATCGAGGCATGAGCCTATTTCTCGCCGAGAAGGGGCCGGGCTTCACTGTCGGGCGCAAGCTCGAAAAGCTCGGCTACAAGGGCATCGACTCGGCTGAGCTGATTTTCAGCGATTACCGCATCCCCGCCGACCGGCTGATCGGCGGCGCCGAGGGGCGCGGCCTACAGCAGGCGCTGGGCGGGTTGGAACTCGGCCGCATCAATGTCGCTGCGCGTGGTGTCGGGGTCGCCCAGGCCGCGCTCGACGAGGCGGTCGCCTACAGCCAGGTGCGCAAAACCTTCGGCAAGCCGATCTGCGAGCATCAGGCGATTCAGCTGAAGCTCGCCGACATGGCGACGCAGGTGCGCGCCGCGCGGCTGCTCGTCGAGGACGCGGCGCGGGCCTATGACAAAGGCGAGCGCTGCGACATGGAGGCCGGGATGGCCAAGCTCTTCGCCTCCGAGGCGGCGATCAATGTCAGTCTCGAAGCGATGCGCATCCATGGCGGCTATGGCTATTCGAAGGAGTTCACCGTCGAGCGCCTCTATCGCGACGCGCCGCTGCTCGTCATCGGCGAGGGCACCAACGAGCTCCAGCGCATCATCATCGCCCGCCAATTGATCCAGCGAAACCCGGTGTGACGTTCCCAATTTTGCTGGACGCTTAGCTCTAAGGGGTCGGGACATGCATGCCGAATCAATGGACGATTGGACGCATGAGCATGTCTTTCTCGGGCGTGACCACGCGCGCAACGAGCGGCGAACCCGGGTCGTGATCGGTCTTTGCGCCGCGATGATGGTGGCCGAGATCGGCGGCGGCATTCTATTTGGGTCGATGGCGCTGATCGCCGACGGTCTGCACATGTCGACCCACGCGGCGGCGCTGTTGATTGCGGCGCTGGCCTATGCGTTCGCCCGGCGCCGCGCGCACGATCAGCGCTTCACCTTCGGCACCGGCAAGCTCGGGGACCTCGCGGGTTTTACGAGCGCCATCGTGCTGGCGATGATCGCGCTATTGATCGGGTGGGAGAGCGTCGGCCGCCTGATCCGCCCGGTGCCGATCGCCTTCGCCGAGGCGATCCCGATCGCCGCGCTCGGGCTCGCGGTCAATCTCGTCAGCGCTTGGCTGCTGATGGACGAGCACGACGACGATCATGGCCACGATCACCGCGATCTGAACCTGCGAGCAGCTTACGTGCACGTCCTGGCGGACGCGGCGGTGTCGATCCTTGCGGTAGTCGGGCTGCTGACTGCTCGAGCCTTCGACTGGTTGTGGATGGACGCCGTGATGGGCATCATGGGCTCGGCGGTGATCGCGAATTGGTCTTGGGGCCTTATCCGCGCCGCAGGAGTGGTGCTTCCAGACATCCAGCCAAATGCCGGGATCGCCTCGGAGATCCGCCGTGAGCTGGAAATGGGCTCCGACCGCGTCGCCGATCTTCACTTGTGGCGGGTCGGACCGGGTCACAACGCGGTCGTCGCGACGGTGGTCACGCACGACCCTAAAGCCCCGAAAGCCTACAAAGAGCGCCTGGCCGCGATCCCCGGCCTCAGCCACGTGACGATCGAGGTGGAGCGCTGCTTCTAGGCGAGCTAATCGATAGGAGGCCGTGGCGCGAGGTACCAGTCGAGGATTTCTTCGCCGGTCCAGAACAAGACATCGCGGTGCCCGCGGATGTGGGCGAGGGCGTTGCGGAAGTGTTTGAGGCGGTGGGGCGCGCCCATGATGTAAGGGTGCACGACGAGCGCCATCACCCGCGCCGAATGTGCCGCATCCACATAGAGCTGTTCGAACTGGTCGATTGCGCGGTCGTAATATTCGCTGGCCTTGTGGTGCTGGATCAGCATCATCGCCACGTCGTTGCATTCCTGCGTGTAGGGGATGCTGACAATCGGCTTTGTACGCGTCCGCAACAGGACAGGTTGGTCGTCGAGCACCCAGTCGCAGACATATTCGTACCCCTCTTCGACGAGCAGGTCGGGCGTCTCCCAGGTCTCGGTGAGGCCGGGGCCGAGCCAGCCGCGCGGGTTCTTCCCGGCGAACCCGCGGATCGCGGCGGCAGTCTTGCGTATGTCGTCGGGCTCGTCGGCGACCTTCTGCATGTTCTTCTGCGTAAAGCCGTGGCCGATGAACTCCCAACCCCGCTCCAGCGCGGCTCGGGCGATCAGCTCGTAGCGCCCAATCGCCGAACCGTTGACGGCGAGCACGGCGCGCACCCGATGCTCGTCGAAAACTTCGAGCATCCGCCAGAACCCGACCCGGTTGCCGTATTCGTGCCAGGCCCAATTCGGGATGTCGGGCATTGGCGTGCCGCCGGCCGGCGGGCTCAGCACGGTCCGCGGCATCGCCTCCTTGGGGTCCCATTCCTCGACATTGACAATGACCCAGACCGCCAGGCGCGCACCCCCGGGCAGCTGGAGTTTCGGCCGTTGGATGATGGCGGAGTAGTCGAGCCGGTCGGTGGGCAGCATCACCGGTTCCCTCTCGCCGCCAGGTACCAATCGAGGATCTCGGCACCGTTCCAATGCAAGACACCGGCGTAGCGGTTGACGTGGTCGTAAACCGCTTCGAGGTATTTGATGCGGTGCGGCTGCCCGCTGATATAGGGGTGGATCGCAATCGCCATGATTTTCGCGCGGTCGGCGCCTTCGCTATAAAGCCGCTCGAAGCTGTCGATGCAGCGCTGGGTGAAGTAGGCCGATTCGTGGTGCTGCACGAGCATCATCGGGATGTCGTTGAGTTCGACTGTATAGGGCAAGGTGATCAGCGGGCCGTGCGCCGTGCGAATTTCGGTCGGCTCGTCGTCATACACCCAGTCGCCGATGTATTTGACGCCGGCCGCGGCGAGGAGGTCGGGCGTGTCTTCGGTCTCGGTCAGCCCCGGACCGAGCCAGCCGAGCGGGCGGGTACCGGCAAATCGTTCGAGCGTATCGAGGGATTTGGCGATCATCGCCGCCTGATCCTCGACCCTGTGGATCGGCATCTGCTCCCATGCGTGGCCCATGAACTCCCAGCCAGCATCGCGCGCGGCCAGGGCGACGCGTTCGTATTCCTCGCAAACCCGCGCGTTGATCGAGAGCGTCGGCCGGATCGCCAGTCGTGCGAACAAGTCGAAGAAACGCCACACTCCGACCCGCATCCCATACTCGTGCCAGGCCCAGTTCGGCACGTCCGGCAGCAGCACCTGGCCGGTCGGTGCCGGCAATACCTGTCGCGCCATCGGCCGCGAAATGTCCCAGAATTCGAGGTTGACAATGGTCCAGACGACGAGCCGTGCGCGGTCCGGCAAGCAGAGCGGCGGCCGGTCGACGATCGCCGAGTAGGCACCGCGTTCACGCGGAATCATATGCCCTCCCACGGCTAATGGAGCGGACGACCATCATGACATATTACCCTTTCGGGTAACGCGACGATTGGCCACCCAGCGTAATCCTGCAAACCAGCGCTGCAAATTCTAGATTTTCGGGATGCCGCAACATAACTCACCCTAGAACCGAATGTTGGCATTCGAACGTGCGAGGCCGGGAAAGGCGGGGGCCGATGAGAGCACAGCATTTCCGGGGCAATGTCTTTGTGGCGAATTTGCCGCCGGAATTCTCGGACGAACAGCTGGCTGAGGCATTCGATCAGTTTGGCATCGTGTTGAGCGCGACGATCGCGCGCGATCCGGCGAGCGGGAAAAGGCTGCGCTACGGATTTGTCGATATCGCGACGGAGCGCGCCGCCAAGCTCGCCATCGACGGGATGAACGGTAAGGATGTGGACGGCTACAATCTCGAAGTGCGCGTCAGCGAACGGCCGGCCAAGAAGCGGCCGCAGCCGGGCGCTCTGGCGCGGTCACGGCCACCGCGGTTAACGATAAACGCGCGCGACGGCGAGGAAGGCGCCGAGGGTACGGTCAGTTTCAGGCCGCGCCCGCAACCAAGAAGGCAGCCGAGCTTTCAGGTCGAGCGCCGTACGCTGCCACGCCGGCCCATGACTTAGGCGCTCCGGGGTAGCGTCGCCGACTCAGAGTTCATTGGTTGGACCAGCTGATCGGCGCGTAATGGCCGTTCTTGCCGGAATTGTCCCAGCGCATGCCGTGATCGGAAAAAGTGCTGCCCGCTCTGCCGACCGCCAACGCCAGCTTGTCAGGGGCGATCGGATGGCCAGCAGCGGCCCAGATCTCCTCGTTCTGACGCAGGCTCGGCAGCGGTTCGACCGCCATCTGCATGATCCCCGGGATCTGGGCGGACCGTACCTTACCGGTCGTCTGGTAAATTATCGGCACCTTCTTGACGCCGAGGTTTGTCGCTATCAGCGGCGCGAATGCGGCCATCGGCCCGCCTTCCGAACCGCCGAAGATGGCGCCCAGAGCCGCCGCCTGCGGGTCGGTGGCACGCTCGTCGATATAAATGGCGGCGGTCCAATTGCCGTCGGCCATCGGTCCGGGAGTATGCGCGACCAGCGCCAGATTGAGGCCGTCCAGCGCGACCGATCCGTAGCTGCCCTTGTCGATGTGAAAAGCCAGCGCGACATCGCAGACCCCCTGGGTCGGCCGAGAGGTGAGCGGTGGCGCCGCCGAGATTAGACATGGACAGACGACGCTGCAGTTGCAGTTTTCAAAATAGTCTCCCGAAAGCTGCCACGCTGTGGCCATGCGTTCCTCCCTTTGTGACAGTCACGCCGGGCAAAGGAGATAGACTTCGAAACCCTGCATCGCAACCTCGACGATCCGGGCAATCCATTGTCTGGCCGGGAACAGCTTCTCAGCAAAGTCGAACGGCGATCGGCAATGCGTCAGGCACACCGATGCCGATGGCGTGAGTTGAAAGAGTCCGGCGGCGATGACGACAATAGCGCCCCATATCGGGCCGAGGCTTCCGGTGATTGGCGAAATCAGTGCAGCCTGTCCAATCCCCGGTCCGCCAATGTCGCAAAGACGCCGAAGACCCCCCAGGCAACCAAAGTCAGGATCATCAGCGCCGCGCTGGGCAGCATCATGACGGCGCAGTCCAAGGCGTGATTGCGGCCGGCACCGCGATGTCCCCATAGAGGCCAGGAGAGTGTGGTTACCCCGTCAAGCCCCAGCGAAATGACGGGGTCGTCCGTGAAGAATCGCGTGAGCGTTGAGGCGCCTAGCGAAACGCGGCGAGAGAAGTAATCGATTTCGCGGGAAAACGGCAGCAAGGCGCTGGTTTCTTGCGATTTGGGATTCCCGTTTGGGGCGATTTGTGCGATTGGGTGGCGGGTCATCAGCGTTGGGGGACGCGGTGGCGAGACCACGGGACGATCGCCAGAAGGATCTGTTACGGCCGGCACTGGAAGCGATCATCGATCTGGGTCATCCGCTGGTGCGGCTGGCCGGCGAGATCGATTGGGGGTTTCTCGATCGGCGCTTTGCCAGCGTCTGCACGCCGGGTCCGGGCCAGCCTGGCTTGCCGACCCGGCTGGTGGCCGGGCTGTTCATCGTGAAGCACATGCACAATCTGTCGGACGAGGTGCTGTGCGCGCGCTGGCTGGAGAACCCGTATTACCAATTCTTTTGCGGCGAGCTGAGCTTCTGCCACAGGCTGCCGTTCGACCGCTCGTCACTGACGCATTGGCGCCAGCGCCTGGGCGAGGAGCAGCTGGTGGCGCTGATCCAGGAGAGCCTGTCGGTGGCGCACAAGACCGGGGCGCTGGCGACCGGTGATCTCGAACGGGTGGTGGTCGACACCACGGTGCAGCCCAAGGCGATCGCCCATCCCACCGATGCGCGGCTGTGCCATCGTGCGCTGGAAAAATTGGTCGATCTCGCGCAGCGCCACGACGTGCCGTTGCGGCAGAGCTACCGGCGCGTCGCCAAACGCGCCGCGATCATGGTCGGGCGCTACACGCATGCGCACCAATTCAAGCGGGCCCGGCGCGCGCTCAAGTTTCTGCACATTCGGCTCGGCCGCGTGATCCGCGATATCCGGCGCAAGATCGCGGGCAAGGAGGCCCTCCAGGAACGCTTTGCCGACCTGCTCGCCCTGGCGGTGCGGGTGCGTTTGCAGGATCACCGGCAGCGCGGCCGCAAGATCTATGCGCTGCACGCCCCGGAGGTCGAGTGCATCGGTAAGGGAAAGGCCAGGGCGCCGTACGAGTTCGGCTGCAAGGTGTCGGTGGCGACCCCGGCGAGCAAGCCCAAAGGCGGCCAGTTTGTGCTGCATGCCAAGGCGCTGCACGGCAACCCCTTTGATGGCCACACCCTGGGGCCGGTCGTTGCCGAGCTGGAGGCGCTGACCGGGGTCGAGACCCGCCGCATTCACGTCGACAAAGGCTATCGCGGGCACAACCATGCCCAGAAGTTCCGCGTCTGGATCAGCGGCCAGGTGCGCCGCGTCACCGCCCCGATCCGCCGCGAGATGCGGCGCCGCGCCGCTGTCGAGCCGGTCATTGGGCACATCAAGGCCGAGCACCGGATGGGCCGCAATTATCTCAAAGGCCGCGGCGGCGACCGCATCAATGCCGTGCTCGCCGCCGCCGGCTACAACTTCAGTCTGCTCCTGCGCTGGCTGGAGCGGCTTTTGCGCGCCTTGCTGCGGATGCTGCTTGCAGCCCCGGCGCCAGCCCCAAATGCCTAAAGAACGCTCACCCTCGGTTCTTCACGGACGACTATCGCGCCGATCTCGC
>Ga0318547_10000063_pt1 | contig 23613 bp, 14 predicted proteins | sample GRESIP169b2f20_FD_203515 | JGI IMG/M metagenome (GOLD analysis project Ga0318547, IMG submission 203515) | Tropical soil microbial communities from Luquillo Experimental Forest, Puerto Rico - GRE.SIPMG.169b2f20 | ecosystem: Environmental > Terrestrial > Soil > Tropical forest > Bulk soil...
ATCGTGGACTCGACGCGCCGCGCCGCCGAGATGGGCGACCGCGACTGGCATGCCTTACTCGACGCACACGACGCCGTCGTGCGCGTACAACTCAACCGCTTCCGAGGCCGCGAAGTGAACACCGCGGGCGACGGTTTCCTTGCGATGTTCGACGGCCCTCAGCGAGCGATCCGCTGCGCGATGGCGATCCGCGACGCGGTGCAGGCGCTCGGCATCCAGGTGCGCGCCGGGTTGCACACCGGCGAGTGCGAAGTTCGCGGCGACGACATCGGCGGCATCGGCGTGCACATCGGGGCGCGCGTGAGCGCCTTGGCCGGGGCGAATGACGTGCTGGTGTCCAGCACGCTGCGCGACCTCGTGATCGGGTCGGGTCTTGAGTTCGAGGCGCGTGGCACACACGAACTCAAGGGTGTGCCCGGCGAGTGGCACCTCTTCGCCGTCGCCTCTGCCTAAAACCGTTGACAGGCCGTCAGAATGGGTACGGCCATCGGACAGACTTTTGCATCCCCACCCCCCGCCGAGCGCCTCCGCTCCTGAGGGGGCGTTCAGCTTGGGTGTTCGAGTTCTGTTCGGGCCTGGTCGATTTGGTCGTAGGCGTAGGTCACCATGGCGGCGGTGGTCATCGTTTCACCCTTGCGGGCGAGCGAGTCGTAGGTCGCCTCGCCGAGGACATCACGGAGGTGGGTGATTGCGGTATTGAACTCGGGCAGGGCCGCGGTGAGGGGACTGAGCGCCAACCCGGCGATGATGGCCGCCGGCTCATAGCGTCCGAGCCGGTCGAAAGTGGCGATGAGGAGGGCCAGCGTGCTGCGAACCCCGGCGGTGTTGCCCGCGTCGTGGTAGTTGCGGATCGCCAGCGTGACGTGATCGAGCGCGGCCAGTGGGTCGCCATGCTCGGCCTCGAGGTGGGACACAGCGCCGGCCAGCAGTGTCTCGATGTAGCGGTTGCCGGTGTCTTGGGCGATCACCAGGCCCCGGCGCGAGGCTTCCAGCGCACCGGCGGGATCAGCATCGCGGAAAGCGACGCTGTGGACGTGAAGCACGTACGCGAGCACAAACGGGTTGTCGGTGAGGCCTCTGCGGCGTCGATCAGGCCGTTCGCGGCGGCCCTCGCCTCCTCACCGCAACCGGCCATCGCCAGTGCGAACACGAGGCATGCATTGGTGATTCCGTGGGTGTCGCGGCCGCGTGCGAGCTGGGTGCGGCACCACTCGACATAGCGTTCGGGCTGGCCGACGATCGCGTACGCAGCACCAAGTATGGCCTCGCTGCGGAACGGCACCTCTTCGTGGCGGCCACCGCTGATCACCAGCTGGCCGGCGTCGGCGTAGCGGACAGCCGCCTGGATTCGTCCGCGCAACCAGCACCGTGCTGCCATCACGTACAGGATCGCGAGTCGGGGATGGTCGACGGTCCGGGCGGGCTCGATGAGCTCCTCGGCCCAGGCGATCGGCTCATAATTCATGAGCGAAACACCGAGGAACGTCGCGTAGGTGGCGATGGTGGCGGCGGCGTCGAGGTCGCCGTGGTCGGCGGCCCATCGAAACGCGGTGCGCAGGTTGGCGAACTCGACGGTGAACCAGTCGTAGGCCTCGCGTTGGCGGGGGCTGTCCCACAGGGCCAGGATGTCGGCTTCGCGTCCGGCGAAGTACCGCGAGTGGGCGGCTCGAATCTCGGATGCTTCACCGCGGGCCACGAGTTGTTCCTCGGCGAATTGGCGGATCGTCTCCAGCATCGAAAACCGGGTCCGCCCTGAGGATCGGTCGGCGATCAGCAGCGACTTGCGCACAAGAGCGTCGAGTACTTCGAGGATGGCGTATTCGTCGAGGTCATCTGATCCGGCTACCGCGCAGGCGCTTTGCAGGTCAAATCCGCCCGCGAACACCGAACAGCGGTCCAGCACTGTTTTTTCGGCGTCGTCGAGCAAGTCGTAGGACCAGGCCACGGCGTGGCGCAGCGTGTGGTGGCGTTCCAGGCCGCGCCGCGAGCCGACCAGCAGCCTGAACCGGTGATCAAGACGATCACGCATTTCACCGGCGGTCATCGACGCCATCCGCGAGGCGGCCAGTTCGATGGCCAATGGAATCCCGTCGAGGCGCTGACAAATCTCGACGGTTGCGGCGGCTTGATCGCCGCTGACCATCGCGAAGCTCGGTGCAATCCCTTGAGCGCGTTCGACGAACAGGCTCACCGCCGCCGAGTCGATTCCCGCGCCGATGTCCAGCGAGGGTACTGGCCACACTTGCTCCTGGGCGACCCCGAGTCCTTCGCGGCTGGTGGCAACGACCCGCACGGTCGCGGATTGGGTGAGGATTGCTTCGATCAGGTCGGCCGCAGCGTCGAGAACGTGCTCACAGTTGTCGAACACCAACAACCGCAGCCTCCCCTCCAGCGCGGCGGCCACGGACTCGCTCACGGTCTTGCCCGGTTGCTGGGTAATGCCCAACACCGCCGCCACCGCGTCAGGCACCGCCGCCGGATCGGTGACCGCAGCCAGCTCGAAAAACCAGACCCCATCTGGAAATTCATCGGCGAGCCGGCCAGCTACCTCCACCGCCAGCCGGGTCTTGCCGACCCCGCCGACACCGGTCAACGTCACCAACCGATGAGCCTTGACCGCCGCTTGCACCTCGTCGAGTTCGGACTCGCGTCCGATGAAGCTCGTCGGCGCAGGGCGCAGGTTCCCCGGGCTGACATCAAGCGCCCGCAACGGCGGAAAGTCCGTGCGCAGGCCCTCCGCTTGGACCTGGAACACCTGAACCGAAGTCGGGAGATCCCGCAACCGGCGCGGCCCCAGGTCCACCAGATCAACTCCGCTGAGCAGACCCGCCGTCGAGTCGGCCAAGAGGACCTGGCCGCCGTGGCCGGCGGCCATCACCCGTGCGGCACGGTTGAGCACCGCACCGGAATAATCACCCTCGCGCAGTTCGGCTTCACCGGTCGCAATCCCCATCCGCACAGGCAATTCGAGGGCACGCTGGGCGTCCACCGCCGCATCCACCGCCGCTTTCGGGGAGCCGAACGCAGCGCACACACCGTCGCCGGTGTGCTTGAACATGAAGCCTCCGTGCGCCTCGATCACTTGGCGCAACACCTCGTCATGGGCGGACAGCGCGGCCCGCATCGCATCCGCGTCCTTCTCCCACCGACGGGTCGAACCCTCGACATCGGTGAACAGAAACGTCACCACTCCCGACGGGGCAGCCGCCGTCATGGCATCGCCTCGGCCCACTCGATATGCCCCTCGAAGCCAAGCGTTTTCGCCATGTCGGCGTAGCGATCCCGCAAGTCCGCGTAAGCCGTGGCATCGCCGTGTGCCCGCGCCAGGAGAGCCCGCAGCCGCAACAGCCAGATGTCGCGCATGGCCAAACCGTCATCGGTCGGCGCTGCGGCTAACCGCTCGATCGCGGCCTCGGCGTCGGCCACGTCAGCGTCGGCCCCGCGATCGAGCAGTGTCTCCACCAGAACACCCGTCGCTGGAACGCCGTGCAGCAGCAGCAGTCCCTCCCGGGACACATGGTCGACGGCGGCGCACATGAGCGCTATGGCGTCATCGCGATCTCCACGCCGAGCCCTCTCACGCGCCCCGTACACATCGACGAACGGCAACTCGGACAGGAGGTATCCCCCGCGCAGGAACACCTCGCTGACCTCGGACAGCAGCCTCTGTCCGCGGTCACGCTCCGCAGCCGTGTTGCGGTGGACCAGCGCGAAGCCCAGCGTTAGACGGGCCAGGGCCAACGCGAGGTCATCACCGGATCGTTCGGCAATCTTTAGGGCAGCTTCGATCTCGCGCATCGCGCGATCGTCGGACCGCAGCACGCCATGCGGTATTCCCCCGAAGTAGACGCAGCCGACAACCGTGGCGTAGGACATGTGGTCGGCGCTGCGGGCCATGGCTAGGCCGTGCAGCAGGTCGTCCCTCCATCCGGGACGACCCAGGCACCAACGGGCAATACCCCGCATCGTGAACGCGACCGCTAACGGGGACCCGATGAGGAAGTTGCCTCTAGCCGGATTACCGTCGGCCAGGTCGATGACCCTCTGTGACCAGCGCACCACGTCAGAGAACTCGGCGCTCACAAGCTTGGCGTAGATCACTGGGAAGGACAGCCCCACCGTCAAGGTCCCATCGCCGACCGCCTCGGCGAGCGCCCAGACTTCCGATGCCAGCCGCGACGCCTCGCGCACCCGGGCTTGATACACGTGATCCACTACCAGCCCCGCCATCCCGATGGCCAGTGACGCCTTGTCCCCGGCGGCGGTGCACAACTCCCGCAATTCCTCAAAGCGGTCGCCGGCAACGTTCAGATGGAGTCGGTACGCGGTCCCGCACAACATGGTGCGCGGGGCGATGCGCATGGCTGCCCGGTTGGGGTCATCGGCAGGGAGGGCATCGGCGATCTTTTCTGCGCGTTCCCAGGACAGACGGGCGGCGTTGATGTCGCGGTTGGTCGCCCAGGTTGCGGCCCGCATGTGCCAGCCGTAGGCGGCGTGCAGATCACCGGCGGCTTCCAGATGTTCGGCGATCAGGGCTGCGTTCTCCTCGGCCGCTGCCGGGTCACGTGACTCGATCGCGGCCGCGACGCGCCGGTGCAGCTCGGCGCGATCCGATTTGAGCTGTGCTTCGTAGGCGACCGTGCGGATCAGCGGATGGTGGAATACATACTCGGGTTGTCGGATGAAGCTGACCTGATCGATGAGCTCGGCCGCCACCAAGTCCTCCAGGACAGGATCAATGCCCAGCGTTTCCAGGACGCCCTGGCTGAACCGCGAGCCGATGACCGCCGCTGCGCTCAGTGTGCGCTTGGCTTTCGGATCGAGGCGGTCGATGCGAGCGCCGATGGTCGCCTGCAAGGTGGCAGGCACCATGGCCTCACTGACATCTGCGGTCGACACGTATGCGCCGGTCTGTCCCTGCAACACACCACGCTCGGCCAGCTCGCGCACAATCTCCTCGGCGAAGAAGGGGTTACCGGCGGCCCTCTCGGCGATCTTCTTGTCCAGTGCACCAACCGAGGGGTCGGGGCCGAGCAGCTCGGAGACCAGCGCCGTGGTTTCTGAATCACTCAGCGGCGCAAGGGCAACGGTGTGGGCACCGTGCACCCGAGCCAACGCCCCCTCGTACTCCGGTCGGTAGGTGATCAGCACCAGCGAGGGTGTCTGCGGGATCACCGTGAGGAACCCGGCCAGCATCGACTCGCTGACCTCATCGATCCAGTGGGCGTCCTCGATTACGTAGACCCCCGGTCTTTCGCGGGCCAACGAGGCGGCGTTCACCAGTGCGGTCAACCGCCGCCGCCTGGCATCCGGATCGATCTTGGGCAGCTCGACATCGGGATTGGCGGTGCCCAGCAGGTCATCGAAGAGCAACAAGTCCTCGGAGTCTGCATCGGGAACTCGATCCCGGACTCGATTGCGGGCTTCCTGCCCGTCAAGGCCCTCGACACCAAAGGCTGTGCGCAACAGCCGGGCCACGACACGAAACGGAACGTCGGTGGCGTGCGATTCGCAGAAAGTGGAGAACACCTCCACGTTGCGGCAACGAGCCATCGCGGCAACCTCGCGCACCAAACGGCTCTTGCCAATGCCGGGTGACCCCACCACGCCGACCACACCGCCGTGACCGTCGACTGCGCGGTCCAACAAGCCCTCGACGGTCGATAGCTCCCAGCGCCGACCGACCAAACTCGACTCAGCACGCCTGGCAAGGCGATGCTCTTCGCTCATGCCCAGCAGCCGACGGGCGGACACCGGCGCATCAGCACCCTTGATTTGAACCAGCTCAGATTCGCCGAGGTCCGCAGTGCCATCAACCAGTCGTGCGGTGGACGCGCTGACCATCACCCCACCAGGCGGGGCCACCGACTCCATCCGCTGCGCCATACCGACCTGGTCTCCGATTGCGGTGTAACCCAAAGCACCCGAACCGATCTCACCGGCAATCACTTCACCGGAGTTCAGCCCCACCCGCAACTGCAGATCCACACCGTCGCGCTCTCGCACATCGACGGCCAGCCGCTTCGCCTCCTCTTGCATCGCCAAGGCTGTCAGGCAAGCACGAACGGCATGGTCCTCCAGCGCCGCCGGTGCACCGAACACCGCCATGATGCCGTCACCGGTGAACTTGTCCACCGTGCCCCCGAACCGCTCTACAACTGCGGCACAGCGGTCGGCGAGGTCGGCCATGATCTCCCGCAGCCGCTCCGCACCGACTGCCGCGGCGATGTCCATCGAATGCACCACGTCGGCGAACAGCACCGTGACCTGCTTGTACTCAGCACGGGTATCGCGCGCCGTGACCGGGGCGCCACAGCCGTCGCAAAATCGCGCACCCTCACGCGGCTCGGTGCCACACGTGCGGCACGCGGTCGCTGCGGTCATCCGACCTCCGCCGCCTTCGGCCCCCGTGTTTCTAAGGTTCTCCAAGGATAGGGCGCTAGACGCCCGACGAGGCCCGTTTCAGACGAGCTTCGACAACCTACCGTCGCATCCCGACGCCGACCCGATGAGCGCCATGCCGACTTACCGGGATGCTTATCATCGAAGCGCGGTGGTCGCCACGACGAGGCTCGCCGCCCAACCGGCATGAACTGAGCCTTGGGTGTCGACAACCAACACGGCCCGACCGAAAGGGTGCTCGGTGTCGATAGAGAGTCGATACCCACGACTGCACAAGAAGCTTCGCTACGCGGTTCTTGATGCCCCGGCCACCGCGGATGCGACCCTCGGCCTGGCTGCCTACCGCGGGGAGGACCTGGCGGAGCCGCTGAGCGGATATGTGGAGAAGCTCCGCCGGCATGCCTACCGAGTGCAGGACGACGACATCGAGCAAGTGCACGACGCCGGCTATACCGAGGACCAAATATTCGAGGTGACCGTCGCCGCGGCGCTGGGTGCAGGTGACACGCGCCTGCGCGCGGGTTTGTATGCGCTCAACGAGGCCTTGCGGTGAGGCTGCACGGCGTCGCACGCGGGCGACGTGCCAGCCGCATCGTGTTCGCGCTGCTGCGACTAATGACCGGCCGCGACGTACCCGACATCATCAAGGTGCGTTACCACCGTCCGCGGTTTTTCGGCAAGCCGTTTTTCGGGCTAGCCCAGGCGGTGATGCGAGGGCCGTCGCCGTGGACGATCGGCGAGCGGGAACTCTTCGCGGCGTTTGTGTCGGCGCGAAACCGCTGCCAATTCTGCGCCACCACCCACGAGGCGGTCGCTTCGACCGTCCTCGATCCGTCGACAACGGCTGCGGTCGTTACCAATTGGCGCACCGCCAGGGTCGATGACCGGGTGACAGCCACCCTGGGCCTATTGGAGAAATTAACCCTCACACCCGATGAAGTGGGACCGCTTGGTACGGGTGCGGTGCTCGACGCCGGCGTCAGCCCGGAAGCGATCCGCGACGCGATCGAGGTCTGCGCGTTGTTCAACACGATCAACCGGGTAGCCGATGGCCTCGACTTCGCGCTACCCACAACAGCTGATCGCGCCTTTAACACCCGGGTTCTACTTAAGGTCGGGTATCGCTGAGCGCCTTCCCGGTCAGGTCTCCTGGCCTCCGGGCGGGGCGCCGGTGGCGTGGGCGGACGGTTCTCAGGCCAAATAGAGGAGCCGAGAAAGAGGGAGCGCAGTCATCAATGAACAATGAAGACCTTGTCCTGCACCAGATCCACCGGACGAAGCTGGCCGCTGATGCGGCCGCGGAAATCGTTTCGCTCCCATTGATCTGGAACGGGCGTCGCACCGTGGGTCTGGTCGTTCATTTCCTCACCCCAGCCGTAGCATCGGTAGCGCTGCTACGCGCGGACACTACCCGCCTCCGCTCGACCCGACGCGGTAGGTACGTCCTAAAGCACATGCCCCCGGCTGCGCAAGCGGTTCGCCTCGCAGGCGACGTCGTGATGACCGTCGGCGCGTGGCAACGCGACGGTCTTCTGGTCGCCGCAGGTGCTCTCATCGTGGTCGTCGGGTGGTCACATGGTCTGATTGGGCGGACGCCAGCTTAGATACCACAGCACGTTGTTGCGGCCGTCATGCGACCCTCCGACGATCCCGGCGCCGCGTTTTCAAACGTGCTCTACACGCTAGCCCCTCCCGGCGCAATTAATCGCGTCGAGCGCATACGCGACGGCGTGGTCATCGTCCATGGCCTCGCCTTCGGCGCGCAGTTGATGCAAATGCGCCTCGCCGAGGGCGTCGCGGAGAGCGGCGGTGGTTTGACGGCGCAGCTTTGTCACGAACGACGCGCTGCTCGGCGCTGCGCCGGCCGGTGAGATGGCATCCGCACCCGCCACCTCGATGGCGCGAGGGGCAAGGGCCGCAGCCGGGACGAGGCGACGCGCTGCACCTTGGAGCACCGCGGCCGACTCCGCGTGGTCGGAAGCGAGAGCGCGGGCGACAACATTGAAAATCCCCGATAGATAGGGTCGATCGCCGGCCCAGTGGAGGCGTCGGATGGCGTCGCGTGCGAGCCTGAGGACGAGGGGCCAATCCGCGATTCGGGCGGCGATAAGCGTGGCGGAGGTGATGTGGTGCTCATTTTGGAACTCGATGGTGGCTTGCAGTTCCAGGCTCTCGGCCAGCAAAGCCCGGGCTCGTCGAGGCTCGCGCTCAGCGAGGGCACCGGCCAGGGCGGTGAGGCTGTGGGCGATGGACATCGGCGCGCCGCTGCGGCGGGCCAGGTCGAGGGCTTCGCTGGCCAGTCGAGCCGCGGCATCGGGGTTGCCCGCCATCGTGTGCTCGATCGCGGCACCCGCTAGGACGTCGCCGACGTGATATTCGGTCGGCCCCGACCGGGCGAGCTCCACCGTGTGTTCCGCATGCGCTGCCGCCTCGTCCCACGCCCCGATGGCGATGGCCCGGAGGCAACGCGCCCACCACACGAGCAAGTCGACCTCGGGGTCCGTGCCGAGGCCCGCTGATTTGGCCAACGCCTCTTCGCCGGCGTCTTCGGAGCGGGTGAGGTCACCACGAAACCCCGCCTCGACGGCGGCCGCCGCCAGCCCGAACGCGTACAGGGGGTGATCGGCCGCACCGGGCAGGCGCAGGACCGCATCGACCGGAAGGATCACGCGCCAGCCGGACTGGAGGGCGCGGTTCGTAGTGTTGCGGACTAGCCGCAGGGCGAGGTCGACGTTGTTGGTGTCGATGGCGTGGTTGACCGCGGCCAGCAGGTTTTCCTGCTCGGCCACCAGTCGCCGGACCGCGGTGACCTGCCGGGGGCCGACGAGGTCCCCTTGTAGGTCATGGGCCAGTTGGCAGTAGTACTCGGCGTAGGTCGTGCGTAGCAGCTCGGTTTCTCCGATCTCGGCGAGCCGCTGTTCGCCGTACTCGCGGATCGTCTCCAACAGCCGGTAACGGGTCGCGGGTCCATCGCGTTGGGCTACCACCAACGACTTGGCCACCAGCGCGGCCAACAGCCCGAACACATTCCCCGCCGTGAGGGGCTGGGCGCCGCACACCGCCTCGGCGGCCGCGCGGGTACAGCCCCCGGAGAACAGGGCCAGCCGCACCAGGAGCCGGCGCTCGTCGCCGGAGAGCAGATCATAAGACCAGTCGATCGCCGCGCGCAGGGTCTGGTGGCGCTGCACCGCCCGCCTTCGCCCGCCGGCCAGGGTGTCAAAGCGGCGCTCCAGGCCCTCGACAAGCTCTGCCGGGCTCATCGCCACCACCCGGGCCGCGGCCAGCTCAATGGCCAGCGGCACGCCATCGAGACGCCGGCAGATCTGAATGACCGCGGCAGTGTTCTCGCCCGTCAGCGAGAAGTCCGGATCGACGGCCCCGGCGCGCTCCACGAACAGGCGCACCGCGTCGGCGTGCCCGGCCACCTCGGGTCCGGCGTCGGAGGCGGGCGACGGCAGCGACGGCACCGGCAGGATCCGCTCGCCCTCGACCGCCAGGCCCTCGCGGCTGGTGGCCAACACCACCAGCCCCGCGCAGCTGTGCACGAGGAACTCCACCAGCTCGGCGACCGGCTCCAACAGGTGCTCGCAGTTGTCCAGGACCACCAGCAGCCGCTTGGTGCGCAGGAACTCGGCCAGCGACTCCTGCAGCGTCATCCCAAAGCGGGCGCTGACCCCGAACACGACCGCCAGCGCGCTCGGCACGCCGTCGGGGTCGCGAACTGGGGAGAGCTCGACCAGCCAGGCCCCCTCCCGGAACCGGGGCAGCACCCTGGCCGCCGCCTGCAACGCCAGGCGGGTCTTGCCCACCCCGCCTACCCCGGTCAGCGTGACGGCGCGTGCCTCGTCCAACGCCGCCACGATCCGGTCCAACTCGCGCTCGCGACCGATGAACGAACTCACCTGCAACGGCAGGTTGCCGGGGAAGGCGTCCAGGGTGCGTAACGGTGGGAAGCGCCGCGGCAGATCGGGATGGCACAGCTGATAAAGCACCTCGGGCTGGCCGAGGTCCCGCAGTCGATGCTCGCCCAAGGCAACCAGCTCGGCGCCGTCGGGAAGCCGCCCCGCCACCAGCGGCGCGGTCGCGCCCGAGACCAGCACCTGCCCCCCGTGACCGGCGCTGGTAAGTCGGGCCGCTCGGTTCACCGCCGATCCGTGGTAATCGCCGTCGCGAAACTCGGCATCGCCGGTGTGCAGGCCCATTCGCACCCGCAGCTCACAGGTCGGGTCCCAGGCCGCGCCGGCAAGCAGCCGTTGGGCCGTCAGGGCCGCGCTGATCGCCGATTCGGCCCGCCCGAACACAGCGAACAGACCGTCCCCGGTCGTCTTCACGACATGCCCTCCGCTGGATTTCACCACGTCGACCAAGATCGCGTCGTGGCGCGCCAGGGCCTGCGACATGGCCTGCGGATGCTGCTCCCACAGCCGCGTCGAGCCTTCGATGTCGGTAAACAGAAACGTCACGGTGCCCGACAGCGGTTGGACCGTGCGCTCCCCTTCGGGGCCCACCTCAACGTAGGTCCAGAACGCCTCATCGGAGCTCGGCATTATGCAAATGCTAGACCGAAGTTCCCCCTGTTAGGACGGCCTTGAAGGGCCCACGCCGTGGTGAGCAGGTACGTTGCGGTTTTGGCGGATCCACTAAGTAGACATGTATGCCGGAGATCTCTATGTGTATTTGCGTGTCATTTCGGGGATTAGCCCGCTGGATGTGATATATGAATAGACATGTATGTGGCACGGGTGCCGAACCGGGGGTCACCGCCGGCGATCCTGCTGCGGGAGAGCTACCGCGAGGGCGGCAAGGTGAAAAACCGGACCCTGGCCAACCTGTCACGCTGGCCCGAGCACAAAGTTGAGAAACTGCAGCGGGCGCTCAAGGGCCTGCCAGCGACGGCCGATCCAGCCGAGGCGTTTGAGATCACCCGCAGCTTGCCGCACGGGCATGTCGCGGCGGTGTTGGGCAGCGCACGGCGGTTGGGCATCGAAGAACTCATCGACCCGAGCCCGTCGCGGCGACGGGATCTGGTGACCGCGATGCTGATCGCGGCCGTGATCGATCCTGGCTCCAAGCTGGCGTTCGCGCGCGGGCTGCGCGCCGAGACCGCCACCAGCTCCCTGGGCCAGCTGCTTTCGGTGACCGGTTGCGATGAGGATGACCTGTACGCGGCGATGGACTGGGTGCTCGACCGCAAAGAAGCCATCGAAAACTCCCTGGCGGCACGACATTTGACCAATGGAACGCTGGTGCTCTACGACGTGTCCTCGGCAGCGTTTGAGGGCCACACCTGCCCGCTCGGCAAAATCGGCCACCCTCGAGACGGGGTCAAGGGCCGGTTGCAGATCGTCTACGGGTTGCTGTGCAGCCCGGCCGGGGTGCCAATCGCCATCGAAGTGTTCGACGGCAACACCGCCGACCCGAAAACCCTGGCCACTCAGATCGAAAAGCTCAAAACCCGGTTCGGGCTTTCCCGGGTCGCGCTGGTGGGCGATCGCGGCATGCTCACCAGTGCCCGCATCGACACCGAGTTACGCCCGGCGGCCCTGGATTGGATCAGCGCGCTGCGCGCCCCGCAGATCAAAGCCCTGGTCGAAGCCGGCGCGATCCAGCTGTCCCTGTTTGATACCCAAGACCTCTTTGAGATCACCCACCCGGACTATCCCGGCGAGCGGCTGGTGTGCTGCCACAACCCCGCCCTAGCCGACGAGCGGTCCCGCAAACGCAACGAGCTATTGGCGGCCACCGAAGAAGAACTCGCCACCATCGCCGCGGCCACCGCCCGCGACAAGCGCCCGTTGCGCGGCCAAGACAAGATCGCGCTGAAGGTGGGCAAGGTGATCAACCACTACAAGATGGCCAAACACTTCGACCTGGCCATCACCGAGGACTCATTTAGCTTCACCCGCAAACACGATCAGATCGCCGCCGAGGCCGCCCTGGATGGCATCTATGTGCTGCGCACCAGCCTGCCCGAACCCAGCCTGGGCCGCGATGATGTGGTGGCCCGCTACAAGAGCCTTGCCGACGTCGAGCGGTTCTTCCGCACGCTCAACAGCGAACTGGACGTGCGTCCCATCCGGCATCGGCTCGCCGAGCGGGTGCGTGCGCACATGTTTTTGCGGATGCTGTCCTACTACATCGTCTGGCACATGAAAGCCGCCCTGGCCCCAATCCTGTTTGTCGACAACGACAAACCCGCCGCAACCGCCAAACGCGCCAACCCCGTCGCACCCGCCCAACGCTCCGATCCCGCGCTCAACAAAGCCGCACGCAAACGCACCGAAGACCACTACCCGGTGCACAGTTTCACCAGCCTGCTTGCCGACCTGGCCACCATCTGCGCCAACCAGATCCAGCCCGTCGACGACATGCCGGCATTCACCAAGATCACCTGCCCCACCCCGCTGCAGCGGCGAGCTTTCGAACTCCTCGACGTCTCTCACCGTCTGGGCTACACGTAGGCAGTAAGCCACACCACCCGCACCCAAAACCCCAGGTCAACGCACACACGTCAACCCATCAGGGGGAACTTCGGGCTAGAAGGGGTTGACGGACCCGGCGGTTAATCCGACGATCTCGGACCATACGGCCGGTGTGGCCACTCCGCCGTTGTCGCGGCGGCTCTCAGGCGTGGCGGGCTGCTTCCTGGGCGAGCTGCATGCGGGAGGTGAGGCCCAGCTTGGTGTAGACGTGGGTGAGGTGGGTTTGCACGGCGCGCGGTGAGACGAACAGCCGTGTGGCGATGTCCTTATTGCCGAGCCCCTCACTGACCAGGCGCACGACGTCGCGCTCGGTGGGGGTGAGCGAGGCCCATCCACTGGCTGGGCGTTTGCGTTCGCCGCGGCCCCGCTGGGCGTAGGCGATCGCCTCCTCGCTGGACATGGCCGCGCCCTCAGCCCACGCAGAGTCAAAGTCCGTCTGGCCCATCGCATCTCGCAGCGCCGCCACCGAGGCTTCGTAGCCGGCTTCCCAGACCTTGAAGCGGACCTCGCCGATGCGTTGTCGAATGCCGTGTGCTGCGCCGAAGAGCCGGGTCGCTTCCCGGTGACCGCCAGCCTCGCCGGCCAGAGCGGCGAGGCACTCCAGGGTGTCGGAAATGCCCAGGCGCGCCTCGATGTCGGCGGCAAGCGCGAGCGCGTCGTGGGCGTCGCGTTCGGCCTCTTCTGGCTGACCTTCTGCGATCGCGACGCGGGCCCGCGTGGTCAGCGCCACCACCAACAGCCAGCCCGTCGTGGCCTTGACCGCCTCGTCGGCTTCGCGGCGGGCCGCGATCAGATCGCCGCCCGCCAGCGCGGCCTGCGCACCGGAGGCGCGCCCCGCAGCCGCGGTCGCGGGGTGGACACCCATGTGCTGCCAGGCCGCCTCGCTCGCCTTCCGAGCCATCGCAACATCGCCGGCGGCCAAGGCCGCGTACGCCAACACCGAGTAGCCCGCACCCACGAACAACTCGCCATGCTCGGCGGCGGCCTCGATGGCCGCTTCGGCTGCGGCCCGGGCCGCACCCGTCTCACCCTGGTAAGAGAGCGCGAGGCCCCGGCCCGACTGGCCTTGCGCCACATAAAGCACATCGTGGGCCGCCTCGGCCTCGGCGGCGACCGCGCCGAATTGTGCGACGGCTCCCGCCAGATCGCCCTGCAACAGCCGCGCCAATCCCAGGGACCAGCCGCACCGGACCGAGTTGAATCGGTCACCGATCGCGTCGGCGAGGGCGCGTCCTTCTTCGGCGGCCACGCGCCCCGCGATGAGATCACCCGCGACGATCCCTGACCCGTTCGCCTGCTCAGCCAGGATCTGACTGAGCCGCCACCGATCGTCCAACGCCCGGGCCAGGCCAATCGCCTCGGCGAAATACGGCCCTGCCACCCCAGGATTGTTGAAGGAGGCGACAAAGCCGCAGGCGGTCAGCGCCCGGGCCAGCAGGGCCGGGTCATCGATGTCACGCGCGATCGCCAGGGCCTCACCGGCCTGATCCATGCCGCCGCTAGCGCCCACAAAGGTGGCGAGTACGGCCCGGTCAGCGAGCGCCCGCGCCCAGACTGCGGCCGCCACCTCGGCGTGCTGCGCGTTGTCCTCAGCGAGGGCGGCGTCGAACCAGCCCAGCCCTTCCCGGAGGCGTCCCAGTGCCAGCCACACCGGCTGCAGCGACGACGCAAGCGCCAACGCCAACTCGACGTCCGAGTTTTCGCGGCTCCACCCGAACGCGGCGTGCAGATTGTCGATCTCGATTTGGGCCTGCTCGATAAGCTGCTCATAATCACGGTCTGCCGGCGCGTCGAGCAGGGCCGCCAGCGCCGTGTAGTGATCGCGGTGACGCCCCCGCACGGCATCGGCCTCGCCGGACTCGCCGAGTTTTTCCAGCGCGTACTGGCGCACCGTTTCCAGCAACCGGTACCGCATACGGCCTTCGGTGTTTTCGGCGACCACGAGCGATTTGTCGACCAGCAGGGTGAGCTGATCGAGGACCTGATAGCGCTCAACTGCGCCGGAGCCGCCGACCGCCTGGGCAGCCTGGAGGTCGAAGCCGCCAAGGAACACCGCCAATCGGCGGAACAACACCCGTTCCGGTTCGGTCAGCAGTGCATGCGACCAATCCACCGAGGCGCGCAACGTCTGCTGACGGCGCACCGCGCCGCGCGACCCACCGGTCAACAGCCGGAACCGGTCACGCAAACCCTCGAGGATGTCCGCCAGCGACAGAGCGCGCACTCGCGCCGCGGCCAACTCAATCGCCAGCGGCATCCCATCCAGGCGGCGACAAATCTCACCCACCGCCGCGGCGTTGGCGTCGGTGATGATGAAGCCGGTCTGGGCCAGGCGGGCGCGGTCGGTGAACAGCTCAATAGCCTCGTCGGCCAGGGACAGCGAGGGCACCCGCCACGTCGCCTCACCGGTCACCCCGATCGGCTCACGACTCGTTGCCAGCAACGTCAGCCCTGGCGCCCCGCCCACGAGAGCCACGATTAGCTCTGCGGTCGCGTCAAGCAGGTGTTCGCAGTTGTCCAACACCATCAGCATCTGACGGTCGCGAACAAACCGCAGCATCGTGTCCATCGTCGAGCGGCCAGGCTGATCGGGCAAACCGAGCGCGCGGGCCACGGTGACCGGCACCAGGCCAGGATCAGTGATCGGCGCCAGATCGACGTACCGCACGCCGTCACGGAACTCAGCCGCGATGCGAGCCGCGATCTCAACGCCGAGACGGGTCTTGCCGGCGCCGCCGGCGCCGGTCAGGGTCACCAGCCGGTTGTCGACGAGCAGTTTCTCCAAGTCAGTCATCTGTGCGCCGCGGCCGACAAAGCTGGTGAGCTGCACCGGAAGGTTGTGGGAGGCAACGGTGCTGGTTGTGCGCAGGGGCGGGAACTCATTGCGAAGATCGGGATGACATAGCTGCACGACCCGTTCCGGGCGCGGCAGATCGCGCAGCGGGTGGGTGCCAAGATCGGTCAGCCAGGCGCCTGCCGGGAGCCGGTCGACGACCATGTCCTCGGTCGCGCCCGACAGCACGGTCTGCCCGCCATGGGCCAGATCGCGCAGCCGCGCGGTGCGGTTGATGGTCGGGCCGGCGTAGTTGTCCTCATCGCGCAACTGCACCTCCCCGGTATGCACCCCGATGCGCAGCCGGATCGGTGCCAACGGTGCCCGCTGCAACTCCAGCGCGCACGCCACCGCGTCGCTGGCGCGCGCGAACGCGACCACGAAGCTATCGCCCTCGCCCTGTTCGACCGGCCGCACACCGTCATGGTCCGCGACGATGTCGCACACCGTACGATCCAGTCGCCCGACCGCGGCCGTCATCTCCTCGGGTTGGGTCTGCCACAACCGCGTGGAGCCCTCGACATCGGCCAGCAGCAATGTCACCGTTCCGGTCGGCAACTCGCTCACGCCTGGGTCGCTCCCGTTCACCGGCGGCGTATCCGCACGTGGATCAACTTCGCTCATGCTAACCGGCACGTGCCAGCCACAGGTGGCAATACATAAGCCCCAGCGCGAATAAACCGCCGATCACACCGTGCAAGATCTACGAGCCCCAAACTTGCACATCTACGATCCCCGCTCGGCGCGGAGCTTGCCCAGCAGCTCGGCGTCGGTGTAGCTCGCCGGGTGCCGGTGGGCAACGTCGAAGACCAGAGCGATCTCCAAGGTATTCAGCCGCTTAGTCTGTCGGCGTGATGTCGCGGATGCGTTGCTCACGTTGCTCCTTGAGCCAATCGATAATCCTGGTGACTTCCAGGTGCGCATAGCCGAAGTGTCGGAGGGCCTCGCGGATCTCGGCCTCGGTGAACATCGGCACCGGGTCCTTCTCCCCCCAGCCCCAGTTGGGCCGGGCGGTCACGTCTGCTCCCGGGCTGCACCCAGCGATATGGGTACGCGATCCGGTCGGCCAGACATGATGGCATGGTCACGCTGGCGCTGGCCGGTGCATAGAGGCTTCGGTCACCTGGTCGACACCGCGCCGCCAAGCGGGCCGGTGACCGATCACAGCGTCGGAAGCCCCCACTAGGCGGCGGCGCTGCGAGGACTAAAGCCTCTCGTCATGGCACCGTGGCGGTGGATTAAAGCCCAATGAGGGCAGGGGCACCAGCTCCTCGACCGGATCGCTACGCAGCTCGACCGACTGCGCACGTCGCGAGCCGTCGACGGCTTAAGGCCGTTAGTCCAACAAATCGGTGACCATTGCCCACCTGATCTTCTGCGAAGGTCGTCCTACGGTCATGTATGAAGCTGCCAATACAACCCAAGCAGGAGAAGGAAATGTCCGGCCCTGCAACTCATCGTGGCATTTTGGTCGGCGTCGACCGATCAGCGTCGTCGATAGCGGCGGTCAACTGGGCGGCTCGCGATGCTGCGATGCGCAATGTTCCGCTAACACTCATGTACGTCATCGCACCGGGCTTGCCGGCGGTTGCGCCGTGGCCGGAGATTCCGATACCTCAAGACTATTTCGAGCGGCAGGACGACAAAGCGAGGCGAATTCTCGAAGACGCGCGGAAAGCGGTCGCCGACAGCACCGCCGACCATGGCCCGCCGTTCGTGTACAGCGTGGTGGTACATGGCCCGACCGTTCCCACGCTCGTCAATCAGTCCAAGGTTGCGGACATGGTGGTGGTGGGATGGCGGGGCGAAGACGCGTTTAGCCGGGTCCCGGTCGGCTCGGTCAGCACCGGCCTTGTGAACCATGCGCATTGCCCGGTCGCGGTCGTCCATAACGAGGCCCCGCCGCGCGCACAGGCACCGGTGCTGGTGGGAATCGACGGTTCGCCCGCATCGGAACTGGCCACGGAGATCGCCTTTGACGAGGCCTTCCGCCGAGGTGTGGACCTGGTGGCACTGCATGCGTGGTCGGACGTCAACACGCCAGAAATGCCAGGTCTGGATCTCGCGACGATGGAAGTGCAGGCACAAGAGGCGCTGGCCGAGCGGCTCGCCGGATGGCAGGAGCGCTACCCCGATGTCACGGTGCGACGTATGGTGGTGTGCGATCAGCCGGCTCGTCAACTTGTCGAGCACTCGCAGTCCGCACAACTCGTCGTCGTCGGCAGTCACGGTCGCGGCGGATTCGCCAGCATGCTGAGTTCGGTGAGCACCGCCGTCGCGCATGCGGCGCAGACGGTGGTGATCGTCGCCCGCGAATCCTAGCGGCGCGTGCCGGCATCACGCTAACCCCCAGCAGGGGCAAATACACTACAAACCCCCCGCCGGGGGAATAAGGCAAGCCCTTTCAGGGTCGTTGACCCATTTGCTGCCAAGCGGGGGCATTGTCAATCGCGCCGCTTCCAGTGTTTCAGTATGCAGCGAGCGCGCTGTCCTTGTGCACGTTGGTTTTCAAGCTCCGCGCCAACTAGGTACAAGAGTGCCCAACGCCCACCATGGGGCCGTACTCCTCCGCGTCGTCGCAGTCTTCGATGTCATCCGTCGCTATATCAGCCGGCACAGGTCCATCGATCTTGTGCAGGATCTCTGGCCACAGCGCCTCGGGCACCGTGGAATGAATCGCCCGGATAATCGTTTGCACACAGAGTGGACGAAAATTGTTGAAAATCGTTGTCTATCAACGGTTTTTGCCGCGTTTTTTCTTTGCGAGTCGGAGATTTATGGTAGGTAGATCAGAATGACCGTGCACTCGGATCGGCGCCACCAGCGAAGACCGCGTCCTGACCCTGCGCAGCTGACCAGCTCGCCGGGCGCTTGTCGATGAAGGCCTGCACGCCCTCGAGCGCGCTCGGGTCCATCATGTTGCAGGCCATCGTTACGGCCGCATCCTCGTAGGCGGACACGATGCCCTGCTCGAGCTGGCGGTAGAACACGGCCTTGCCCACCGCCACCGCGACGCGCGGCTTTGCGACGATGCGCGTAACGATTGCCTCAATCTCGTCGTCGAGCGCCTCCGGCGCCACGACCCGGTTGACCAGGCCCTTCTCGCGGGCCTCTTCAGCAGAGATGAAGTCGCCGGTGACGAGCATTTCGAAGGCCGTCTTACGTGGAACGTTGCGCGACAGTGCCACACCTGGCGTCGAGCAGAACAGCCCGACGTTGACGCCGTTGACCGCGAAGCGTGCGTCGCGGCTCGCGATCGCCAGATCGCACATCGCGACGAGCTGGCAGCCCGCGGCGGTCGCGAGGCCATGTACGCGCGCGATCACCGGCACCGGCAGGCGCTGTATTGCGAGCATCACCGCCGAGCACTGGGCGAATAGGCGTTCGTAGTACTCAAGTGCAGGCTGCGCGCGCATCTCCTTCAGGTCGTGGCCAGCGCAGAAGGCCCTGCCAGACGCTCCGAGTACAACGGCGCGGAGAGAGTCATCCTTGGCGAGCGCGTCGAAGGCCACGCCCAGCGCCGCGAGCATCGCCTCCGAGAGAGCGTTGAGGGCCTGCGGCCGGTTCAGAGTCAGCGCGATGACGCCGCGTTCGTCGCGGTGTTGCAGCAGCAGCGGTTCGTCCATAGAGATGACCTCACTCGATCGCCGAGGCGCTCTTCGCGCGCTCGCGCAACTGGAACTTCTGGATTTTGCCGGTGGAGGTCTTGGGGATCTCTTCGAAGTGAACCTCGTTCGGCACCTTGTAGCCTGCGAGCAGGCCCCTGCAGTGTGCGATCAACTCCTCGGCGGTCGCCGTCGCGCCGGCTTTGAGTTCGACGTAAGCCAGCGGCGTCTCACCCCACCTCGGGTGCGGCATCGCAACGACCGCGCAGGCCATCACCGCCGGGTGCTGGCACAGCGCGTCCTCGACCTCGATGGAGCTGATGCTCTCCCCGCCCGAGATGATGACGTCCTTGCTGCGGTCCTTGATCTTCACATAGCGGTCCGGCTCAAGCACCGCCAGGTCGCCGGTGTGGAACCAGCCGCCGGCCAAGGCCTTCTCGGTGACCGAGGGATTCTTCAGGTAGCCCTTCATCACGATGTTGCCGCGGAACATGATCTCGCCCATCGTCCGGCCGTCGGCAGGCAACTCGCGCATCGTTTGGGGGTCCATCACCGTCATGCCTTCTTGCAGCGCGTATCTCACGCCCTGTCGGCCGTTCAGGCGCGTCTGCTCCGCCAGGCTCTCGTCGGCCCAGCTGTCGCGCTTGACCGCCACACAAGCCGGCCCGTAGACCTCGGTCAGCCCGTAGACGTGTGTGATGTCGAAGCCGATCTTGGCCATGCCCTCGATCATCGCGGCCGGGGGTGCTGCGGCGGCGACCATGCCGCGCACCGTCTTTGGGATGCCATCGCGCAGCTCAGCCGGCGCGGCGATGATCATGTTGTGCACGATCGGGGCTCCGCAGTAGTGGTCTACGCTGTGCTCGCGCATTGCCGCGAGAATGGAGGGTGCGTCGACGTGGCGCAGGCACACGTGCACGCCGCCGAGCATTGCGACCGTCCACGGGAAGCACCAGCCGTTGCAGTGGAACATCGGCAATGTCCACAGGTAGCGCGGGAAATGCGGCATGGTCCATGTCACCGCATTGCATGCCGCGTTGAGATAGGCGCCGCGGTGATGTGTGACAACCCCTTTCGGCTCGCCCGTAGTGCCTGACGTGTAGCTGAGGGCGATCGCATCCCACTCGTCGGCCGGGCCCTCGAGCCGCTCGAGCGGCTCATGCGCCGCCAGCATCGACTCGTACTCGTGCGCGCTGAGGCGCTCGCCCGAGCCGGTGTACTCACTGTCGCAGACATCGATGACCACGGGGCAGCGCCCGTGTTCCTCCTTCAGCATCCGCAACGCGGGCGCCATCAGCGGCGCAAACTCGCGGTCGGTGACCACGACTGCTGCTTCGCTGTGGTTCATCTGCCAGGCGAGCATCGGCGCGTCCAGGCGTGTGTTCAGCGCGTGGATGACCGCGTTCAGCGCGGGGACCGCATAATGCGCCTCGACCATCTCGGGCGTGTTGGACAGCATCGTCGTCACCGTCGTGCCGCGGCCCACGCCCAGCGCACACAGCGCCGTGGCGAGGCGCGCCGACCGGTCGCGCAGCGTGCGCCAGTCGTAGCGCCGTGCGCCGTGGATCACCGCCGGCAGGTCGCCGAATACCTCGGCGCTGCGCTCGACGAAGCTCACCGGCGAGAGTGCCGAATAGTTCGCGCGATTCTTGTCCAGGTACTGGTCGAAGATGCTGCTCACGTCTGCTGCCCTCTGCAGGCCTGATCGCTACGGTTTCACTTTCATAGCGTCCTCCCCGCGTTGCCCAGAAACAACGGTCAGACGGCCCACATTGATCGTGACCATGACACGTTCTCATAGGGTTTTGACGCATCGGCCGCGCCGTCGCCGTCGCCACTCGCTCATCCCGCGCCCGATCGACACCTAGCGCACATGAGCGTTAACGTCAGCCATCTCCGGGAAAGGATCGGCGATGGGGCTCACCGAGGATTCGAAGGCGCTGATGTGGCGCATCACTGATGAAATCTGGAACAACGACCGATTAGATCTCATCGACGAGCTCATCGCCGAGGACCTCGTCGATCATGTCGACCTTGCAGGTCTAGACGGAAGCGGTCGCGCTCGATATCGAGCAAGCGTTGAGATGGCACGTGCAGCTTTTCCTGACTATCGCAACCGCCTCGACTTCGTCATCGCCGAAGGTGCGCTCGCCGTTTCCTATGGGCGGAGCGCAGGAACCCATCGCGGTGAGTTTTTTGGGATAGCGCCGACCGGTCGGAAAATCGATGTGCCGACAGTCGGCATCCTTCGCTTCGAAAACGGTCAGGCAGTCGAAAGGTGGGGTTCGACAGACAACCTCGCGATCATGCAGCAGCTGGGGCTGATGGGCTAACCGCCGTCTTCGGCCATGCTCGCGATCCATCGCTCCAATGCCCGCACACGGTCTTTGCCAGGGGTAGTGTCGGGTACCCGAGGCGAGTGGAGACGTGATGGCTCTGCAGTTCGAGGCCAAGGTTGCCCTGATCACCAAAGCCGCGCGGGGGCAGGGCGTTTCGCGCGCGGTCGGGTTCGCTGAAGAGCGCGCCGATATGATCGCCGTCGGAGCTGTAATGACGGTGGGGTGGCGATGAGTGAACCGCCGTCGGGGACGGTGACCTTTCTGTTCGCGGATATCGAGGGTTCCACGCGGCTGTGGGAGCAGCATCCCGACGCGATGGCTGCGGCGTTGACCCAACATGACGAGCTGCTGCGGGCCGCGGTGGAGTCGTGTGGCGGTCACGTGGTGAAGACCACCGGCGACGGCCTGTTCGCTGTGTTCGCCCGGGCCGACTCCGCCGTGGCGGCTGCGCTGGCTGGACAAAGGGACCTGGCTGCCGCAACGTGGGGGGTCCCCGGACGGCTGCGGGTTCGGATGGGTGTGCATACCGGCCACAGCGAGTTTCACGATGGCGATTACCACGGCCCGGCGGTGAATCGGGCCGCTCGCCTGGCCACCGCCGGCCACGGGGATCAGGTGTTGGTCTCAGGGACGACCCAGGCCCTGGTCGGCGATGAATTGCCGCAAGGAGCCGAGCTACTCGATCTGGGCGAGCATTGGTTGCGGGACCTGGCCCGGCCGGTGCGCGTGTTTCAGTTCGTGCACCCCACACTGCCGGCTAAGTTCCCCCCGATTCGCTCGCTCGACGCGTTGCCCGGGAACCTCCCACGCCAGCTGACGTCGTTCGTCGGACGAGAAGTTGAGGTTGGGCGCCTGTGTGCTCTCGTTGGCGATCACTCGCTGGTGACGCTGACCGGTGTGGGCGGAGTCGGAAAGACCCGTCTTGCCATCGAGGTGGCCGCCGAGGCAGCACAGGTGTTTCCCGACGGCGTCTGGCTCTGCGAGCTGGCACCCGTGACCGACCCGACGGCGGTTTCCGAAACGTTGGCGGCGACTCTTGATGTGCGGCCGTTTCCGGGCCGTGCGTTGGACGACACCGTCCTGGAATACCTAGCGCCCAAGCGGCTGCTGATGGTGCTGGACAACTGTGAGCACCTGTTGGCGGCGGTAGCGGAGCTGGTCGACATGATCTTGAAGCGCTGTCCGCGTGTCGCCGTGCTGGCCACTAGTCGCGAGGGACTGGCGCTGCCGGGAGAGCAGATCGTCGCGGTGCCCGCGCTCGAGCTTCCCCAGGTCGACGCCGCCCCCGGCGTAATCGGCCAGGCCGAGGCGGTGCGGCTGTTTTGCGACCGGGCCGTCGCGGCCAACGCAGACTTCGCCCTGACGCCCCGCAACAGCACACCGGTGGCACAGCTGTGCCGTCGTCTGGACGGGATCCCGCTGGCCATTGAGCTGGCCGCAGCCCGGGTCCGGTCCTTGTCACCGGAGGATCTGGTCTCTCGGCTCGATCAACGGTTCAAACTGCTGACCCGCGGTAGCCGCGCCAGCCTGGAGCGGCACCAAACGCTGCGCAACGCCATTGATTGGTCTTATGACCTGCTCGGTGAGCCTGAGCGAGTTTTGCTGAGGCGGATGTCAGTTTTTGCCGGAAGCTTCGACTTGGCCGCGGCCGAGGCGGTCGTCTCGGGAGGAGATATCGATGGCGGTGATGTGGTTGACCTGTTGACCCAGCTGGTGGACAGGTCTCTGCTCGATGTCGACCCCGTTGCGGGCGGCGTTCGTTACCGGCTGTTGGAGACGATCCGTCAGTACGCCCAGCAACGGCTGGAGGCCAGCGGCGAGATGGCCGCCCTTCGCGGCCGTCATTTGACGTACTACATGCGGCTGAGCGAGAAAGCCGGACCGCATCTGCGTGGTCACGATCAGATCGCCTGGGCGTCGGCGCTGGCCCCCGAAACCGACAACTTCCGCGC
>Ga0318547_10000081_pt1 | contig 21972 bp, 25 predicted proteins | sample GRESIP169b2f20_FD_203515 | JGI IMG/M metagenome (GOLD analysis project Ga0318547, IMG submission 203515) | Tropical soil microbial communities from Luquillo Experimental Forest, Puerto Rico - GRE.SIPMG.169b2f20 | ecosystem: Environmental > Terrestrial > Soil > Tropical forest > Bulk soil...
GGACAGGACCTGGCTGGTTTGCACCTCGCGGTAACGCCAGCGCGGCCCCGCCCCGGCATCGAGCAGAACCGACACTATGGCCAGGCCGATCCTCGCCCGCGCGGTTTCGGCTGCGTCGGCGCCGGGTGCTACGAGAGCGGCGCGATCTACTCCGCCAACCGAGAAATGTCGCCAGCGGCTGTGATACGGGACGGCAAAATCCGGATAGCGCCGCCGAGTGATATCGATTACGCGGCGGACTGCCCCGTCAAGCCGATCGGGGACGAGGCGAAAATACTTGGTCTCGCCGCGCTCCACCGCTTCCGACACGATCGCGCAACGGGCACGCACGGCGTCAGCGCGTAACAGCGCTGACGCCTCACTCGCCGAGGGCACGGCCTTTGGTGCGACGTTGCTTGTCTGGATCGAGCAGGCCGGAAGGCGAGAAATATCCGGCAGCCTTTTTCGCCTCGATTTCAACGGCCGCATCGAGCGGTACTAACTGATCCGGGATCGCAAGCTGTTCCACTACCTCGATACCCTGCGCCTCGAGAGCATCGCGCTTGACGTTCGACATCGAGACCCAGCGGTCGATCCGGCGAATGCCAAGCCAGTGAAGAACATCCGGCATCAGCTCCTGAAAGCGCATGTCCTGCGCACCGGCGACGCACTCGGTACGGCGGAAATAGCTGTCGACGGTATCGCCGCCCGGCTGCCGCTTGCGAGCGTTGTAGACGAGGAACTTGGTGACTTCACCGAGAGCTCGTCCCTCCTTGCGGTTGTAAACGATAATACCGACCCCGCCCTGCTGCGCAGTCTCGACGCAGACTTCGATCCCGTGAACGAGATAAGGGCGGCAGGTGCAGATGTCCGAGCCGAAAACATCCGAGCCGTTGCACTCATCATGAACGCGGCAGGCGATCACTCTGCTCGGCTCGGCAAGGCGCTCGATCTCGCCAAAGAAATAAACCGTCGTGCCCCCGATCGGCGGCAGCAAAACCTCGAGGTCCGGACGGGTGACGAGCTCGGGAAACATGCCCCCCGTCTCCTCGAACAAGGTACGCCGGAGATCGGGCTCTGCGACCCCGAAGCGCGCCGCTATCCCCGGCAGATGCCAAACCGGGTCGATCGCCGCCTTGGTGACGCGTATCTCGCCGCTGTCGAGGAGCACCTGCCCGTCGGCGCGCAGTCTGCCCTCGGCGAGAAGCGCACGAAGCTCAGGCGTGGCAAGTCGCGCCGTGGTGATTGCGATCGTCGGGCGAACGTCAATGCCGGCGCGGATATGTTCGGCAAAGACCTCACCGACAAGATGACCCCAAGGGTCGATCGACACAATTTTGGTCGGCTCGGCCCATTGCGGCTGCGGCACGATCCGCCCCGCCGGAGCTGTGTCAGTCAGATCGGGGCGGTGGTCACGCGCCAGCGCCCGGGTTGCAACTGCAAGCGCGCGATAGATCGCATAAGCGCCGGAATAGGAACCGATCGCATTACGCTGTTGCGGATCTGCGGGACTCGCGACCACGGGTCCCCGGTCGGCCGAGGCCGAGGCGCCCCAATGGAGGGAGACCGCACTTCGGCCGGCGTCTCCCGGATGGGAAGTGAGCCGGATGTGCCGCGGTATCGAGTGCTCCATGCCGCCTTCCGTAGTGGAAAGACGTAAAAAAATACCCTAGCGAGGAGTGCGACCCCTCGCAACCACGCGTGGCCGCTCACAACGATGTGATCTGATCCAGGTGCTTGCGTCGGGTGATATATTGAGTTTGACTTTTACTTAATCGCCCGGTTTGCCGGGGCGTCTTCATGGCACCATCCTCGCGCTCTCCTCTGGACCCGCGGAAGTTTCGAGATCCCTCTGTCACCGCCAACGGCGAACGGCGCGCACATGTAGCGCTCAAGGCGTTGGAAACGCTGTGGTTCAATACCGGCACACTTTGCAACCTGACTTGCCAGCACTGCTACATCGAATCGTCGCCCAGGAACGACCGGCTGATTTATCTGACCGCCGCTGAGGTAGCCCAATTCCTCGATGAGATCGATGCCGGCGCGTTGCGGACGTCGCTGATCGGGTTTACCGGCGGCGAGCCGTTCATGAACCCCGAGCTGCCGGCAATGCTCGAGGATGTTCTCTCCCGCGACTTGGCGGCTCTCGTGCTGACCAATGCGATGAAGCCGATGGCCAAATGCAAGCCGGCGCTCTTGCGGCTCAGGGATCGCTACGGTGAGCGGCTGACGATCCGCGTCTCGATCGATCATTACGGGCGCCAAGTGCACGAGCAGGAGCGCGGTAGGCGCAGCTGGCAGCCGACGATCGACGGGCTCGTCTGGCTGGCCGGGAATGGGTTTTTGCCCCACGTAGCCAGCCGTCGGCTGTCGGGCGAGTCCGAGACGGCGATTCGCAACGGATTTGCCAAATTGTTTGCCGAGCTCAGTGTGGCTATCGATGCCGACGACCCGGTCGCACTGATGGTTTTTCCAGAAATGGACCCGGCCGCCGATGTCCCCGAGATCACCGAAGCGTGCTGGGGCATCCTTGGAAAATCGCCGGAGAGCGTCATGTGCGCGACCTCCCGCATGGTCGTGAAGCGGAAGGGTGCCGCGCGCCCTGCAGTGATCGCCTGCACTCTACTGCCGTACGACCCGCGCTTTGAGCTTGGCCGCACTCTCACCGAGGCGGCCCGAACGGTGCCGCTCAATCACCCGCATTGCGCCAAGTTCTGCGTGCTGGGTGGCGGGGCCTGCAGCCGCGGATGAGGGGCCGATCGCGGATTCTGGCAGTCCTAGATTCCCGCGGTCTGGTTGAGGACCTGGGTAGAGCCCTCCCAGATCATCCGCAGCGCGACAAAGGTGATGATCCCGAGCCCGACCCAGGAAATCCAGAAATGGCGGTCAAGCAACCGCGCGATGTAGGTCGAAGCGACGCCCATCAGCGCAACCGAAAGGACGAGCCCGAATGCCAGCAGCTCGAAATGGTCGCGCGCGATGCCGGCCACAGCGAGGACATTGTCGAGCGACATCGATACATCGGCTAGGACAATCTGGGTGAGAGCTTGGCCCGCGCTCTTCCGCCGAACAGGGACCCGATTTTGGCAGTAACCTTCAGCAGCTACCGTCGTATTCTCGGCGACATGCATCTCGCGGAACTCGCGGTACATCTTCCACGAGACCCAGAGGAGCAGCACGCCGCCTGCCAAGGTCATGCCTATGATTGCGAGCAGCTGCACAGCAAAATACGCTAGCAGGATCCGAAGAACCGTAGCAGCGGCTATGCCCAGGGCGATGACGCGGCGGCGGCGCTCGACGGGGAGCCCAGCGGCTGCCATCGCGACGACGATCGCATTGTCGCCGGCAAGTACCACGTCGACGATGACCACCGACAGCAGCGCACCAAATTGATTTACGCCGGTCAGCACCTTCGCCACATAAGCATCGCCGCGCCCATAGTCGAGGCTCCGGCGACGGCGAGATTTCCTCTTGCCCCGGAAATCCACCCTTTGTGATGGCGGTCGTACTTAAGAGGTGCGGCGCCCTAACCCGCTACTTGCTGCATCGCGGATGCGTGTCGGCTGCGCTCGTCGCCTTGACAACCGCGTAATCGTGAAACCCCTTGGCATCTAGGGTGCTGGCCAGTTTCAACATCTCCGCGGCCTGCTGGCAGACCTGCGCCATTGGGAGCGCACCCTGTTTGAGTGAGATCTCATTGGCGAGGCTGGTATTCCATCGATCGAACTCGCTCTGGGCGTTGCGGGAGCCGGCGCGGCGGAAATGGTCGATCATCGCCTTCTGATAACGGATGATCGCATCTGAGTTGCGCGCCCGGAACTCGCCGTAAACCGTGTCTCTGCAAGCCGAGCTGATCACCATGAGATTGGTCTGGAACAGAATTGCCTGCTCGGCTTCGACATCGGCCGCCGAATAGCACTGCTTGTCGGCAGCGGACACGCCCTGAGCCAGCGCGGCAGCGAGGAGCGCTGCCGCCAAGACGATCTTCCTCATCGCATTCCCCCAACTCTATCAACGACTGCGATAACGGCAGCATACGCAGCTGCTGACCGATTTCAAGAGCAACTCGATCACCGGTCAAGCCGCCGTCTGGCAAATCGGAATAAAAGTGCGGTGTTCTCTTGGCTTAAAATGAAGCTGTTGCCCAACCCTCGATTGATCGGCGCGCTGGTTTTTAGATCCCAACCTCGAATACGTTCGAGGACTGGACGGATCATTCGGGAACTCCAACGTTTCTTGGCCTCGAGCTGGTCAATCCGGATCGACGCTACGATCCGGAGCAAAAATTCTGATCGTTCGCCGCCGATCTTTCTATGATCCGGGGTCGTGACAGAACCGTAGCGCGGCTCTCCAATGATCGCATTGTTCACAGATTTTGGTCTCGAAGGCCCCTATACCGGCCAAGTCAAGGCGGTACTGTATCAGACAGCCTCTGGGGTCCCGGTGGTCGAACTCTTTGCCGATGCGCCGGCCGGAAGGCCCAAACCCGCCGCCTATCTGCTGGCCGCCTATGGGGTTTGGTTTCCTCCCGGCACTGTGTTCCTTGCGATAATCGATCCGGGTGTCGGTGGCCCGCGCCCTCCGGTCATCGTCGAAGCTGACGGCCGCTGGTATGTCGGACCGGACAACGGCTTGTTCGAGCTTGTCATGCGACGCGCCGACGGGGTGCGAACCTGGGAAATTCTATGGCGCCCCGAGACGCTGTCTGCGAGCTTTCACGGGCGCGATCTCTTTGCCCCGGTAGCAGGATGGCTCGCCCGCGGCGAACATCCTGCCCATGAGCCCCGCGCCCCGGAAATCGGCCGGCACGCCGACTGGCCCGACGACCTGCCGGAGATTGTCTATGTGGACCGGTACGGCAACGCCATGACGGGGCTGCGCGGCGACGTGCTGCCAAACGATGCACGGCTCGCCGTATCCGGGCGCATGCTGAGGCGGGCCCACACCTTTTCCGATATGCCGGCCGGCGAGGCCTTCTGGTATGAGAATTCCAACGGCCTGGCCGAAATCGCCGTTAATGCCGGCCGCGCGGCAGACGCCCTGCAACTGGCAATCGGCAGCCCGGTAGCCGTTCTTCGATGATCGGCGAACGCACCTCGTCCGCCGACTTCAGGGTGGCGGGATCACGACTTTGATGCCCGGCGGCACCCTGAGCTGACGCCGCCTCTGCAGCCGATGTGCCAGCCAAACGGCAATGGCGAACGCGGTAAACGCGCCGAGCATGACGAGGCTGAAGGAGCGGACGAGATGGCCGAGGACGGCACGAAAAGCATGGCCGAGAAAATAGCCGACCGCGATGAAGCTCGTTGCCCAAAGCCCGGCGGCGAGGAAGTTCAACGACAGAAAGCGCTGCCAGCGAATGGCGCTCAGCCCCATTGCAAACGAAGAGAGATTCCGCACGCCGTAAATAAAACGAAAAGACAAGATGAAACCGGTGTTGTACCGCTCCAGCCAGCGCAGCGCTGATTCCACGCCATGCCGCCATCGTGGAAATCGGTTTAGTATTCGGAGCCCGAAATGCCGACCAATCCAAAAATAAACTTGATCGCCGGCGAAGCTGCCAAGCCAAGCGGCCGCGAGCAGCAGAATTGGGTTTAGCAATCCCTGCGCCGCCGCGAAACCGGAAAACAGGACGATCGTCTCGCCTTCGAGGAAGGTCCAGATGAACGCAATCAGATAGGTATATGTGCCGTATTCAGCGATCAGCTGATCAATGTCCATTCCCAACCGCTTCCCGCCCTGTCTTGCCTCGCAGGGCAACCGCTCGAGGGCGCCGCCCGCAGATCCCCACGACACGGCGCGCATGCTAAGTTTTTCCGGAACCCCGGTCGAGCGGGATTCCCGGGGGACGTTCGATTTCCGCTCGCGCCCGAGATGGCGCCGCGGCAGGAGGCTAGAAAGGAGCCTATCCGATGACCGGGCTGTATTTCGAGGAATTTGCAGAAGGGCAGGTCTTCGATCACGCGATGAGCCGCACCATTAGCGAGATGGACAACGTGCTGTTCTGCTCGCTGACGATGAACCCGCAGCCGCTTCATCTCGACGAGGAGTTCGCAAAGCGGACGGAGTTTGGCCAGCGCCTGGTAAATAGCCTATTTACGCTCGGCCTGGTGATCGGCATCAGCGTTGGCGAGACGACCCTCGGGACCACCATCGCCAATCTGGGGATGACCGATGTCCGATTTCCGAAACCGGTCTTCCACGGCGACACGCTGCGCGTTCGCACGATTGTGCGGGCCAAACGGCTCAGCCAGTCGCGCAAGGATGCCGGCCTCGTCGAATTCGAGCATCAGGGCATCAACCAGCGCGGCGAAACCGTCGCGGTCTGTCGGCGGACCGGTCTGATGAAATGCCGGCCGGCGGAGGGATGAATGCGCTCTCTGCTCTTCGTTCCCGCCGACAGCGAGCGCAAGCTCGATCGTTCTCGGCAATCCGGTGCTGATGGGCTGATCCTCGATCTCGAGGATTCGGTGGTGCCGGCAAACCGTCCAGCGGCGCGACGCCAGGCGCGCGCCTTTCTGGCTTCAAGCGGATCCGCCGGTTTTCGCCGCTACGTTCGTATCAACCCCTTGGCAAGCGGGATGGCGCTCGGCGACCTCGTCGCAGTCGTGCCGGAACGGCCCGACGGCATCTTACTGCCAAAATGTGTGCCCGAGGATGTGCGTACCCTTGACCATTATCTGTCCGCTTTGGAGGCAGCCTCCGGATCGTCGCCGGGAGCAATCCGTATCATCGCCATCGCGACCGAGACACCCGCGGCTATGCTGGCGCTTGCCAGCCATGCCGATGGGGCCTATGCCGGCGCCTCGGCTCGGCTCGGCTCGAAGGCATCACCTGGGGCGCTGAGGACTTGTCAGCAGCTCTCGGCGGCCACAATCGCCGGATAGACGGGATCTACGACGATGTCTATCGAATGGCGCGATCGCTCTGCCTGTTGGCCGCCGCCGCGGCCAATGCCGTGCCGATCGACACGATCTACACCGACTTCGGGGACGACAAGGGGCTCACAGCCGAATGCGCCGCCGCGCGACGTTCGGGCTTCACCGCCAAGATGGCCATCCACCCGGTGCAAATACCGGTCATCAACAAGGCCTTCTCGGTGACCGAGGAGGAGCTGATCTGGGTGCGTAAAGTCGTGGCGGCGTTCGCCCAGAGTCCCGATGCCGGAACGCTCGCCCTCGACGGCACGATGGTCGACCGGCCACACCTGATCTTGGCGCGACGCGTTCTCGGTCTTGGCCCGGGATAGACGCTAGGAGGGGGCTCTATCGAGAAACCGTTCAACCAGCCGCACGAAAAAGCGGACGCCGACCGTGAGGGCGTCGTCGTTGAAATCGTAGCGCGCATTGTGGAGGAAACAACCGTCCTCGCCCGAGCCATTGCCGAGCCACAACATGGCACCCGGACGAGTGTTCAGCATAAACGAGAAATCTTCACCGCCCATTGATGGCGCCACATCGCGCACAACGCGATCACGACCGCAGATCTCGGCGGCGACCTCGGCGGCAAATTCGGTCTCGGCCGCATGATTGATCGTCGGCGGGTAATTACGCCGATAGTGCGCCTCGGCGCTGGACCCGTGCAAAGCCGCGACGCCGCGGGCGATTTCGCCGAGTCGCCGCTCGATCAGGTCTCGCACTTCCGGACGAAAGCTGCGTGACGTGCCGCCGATGTGCAATTCGTCCGGGATTACATTGTAGGCCGAGCCGCCCCGCATGAAGCCGACACTGACGACCGCGGAATCGAGCGGGTCGATGTTGCGGCTGCCGATCGTCTGCAGTGCCAGCACGATTTGCGCGCCAATCACAAAGGGGTCGGTGCCAAGATGCGGATGCGCCGCATGGGTGCCGCGGCCCTTGATGTGGATATCCCAACGATCGGAGGCAGCGAGCAGCGGGCCCGGTCTCGCCGCGATCACACCCACGGCGATGCCGGGTTTGTTGTGAAGCGCAAAGACCGCATCGCACGGAAACTTGTCGAACAGCCCTTCCTCGACCATCACCCGGCCGCCGCCGCCCCCTTCTTTGGCCGGCTGAAAGATCAGGTGCACCGTGCCCTCAAAATTGCGGGTCGCGGCAAGATACTTGGCGGCCCCGAGCAGCATCGTCGTATGTCCGTCATGACCGCAGGCGTGCATCTTGCCGTCGTGGGTCGAGCGGTAGGCGAAATCGTTCATCTCCTGGATCGGCAGCGCGTCCATATCGGCACGCAGCCCGATGGCGGCTTGTGCGTTGCCGCGCCGAATCGTGCCGATCACCCCGGTCCCGGCCAGCCCGCGATAGACCTCGCAGCCGTACTCGGCGAGCTTTGCCGCGACGAGGTCGGCGGTGCGCTGTTCGGCAAAGGCGAGCTCAGGATGCGCATGGATGTCGCGGCGGATTGAGATCAGTTCGTCCCGATAATCGAGCACCTGAGGAATGATCGGCATCTGCGGCACCCCAGTTCGGCGGCCCACGCGCCGCCGGAGTACGATAGTCGCTCGGCAGGGAATACGGCAACCTCGACCCCAGCCGCGATCGCTTACCAGATTAGTCTTGTGGCGCGGCATCTCGGATTTGGTTAGATTATGTCGCCCAGAAAGAACTGCCAGTTGATTATGGGGGTCGGGCGGATGAGAGCAAAGTCGATAATTCTTGCAGTTGCCACGGCGGCCCTAGCGGCGGCGTGCTCGCCCGAGCCGCCTCTATACTTCGGGCCCCCGCAGGCAACGCTGTTTCCGATCCCGCCGGAGCCGCAGTGGAGCAGGGTCAGCCCGGCAGCGGTCAATTCCGATGCGTTTGCCAAACGGCAGCCGCTTCCCGGACAACTCGGCTATCTCGAGACCATCCGGTTCATCAACGACGGGATGAAGTATATCGATCTCTTTGCCGAATTCTTTATTTCTCCCGAGGGGCAGATGTGTTTCCGCGGTCTTGTCAATCGTCAAATGCTGGAGTTCGAGAATTATCAGAGTTACTGGTGCATGTACCCGACTGCTGTCAACAATGTCGAGGAGCTCCAGAACAACATCACGAATGTGAACTCGGTGCGTCTGTGGTGCGTTCTCGAGGCTCCGCAATGCGCTCGCCGGATCGGCCTGCCAAACTTTTTGGATGAGAGCCTCTGGATCGGCAACAGCGTATCGGCGCAGACCCGACCCTCGAGAGAGCAACGCGCGGCCATCGAGCATCTGATCTACTTGATGGGAGGAAATGTCCGAAGCGTCCAGGCGTCAGCCCGCTGACGGCGACATTGGTGGGAACGGTCAGGTGCTCGGGTACGGCGCGCTTGACACGTGGTCACCAATGTCTAGCGTCGGCCGGCTGATCCGCGAAACGGAGGAAACCGTATGATCATCGAGATGCGCACCTATACGTTGCAGCCGGGCACGGTCGCCACCTTCGAAGAGCGCTTTGCAAAGGCCCTGCCGACGCGAGCGAAAATCTCGCCGCTCGCCGCCTTCTGGCACACCGAAGTCGGCCCACTCAACCGGGTGATCCATGTCTGGCCGTATGACGATCTCGGCGCCCGCACCCGCCTGCGCGAAGAGGCGACCAAGCTCCAGGGCTGGCCGCCCGATGTCCGGGAGTTCGAAGTCGAACTGCAGAGCGACATTTACATCCCGGCGCCGTTCTCGCCTAGGCTCGAGCCACGTCAGCTCGGCAATCTCTACGAGATACGCATCTATACGTTCAAACCAGGCGGGATCCCTGGCGTGATCGACCGCTGGAGCACGCATATCGAGGCGCGCACCAAGCTCTCGCCGCTGGTCGGCGCCTGGTATACCGAGCTCGGTGGGCTCAACAAATGGTGCCATATCTGGGCCTACAAGGACGCCGCCGACCGTTTCCGCATCCGCGAGGAAGCGAGAGCCAAGGGTATCTGGCCACCTCCTTCCGGCAGCGGAGCCAACATTATGATCAAGCAAGAGAACATGCTGGTGGTCCCGGCCTCCTTCTCGCCCCTGCGCTGAACGAGGCTTGGCGGCGCCGCCTGTTGCGGCGCCGCCTTCCCAATTTGTCGGCCATGCGATCGGCAAGAGCGCCAATGTGGAAGCCCGAGCTGAAGCTCTTCCCCGTGCCGGTCGCCCCCAGAGCGCAGATTGACAAGTCCGCATCGACGCGATCAAAGGTCTCGCGCAGAACCGCGAGGTCCGCAGGCTCGAGCCGGTTGCGCTCGCGCGGACGATTGAGGCGCACCACGGCGCGCCCGTCGGCCACATTGACGCACACCGTTGTCGATTGGCCGCCAATATCCGCTTTATCGGGCATCAGAAATCCTTCCGTCTGTTCTCCGCGAGGGCTAGCGTGTAAACGAGCCTAGCAGAGCAACGCCTTCGGACAAGGTGTCGGAGGATTTGATGGCTAAGCGGCTCTACATATCGTTGCTGTTCTTGATCGTGCTGGCAGGTTCGGCGTCTGCCCAAACCACCGCAACGACCAGCGGGACCGCCGGCACCACCCTGGCAAACCCGTATGGCGCGGTAACGTTACCCGGGACGAGGGCGACGTTGTCAACCGCCGCGGCCGCACCGAGCACCGCCGTCGCGAGTCCTTCTTCCGCTAACGGCTCCCCGGCGGGATCCGGGGCTGGGCCGAGCAATGCCAGGGCCGCCTCGTCGGCGACGCTGGGCTCCAGCGGGTCGTCGACGGCGGGCCCACCAGCGAACTCGAATAAGGTCCCGGCCTGGCTGCTTTGCCCGCCTTCGGGGGCTACGGGAATGGCCCCGTTTGTGACCGGAACCAACCTTTCGTGCGCCCCCTAGGCACTCCCGCTACGGCCGGCGGAACGGACGATTGAAGATCGCCTGCTGCTCCGGAGTTAGTGCCTGGTAAAGCGCCTGGACCGCCGGTTTTGCCGCTTGCAGCCCTTCGAGCCGCGCCGAGAGGAACTGCTGCATCCGATCCATCCGGTCGGGCATGGTCGGTTCCGCGCCCGGCTTAAGGCTCGCACAAAGCTGGCGCTCCTTTTGCTCTTCGGTCTGCGCGGCGCTCTGCACCTTGTCCCACAGCGGCTGTTGCTGGGCGGTGAGATTGAGCTTTGTTTCGACATAGGCGAGCCGGGCAGCATGCCGGGCGAGCCGATCCACGCAGCGCTCCTGCGGGTCTCCTCGCCGCATCATCATGCCGCGCATCATCGGCCAGCCGCGCATCCCCGGGCGATCATCGCCCGGCATCGCATGGTCGCCGCTATCCGCGCCCATCGGCCCGGCCTGCGCATATCGAAGATCACCATCGTCGGCCGAGCGGGCGAGGAGCGGGACGGCGATCGCGACGGTCGCAGCCAGCGCGGCGGCGAGTAATGTCCTTTTCACGGAAAACCTCCGTCAAGATTGGTGTCGGGTCCGGGGTCGTATTTGACGGCGACCCCTCGGACATGGCTTCGAGCATAGGATATGCAGTCGCTGATCGAACGATCCCCACCGGTTTTTCGCCAGTGGACACGGTACTCTTGTCGGGTACGATCACTCGATCATGTCGCGCTGGCGAGAGATCTGCGGGCACTGCATGTCGGACGGCGTTCCGCGGCGATCCTTCGTAGTCGCGGTGATCGTCGGCGCGATCCTCAATCTGATCAATCAGGGCGACGCCTTGCTGAGCGGAGGCCCTCTTAATCTTACGAAGATCATCCTGACCTTCGTGGTTCCATATTGCGTGGCTACCTATGGCGCTGTCTCATATCGGCTGCAGGCAGCGCCGCGGAGTCAATCGAACGCCAGCGGCTGACCTCAGAAGGTGAAGAGGCTCATCAGATCGCCGATCGCCGGCCGATTGGCCGGCACATAGGCGTTGGAGGGGTCGGCGACCGGCGTCGGCAGATGGTCGCGGCTCCTCGCCGATAGCGGCTCAAGGCGCCAGTTCGCCTCGATGAATTTGAGGATCGAAACGTGGTCGGTATAGGTATGGTCGACCACACCCTTCTTGGAGAAGGGCGACACCGCGATCAATGGGATGCGCGTGCCGTCGCCGAATGCATCTAAAATCTGGATAACGCCGCTGTCCCAATAGCCGCCGCTCTCGTCAACGGTGACGAGGACGGCAGTCTTTTCCCATAATGCTCGATTGCTCTGCACCTTGCCGATCAGCCGGCGTAGAAATTGTTCATAGCGTGAGACGGTCGAACTGGCAGGGTGACCCGACTCGCTGTTAGGCGGGGTCACGAAGGCGTCGGCGGGCATATTGTCGCTGTTATTGATGTCGCGGAATAATGAGTCGTGATCCTGCAGATTGCTCTTCAGTGGGCCGGACATGATCGCACTGGAAAAAATCAGTGGATCGCACACCGGGCAATATTCTGTGGTGGTGCCGGCGCCGTTTCTCCCGCCGGGATACCACTTCCAGCTCACTCCTCTTTTTGAAAGAGCCTCGGCAATCGTTGGCTGCGCCTGAGGTGGGACGCGAAAAACGTGCGGCGCTAATGGCGCCGGCTCTCCGGTGGGCAGAAACCCTGAATTGTAGTTATTGACCAGGTAATAGGCACCGGGCTCGCAATTGCTGCCATTGAAGCTCGGATAGGGCAGTGCCGCCAGGTAGCTATGGATGGCCGCAATGCCGGGTTCGCTCGGGTCCGCGCATTTGGTGTACGAGCCGCTCGCATAGCCAGACTGCGTGTACCAGTTGTTGGTGCCGGGGCGCGGGTTCGGGTTCTCGATCTGGTTCGCCGGCGGCTTCCCCAATGCGCCCTGTTCCCAATATGCAATGGCGTGCCCGGTCGCGATGGCCTGAAAATTTGCGCCGGTTCCACCCATAACCGGTTGATGGTGATTGTCGCTCAGCGCATAGTTGTCGGCGAGCTCGCGAAAATACGGCGCGTCGCCGGCGGCCATATTGTAGAAGCCCATCGCGAGCGCACCCTGATTGGTGCCGGAAGCCGGATCACCACGGTTTTGCGAGCCCTCTCCCGAGGTCTCGGCGACCCAGACGAAGAGATCGCGCCGCCCGCCATCAACTTGCTCCCACATCTGGAAAAAGCGGTGCACCGGATCGCCGACAGGCTCCTCATAGCCGATGTGCTTGGTGATCTGGAACGGGCCATTGGGTAATAGCTCGGGAAAGCGCTGGTCAGCGACATTGCGCGGCAGCCCAATGGCGTGGGTCGTCCCCGGCTGCGGCAGCATCCCGTAGGTGCCGAGGATGCGCGGCGTCACCTCATATCGATCGCGTACTTCGGCAAGGCGCTGCGCTGTCTTGGCGAAATCCGGCCCCGGGCTGCCGTCACGGTTTACGATCCCTTCGGAAAGCAGATTGTGAAGGATAGAGCCCGACCTTGGCTCGTAGGTGGCGAACAAATTGTCAAAGCTGAGGTTCTCCCCGACGACGACGATCAGATGCTCGATTGGTGTCGTCGTGCCGGGCGCCTGTGCGCCCGCCGGACCGGTGAGCGCGACAAGCGCCGTCGCCGCGAGCAGCAAGGCTCGCGCCGTGAGCTTCTGTCTCAGGCGTCGAGACGCGCCAGATACTGCGCGACGAAGTCGCAGCCGACCATTTCCTTATAGGCCCCGATCAGCTGTTGGGTGACCGGACCGGGAACCCGGTCTGCGCTAAACCTTCTGCCGTTCAGGCTGCGCACGCCGCAGATGCACAGGCTCGTCGAAGTCAGAAAGCACTCGTCGGCGGTGTACGCGTCGAAGAGATCGATATCCTTTTCCTCGAACGGGATCTGCAGCTGGCGGGCGAGATCGATCGTCGCCTGCCGGCTGACGCCCGGGAGGACAAAGCGCTCCCTGGGTGTCGTCAAGCGGCCGGCCCTTACCAGGAAAATGTTGCTGCCCTGGCCCTCGGCAAGATTGCCGTTGACATCGAGCAGCACCGCCCAGGCGTCGGGGTTCTGTGCCTTTACCTCGCGATCGGCGAGGACGAGGTTCAGGTACTGGTGCATCTTGGCGCGCGGTGATAGCGAGTCGGGCGGCGTGCGCCGCAGCGACGGGGTGACGACGTCGATGCCGTCACGGAAATGCTTGGCGCGCTCGCGCAATGGCAGAGGGACGCAGTCGACGATTACGTTCGGGCCGTAGTGGTCCCAATTGTCGCCGGGCGCACGACCCACGCCGCGGCTGATCCGCTGCGCAAGCCAATAATCTTCGCCCGGGCCGAGCAGGTGGCGGTTGCGGTCCAGCACCTCTTCGCTGATGGCGGTCATTTCGGCAGGCGCCAGGCCAGGGTCGATGTCGAGGTATTTAAGCGACCGGTAGAGGCGAGCGACATGATCCTCGAGCCGAAAAGCTTTGCCGTTGAAGCTCCGGGTCATGTCGAAAACAGCATCGCCGCGGAGGAAGCCCTGATCACGGAACGGGATCAGGACCTCGCTTTCGCGGACGATCTTGCCGTTGAACCAGGCGACGCGTTCGTTCTCGAGTGACATCGGCCGGTCCTCGTCCTACTCGGCGGCTTGCGCCATCGGTGCCGTACGAAAATTCTTGGGCAACCCGGCCTTCGCGATGGCGCCGTGCTGGGGAACATCCGGCAAGGCGCGGGCGACCAGCTGGCGCACCTCGAGCAGCCGTTCGATGTCGACCCCGGTGTCGAACCCCATCGCCTCTAGCATAAAGGCGAGATCCTCGGTGACGATGTTGCCGGTGGCGCCCGGCGCATAGGGGCATCCGCCAAGCCCGCCCAACGATGCGTCGAAGGCGCGCGCCCCGGCGTTGAGGGCGGCCAGCACATTGGCGAGGCCGAGGCCGCGGGTATTGTGAAAGTGACCGGCGACCGGCAACGGCGCAACGTCGGCGATGACCCGGCGGAAGACGCGTTCGACCGCTGCCGGCTGGCCGTACCCGACCGTGTCGGCGAGGAGAATCGCATCGGCGCCCGCCTCGGCGGCCTCGACGGCGATGCGCCGCACCCGGTCCTCGTCGACGGCGCCCTCGATCGTGCAGCCGAAGGCGGTGGCGAGCCCGCAGGCGACGCGCGGGCGCCGATCGGGCGGGGCGGTGTGGCATAGCGCCAGGACGCGGCGAAAATCCTCAATCGACTCGGCCGTGGTGCGGCGGACATTGGCGCGATTGTGCCCTTCGCTGACCGACAGCACGAAGTTCATTTCGTGCACCCCGAGCGCTAAGCCGCGCTGCGCACCTCTAAGGTTCGGGATCAGCGCCGATACGGTGAGCCCGGGCAGCGACAGCGCATGGCGCACCACGGCCTCGGCGTCGGCGAGCTGCGGCAAAAGCTTGGGCGGGACAAACGAGCTGACCTCGATTTCGCGCACCCCGGCGGCGTGCTCGGCGTCGAGCCAGGCGATCTTCTGTTCGATCGGCAGGATCTCGGCGATGCTTTGCAGGCCGTCGCGGAGCCCGACCTCGCGGACATGGGCATGCTCGGTCATTCTCTTCTCCCGTCAGGGATAGTCTGAGCCAACGCTAGACCCGGCGCGCTGCCGGGGCAATGGCCTCACACTACGTGCTCGGGGGTCAGCACACACACCTCGTCGGTGTCGGCAAGTTCGATTTGGATCGTCGCGTGGTGGACGCCGAAACGGTCGTGAAGCTGTTGCGCGATGCCGTTGAGCACGGCATCGCCGGGATGCCCGCGGGGAATCACCAGGTGACAGGTAAGAGCCGTTTCGGTTGTGCTCATGCCCCAGATGTGCAGATCATGCAGCCCAATTACGCCGGGAATATCCAGCAGAAGCGCGCGCACGGCCGCGGTATCGACACCCTCCGGCACCGCGTTCAGGGCGAGGCCGATGGCGCTCTTTACCAGCCCCCAGGTGCCGATAACGATGACGGCGGAGACGAAGAGGCTCGTCGCTGGATCGAGCCAGAGCCAACCGGTCAGCCAGATCGCGATCCCCGCGGCGACGACGGCGGCCGTGACCAGCGTGTCGGCCGCCATGTGGACAAAGGCGCTCCGCAGATTGAGGTCGCGCGGACTCCCCGATGCGAAAAGCAGGGCCGTTATCCCGTTGACGAGAATGCCAGCGGCGGCGACCCAGATTACAATGCTGCTGGCGACCGGTGGCGGATCGCTGAGGCGCCGCACCGCCTCCCAGGCGATGCCGCCAGTCACCACCAACAGGATGATCGCATTGGCAAGGGCGGCGAGGATCGAGCTGCTGCGCAGCCCGTAGGTGAAGCGGTCGTTCGGTCGGCGGCGGCTCAGAACCGCCGCACCCCAGGCCAGCGAGAGAGAGAGCACGTCGCCAAGGTTGTGCCCGGCATCGGCGATCAGAGCGAGCGACCCCGAGAGGATCCCGGCAACCGTTTCGCCCGCTACATAGACAAGGTTGAGCGTGATCCCGACAGCGAAGGCCCGCCCGTAGTCGAGATGGGCATGCACATGACTATGCCCGACTGCGTGCGCGGGGCGATCTTGCTCCATAGGGTCGATCATAACCCAAAATATCGGGCGGGGTGGCCACAAGGCTGGACGCTGGTTCTACGATCCGATGTGGCGATTAACCAGACGCTTACCCACGGCGCGACTCGCGGTCGGCGGATTTCAACACGAGCCGAACACCTTCGCCCCGCTCACGGCGGGCCTGGCGGATTTCGAACGCGCCGACGCCTAGCCGCCTTCGTGCGCAGGCCGCACCCGAGCGAAGCGGTCGAGGGGTTCAACATTCCGCGGGCCGGCGCCGTCACGGTGTTCCGACCCGCATAGGGCGCGGTGGCTAAGTACCTGTAGGATGGCGAGGGCGAGCTGATGCGCCAGCCTGGCGCCGCGTTCTTCCTTGCCGACCGCTTCGTGAACTTGCCGCCGCGGCCCCGGCATGAGCGCTCCGCAGGTTGCTGATTCGTTCGAGTTTGGAGTTCTCTGGTGCTTCCCTGTTCGGCGGATTCGGTTCCCTGATCGACCGATTCAATTCCCTGTTCGACCGCTTAGGGAATTTGCCGGCACGGGGGTTGTGGTTCCAATGGCTTACAGGCATTGGGAGAGCCTTCGGGGCGGCGCGGAATCGGATTTTGCCAGTATCTTCCCGCGGAAGAGGGAACCTGCGGGTCGCGGCGACATTCCGCCACGTCTGCATCGAGTATCCGATTCGCCTGCGGTCCCAGGACCGTTTGATCGCTGAACCGGGGACTTGACAGTCGCGGCCGGACGCGGGGAGATGCTGACGAGGAGGAACCGACCATGCTCGACGGCTACATCTACAACGCTCTGCGCACCCCGTTCGGCCGCCATGCCGGCGCTCTCGCCCGGATGCGCCCCGACGACATGCTGGCTGCGGTCATTTCGGAGGTCGTGAAACAGAGCCCGTTCGACCCCGAGAAGATCGAGGACGTCGTCGTCGGCTGCGCCAATCAGGCCGGCGAGGACAGTCGGTGCGTCGGGCGGCATGCCGGGCTCTTGGCCGGGCTGCCGATCGAGGTTGCCGGCTCGGTACTGCAGCGCAACTGCGGCAGTGGACTAAATGCCATTGTGATGGCCGCTCAGGCGGTCACCTGCGGCGAGGGCGAGGCCTTTGTCACCGGCGGCGTCGAGAGCATGAGCCGCGCCCCCTATGTGATGAACAAGGCGGAGAGCGCCTTCGGTCGCGACGGCCGCGTCTTCGACTCGACGATCGGCGCGCGCTTCCCGAACCCGAAGATCGAGCGCCAATTCGGCGCCGACACGATGCCCGAGACCGCCGACAATCTGGCTCGCGATTACCAGATAACGCGCGAAGCGTGCGACGTCTTCGCCGAGGCCTCGCAGAAGAAATACGCCGCCGGCAAAGCTGTCGGGTTCTTCGAGGGCGAGATCCTTCCGGTCGAAGTGTCGGGCGGCCGGACCGGGCCGGTCAAGGTCACCGAGGACGAGCATCCGCGCCCGCAAACTGATCTGGCGGCACTCGCCAAATTGCGGCCGCTGCAGGAGGGCGGCGTGACGACCGCCGGCAACGCCTCGGGCATCAATGACGGAGCGGTGGCGATGATCGTCGCCAGCCGACGCGCCGGCGAGGCCGCCGGGGCAGAGCCGCTCGTCCGGGTGCGCGCCAGCGCCGTCGCCGGGGTGCCGCCGCGGATCATGGGCATCGGTCCGGTTGCTGCCTCGAAGAAGGCGCTCGCCCGCGCCGGCCTCAGCCTCTCGGACATCGATGTGATCGAGATCAACGAGGCCTTCGCCGCCCAGGTGCTGGCCTGCCTGCGTGGGCTCGAACTACCGTTCGACGACAGCCGGGTCAACCAGAATGGCGGCGCGATCGCGGTCGGTCATCCGCTCGGCGCCTCGGGGCCGCGCATCGCGTTGACCGCGGCGCGTCAACTGCAGCGCACCGGCGGCCACTATGCGCTGGTGACGATGTGCGTCGGCGTCGGCCAGGGCATCGCAGCGGTGCTCGAGCGGGTCTGAGCGACCCTTTCACCTGGTCATGGTCTTCCCAGATAGGAGGCCATGACCTCCGTCCCGACTTTTGCAATCCGTCCGAGCTTTCTCGGCATCGAACGAACAAACGCCGATGCGGCGATCTGTGTTGCCGGGATCCCGTTCGACCTCGGCACCTCGAACCGGCCCGGAGCGCGGTTTGGGCCGGCTGCGATTCGCCAGGCCAGCCGCATGCTCGTCGACGGCGATCATCCGGTATCTTGGGCCGAGATGGAGGGGCTGGACCTCGCCGATGTCGGGGATTTCCACATCGCCCACGGCGACATCGCGGGCACGCTCGCCAAGATCGAGGCGCAAGCGGCATCGTTTGATCATCTGGTCGCGCTCGGCGGCGACCACACGGTCACGCTCCCGTTGCTGCGCGCGCTGGCATCCCGGCGGGGTCCGCTGGGACTGGTGCATTTCGACGGACATGTCGACACCTGGCCGGAAAGCTTCGGCCTCACTTGGGGTCACGGCTCGCCGTTCTATCACGCGATCGAAGAAGGCCTCATCGACCCCCGTCATATGATCCAGATCGGCATCCGCTCGCCATTGCACCGCGAGATCTTCGATTGGACCGTCGGCAAGGGTGTGGCGATCGTCACCGCGGAAGATGTTCACGAAAGCGGGCCCAAAGCAATCGCCGAACGTATCCGAGTGGTGCTCGGCGACGGCCCCTCCTATCTCAGCTTCGACATCGACGCACTCGATCCGGCCTTCGCGCCCGGAACCGGAACGCCCGAAGTGGGAGGGCTCGCGACCTGGCAAGCCCGAGCCATTCTGCGCCGGCTCGTAGGGCTATCCTTCGCCGGGATGGATGTCGTCGAGGTATCGCCACCCTATGACGTAGCCGAGATCACGGCGCTCGCCGCGGCGACGATTGCTTGGGATTACATCGGCTTGCTGGCGCCGCGCTGAAGATTTCGAAAAGAGCCTTGTATCGTCGGGCCCTTCGCCCATCTAAGGGCTCCGACGCAATCGCACGTGCCTAGAACCCCGGTATTCGCGAGGGGTGCTGCTACGACGTAACGCGTCTCTTTCGGCCAAGCCGGCCATCCGTGGACCGGCCCCCTTAAGGGAAACGGATATGGTTCGGCACGCGATGCGAAGTCCTCGCACGACCGTCTGACGTCCTCCGGGCGGGTTCGCCCGGTGCGGCGTTTCACCCGGTTCGGTCATTCCGGCGCCGGTGCCTTCGGCACACGGAGCGGTATGTCGCCTCCTGGTTTTGGAGGATCGTGCGATGGCGCAAGCCCGTCTTGTTTCTTCCCGCCCGTTCGGGCGCGCGGTTGTTCCCTCGGTCGACAGGATCGTCGCCGCGACGCGGCCGAGCGACCCGTTGCTGTGCGTTCGCCCGGCGTCGATCGCCGCGGTGGGGCGGCGGTTTGTCGCGAGCTTTCCGGGCGATGTCCTTTATGCCGTCAAATGCAATCCCGAGCCGCGCGTCTTGCGGGCGCTGTGGGCCGGCGGCATCAGGCATTTCGACTGCGCCTCGCTCGGCGAGGTAGCGCTGGTGCGCAAACTGCTGCCGGCGGCGCAGGTCCATTTCATGCATCCGGTGAAGGCGCGCCCGGCGATCCGCGAGGCGTTTCATCGCTACGGCGTGAGCGACTTCGCGCTCGACAGCGCCGACGAGTTGGCAAAGATTCTACAAGAAACAGTGCCGGTCGGGCTCGTCGGAGATCCGCCGACGTTGGGTCTCTTCGTGCGGCTCGCCCTATCGAGGGGAGGGGCGATCTACGATTTATCGGGCAAGTTCGGTGCGCCGCTCGAGGAGGCCGTCGATCTCTTGCGCGCGGCCCGGCCGCATGCCGTTCGTCTCGGGGTCTCGTTCCATGTCGGCTCCCAGTGCCTCGATCCCGGCGCCTACGCGCTGGCGATCAGGCTGGCTCGTGAGGCGATGACCCGGTCCGGGGTCGCTGTCGATATCGTTGATGTCGGCGGCGGCTTCCCGATCAGCTATCCCGACATGGTTGCGCCGCCGCTCGACGACTACATTGCCGCGATAACGGCGGCGTCTGCAGCTCTTCCAGGGACGGTGCGACTTTGGGCGGAGCCCGGCCGGTCGCTCGTCGCCAGCGGCGGGTCGCTCGTGGTCCAGGTGCAGTTGCGCCGGGGTGACACGCTATTCGTCAATGATGGCATTTACGGCAGCCTGAGCGACGCCGGTACTCTTGGTTTTCGCTTCCCGGCGCGTCGGATCCGCCTTGGCGAGGCCGATGAGGCGGAAACACCACTTGCCGATTTCGCACTGTTCGGACCGACTTGCGACAGCGCTGACCGGATGCGCGGACCGTTTCGGCTGCCCGCCGATATGCGCGAGGGCGATTGGATCGAGCTCGGGCAGCTCGGCGCCTACGGCGCTTGCCTGCGCACCCAGTTCAACGGCTTTGGACGGGTCGACCTGGTCGAGGTCGCCGATCCGCCGATGCTCGCGACGCCCGGTTACGAAGAGGGTTGCATCGAAGGGTCAGCGTAGCTCGCATCCGCTTTGTTCTTGAGCTTGCGCAGCGCCGACAGGATCTTCCGGTAGAGTGTTGGCGGCTTCACCGCAAATTGGGCACGGATCACCTCGACCGGTTGGGCGAGCAAGGCTTCCCAATCGGCGCCGGGCAGCCATCCCGCGCTGCGCCCGTGACGGTAGCCCTCGAACACGGCGCGGCGCACCGGTTGATCGGGGCGGGAGCGGGCGATCTTGCGGGCAGCATATATGGCGATCACGGCAAAGCCCTTGAGCCCGGTCTGCGCGAAGGAGAAAGCGACGAGGCAGGCCTCGCCGAGCCGGTCGCGGCCGTAACCGGTCACGACGTGAAGCAGGTCGTGCATCTCGCGGTTGCGCTCACGGAACAAGGTCACATCGTCAGGTGTCGGAGGCCGATGAATCTTCGACAGCTCGACCAAGCCCTCGGCCGACAAGTTCTCGGCAGCCATAAAGTCGAAATAGGCGCGACCGAGCGAGCGCGCGGGCAATGCCGCCAAGCTCGCGCGGTCGCTGAGCCGGTCGAGTAGGCGACGATTTTCGCCGAGCACGGCGCGGCCAGTTTCCGTCTGGCGAAAGCGCGCGAATTGGCGCAGCGTAGTCTTGCCGCGCAGAGCCTCGATCAGCAGAAATACCTGATGGGTGTCCTCTCCGTTGTCCATTAGCTTGCGCACGGCGCGGAGTGCTGCGATCGGGTGCAGGCGGGGCTTCGCGGTCTGCGACATGGTTTTGGTCCCTGAGTTGGACTCGACACGATGAGGGTTGGCCATATTGACAAGAATGTCAATAGTGATTACGGACCGCGGCGGGCAACCGCTGGTCGGGCCAAACGGTTGCGCCGCACCCCCGAAGAGGCGCGCCGGCTGATCCTAGAGACGGCGCAGGAATTGATCGCGAGGACTGGTCCAGAAGGGCTCAGGCTGCAGGACATCGCCAACGCTGCAGGTATTTCGCATCCGCTGATCCTGCACCATTTCGGCAGCCGTGAGGGGCTGGTCCGCGCGCTGACCCGACAGGCCGCGGCCGAATTGCGGGATAAGCTCGTCGCCGCGATGGCATCGAGCGAATATTCGATTGAACAGCAGCTCGACCGGGTGTTCGACGCCTTCCGCGACGGGATGGCCCAGCGACTGGCCTGGCTCGCGACAGTCGATCCCGGCGGCGGCACCGAGGATGCCCAGACGATCATGCGCGACATCGCCGACACGCTGCATGCTCGCCGCACCGCCATCACGCCGCCGGGTACAGAAA
>Ga0318547_10000101_pt1 | contig 20492 bp, 15 predicted proteins | sample GRESIP169b2f20_FD_203515 | JGI IMG/M metagenome (GOLD analysis project Ga0318547, IMG submission 203515) | Tropical soil microbial communities from Luquillo Experimental Forest, Puerto Rico - GRE.SIPMG.169b2f20 | ecosystem: Environmental > Terrestrial > Soil > Tropical forest > Bulk soil...
GTTTCATCCAGCAAACCGGCGCCGCTATCACCGCGGCCGCGGTCGGTGCTTATCTTGGTCATTCGGCCTGGCCGGTCGCCGCCGTGGTTGCCGCGATGGGCTGTTTGACCTTTTTGGCTTGGCTGATGACTCGGCAAGTGCGCGCGGCAGCGCTTAAATAAAAGAGCATGATCCCGAAAAGTGGATACCGGTTTTCGGAAAAGATCATGCTCAACAGCATGATCCCGAAAAGTGGATACCGGTTTTCGGAAAAGATCATGCTCAAAAAACAAGCTAAAGTGAAATGGTGATTAAATTCCATTTCGCTTTGGCTTGTTCGCATTGGGATCACAACAGTGGATGATGACAAATGAATAAAGTTGAGAAACTGCTACAACGGATGCTCGGCTCCTCGGGCATCGCCGTCTCGGCGATCGGTTTAGGTTGCATGTCGCTTTCGGGCGTCTATGGCGCGAGCGGCGATGACGAAGGCATCGTGCTGATCCACGAAGCGCTCGATCGCGGCATCACCCTCCTCGACACGTCCGACGCCTACGGCGCCGGTCATAACGAAGAACTGGTCGGCAAAGCCATCAAAGGGCGGCGCGCTGAGATCGTGCTGGCGACCAAGTTCGGCAATCTCGGCGGGCGCGGCGGCAAATTCGCCGACGGCCGTCCCGAATTCGTCGTTGCATCCTGCGACGCCAGCCTCAAGCGCCTGGGCGTCGACGTCATTGATCTTTATTACCAGCACCGCATCGATCCTTCGGTCCCGATCGAAGACACCGTCGGCGCCATGGCGCGCCTGGTCCAAGCCGGCAAGGTGCGCGCGCTCGGTTTAAGCGAAGCAAGCCCGAAAACCATCCGCCGCGCCCACGCCGTGCAATCGATCGCTGCGGTGCAGAACGAGTTTTCGCTGCTGTACCGGGGCGAAGCGGCAGAGACGCTGCGTGTGACGCGCGAGCTCAAAATCAGCTTGGTCGCCTATTCGCCGCTCGGCCGCGGGCTGTTGACCGGCGTCGTCGAAGATCCCAACGCGATGGCGGAGACCGATGCGCGGCGGCGGCATCCGCGTTTTGCCGCCGAGAATATCGGCAAGAACGTGGCGCTGGTGGACCGCATCAAGGCAATCGCGGCGAAAAAGAATTGCACGCCGGGCCAACTCGCCTTGGCGTGGCTCCTCGCACAAGGCGACGACATCGTGCCGATTCCGGGTACCAAGCACAAAGCCCGGCTTATCGAGAATATCGGCGCGCTGCCGGTGCGCCTGAGCGCCGCCGATCTTGGCGAAATCGAACAGGCCGTTCCGGTCGGCGCCGTCGCCGGCCTGCGCTATCCGGAAGGACAGATGAAAAGCGTTTATGTGTGAGAGCGAGCGCCTTAAAGCGTTCATTCTCCGTAACAATCCTCGAGCCCCTTCGCCTTGGCTATCAGATCCGTGGTCACTTCCCCAAAATGGCCACTTCCCCAAAGCCGCGCGAACTTGGCAAATGCGGACCGGCGCAGGCAAAGCGGACGCGAGTTTGCGCCAACTCGCGAAGATACATTGCGATTTCTGCAATTATGATGATCTGATGAACGCAATGCGCTGTAAACCTTTGTATGGCGCAGACGCGAGCGGTCGTTTCGCCTGCGGTTCGCTGATATATTTGAAAGCCGACACATAGTCCCGGCACCGCCCTGCTATGTTGGGCCAGATTTTTGTTTTGAAGTGCCACCGGGAAATCGTGAGCGAGTCCGCATGCGCAAAGCAAACGGCATGCAGCTTAAGGACATCCCAATGGCGGGCGGCGGCATAACCCGAACTGCCTATGCTTTTGCGTCTCGGGCCCATGTTTCAGTTGGGCCGCTGCTCAAGCGCGCCAATTTGAGCGTACAGCAGGTTAAAAATCCTCGGCTTCGCATCGCCGTCAAGGATCAAATCAAGTTCCTCAATCTGGTGGCCGGCAAACTCCAGGATGAATTCCTCGGCATTCGCCTTGCGCAAGCAATTGATCTTCGCGAGTTGGGACTGCTCTACTATGTGATGGCGTCATCCGACACGCTGGGCGATGGGCTGCGCCGCGCCGCACGCTACAGCACAATCCAGAATGAAGGTGTGCAAGTCAAATACCACGCCGACAAATTAGTGACCGTCACGTTTCATTATTTAGGCGTTCCCCGGCAGTTCGATCGGCACCAGATCGAATTCTTTATCACGATTTTGCTCCGCGCTTGCCGGAAGTTCAGCGGGCTCGCATTGGTGCCCTTGCGCGTGAAACTTATGCACCATCGCTCCCGCCTGCCTTCCGAAATCAAGCGTCTGTTCGGCGCGCATGTCGAATTTGCTTGCGATGCCGACGAGGTGGTGTATGCGGGTTCGATTGCACGTGCGCCTTCCGCCAATGCGGACCCGTACCTTAATGCGCTGCTGGTGAGATATTGCGACGAGGTAATTGCCAAACGGCGCAAAAACTCGACGACGTGGCAATTGAAGGTTGAAAACGCGATCGTGCCGCTGTTGCCGCACGGGCACGCACGCATCGGTAAGGTCGCCGCGGAACTCGGGGTTAGCCGGCGCACATTGGCGCGCCGCCTCGCCGCCGAGGGCCTAACTTTCCGCAAAGTTCTGGATAGTCTGCGGTTTGATCTCGCCCGGCGCTATTTGCGGGAAAAAGAATTGCCGATTTCAGAGGTTGCCTGGCTTCTGGGCTATCACGAAACCAGCGCACTCAACTACGCGTTCAAACGCTGGAGCGGAAGTACACCCAAGCGAGAATCCAACGCCGAATCTGAGTGAGACTCGGATCTTATTCATCTTGGCGAACTTTGTTGCTCGGACGTTTTGCCGGCGCCGTCAGCCAGCGATGAGCCGCGATCCAGGACACAGCCTCGACTTTGGAAGCAAATTTCCCAAAATGGTGGACCGATCCATTAGGCCAAACGATCTGCACCCGCCAAAGGTCGCCCTCCTGCACCGGCAACAGGACGGTGCTTGGGACCTCACGCGTTTGGTCTACTGATGTCACCGGCAGCAAAAAATAGAAGCAAGACAACCAAAATTAGAAACGGCGCGGCTCGTGTCTTCGCCGCGCCGTCCCACCCCCTTGGTCCAGGCCATCCCAGCCCGAACCGTTACAAACTAACGCGCGTTGGTACCAAGGTCTGATCGAGACGATCTTGCTTTTTGGGGACAAAAACCTGTTTTTACAGGTCACAGAATTCTGGCTGGCATCCACGATGCGCGTGCCCGGTCGGCACGCTTAGGCGCGGCTCCGGTAGCGCAGATGAAAAGCGTGTATATTTAAGACCGTCGCCGGCTGCGGCTGGCGACGTTCCATTCGATCGGCTGTCGCGCTCGTTGTGTTGAAGGAGGTGCGAAATGCCGCTATCTGGACCGGTTTCACAAGGAACAAAATTCTTTTGCCCAACGTGCGGTGCGCTTTATTCCGTCACCTATAAGCAAGCATCGCAGAAAGAGACCAGTATCGCCAAATGTGTCGTGTGCCTGAAGGTTATGAACGAGACGGATTCAACAAGTGTTCCGGTATACACGCTTATTCACCGGCCCGAGGATGCTTGAGAGACCGGCGTAAAAACGCGACCGCTAAATGCGATTACAGAGGTGACGGACAACGGCGCAAGCGCGCTTGATCGACCTTAATCCCGCTTCATCAAACCGGCAGGAGTCACGAATACCAGGAGATTCGCGATCACGATCGTCGTGGCGAGGAAGTAGAACGCGCCCATCAAGCCGTAATGATCGGCGACGATACCGGCGCTGACCGGACCGACGGCTTGGCCGAAGGCTTGGCTCGCGAACAACAACCCGATGGCGCTGCCGCCCATGGCCGGCGGCGTCGCGTCAAGAAGCCACGCCTGAAGCACGGCGCGCACCGCGAACAGGAAGAAACCGAGCACGGAAACGAACATCACGAACCAGCCGGTGCCGCCGGCGAACAACATCAAGAAAATGACGACCGCGCTCATCGCCATGCTCGAGACGATGATTTGCCGCCGGCCGATCCGGTCGGAAAGGTGGCCGGCGATCGGCGCTGCGATAAAGCCGCCAGCCTGCAGCGCGAACATGCAGGCGCCGATCCACTGGGTCGGATAGCCCATTTCGCGGCCCAGATAGATCGGCAGGAAAGTCAACAGCGCGCCTTGCGTCATGGTGCGGAACGCCGAACCGGCGGCAAGCGTAATGAGCGCACGATTTTTCAGAAGCGCGCCGAACATACGCAGCCGTTCCAAGCCGGAGATCCCGGAATCGCCATCGTCTATCCCGGTATCGTCGTCGCTGGTTTTGCGTCCAAGATAAATCAGCGTGAAGGTCGCGAGCAGCACGCCGGGCAAGACATTGATAACGACGACATTGCGCCAGTTGAGAACGGCAAGCAGCGCGCCGACGACAAGCGGGGCCACCGCATCGCCGACATTGCCGCCCATGCCGTGAATCGACATGACCAGGCCTTTGCGCTGCGGAAACCGGTTCGCGAGCCACGGAATGGCGCTCGGATGCCAGAGATTGTTGCCGATGCCGACCAGCGTGGCGCAGGCCAAGATCATCCAATAGGAATGCGAGAAGCCCATGATGAGATAAGGAAAGCCGATCCAGAACAGCGAGGCCGCCATCAACAGGCCCTTGCGGCCGACGGTGTCGACGAAAATGCCGCCCGGAATATTGACGATGGCGCCTGCTAAATATTGGCACGAGAGCACCGAGCCGATCTCGCCGTAGGAGAGGCCGAGCTCTTTGCCGATCAGCGGCAACAACAAATAGAACGTGGCCGGGTACCAATGGGTGAGTGCATGGCCGAGGCTGATCACCCAGACTTCTTGGAACGAGCGGCGCGGCTTTACGGCGGCGTCAACGGTGATGGCGGTCATGCTTCGCCGCTCATAGGTGGTCTTTTCATCCGTTGCCCGAGTCGATCAATATGTAGCCACGATTCTGCCGTCGCTTTGTAAATTCAGCGGCAGGGCGAAGCAACGCCGTAGCTGCAAGGGGGGTATTCCGTTGCTTTATATTGCTTAGCCTAAGCTGCCGGGAGAGCCCCGCGCAGGATCTCGCGCGCCGGCTCGGAGCCGTCAACGAGCCGCAGTGTGCGGCGTTTGATCTTCCACCCGGAGGGCGTTCGCACGAGGTCCCACCGATTGGTCACGACCCGATGGATGTGATAGCCGCGCGAGCTGCCATGATTGGGAACCTCGACGGTCTCGCCGGTTTTTTTGGCGTTAAGATTTGTAAGTAGGAAACGACTACGGCGGTATCGCCGTTAATCGTGACGTGTGGCAGAGACGTAAAGTGCGCCAGCCCGCCGGCAATGGCGGCTTGATGGCCGGGGCTTTGCAAAACGGCGCCCATCGCCTTGGCGCCAACCGCGCCGGAGAGGTCCCGACCGCGGTCGAAGACGGCGTCCGCGGTAAAAACCGCCTCGGCGTAACGCCCATCGCCGGTGTCCGCGCTCGGCGGGTGACCGGCGATCAAATTGTAGATTTCAAGCCGATCTTCGATGGCGCGGATGCGCTGTTCGATCGTCAATTCCTTCTTTTCCATGACCAATTCCTTCAATTGTGAATCCCGCCGCCGATCGGCTACATTAGCATCGGCTGATAGGAATCGTTGCAGCGTCCGCCACGCGCCCGCGAGGCCGGCGGACACCGTAAACGGGGGGAGTTCATGACATCCCGCGGCGATCTCGATCGCCGGTCATTCCTTGTTGCCGCTAGCGCGGCAACCGGCGGGCTCACGCTGGGCTTTGCCATTCCATTTGCTGCGCGCGCGACGGATGCGGCGGCCGACATCACCTGTTGGATCGCGATCGCGCCAGACGACACGGTGACTATCCGCGTCGCGCGCTCGGAAATGGGGCAGGGCGCCATGACCGGGCTCGCCATGCTGGTCGCCGAAGAGCTTGAATGCGACTGGAGCAAGGTGCGCACCGAATTTGTTTCGGCCAGGCTCAATTTCATCAAAAATCGAATCTGGGGGGATACCTCGACGGGCGCGAGCCGCTCGATCGCATCCTCGCAAGCCTATCTGCGGCGCGCCGGCGCGACCGCGCGCGCCATGCTGATCGCCGCCGCCGCGGCGCAATGGCGCGTGCCGCCCGAGCAATGCGTCGCCGCGAACGGGGTGATCCGTCATCCACCGAGCGGCCGCACGGTGTCTTATGGCGCGATCGCGCCGGCCGCGGCAGCGATTGAGCCGCCGGCAGAAATCGAACTCAAGCCGACTTCCGAATGGAAGCTCGCCGGCACGCCGCAAAAACGGCTCGACGTCCTGGACAAGATCACGGCCAAACCGGTTTATGCCATCGACGTCCGGCTGCCCGGCATGCTCTATGCCGCGATCGTGCAGTGCCCGATCTTTGGCGGCGCCTTGCAATCGGTCGATGAGACTTCGATTGCGGCAATGCCGGGCGTGCGCGGCGTGGTGCGCATGCCGGACGCGGTTGCGGTGGTCGCCGATTCATGGTGGCGAGCCAAGCGCGCCGCCGATGCGCTGCGCGTGAGGTGGGACGATCGCGGCAACGGCGCGGTCTCCACCGTATCGATTGCCGACTTCGTGCGCAGCGGCCTCGCCGCTAACGACGCGCAAATCGGCCGCGCCGACGGCGATGCAGCGACAGCGTTGTCGCGCGCGGCGCGGTGCATCGAGGCCGACTACGAAGTGCCGTTTCTCGCACACGCCACCATGGAGCCACAAACCTGCACCGCACACGTCCATCCCGACGGCGTCGAGATCTGGACGCCGACGCAGGATCCGGGCACCGCGCTCGCCACCGCCGCGCTCGCCGCCGGTGTGCCGAATGACAAGGTGCACGTGCATCGGTTGATGCTTGGCGGCGGTTTTGGCCGGCGCGCGCCGATCCAGGAATATGTCCGCCAAGCCGTGACCATCGCCAAGGAATTTCCCGCGCCGGTCAAACTCGTATGGACGCGCGAGCAGGATATAGCGCACGACCGCTATCGGCCGTTCGGCATGGCGCGGCTGAGGGCCGGACTCGACGAAGCCGGAATGCCGCTCGCGTTGACGATCAGAATCGCCGGGCCGTCGTTTGTCGCGGCGCTCCTGCCGGGCTTTAACGGAAATTTCGTGGACCGGACTTTTGTCTCCGGCCTCGCCGAGGAAATGCCCTACGCGTTTCCGAATTATCAGGTGGACTATGTGGTGCGGCCGACGCCGGTGCCGCTTGGGGTGTGGCGCGCGATCAATTACACCCAGAACGCGTTCTATAAAGAGTGCTTCATCGATGAAATGGCGCACGCCGCTGGCAGGGACCCCTATCTCTACCGGCGCAACCTCCTAGCCAATAATCCAAAGAATCTCGCGGTGCTTGACGCGGCCGCCAAAGCCGCAAATTGGGGTTCGCGGCCCCCGCCGGGCACCTTCCGCGGCATAGCGCTCAACGAAGCTTGCGGCAGTTATTGCGCGCAAGTTGTCGAAGTCGAGGTGAAGAACGGCGCGGTGCGCGCGCACCGCGTGGTCGCGGCGATCGATCCCGGTTACGTGGTCAATCCGCTGTCGGTCGAAATGCAGGTGCAGGGCGCGATCGTCTATGCGCTCACTGCGGCGCTGTACGGCGAAATCACGATAAAAGACGGCGCCGCCGAGCAGACGAATTTCGACACCTACGAAATGCTGCGGCTTGCGGATGCGCCGCGCGTGGAAACCGTTATCGTGCCGAGCGGCGGTTTTTGGGGCGGTGTCGGCGAACCGCCGGTGCCGCCGCTCGCGCCCGCGCTGTGCAACGCGATCTTCGCCGCCACCGGCAAACGCGTCCGCTCGCTGCCGTTAAAGAATCACGAATTGTGAATTTCCGCCATGCGATCCGCTAGAGCATGATCCGGAAAAGTGGGTGCCGGTTTTCCGAAAAGATCATGCTCAAAAAACAAGCTAAAGCGAAATATCGAATTAACCTAAAATCATTTCGCTGTGGTGCGCGGCGCCTTCGGTGCCAATGGGCAAATGTACAGGCAAACTTATGCCCAACCGCTGCCGGCTTGCTTTTCCTGTTCGCGGCAAGTTTCGCGGCTGCGCAGGAAAATCCTGGCGGCCAAAAATCCGGCGATTGCCTCGGCGTGGCCTTCGAAGTGGCTCATCCGGTGACGATCGCCAAGATCATTGCCGACCGGCCGCAAGTGCATTTCGTCAAGAACGCATCCGACGACGCGGCGTGCCCGGCTGAGCGCGACGCCTGCATGCAAGCGAACGCGCTCATTCCGGGCGATCTCGTCCTGGTCGGCAAGACGCGCGGCGCCTATAGCTGCGTATCCTATCAATCCGCCGCCGATCGCACGCAACGCTGGACGGTCGGCTGGCTGCCATCGGTGAGCCTGACGCCGGTCGCGCCGGCGCGGGCGCTGGCCGCCGCCGACTGGATCGGCCGCTGGATTCATGCCGGCGGGCAGATCACGATCAGCAAGGGCTGGCGCGGTAGTTTGAGAATTCGCGGCGAGCACGTTTATCCGGCGGCGCAGAACGTGCATTCGGGCGTCATTCGCGCCGACGCCAAGCCTGGCTTCGGCCTTTTGCAATTTGCCGATGACGGCAAAGCCGCGTTCGACCAGGCCAGCGCCGAGGCCGGCAACTGCCTCGTTCGCATGCAGCGATTCGCCGAGCTTTTGGTAGTTGAAGACAATGGCCACTGCGGCGGCGCGATGGTGACCTTCACCGGATTTTACCGGCGAAAGAATTGAACGCCCTGACGTCACCGCCGGCCGAACAATTTATCGAGCAACCAAAAATCGAGCCCGCCGGAATCGTTTGATCGATTGGGCGGCTGGGTACTCACTTCCGCCGGCGGCACTGGCGCCGGCGCCGGAGCCGGGACACTGAACCAGCCATTATCGCCGACCCCCGGCAGTGCCGCCGGCGCGACGCCGGCATGGGCGGCGCGCATGAAGCGGCTCCAGATTTCCACCGGCACGCCGCCGCCGACGGCGTGCTTGGTCGGCGTATTGTCGTCGTTGCCGAGCCAAATGCCGGCGACGAGATGCGAGGTGTAGCCGATGAACCAGGCGTCGCGGAAATCCTGGCTGGTGCCGGTCTTGCCGGCGGCTTGCCAGCCCGGGAAATTGGCGGCGCGCGCCGTGCCGCTCACCAGAGTCTCGTGCAGCATCGAGTTCATCATGCCGACATAGCGCGCGTCGACGATGCGGCCGAGAGGTTGCTGTGAGCGGTCGTAGAGTGTCTTGCCGTCAGCGCCGCGAATCCGTTCGATGACGTGCGGCGATACCGCAAGCCCGCCATTGGCGAAGGTGGCATAAGCGGTGACGAGTTCGAGCGGCGAGACTTCCGACGTGCCGAGCGCGATCGAGGCATTCGGTTCGAGGATTGAGGCGATGCCGAGCCGATAGGCGGTGCGCACCACCGCGGCGGGGCCGAATTCAAGCGTCAGCCGCACCGATACCGTATTGAGCGAATCGGCCAGCGCCTGACGCAGCGTTACCGGGCCGAGATATTGCCGTTCGAAATTTTCCGGCCGCCAGCCTTTCACCGCGATCGGCGCGTCCTCGCGCACCGTCTCGGGCGTGAGCCCGTGTTCGAGCGCGGTAAGATAGACGAACGGCTTGAACGACGAGCCGGGCTGACGTTTGGCATCGACGGCGCGGTTGAATTGGCTTTGGCCGTAATCGCGGCCGCCGACCAGCGCCCGCACCACGCCGTCCGGCGTCATCGCCACCAGCGCGCCCTCATCGATATTGAGCTTGTCGCCTCTTTGATTGAGCGTATCGACCAGCGCGTGTTCGGCGGCGTTCTGCAGCGCTGGGTCGATCGTGGTTTCGACGGTAATGTCCTGGTCGAACTTGCCGATCAGATCGTTGACCGCATCCATGACCCAATCGGCGACGTAATTGACCGAGCCTGCGGCGGGCGGCTTGATCGCCCGCGCCGGGTGCGCGAGCGCAAGCTTGGCCGCCGACGGCGCGATCATTTTCAGCTCGGTCATGTCGGCGATCACCAAAGCCGCCCGGCGCTGCGCGCCTTCGAGATTGTGGCTCGGCGCGAGCCGCGACGGCGCTTGCACGAGGCCGGCGAGCATCGCCGCTTCAGGCAGCGTCAAATGACGTGCCGATTTGCCGAAATAACGTTGCGCCGCCCCTTCGATGCCGTAGGCGCCGGCGCCGAAATAGACGCGATTGAGATAAAGTTCGAGAATCTGCGTCTTTCCGAATTTGTGTTCGAGCCACAGCGCGAGCACGATCTCCTGAAGCTTGCGGTTGACGGTGCGTTCCTGGGTGAGGAACAAATTCTTCGCCAGCTGCTGCGTGATGGTCGAGCCGCCCTGCGCCGCGCCGCGGCGAAACACGTCGGCAACCAGCGCGCGCGCGATGCCGAGCGGATCGATGCCGCGATGGGAGTAGAAGCGGCGATCCTCGATGGCGATGAAGGCGTTGGGCACGTAATCCGGCAATTCGCCGATCGGCACGGCGGCGCCGCCCATGTCGCCGCGCGTCGCCAGCGTCGCACCATTGTCGCCGACGATCAGCACCGAAGGCGGGCGTTTGGGGATTTCCAGCGATTGGATTGGCGGCAGATGGGCGCCGATCCAGACTAGCACGCCGATGCCGGCGATGACGCCCCACAGCGCCAGGACCGCGCCCCAATAGATGGTGCGGCCGAGCAGGCCCCGTCGCCCGGTGCCTTTGCGGTTACGACGCGGAGACTCATCGCGGCTGCGGTTACGCCGTCGCGGCGAGGCGGGCTTCCTCTCGGACTTTTTGGCCGGGCTTTTGCTCGGGCGTTCGGAGGGCGCGCCGATATGCTCTTCGGGCGCGTCCAGATCGAAATCGGCGCTGCCGCCGCGCTTTCGTCCCTCTCGCCACGCCATAAGCGGTCCCCGGCGCGCTCGCTAAAGCGAAATGATTTTGCGTATTTTCGCTTTAGCTCGTTGATGGAGCATGATCTTTTCCGAAAACCGGTGTCCACCCTCGGATCGCAGTCCGAGGGCAGGCTTTTTCGGCATCATGCTTTAGCGCCAGGGACGACCCTAGTTTGCCGGGTTTAAGGGGGGGTTACTGGGGGTACCGAGGCCCCTCCACCGTCACACTGAGGTGCGAGCGTAGGGAGCCTCAAAGGGCGACGGCCCCTGACTCCCAGGCCGCATCCTTCGAGGGCCGCTCTGCGGCCACCTCAGGATGGCGGCCTTTATCACCCCGTCGTTCCTTTGCGCTTCGGTCTAGGCTGCCGGGGCCGTGAACAGGGCGAGCAGCGGCCGCTTGATGGCGGCCTGGCGCGTCGGCGTCGTGATCTGCGCGCCGGTAAGATCGGTGACATAAAACACGTCGACGACGCGCTCGCCGAATGTCGCGACATGCGCCGAAGCGATATTGAGATTGAGCTTCGACAGCGTCGTCGTCAGTTCGTAAAGCAATCCAGGCCGATCGAGCCCAGTGACTTCGACCACCGTGTAGCGGTTCGACCATTGATTGTTGACCGTGACCTCCGGCTCGATGGCGAAAGCCTTGAGCCGCCCTTTCGGCGGCGCGCGCTTGGCCACGGTCTCCGGCAGCTTTAACTCGCCCCGCACCGCCTTCTCGATGGCGTCGCCGATCCGCGCCGCGCGGCGCGCTTCATCGTCATCGCGCTCGAATTCGCGCGACACCGCGATGGTGTCGAGCGCCAGTCCGTCGGTGCTGGTGTAGATCTGCGCATCGACAATATTGGCGCCGGCCAGCGCACAAGCTCCCGCGATGATCGAGAGGAGCCACGGATGATCCGGCGCAAACACAGTGAGCTCGGTGACGCCGCGCGCCGCATCGAAGCCGACTTGCGTGGCAAGCTTCTTTCCGGCGGCCTCGGTCGCGCGCACGAAACGGGCGTGGCCGAGCTTGTGCGGCAGATCGACCTTGAGCCAATAGGCCGGATAGTGCCGCTCGATATAGGCGTCGAGCTCGGCCGTCGGCCAGTCGGCCAGCGCGGCGCGAAATTCAGCTTGCGCGGCGGCGACGCGCTGCGCGCGATTGACCTCGGAGAAGCCGCCAGTAAGCACCGGCTCGGTCTCGTAATAGAGCGTGCGGATGAGCTGCGCCTTCCAGCCGTTCCATACGCCGGGGCCGACCGCGCGGATGTCGGCGGTGGTGAGAATGGTCAAAAGTTTCAGTCGCTCCAGCGACTGCACGACCGCCGCGAAATTCTCGATGGTTTTCCGGTCGGAGAGGTCGCGCGACTGCGCCACCGTGGACATCACTAGATGAACTTCGACGAGCCAAGCGACCAGTTCGCTGTCGGCGGCGCTCAAACCCAAGCGCGGACCAAGCCGGCGGGCGAGGCGGGCGCCGGCGATCGAGTGGTCCTCGACGCCGCCCTTGGCGATATCGTGCAGGAACAAAGCGACGCACAGCACCGGCCGGTGTTGTGGTTGAATCGTCTTGATCAGTTCGCTGGCGAGTGAAACTTCGGGATTATCGCCGCGCACGATGTCGTTGAGCGTGCCGATGCAACGCAGGAGATGCTCGTCGACCGTATAGTAGTGATACATGTTGAACTGCATCATCGCGACGATGCGGCCGAAGGCTTGCACGAAGGCGCCGAGCACACCTGCTTCGTTCATCCGGCGCAGCACGATCTCGGCGGCGTCTTGCGCGGTCAGGATTTCCAGAAACAGACGATTGGCTTCCGCATCGTCGCGCACGTTCTTGTCGATCAGCTTGAGCGAACGCGTCGCCGCCCGCATCGCTTGCGGGTGAAATTCGAGATTGTGCTTTTGGGCGAGCCGGAACAGCCGAATCAGGTTGACCGGATCGCGCCGGAATACGTCGGTGCGCGCGATATTGATGCGGTTGTTGTCGACGATGAAATCGTCGCTCAATTTTTTCGGAGTTGGCGCCGGGCGGAAGCGCGCCATCATCCGGCTTAAGACCGGCGCCGGTGTCGCCTGCCGCTCCTCAAGTCCGGCGCAGAATATGCCGGTCAGGTCGCCGACATGCTTGGCGGTCAGGAAGTAATGCTTCATGAAGCGTTCGACGTCGCGCAAGCCGGGATGTGCGGTATAGCCGAGACGCACGGCGATATCGCGCTGGATGTCGAACGACAGGCGCTCTTCGGCGCGGCCGGCGAGGAAATGCATGTTGCAGCGGACCGACCACAAGAAATCTTCGCAGCGGCGGAACATGTTGTATTCGTCGCGATCGAACACGCCGTGCTCGATCAGTTCTTCCGGCTCGCGCACGCGATAGACGTATTTGGCGATCCAGAACAAAGTGTGCAGATCGCGCAAGCCGCCCTTGCCGTCCTTGACGTTCGGTTCGACCAGATAGCGCGATTGGCCACCGCGACGATGGCGCTCCTCGCGCTCGGCGAGTTTGGCGGCGACGAATTCGGCGGCGCTGCCTTGCACGATTTCCTTGGTGAAGCGCGTCGTCAATTCGTTGTAGAGCTTGACGTCGCCGTAGAGGTACCGCGCTTCAAGGAGCGTGGTACGGATCGTCATGTCGGCCTTGCCCTGCCGAATCGATTCATCGACCGAGCGCGTGGCGTGGCCGACTTTCAGTCCCATGTCCCACAGGCAATAGAGCAGGGCCTCGGCGACGGATTCGCCCCACGCCGTTTGTTTGTAGGGAAGGAGAAACAACAGATCGATGTCGGAGCCCGGCGCCAACAGCCCGCGGCCGTAGCCGCCGGTCGCGACCACCGCCATGCGTTCGGCCTCGGAAGGCACCCGTGTCGGATAGAGCTCGCTGCTGGCAAATTCGAACAGGATGCGGATGATCTCGTCCTGCAGCAGCGCCAGCCGCTCGGCGCAGCGGCGGCCATGCCGGTCTTTGCGTAATAGCTCCTCGGCGCGCGCGCGCGCTTGCGTCAGCGCCGATTTCAGGCGCTGGGCGACGGCGCTGCGCAATTCGCTTTCACCGCCGGCATGACGCTCGGCGAGCGCTTTGAGATCGGCGGCGAGCGCGGCGGGGTCGATCAGGTCGCTCGCGTTTCGCGGCGATCGTTGAACGTCCAACATCACCGATAGGCTTAGCGGAGCCGCTGCGCAGTGTCATCGTGACCGTATGCGGCGAAAGCGGCGACCGCAGGTGAGTCCAGCGCGTCGCGACGGCGCATAAAATTCTACATTCTTGCCATTATGTAGTCGTTTTTTCCGATTGACGCATCCGAGCGGCGCTCCTATGGAAAAAACATTGTGCATGATCCCGAAAAGTGGATGCCGGTTTTCGGAAAGGATCATGCGCAAACAAAAGGCTAAAGCGAAATACCGGCTCAACCTGAAACCATTTCGCTTTAGTGTTGGAGGTCGTCATGCTCACTCGCCGCAAACTCGTTGCCAGCGCCGCCGGCTCGGCGCTTGCCCCGTTCGCGTTTGGCCGCGCCGCGCGCGCCGCCGACAAGCCGTCGGAAATTCGCATCGATTGGGCGACTTACAATCCGGTGTCGATGGTGCTCAAAGACAAGGGCCTCCTGGAAAACGAATTCTCAAAGGACGGCATCGGCATCCGCTGGGTACAAACGCTCGGCTCGAACAAGGCGCTTGAGTTTTTGAACGCCGGCTCGATCGATTTCGGCTCGACGGCCGGTTCCGCGGCGCTCCTCGGCAAAATCAACGGCAATCCGATCAAGTCGATCTACGTCTATTCCCGGCCAGAATGGACGGCGCTGGTGACGCGAAAAGACACGCCAATCGCAAAAATCGAAGACCTCAAAGGCAAACGCATTGCGGTGACCCGCGGCACCGATCCGCACATCTTCCTGGTGCGCGCCTTGCTTTCGGTCGGCTTGAGCGAAAAGGACATCAGCGAGGTGTTGCTGCAGCATCCGGACGGCAAGACCGCGCTCATTCGCGGCGATGTCGATGCCTGGGCCGGGCTTGATCCGATGATGGCGCAAGCGCAGGTCGAAGACGGCGCGCGGCTGTTCTATCGCAATACCGATGCCAACACTTACGGCATCCTCAATAGCCGCGAGGAGTTTCTCAAAACCTATCCCGAACTGACGCGCCGTGTGCTCGCGGTTTATGAGACCGCGCGCAAATATTGCCTAGCGAACTACAACGACGAGAAGCGCGTCTTCATGGAAGTGACCAAGCTGCCCGACGCGGTGGTTGACATTCAGCTCAAAGAACGCACCGATCTGAATTTCAATCGCATCGGCGCGCCGCAGCGCGACACCATTCTCAAGGCCGGACTGGCGCTGCAACAGGCCGGAGTCATTCCGGGCAATGTCGACGTGAAAAAGACGCTCGACGACCTGATCGACGATCGTTTCGTGAGCGGGGCGTAGTTTTTCTCCTTCTCCCCTCGTGTGGGGAAATCGATGAAGAGGGATCGCCCCTAACCCCTCCCCGCCACGCGCTGCGCGCGTGGGCGGGAGGGGAATAGCGCGACAACCTCTCCCCGCAAGCGGGGCGAGGTAATTTTTGCCGGATTGCATTTGGTCATTTCACCATGTCTCTTGTCAGCATGACCATCGTGGCGGAAGGCACACCGGCGCAGGAACGATCGGCGGCAAGCCGCCGCGCGCGATTCATGCGGCCGGCTTTGGGCCTGATCTTGCCGGTGACGTTGGCGCTGGTCTGGGAAATCGTCGTGCGGCTCGGCTGGTCGACCGGGCGCCTAGCGCCGCCGCCGTCGGTCATCTTTTGGACCTTTGTCGATCTCGCCCGCACCGGCGAGTTGCAGCGCGACACGCTGGTGACGCTGTCGCGGGTTGCCGCCGGCTTTGCCCTTGGCGCAGCGGTGGCGACGATCGTCGGCGCGGCGACCGGTTATTCACCGACGCTGCGGCGCCTCCTTGATCCCAGCCTGCAGGCTTTGCGCGCGATCCCTTCAATTGCCTGGATCCCGCTGTTCATTCTCTGGCTCGGTATTTTCGAAGCATCCAAGGTGACGTTGATCGCGGTCGGCGTGTTCTTTCCGGTCTATCTCGGGCTGATGGGCGCGATTCAATCGGTCGATCGCAAACTGGTCGAAGTCGGCCGCGCCTTCCGCCTGTCCGATTTCGAAATGGTACGGCGGATCCTGCTGCCGGCGGTGCTGCCGGCCTATGTGATTTCGCTGCGCTCGGGGCTTGGGCTCGGCTGGATGTTCGTTGTCGCCGCCGAACTGATGGGCGCATCCGAAGGCCTCGGCTATTTGTTGATCGACGGCCAGCAGCTCGGCAAACCGGCCGAAATCGTCGCCGCCATCGTTGCCTTCGCCATTGTCGGCAAAGCCACTGATTGGTTGATCGCGCTTGCCGCAGCGCCGTTCCTGCGCTGGGAAGACGTCGTGCGGCATGACTAAATCTTTGATGCGCTTGCGATCTGAAATCGACCCCCACCTTGATCCTCCCCTTTTCAGGGGAAGGAAAACGCGCGTCATTCGCTTCACCCTCCCCCTGGAAGGGGGAGGGTTGGGGCGGGGGTCAGCATCATCATGTTCAAGGTTTTGAACGATGCTTGTGCTCGATCGCCTCGGCAAGACTTATCCCAATGGCGTGCACGCGCTTGGCGGCGTGTCGCTTGAAGTCGAGCTCGGCGAAATCGTCGCCGTGATCGGCGGCTCGGGCTGCGGAAAATCGACGCTGCTGCGCGCCATCGCCGGGCTCGACCCGGCAACCGAAGGCGCGGTGATCCTGGACGGCGAGCGGATCGGCGCGCCGCATGAGAAGATCGGCATCATCTTCCAGGAGCCGCGCCTTCTGCCCTGGCTCAAAGTCTCAGACAATGTCGGCTTCGGCCTCGGTGACCGACCGAAGGCCGAGCGCGCGGAGCGCGTCGCTGCAGCCCTGCGGCGTGTCGGCCTTGCCGACAAAGCTGCGGTGTGGCCGCGTGAATTATCTGGGGGCCAGGCGCAGCGCGTCGCCATCGCCCGCGCTCTGGTGCCGCGGCCGGAAGTGCTGCTGCTCGATGAACCGTTCTCGGCGCTCGATGCCTTCACCCGCACCGATTTGCAGGATCATCTCTTGGATTTGTGGGCCGACGCCAAGCCGACCTTGATCCTGGTCACCCACGACGTTGACGAAGCGATTGTGCTGGCCGACCGCATCATGGTCATGTGCCCGCGGCCGGGTCGCATTTTCGACGAGATCGGTGTCGATCTGCCGCGGCCGCGCGACCGTCAGTCGGCGGCTTTCGATTTCGTCAAGCGCCGCGTGCTTGCCGCGCTCGACCGCTCGCTCAACCGCGCGCCGAGTGGCGCCGAGGACGAGCAGCGGGCGGAGGCCGGCGCGGCGATGTGGTGGTGACAGGAATCAGAAATCAGGTATCAGGTATCGGGACGAATTCGAAATCTGATGCCTGATACCTGATACCTGATACCTGACCCCTGATACCCGACAACGGAAGGTCTCTCCATGGACTCGACTGAATTGCGCGCGCTGCAAGCGCCGATCAAGGAACGCTACAAGACCGATGCCAAAGCCGGCCTGATCACGCTCAAAGCCAAGGGCGCGCTCGACGACACCAACATTGCCTGCAAGGTCGAGACCGGCCGGGCGCTGGCGGTGGCGGGGTTGCATCCAGCGACCGGCGGCTCCGGTATGGAATTGTGTTCCGGCGACATGCTGCTGGAAGCTTTGGTCGCCTGTGCCGGCGTCACGCTCAAAGCCGTCGCCACCGCGCTCGACATTCCACTTCGTTCCGGAACTGTCGCGGCCGAAGGCGATCTCGATTTTCGCGGTACGCTCGGTGTCGCCAAAGACGCGCCGGTCGGTTTCGCGCAAATCCGCCTGCGCTTCGATCTCGACACCGACGCCGCGCAAGACAAGCTCGATCAATTGCTCAAACTGACGGAAAGATATTGCGTGGTTTATCAGACCATCCGCAGCGGCCCGCCGGTGGAAATTAAGCTGCAGCGGAAGTGATACTGCCCTCTCCCCGCGAGCGGGGAGAGGGCAGGGTGAGGGGGCGTCTCTGCTGCGCTCAGAATCGCGGAGAGACCCCCTCACCCTCGTTCGCTTCGCTCACTCGACCTCTCCCGCCCAGCGGGGAGAGGTTTTGGCAGAGACAGCAACTCTAAATGTCCCCCGACCTTTTGTTCTGGCTCGAACTCGCTTTCAAGATGGCGATGACGGCGGCCGTCGTCGTCTTCATTTCGATCGTGGTCGAGCGCTCTGGTCCGTTCATCGGCGGGTTGATCGCCGCGTTGCCGACGGCCGCCGGTGCCGCTTATGTCATTCTCGCTATCGAACATCCGCCGTCCTTTATTGCCGGAAGTGCGGTCGGCAGCATGGCGATTGGCGCCGCGGTTGCCGTCTTCGCCGCGGTCTATGCCGCACTGGCGCAGCGCCATGGCGTTCTGTTGAGTCTCAGCCTGTCGCTGCTTGTCTGGTTTGCGGCTGCGGCCTTGCTGCGCCAGGTGAGTTGGACGCCGTTTGGCGCGCTCGCGCTCAACGCAGCAGTGTACGCCGTTACCATTCCGCTCAGCTGGCGCTACCGCAGCTCGGCGCCGCCGAGGAAATTCCTGCGCACGCGTTACGACATTCCGCTGCGCGCGCTCGCCGCCGCGATCGTGGTGGTGATCGTGACCACGGCGAGCCACAGCATCGGCTCGTTCGCCTCGGGAATGTTCGCGCTGTTCCCGATCGTGTTTTGCAGCTCGATCGTCATTTTGCATCCGCGAGTCGGCGGCAAGGCCACGGCCAGCGTGATGGCGCATGCGCAGGTGGCGCTGATCGGGCTGACGCTGGCCTTTTTGGCCGTGCATTATCTCGCCGAACCGCTTGGCTCGTGGTGGGCGCTCGGCATCGGACTGTGCATCTCGGTCGCGTGGAGCGGCATGCTGATGTTGGTGCGCAGCAAGCGGGTAGCGCGGATTTTGAAACGAAGTTAAGCGCTGTTTACGACGATGCCGTCATTGCGAGGGGCGCCAGAGACGAAGCAATCCAGATCGGCATCTTAGCATGGATTGCTTCGCTTCGCTCGCAATGACGGGCGCAGGTTACGGCTTCGCCTTCCCCAGCTTCGCCTTCAACACATAAAGCGCTTCCAGCGCGTCGCGTGGCGACATGTCGTCCGGATTGAGCGCCGCGAGCGCATCGACCAGCGTCATAAGAGCCGAGTCTTTTTGCGCCGGCGGTGCGGCCGGCCGCGCGCTTGCGAACAGTGGTAGATCGTCGATCAGCCGGCGCGCCGGCGAAACGCGGTCTTCGGCTTCGATCTGCGCCAGCACGACCTTGGCGCGCTCGATGACGCTTTCCGGCAGACCGGCTAGCTTTGCCACGGCAATGCCATAGGAGCGGTCGGCGGCGCCGGCGACGACTTCGTGCAGGAACACTACGTCGCCGTGCCATTCCTTCACCCGCATCGTCGCATTGTGCAGCCGCGGCAGCTTGGCGGCGAGCGCGGTCATTTCGTGAAAATGCGTGGCGAACAAAGCGCGGCAGCGGTTCGCTTCGTGCAGATGTTCGATCGTTGCCCAAGCGATCGATAAGCCATCGAACGTGGCGGTGCCGCGGCCGATTTCATCGAGGATCACCAGCGCGCGTTCGCCGGCCTGGTTGAGGATGGCCGCGGTTTCCACCATCTCGACCATGAAAGTCGAATGGCCGCGTGCAAGATCGTCGGCGGCGCCGACGCGCGAGAACAGCCGATCGATCACGCCGATATGCGCCGCGCGCGCCGGCACGAAGCTGCCGATTTGCGCGAGAATCACAATGAGCGCGTTCTGGCGTAGGAACGTCGATTTGCCGGCCATGTTGGGGCCGGTCACGATCCAGATACGGCCGGCCTGCCCGCGCGTTTCTCCCGTTTGCGGCGGCGAAAGGTCACAATCATTGGCGACGAACGGGCCGCCGCCCGCCGCCAGCATCTGCTCAACGACGGGATGACGTCCGCCGCTGATCGCGAAGGCGAGGCTGCCGTCGACCTGGGGGCGGACATAATCGCGCTCGACCGCGAGCGTGGCGAGGCCGCAGGCGACGTCGAGCGCGGCGACGGCATTGGCCGCGTCCTTGATCGTCACGCTTGCCGCCGCAATGGCCGCCGCCAAGCGATCGAAGATTTCAAGCTCGAGCGCCAGTGCACGGTCGGCGGCGGTGGCGATTTTTGCTTCCAACTCACCAAGTTCGGTGGTGGTGAAACGAACCTGCCCGGCGGTGGTTTGGCGATGGATGAAGGTGGCATTGAGCGGCGCGCTCATTAATTTTTCGCCGTGCTGCGCCGGAACATCGACGAAATAACCGAGCACATTGTTGTGCCGGATCTTGAGCGCGCGGACACCGGTCGTTTCGGCATAGCGCACTTGCAACGTCGCGATGACGCGGCGGGATTCGTCGCGCAACGCCCGCGCTTCGTCGAGCACTGCGGCATAGCCTTCCCGCACGAAGCCGCCGTCACGGCGCAAAGCCGGCAATTCCTCCGCGAGCGCCTTGCCGAGTTCCTCGGCCAGCGCGGTATCGGCGCTGCGCAACGTTTCCGCAGCTTGTGCAATCTCGTGCGGCAGGTCGGGCACGTGCGCGAGCCGATCGGCGAATTCCGCCGCCGCGAACATGCCGTCGCGGATCGCGGCCAGGTCGCGCGGGCCGCCGCCGCCGATAACAATACGCGACAATGCCCGCGCCAGGTCCGGCGCGCGTTTCAACCCGCTGCGAATATGGCTGCGCG
>Ga0318547_10000115_pt1 | contig 19320 bp, 20 predicted proteins | sample GRESIP169b2f20_FD_203515 | JGI IMG/M metagenome (GOLD analysis project Ga0318547, IMG submission 203515) | Tropical soil microbial communities from Luquillo Experimental Forest, Puerto Rico - GRE.SIPMG.169b2f20 | ecosystem: Environmental > Terrestrial > Soil > Tropical forest > Bulk soil...
GCGCCAGAAGGCAGTTGGAATGCCAGGCGGTTCCACTTGCAGATACTCGACATGCAGGTTCGGGAGCGCGTAGACCAGATTGATCGCGCCCTCGGTCGTATCAGGGTCGAGACCGTTCCTAAAGAATGGAGGAGCCCATCGCGCCAAGACAGACGAACCAGCGAAGCGATGGTTCCAGGCGACCGGCATCCCCTTTTCATCGAGGCCGGCAGACAGCCGGTCGAACCAATAGGGCCGGTACATATCGTGCTGGATGTCCTCCTCGCGGGTCCACACGACCTTCACTGGGCCGTCGACATGCTGCGCGATCTGGACGGCGCGAATGACCCCATCGCTCTCAAGCCGGCGGCCAAACCCACCGCCGAGGAGGTGATTGTGGACCACGACCTTGTCCAATGGCAGGCCCGCGGTTTTCGCCGCGGCCGCCTGGACGCGTGCAATGGCTTGGCTGCCGACCCAGACTTCGCAGCCGTCGTTGCGAACATGCACCGTGCAGTTCATCGGCTCCATCGTCGCATGCGCGAGAAACGGGAGCTCGTAGGTTGTCTCGACCTTGATGACGGCGCTCGCCATGGCCTTGTCGGTGTCGCCGATATTCTGCGCGACCGCGCCTGAATTGAGCGTCGCCTTTTCCAGCTCGGCCACGATTGCTTTCGTGTCGAGTTCGGCATGGGGCCCGTCGTCCCATTCGATCACCAGCGCCGCCAACCCTTTCTTCGCAGCGCCCATATGGTCCGCAATGACAGCGACCGCGTCGTCGAGCCGAACGATCTGACGCACCCCTTTGACGGCCTTGGCCGCCGTATCATCCACGCTCTTCACGCGCCCGCCGAAGACCGGCGATTGCGCAAGGGTCGCAATCTTCACGCCCGCGGCCGAACGTCGATGCCATAGACGGCTGTTCCGTTGACCTTAGCAGGTGTGTCGAGACGCTTGGCCGGGGTGCCGATAAACTTAAAATCTTCGGGCCGCTTGAGCGGCACGCTGTCGGGCACAGGGATTTGCGCGGCGTCGGAGGCGAGCTCGCCGTATTTGAATCTCCGCGCTGTTGGGGGGTGAAGCACTTCACCCGCTTGCGCGCGGCTGGACGCCGGATCGACATTCCAGCGCTTTGCTGCCGCCGACACGAGCATCGTCCGCGCGATCGCACCGGCTTCGCGCAGCGGGTGCCACGATGCGCGTACCGCGTTCGAATTGCCCGTCGCCTGGATCCCGCCCAGCAGCGGATTGCCGTAAAGCTTTTCATTGGCGGCGCATGTTCCAGTTGGATCCGCGGCAGGTCGACCTCCAGCTCTTCGGCAATCATCATTGCGATGGAGGTGTAGGTGCCCTGGCCCATCTCGACATAGGGCGTGGTCAGAATAACCCGCCCATCGCCTTCGATCCGAATGAAGGCGTTGGGCACGAAAGCGCCGGCATCGGCCGCTTCGGCTCCGCGGCTTGCAAACGGCAGTCTCATACTCAGCACCAGGCCGCCGCCTGTGGCGACTCCGGCCTGCAGAAACGTGCGCCGCGAGAAGCCCGGGCCGACGGCTTGGGTAGCTGGGCGATCGGCGACCATCGTCAGCCTTCCTTTCCGATCGATTGTGCAGCCCGCTTGATCGCCTCGCGGATGCGAACATAGGTGCCGCAGCGGCAAATGTTGCCGGACATCGCATCTTCGATGTCGGCATCGCTCGGCTGTGGGTTGCTCGCCAGCAGTGCAGTAGCGGACATGATCTGGCCAGACTGGCAATAGCCGCATTGAACGACCTCGAGATTCAGCCAAACCTTTTGGATCTTCTGACCCGCCGCAGTGTTCCCAATGGCTTCGATCGTCGTGACCGCTGCGTCGCCGACACTATCGACCGTCGTTATGCAGGACCGGGTCGGCGCGCCGTCCAAATGAACGGTGCAGGCGCCGCAGAGCGCCATCCCGCAGCCGAACTTGGTGCCGGTCATGCCGAGCACGTCGCGCAACACCCACAAAAGCGGGGTGTCGCCGTCGACATCGACGGTCCGATCGAGCCCGTTGACTTTGATCGTTGTAGCCATTGGCCCTCTTCAGTCTGTTGTGTGAGTTTGGCACCACTTGCATCGTGCAAGCTAGTTGGGTCGTGACTATCAATATGCAAGTTAATTCTTTAGTCCGGCCGAAATCTTCCGTGTTGCGCGTGCGCACGCTGGCAACTCGCAATTTGTCGGTCTTGCCGGTCGCGCATATTCCTGTATACCCGGGGTCTCCTCCGTTTTTCGTCGGGAGTGATCCCGTGACGTCGTTCTTGCCGCCTCTCGCTCCCTATCCGCAGACCCGTCTGCGCCGCAACCGTCGCGACGCGTGGTCGCGCCGACTCGTCGCGGAAATTGTGCTGACCGCGGGCGACCTGATCTGGCCGGTCTTTGTCCACGATGAGGGCGATAAGAAGCCGGTCCCGTCGATGCCCGGTGTGTTTCGGCTGCCGATCCCAGCGCTCGTCGACGCTGCCGGCGAGGCGTCCGAGCTCGGCATCCCCACAATCGCCGTGTTCCCGGCGGTGCCCGACGCCCTCAAGGATGCGGAGGGCAGCAACGCCCTCGATCCCGGCAACCTCGTCTGCCGCGCCGCAACGGCGCTGAAGAAAGCGCTGCCGGAGCTCGGCGTGCTGTGCGATGTGGCGCTCGACCCGTTCACCTCGCACGGCCATGACGGGGTCATTCGCGACGGCTATGTTGCCAATGACGAGACCGTTGAGATTTTGCGCCGGCAGGCCGTGGTGCAGGCCGAGGCCGGCTGCGACATCATCGCCCCCTCCGACATGATGGACGGGCGCGTCGGTGCGGTGCGCGCAGCGCTCGATGCGGCCGGGTTCGAGCGGGTCCGCATCATGTCTTACGCAGCAAAATACGCCTCGGCCTTCTATGGGCCGTTTCGCGATGCGATCGGCTCGAAGACGGCACTCGGCAGCGCTGACAAACGCACCTACCAGATGGACCCCGCGAACAGCGATGAGGCGTTGCGAGAGGTGGCCCTCGACCTGCAGGAGGGCGCCGATATGGTGATGGTTAAGCCCGGCATGCCCTACCTGGACGTGGTGCGCCGGGTCAAAGAGGCGTTCCGTGTGCCGACCTACGCCTACCAAGTCAGCGGCGAGTACGCGATGCTCCACGCTGCCGCGCAAAACGGCTGGCTCGACGGCGAGCGGGCGGTGATGGAGAGCCTGATCGGTTTCAAGCGCGCCGGCGCCGATGGCATTCTCACCTACGCCGCGATCGACGCAGCCCGCCGGCTGAAGAAAGGCTAAAGCGAACAAACAGAGAGGAGGTTCGGATGGGTGACGAGAATTGGAGACCCGGAACCCTTACACGCCGCCGGGTGCTCCGGACGATCGCGGCGGGGAGCGCTGTCGGGATTAGCGCGGCGGTATTGCCGGTGCCGTGGCAGATCGCGTTTGCCGAGGCGAAGCCTTACAAGCTTGGCACAGTGCAACCGTTGACCGGTGTCGCCGCCTATGGCGGCAAGACGTCGCTTGTCGGGGTGCAGATGGCGGTCGACCACATCAACAAATCCGGGGGCATCATGGGCCGCACGGTCGAGCTGGTCGTCGGCGACGACGAGTCGAAGCCCGATGTCGGCCGCCGCGCGGTCGAGAAGATGGCCACCGAGGACCAGATCGATGCCCATGTCGGCGGCTTTCTGTCCAACATTTGCCTGGCCTGCACGCCCGTCTGGGAAGAGCACAAGATCGTGAACATGATCGGCGTCTGCCTCGACACGACGCTGACCACCACCAAGTGCAGCCGGTACACGTTCCGCACCTTCGACTTCGCGCCGGCGCAGGCGAAGGCGTTCGCCCCTTATATGGTCGCTCAGCTGGGCAAAAAATGGCACCTCGTCTATGCCGATTACGCCTGGGGCCAGTCGACCCGCGATGCCTACACCGCCGAAATCAAGGCCAATGGTGGCGAGGTCGTCGGCGGCACCGGCATCCCGCTCGGCACCGCCGACACGACCTCATTCCTGTCGAAAATCGGCGGCGATTTTGACGCCTTGTTCCTGATTCTCTTCGGCAGCGACGCGATCAACGTCGTCAACCAGGGCTATGATCTCGGCTTCGCCAAGAAATATAAAATCGCGGGCGACGGTGCCGTCGCCACATCGACCCAGCTGCCGGCGCTAGGCACGAAAATCGAAGGGTTTGTCGGCATCGACCGTTATGTGCCGGTGTTCGACGCGCCGCTCGATACCCCCGAGCTGCACGGCTTTTTCGACGAGGCGGTCACCCGGCTGAAGAAGCTCGACCCGAAAGGGCCGCTGCCCGACCGCTATGTCCAATCAAATTTCGAAGCTGTTAACGCGCTGAAGCTTGGCATCGAGAAGTCGGGCTTTCAGAGCCGCGCCGACACACCCAAACTGATCGACGCGCTCGAAGGCCTGTCGATGAAAGCGGGCCCCGATTTTCCGACCGGCGATAAGCTGCTGCGCAAGGACGATCATCAGGTGTTCATGCGCGAGCTGGTCTTCGTCCTAAAGGACGGCACCTATCATCTTAAGCAGACCATCCCGTGGGAAAAGACGACGGTGCCGCCGGCCTGCAAATTGCCCGCCGCCTGAGTGAGCGCCGAACATTCGCCGGGTGACGCAGTACCGATCCTGCGCACCGAGGACCTGACCGTCCGTTTCGGCGGGCTTACCGCCCTCAACCAGGTCAATTTCGCGGTCCAGCGCGACGAGATCCGGGCCATCATCGGACCGAACGGGGCGGGGAAAAGCACGTTCTTCAACTGCCTGACCGGCATCCTGCGGCCGTCCTCCGGGCATATCCTGTTCAACGGTGGCGAGATCACGGGGCTTTCTCCCGACCGGATCTCGCACCGAGGCATCGCGCGATCGTATCAGATCACCAACATCCTCCCCAACGCCACCGCGCTCGAAAATGTCCGGATCGCCGCGCAGTCGCGCCGTCACAGCTGGAGCCTTCTGGCCCATCATCGCGCCTATCGCGACATCGTGGAGAAGGCCGAGGGAGTGCTGGCGGCGGTAGGTCTCTCGACCAAGGCGAACGATCTGGCCGCCAATCTCTCACACGGTGAGCAGCGCAATCTCGAGATCGGCATCGCCTTGGCAACCGAGCCTCAGCTGCTGTGCCTCGACGAGCCGACGGCCGGCATGAGTGCTGCCGAGACTCATGACACGATGGAACTGGTGCGCTCGATCGCCACGGACTTGACGATCCTGATCGTCGAGCACGACATGCAGGTCGTCATGGAGCTCGCGCACCGCGTCACCGTGCTGCACTACGGCGAGATCCTGGCCGAGGGAACCCCGGTGGAGATCCAGCAGAACCCCAGGGTGCTCGAGGTCTACCTGAAGACATGAGCCTCCCACCGGCGGCGCCTCTGCTCGAAGTCGAGGAAATCCACACCTATTACGGCAAGAGCCATATTCTGGACGGCGTCTCGCTCGAAGTAGGCAGAGGCGAGGTGGTGGGCCTCCTTGGGCGCAACGGCGTCGGCAAGAGCACGACGCTGAAGGCGGTGGCCGGCCTCGTTCATCCAAGCCGCGGCGAGGTGCGGTTCGAGGGTCGGTCGATCACCCGGTCGCCGGCCCACCGGGTCGCGCGCCTCGGGATAGGCTATGTTCCCGAGGAGCGGCGGATCTTCCCATTGCTGACGGTAGTCGAGAACCTCCGCACCGGGCTCGACCGCCAGGGTGTCACGACAGCGAGAAAAAAGGAGCTGCTGGAGAAGGTCTACGCGTATTTTCCGGTGTTGGCCGAGCGGCGAGGTCAGGCCGGCGGCACGCTCTCGGGAGGCGAGCAGCAGATGCTCGCGATCGCCCGCGCGATGATGCTGGAACCCAAGATCATCCTATTGGACGAGCCGACTGAGGGCCTCATGCCGCGCATGGTCTCACAGATCCGGGAGATCATTAATGTATTGCATCGCGAGCGTGTGGCCGTGCTGCTGGTCGAGCAGAACGTTCCGCTGACACTCGAGGCGTCTCAGCGGATTTACATTCTGGAGAAAGGTGTCGTCCGGCATCACGCGCCGGCCGCCGAGCTACAGGTCAACGATGCCGTGATCCATCAGTATTTGGGTGTGTAGTGTGGCGTTCCTGCAGACCATTCCGTTCGATCAGCTGCTGATCCAGACGATTAACGGCATCGTCACCGGCATGATCCTGGCATTGGTGGCCTCCGGGCTGACCCTGATCTTCGGCATCATGGACGTCGTCAATTTCGCCCATGGCGAGCTGTTCATGCTGGGCGCCTATGTCGGTGTCATCGTGCTCGCCGCCACCGGGGATTTCTGGATCGCGCTGGTGGCGGCCAGCTTGATCATCGCGCTGCTCGGTGCGGCGATTTACCTGATGACCTTGCGCCCGCTCTTGGGTCGTGACCCACTGACGACGATCCTCGCCACTTTTGGCGTCTCTCTGGTGCTGCAGAATTACGCGCTGTGGCAGTTCGGGCCGGTCGCCCGCAAGATCCAGGAACCGTTCACCGGCCACTTCACGATCTTTTATCTCGACTATCCATGGTACCGGCTGGTGATCGCGCTGCTGGCGGCGGCGATCATCGGCGCGCTCTGGCTGTTCCTCAAATTCGGCACCTACGGCATTTGGATCCGCGCAACGACGCAGGACCGCGTGATGGCCCAGGCGATGGGCATCCCGGTACCGTGGGTGCTCACCGTAGTTTTCGCGATCGGCGCCGGGATGGCCGGCGCCAGCGGCGTCCTGTTCGGGCCGCTCGTCGGGGTCAACCACACGATGGGTCTCGATTGGATCCTGAAGGCCTTTATCGTCGTCGTCGTCGGCGGCATGGGCAACCTCGCCGGCTCGATCGCCGCTGCGATATTCATCTCGCTGTTGGAGGCCTACGCCGCGCTGTGGGTCAGCCCGGCCCAGGCCATCATCGTATCCTTTGTCGTACTGATCCTGACCTTGTTGTTCCGGCCGACCGGGCTCTTCGCTTCGACTCCGAGATGAGGGTTCGCCACACCGTCGTCTATTGGACCGGATTTTCCGTCATTTTGGCGCTGCTGGTCATCGCACCGGTGGTATTGCCGGAGTTCTGGCGCCGTTTTCTGACCGAGATCCTGATCTGGGGCCTGCTGGCGATGTCTTCGGACATCCTGATCGGCTACACTGGGATGGTGTCGTTTGGCCATTCCGCATTCTTTGGTCTCGGCATGTACGGAGCGGCGACCGCATTGCTGTCGGTGCAGCCGCCCAATTTGTGGCTGGCGATGCTGTACGGACTGGTCGGGGCCGCTGCCGTCGCCGGGTTCGTGGCCTATTTCTCGACGCGTCTGCGCGACATCTACTTCGCGATCACGACACTCATCTTCTCGCAGATTTTTTATGTGGTCATCTTCACCTGGACCGAGGTGACGGGCGGCGAGAACGGGCTGACCTTTAGCCGCCCACCGCTGGCGATCCCAGGACTATTTTCGGTCCCTTTCACTTCGCAGACATTGCATTGGTTTGTCGTCGCCGTCGTCACATTGTCCTATCTGGTGCTGCGGCGGATCACCCGGTCGCCGTTCGGGATGGTTTTGCAGTCGATCCGCGAGAACGAGGCGCGCACCCGGGCGATCGGCTACCCGATCGAGCGCTACAAGATCGTCGCAGTAATGCTGTCCGGATTGTTCGCGGGGCTGGCCGGGGTGCTGTACGCGGTCCAGAACCGCTTTGCCGCACCCGACTTCGTGTTCTTTTTGGTCTCAGGCGAGGCGGTGATTTACAACGTCATCGGCGGCATCGGCACCTTGGTCGGGCCGATCCTCGGCGCCGCATTCTTTCTGTTGCTGCGCGAGGGGCTGTCGCGGTTCTTCACCGAATACTACCTGATCCCGGTGGGCCTCATCTTCATTGCCATCGTCATTTTCATGCCGCAAGGACTGCTCGGCTTCGCGCGGCGCTGGTTGAACGAGTAGGTTGGGCAAGAGCGGCGAGGAGTGGTAGAGTCTCCCGGACCATCTTTCCCGCGAGGGGCGGCAACAAGCGAGGGTGCAATGAGCAAGCGACCGATGTATCTGCAGCACGTCAACATCTATGTCCGTAACGCCGAGCGGTCAAAAGAGTGGTACGAGGACCTGCTCGGACTGCACACCTACGAGTACCGGCCCGGCTGGGCGGCGTTCATGTCGGCCGATACCGAGCAGTCACATGAGGTGGCGCTGATGCAGGTCGGCGAAGACGCGCCCTTGCAGCGGAAGGGCCAGGTCGGGCTCAACCACATGGCTTGGCGGCTCGAGTCGCTCGACGATCTCGAGGATTTCTACCACCGCATCAAAGCCAAAGGTTGGCCGATCGAGCACATTTCCGATCACGGCATCTCGCTCGGCATCTACACGCGTGATCCTGACGGCAACGGCGTCGAGGTTTTCTACGAGATGCCGCGCGCCGAATGGCCGGTCGACTATCACGTCTTCTCGCGCGACAAGGTCGGCCGTGGCCGTTTCCCCGGTCCCTGGGACGCGGAAATTAGGCCCGATGGGCCGCCAGTCGCGCAGCCAGCCGCAGCGGAATAGGCGCGTTCACAAAGCGGGGCGGCGGTTCGAGCCGCTCCCGTGACCGTGTCGATCGAGCCGTCGCGCAGGCGGAGAGGCCGCAGGCGAGGAGGGCGGGCCTCGTATTAATAATCGGCCGCTCGAATCGATGGCGTCAAACGCTGCAACATATGCGCGGCGCGGCTATGAATTGATTGAGTCATCATGACCGCGTGCCGCTCCGGCTGCCGCCAGCGTTTTCTTCGGCGCGGCCTAGCCCCGCACGCCGGCGAATGCGCGCATTTTACAGGCCAAAGGGTCTGCTTTCGGCATCCGCCTATAACGCTCGCGCTCGGGTTCATGCTTTCCGTAAGGTTGGCCATTCTAAGGTTTTTGCCTTTGCTCGGCGCGGATGCCAGGATGGTCCCCAACGATTCTGGCTTGGCCATCGAGGAGCATTGCCGATGACTCGACCGTTCGAGGGCATTCGCATCATCGACATTACCCATGTGCTCGCGGGGCCTTTTGCTGCTTATCAACTCGCTGTGCTGGGAGCGGATGTAATCAAGGTCGAACATCCGGAGGAGCCCGATCAAAGCCGGGAGGGCGGCACTGACCGGGCGCTCAACCGCCGCAACATGGGCACGTCCTTTCTGACCCAAGGATCGAACAAACAGTCGATCACGCTCAACCTGAGGACCGAAGAGGGCCGCGAGATCCTGAAGAGGCTGGCCGCCCGCTCCGACGTGCTGGTGGAGAACTACCGGCCCGGCGCATTCGAGGCGCTGGGGCTCGGCTACGAGGCGATGGCGAAGATCAACCCGCGTCTCATCTACTGCTCGATCTCGGCCTTTGGGCAGGACGGCGTGCGGCGCGAGCAAACGGCCTATGACCATGTCATCCAGGCCACCTCCGGCATCATGGCCTCGACCGGCACCGAGGAGGTCAATCCGATCAAAATCGGCGCGCCGGCGATCGATTATGCGACCGGCACGATGGGCGCCTTTGCCCTTGCCAGCGCCCTGTTTCAGCGCGAGCGCACCGGCAAGGGGCAGCATATCGACCTCGCTATGCTCGGGGTTGCGATGATGATGCAAGCATCGCTCGTGACCGGCTATTTCCGCAACGGCACCGAGCCGAGGCCTCACGGCAACAAGCAGCCCTTCGCCACGAACAGCGCTTACGACGCAAAGGAAGGCATGGTCATGATCGGGGCCAGCAACATCCGCCAGCAGGCGCGGTTCTGGCGAGCGGTCGAACGGCCGGACATGATCAAGACCGACAACGAGAGCCGGCTCGACGATCGCGCGAGCGAGGCCGCGATCATTGCCGACATCATCAAGACCAAGACCGCGGACGAGTGGGAAATCTACTTCCAAGCTCGCCACGTGCCGGCGGCGCGGGTGCGGACGATGGCCGAAGCCATCGCCGACCCGCATTTCAAAGATCGGCGCGTGGTTCACCATTTCGCGGGTCTACCGGGTATCGATGGTCCGGTAGGCGTGCCGCTGGCCGCGTTCAAGTTCGCGCATGGAGGACCATCGATCGAGCACCCGCCGCACGAACTGGGGCAAGATACCGGCCGCGTACTCGCGGAGCTCGGCTACAAAGATGCTGAGATCTCGCGGTTGCGCAAATCGCGCGTTATCTAGCTCCTTGCCGTTGTCGGGACCGCCGGGAGACACAGTCGCCGCAGCGAGCCGCTGCCGGTCGGTGCCGCGCAACACCAGCGCTCCGCGATGATCACGCGCTTCCGCTCCCGGACCCAGGACGGCATCCGATCCGTCTGGCCCATTCGGGACGGTCCTGCTCGGAAATGATCGGCGTATCGGGTTGCCATGTCATTTCGCCGGCCGCGCGCATGCATTTTCGCGTAAATTCATGAATACCGCCCAATGCACCGCATAGGGCTGTCGTGTGAGTCGAACCGCGATGGTGTCGACGAACTGCCCCGCAGTGGTCGCCAACTCCATCGACTACCAAGTCTAGCAGGCCGCGGAAAAATCGGTTAACTTTGGCTTCGCTACAGCTACAATGGTAGGGTATGTCTATAGCCCATTGACTTATCGAGATCGGAATTCTCGGCACACAGCCTGTTTCATGTCCGTTTTTTTTCAAATCGAGACTTTTTCTGCACCCTGCTAAGCTCTTTCGATTGGATCGAGATGAGGTAAGCTGGTCGCACCGAATTGTCGTTGGGGAGACTGACATGTTCGGCACAGCCTTTAGAATCCAGCGCGCCGCGCCGCGGCGGCATCTGCCTGCAGGTGAAGATCCCGACATCAGTTGTCGCTCTCTTTGCATCGGGGAGTGACGTGATCTCGGCCAGGTCACGTCGACCCTCTGGAGCGCCCGTCGACTACTTTGACACCGAGCCGCACTATACCGCTCTTGCAGGCCGCATCATCGCCGCCTTGGGCGGCAGCCGGAAATTTGTCGTTGTTACCGGTGATCCCCCGGCAAGCCCGCACCGGCTTTCCGAGGCTCTCAGCGCGTTGGGGGCGGCGTCCCGCGCAGTGATAAACGTCTGCTGCGGGCCGCAGCTGACGCGCGACGAGGTTTGGCGTGCCACAACCGCAGCCGCACCGTTACCCGGAACGCTGAGTTTCCAAACATCGCAACTCCCGGCGGTGTTGTTTGTCTTCGATAACGCGGGCCGGCTCTCCAACGGCCAAATCAAAGGTATCTACGAAGCGATACAACACCGCGATAGGGAAGACGCAGCAGGAGTGCTGCTCGCGCGCTCAGGCTTCCTTTTCCGGCTGGCGGCGCCGGGACTGATGTTTCTGAAAGAAGAATTGGCTGGGCAGTTCAACTTTCAGGACATTGGCAAACACGAAAGCATCGAGTTCCCCCGCTCGCAGCGCGCAAATCGGGCCCGCAACCCTGATGCGCGCGGTGCGCCGCGCGGCGTTATCCGTTTGTTCATAGCGATCGCGGGTGCTGGTAGGGGCGGGGATCGGGGCTTTCGTGATGTTTCGCTCGGCGGACCAGGCCGGCGCACAATCTCCGCGCGCCGCGGGCGGGATTTCATCGACAGCAGAGGCCTCGTTACCGCAATCGATGCCGAACGAAATGACAAACGAGCCCCGGCCAGCTGCGACAGTGCATTCCTCGCAGCAAGTCGCGCAAGCGCCGGACCCGACCTCGCCCGTAGCTGCTGTGACGCTGTCCGCGCAAGTCACTCAACCGATATCGACCGTCGCCGCGCCTGATCCGGTGCAGCCCGCGCGGAAGGGGGAAGCGTCCTCGGCCCTGACAATTCTGCAGGCGACACCTCCAGTCGCATCGTCTCCTCCAAGCGAATCCCCGGCGGAAATCGCTGGGCTGGTGGCTCGCGGCGATAGCTTCCTCGGCACGGGCGACATCGCGTCAGCACGGCTGTTCTACGAGCGCGCCGCCGATGCTGGCGACGGGCCTGCGGCGCTCCGGCTCGGAGCGACCTTCGACCCTGTCTTTCTTGACCGCGCCGGCATCCACAACATTCGTGCCGATCCCGACCGGGCTGAGTCATGGTACCGCCGCGCCCGTGAGCTCGGGGATGCCGCAGGAAAGCCGCCGAAGAGCGTCGATCAGCAACGTTTTGCCGATCCGAGTGCTCCGGCGCGTTGAGCCAATCGGGGAGCGGAGTTCCGACTCCCGGTCAGACAAATGCCGCGCCGCTCTCTCGTATCCCCGATGAAGCTTGCCCACGCGTACCGATCCCACTCGCCCTAATCCGCGGCCGGCTCCCGGCGAGGGCGGGACCGGCGCGCGCCCGACCGCTGACGAGAGCCGCGGGAGGCCAAAGCCGCCACGATCTCAGGCCGAGGGCCGGCGCCTCCGTCGTCCATAGCCGCTTTCGATCGCAGACAGGCGATCATGGCATCCTGCGCGGGTCCGAGAAGGGGCCTGCCTGACATTGGCCGAGCAGCATGGTCTCAGCGTCAGTTACGCGTCGCTTTGGTTGCGATACGGTTGCCAGATCAATCACATGGAGCAAGACAACTGTTAATCGAATTCTCCAACCCATCGAGGTTGTTGGTGCGGACGGCGGGACTCGAACCCGCACCGGGTTTCCCCGAGCAGATTTTAAGTTACCTTGAGCTACTCTCACCTGCCTTCACGGCAGGTCACAAATCTGCTGGTAGCGAAGGAATCCTGCGCGTATTCTTTCTCATTCGCCATCACGCGCCCCGAATGCGCTTCACTGCAGATCTAGGGACAGGCTAGGGACGACGGAAGCCATGGCAACCAAATGGAACGCCGCGGGACCCGGGGTCCGCTACCGGAAGCACGCGAGCCGCAAGCACGGCGTCCGGCTGGACCGCTACTACACACTGCGCTTCTCGATCGCTGGTAAGCAGGTCGAAGGAAGCGCTCGGCTGGGCGTCCGAAGGCTGGACGGTGGAGAAAGCACAAGAGAAGCTCGCCGAGCTGCGCAAGGCCAAGCGCACCGGCCAGGGGCCGGCAACGCTGCGGGAACAGGCCGAAGCCAACCGGCGGGATGAACAGCAGCGAGCTGAAGAAGAGGCGGCGTTGGCACGGCGGCAGCGGACCGTGCGCGACCTATGGGAACGGTACGGCAAGGAAATCGTCGCGGTCGAGAATAAGGCGACTACCGCGCGTCAGAAAGCGCGCATCTGGACGACCAAGATCGAACCGGCGATCGGCCATTTGCGGATCAACGACGTGACGGAGGAGGACGCATCAGCGGTGGTGCGTGCATCCATGCGTCTCGATACCGCTGGTCGAGTGATCGGCGGCAGGGCCGAGGCCGCCAACGTCTACCGCCTGATCCACCATATGTTTCGCAAGGCGCTCGCGTGGCAATTGCGTGCGAGAGAAGCTGGTAACCCACTCGAAAACCTAACGGAACCAAAGGTTGCGCGGCGCGAGCGGCTGCCGACCGGGGGTGAGATCGGTGCCCTGATAAAGGCGCTCGATGCCGCCGAGCGCGACATGACTGAACGGCCTCAGGTCATTGCTGCGATCCGCGCCACCATTCACATTGGCGCACGGATCTCGGAAGTGCTGACGTTGCGCGACCAGGACATCCGCCGCGACGAGCTGGAGCTGCATCTGCCTGACACGAAAACCGGCTTTTCAAGGAGACCGATATCGGTCGCGGCGCTCGCCGTGCTGGACAGCGTGGAGCGCATGCCGGGGGTCGAATTCGTCTTCCGCGCCATCAAGAGGCCAGCCGCGTCACTCGGCTACAGCACTGTGGAGAATGCCTTTCGCCGCATCGCCCGTCGCGCCGGGGTCGAGCGCTGCACGCTGCACACCATCCGCCATTGGTTCGCCACGATGACCGCGAACAGCGTCAGCAACGCGCGTGTCGGCATGGCGTTGACTGGCCACAAGTCACATGCGGCCTACATGAATTATGTCCACGGCGACAAGCAACAGGCCCGTGCGCTTGCCGACCAAATGGCAGCACTCGCCAGCGGATTGGGGAAAGCCGAACCGAAGGTCGCCAGCATTCTGCCAGCCGATTTGGCAAAGTAGACTTTCTCAGCGGCGGATAGCGATTGCAACGCAACAAGCCCGGCTCCGTAACGGGCTTCCGCCGCGACCACTCTGCGGAAGCGTCATGCGGAGGTGCTATGGCTCGATCCTGGCCGTCCCTCGTCGCGACGGCCGTCGATCTAATCGATTGGCGCCGATGGAACCTGTCGGTTGAACAGTTCCAATTCCTGCTCAAAGCGGGTGAAGCTGGCCGGTCGCATCCTTGGAACAACGCGCTATATCCGCCGGGCAATGTACTGCTCTGGCACCCCGATGGAGGCGGCTTCTCCTGGGGCGGCCGCGCCTTTAAACCCGATACCGATGGCTTGATGACCGCTCCGGTCGACGCGGCCAAGGATATGGCGGGGCACGGCTTTCGGCCTTGGTGCATCCTCGATCAGGTCGAGCGGGAATTTCGCGTATTGTTCCGATCCGGCGAGATCGAGATTCGAGTCATCGATGCCACAACCGGGGCCGCGAAGTCTCTGCCGGCACAGGTAGCCTCAATCGTCGTCTTCCGATTCAACGCCAACGAAATAGAGCTGACGGGGGCCTGCGCACTGCGGTTGGTGGTAGTCAGTGTCGAGCTGAGCACCAGCGGGGCGGCGCCGGGCGATAAGGGGTCGAAAACCGATCACCGGTCAGGGAGCGGTCGTCGCAAGGGCAGAGGCAGAATCCCGAGCCCTATTTGGAAAGCCGCTGAAACCGGGGCGATGCGATGGTTCGACGATAACGGCTGCCCCGAGCCCTGGGACGGCGGACAGACGAAGCTCGAAGATCACATTAAAGACTGGCTGGCAGAGCGCGACTTTTACCCTGCTGAATCGACGGTTCGCGACCATGTGCGCAAATGGATCGACGAATTCCGGAAAAACCGAGTTAGCCTATCCTAACCCGTTGATCGGCTAGGGCCGATTTCGCTTTGTCGGCCTTATCGGCCTAATCGGCCGACACCGCGGCTTCTCCAATGTGTGATGCGGCGATCGAAAACCGCTTCACACATAGGTGACACCCCCTGTCTGATTTTCTGTAAGCGGAGCCTAACTCCCACCTTGCACCCGGTGAGAACGGTGTGATGCTCCCCTGTGTGATGGGCGGGGGATCGTGTGCCAACTAATTTGCCAATTGATGGGCACAGTTTTCGTCGATTGGAGGTTCTGACTGGAACGCCGCGGCGGCGACGCTGGACTGATGCGGAAAAGGCGGCGATTGTTGCGGAGAGCCTGGCGCCGGGCGCGAGGACGAGTGAGATCGCGCTGCGCCACGGGCTTCATCGCAACCAGCTCTATGAGTGGCGGCGCCAGTTTCGCTCAGTCGCGGGTGCCGATGCCGGCCTTATCGCCTCCGATTTCGTTCCCGTAGTGGCGGAAAACCACGGCGGTTCGGGTGCTGCGGCGATCGAGATCGAGATTGGCAGCGCAACCTTGCGGGTTGGGGCGGGGGTCGAGCTCGGCTTTCTCGGCAAGGTGCTGCGCCTGTTAAAGGCCATGAGGTGATCCCCGCCCTCTCTGGCACGCCGCCGGCGGGAGTGCGAGTGCTGATTGCGACGCGTCCGGTTGATTTCCGACGTGGTGCCGATAGCCTGGCCGCGATGGTACAATTGGTGCTCGGGCAGGACCCCTTCTGCGGCACCGTGTTCGTGTTTCGCTCGAAGCGGGCGGACCGGGTGAAGATACTGGTCTATGATGGGACCGGCTTGGTGCTGATCTGGAAGCGGCTGGAAGGGGCGAGATTCAAGTGGCCGACGATCAGCGACGGGGTGATGCGACTGTCCGCAGCGCAACTTGCAGCGCTGTTTGAAGGGCTCGATTGGCGGCGGGTGTACGCCCCGCGCATAAGGCGGCCGCAGCTGGCCGGCTAAGTGTCTGCGGCGCTTGATCAGAAACCTGCGTCTTTTTGACTCACCCATAAGTTGAGCTAACATACGGGATTGGCGCAATGCGATAATCCCGGTCGTGAGCCCAGAGATCCTTCCCGACGATATCACAGCGCTGCGCGCGCTGGTGCTGGCAGTGCGGGCCGAGCGCGACGGCGAGCGGGCCGAGAAGGCGCGGCTCATCGAACAGCGCGATCAACTGGCTGGTCAGAACGACCGATTGCGCCAGCTGATTCGCCAGCTGCAGCGGATGCAGTTCGGCCGGCGTTCGGAAAAGCTCGATCCCGACCAGTTCAACCTGGCTCTGGAAGATCTCGAACAGGCAGTTGCCGAGAGCGAGGCCGAACAGGAGAAGGCCGATCCGGCGCTGCGCAAGGCCCGCTCGGAAAAGCGGCGCGCCGGGCGCGGCGCGCTGCCCGAGCATTTGCCGCGGGTCGAGATCGTCGTCGAACCGGAAGAGACCGCCTGCCCGTGCTGCGGCAGCGCGATGCATGTGATTGGCGAAGACCGCTCGCAGCGGCTCGACGTCATCCCGGCGCAATACCAAGTGATCGTGACGCGCCGGCCGAAATACGCCTGCCGCACCTGCCAGGGGGCAATCGTGCAGGCGCCGGCGCCGGCGCGGCTGATCGAGGGCGGCCTGCCGACCGAGCAGCTGGTTGCCCATGTCATCGTCGCGAAATATGCCGACCACTGCCCGCTGTACCGCCAGGCCCAGATCCTGGCGCGGCAAGGCATTACGATCGATCGGGCGACCCTGGCCTTCTGGACCGGCTACGCCGCCGCCGAATTCAAACCGGTGTGGCGGCTGATGCGCGACGAGCTGCTGGGCTCGACCAAGCTGTTTGTCGACGAGACGACGGCCCCGGTGCTCGATCCGGGTCGAGGGCGCACCAAGAAGGGTTACTTCTGGGTGCTGGCCCGCGACGACCGGCCCTGGTGCGGCCGGGCGCCGCCGGCGGTGGTGTACAGCTACGCGCCGGGGCGCGGTGGCGATCATGCTGCGGCGTTGCTGAAGGGCTATTCGGGCGTGCTGCAAACCGACGGCTATGCTGGCTATCGCAGCCTTGCCGATCCGAAGCGCGCCGGCGGGCCGGCTACGCTTGCGTTCTGTTGGGCCCATTGGCGCAGGCAGTGGTTCGACCTCGCCAAATCGCCGCCGGCGCCGATTGCTGCCGAGGTGCTGAAGCGGATCGCTGAACTCTACGAGATCGAAGCCAAGATCCGCGGCAAGAGCGCCAACGAGCGCCGGGTAGTGCGACAGGAAAAGACCAAACCCCTCGTCGCGACACTGAAGACCTGGCTCGAGAAAATCCTGGTACAGGTTGCCAGTGGCTCATCGATTGCCCAGGCCATCCGATATGGCCTCAACCATTGGGATGGGCTGGTGCGCTTCCTTGACGATGGCCGCATCGAGATCGACTCCAATACCGTCGAGCGCAGCGTGCGACCGATTGCTCTGAACAGAAAGAATGCTCTGTTCGCCGGCAGCGACGAAGGGGCGGAAAACTGGGCGATGCTCGCCTCGCTGGTTGAGACCTGTAAGCTGCACGGCGTCAATCCCGAAGCCTATCTGACCGACGTGCTGACCAAGCTCGTCAATAACTGGCCCAACAGCCGGCTCGCGGAACTGACGCCTTGGGCCTGGGCCGCCCAACACCGCTGATCGTCACCCCCAAGTAAAGCAAGCCCGTCAACCCCCTGCGATAATGGCCGAAACGTTGCGCTTACGCTCATCTCGATACGGCGCTCGTCCTTTCCGGCGATCTCCCGCTCGCAGAACAGGAACAGTGCCTCACGGACGGTCAGCTCGCGGCGCGCCGCGTCGTCGACGAGACCGTCGAGCTGGTCGCGGATTGCTGTCCGTTTAAGCCGATTGAAAATCGCGGTCAGATGATCGTGTTCCATCACCAGCGCCCTCCGACCAGTCGCTCGTATTCGAGCAACGGCCGCAACACCTCAGGCGAGCTGATGGCGTGGCAATACGCAGGCTCTTGGCACGCGGCTTCAGGCCAAAGCCGACAACTCCGGCAAAATGGGCCGGATCGACGACCCGCTCGAACCGGCCGGTCCGGCGCGGGTGAACCGCGACCTCGCGTCCGGCATGGCTGACGCGCAGCAAGCCACTGGCGATCACCACGCGCACCGTCTCGCCGATCAGCCGCCACGGCACCGAATAGGTATAGCTGTCGATCTCGACTACGCAATCGGCTTGCACCTTGCGCACCAACTCGCGGATTGGCTCGAACGTTGGAATACCGGCAGCCGAGCACAGCGCGCCCGCCTCCGCTCGCCAAAAGCGCTCGATCGGCACCTCACCGGTCGTGCCACGCACGCGCTGGTCGGCAATATCGCGCACCCATCCGTCGAGGTGAGCTTCCAGTGCCGACCAGCTCTCAAAGTGTCGCCCAGCGATCGCGTTCTTCTTTAATAGCCGACGCCGCGCTCGTCCTTGCCTTTGGTACGGCTCGATAAGTCGCACCGGCCCGCGGCCGAAAACCCCAATGCTTGGTGAAGGCGTGCAATCGAGCATTGAATTCGACCTCGCCGGTCGCCCGGTCGTGAGGCGTCACCAGCCCGCCATCATTGTCGAGCAGCACCTCGTCGGTGGTCCCGCCAAAATGGCGGAACGCGCCCTCGACACCGGCAAATCCAGCTCTCCTGGCGCTCGTTGCGGAACGGCCGGACATAGAGCCGCCGCGAGTAACCCAGCGTGGCCACAAACAAGTACACCTGGACGTTCTCGTCGCCGATTGACACGCGACGCTCGCCCAAGTCGATCTGCGGCTGCTTGCCAGGCGGCGTCTCAAATCGAATCGTCGCCCGCGCTTCCGCCTCCAGCTCGCGTCGCAGGTGACGCACCTCCCGCTCAACCGTCCGCAGGCTCAACCGGATCCCCTTCTCCCGCTCAAGCTACTGCCGGACCACATCGGCGTTGATGCCGGCGGAAAACGCGTCGCTATCCAATCCTCAAGCCCGGCCAGCGTTCGCGACCGGCCGCTGCCGCGATACGCTACCCAGCCACCCTCGGCCAGGTACCGGCGGACCGTCATGTGGCTGCACCCCAGTTCGCCCGCGATCCGCCGCACACCCCATCCCTTCAGCCGCGGCATCGCCGCGACCTCCTCCGGCGTCTGCATCGCCTCTCTCCGCGGTAACTCCCCCGCGAAGCGGGCTGCCCAATTCTTCCATTCTCCGACCTCCTCCTCAGCGAGGGGGTCCAGTTCTCAATGTCGCTACTAGTGGTCAGATTCTAACAGATGATACCCGCACGCAATTATCGTCATGCCCGCGAAAGCGGGCACCCAGGGCGGACCGGCACTGCATTTGCGGCCCTGGGCTCCCGCTTCCGCGGGAGCGACGGAAAAAGAGGAGGTGGGAACCATCTGTTTGGTTCATACCACTAGTCCGCTTTCATTTGTCGCCCGACACTTCCCATCTATCCTTTCCATTACGGAATACTTGGCGCGTCTCTTCCAGGCGCTGTAAGGCCGTGTTCG
>Ga0318547_10000140_pt1 | contig 18344 bp, 19 predicted proteins | sample GRESIP169b2f20_FD_203515 | JGI IMG/M metagenome (GOLD analysis project Ga0318547, IMG submission 203515) | Tropical soil microbial communities from Luquillo Experimental Forest, Puerto Rico - GRE.SIPMG.169b2f20 | ecosystem: Environmental > Terrestrial > Soil > Tropical forest > Bulk soil...
CGACGGTCGATCCCGACTTCGCCGCCGAGCCGAACCACACCGACGCGAGCGGCACCACCTCGTTCTGGCCGTACGTGCGCGACGAGGCGACGCTGGCCCGCCCGTGGGCGCCACCGGGTCTGCCGGGGCTCGAGCACCGCATCGGCGGCCTGGAGAAGTCCGACGGCCAGGGCTCGGTCTCCTATGACCCGTCGAACCACGAGCTGATGACGAGGGTGCGGCACGAGCGGATCGATCGCATCCGCGCCACCATCCCCGACGTCGTCGTCGACGACCCGAGCGGCGCCGCCGAGACGATCGTGGTCGGGTGGGGCTCGACGTTCGGCGCGATCGATGCCGCGGTGGCGCGGCTGCGCGCGAGCGGCGTGGAGCTCGCGCGCTGCCACCTCGTCCACCTCAACCCGTTCCCCGCCAACCTCGGCGAGGTCCTCGCGCGCTACCGCCGCGTGCTCGTCCCCGAGCTCAACCTCGGCCAGCTCGCGCGCCTCCTCCGTGCCGAGTACCTGGTGGACGCGACCCCGATCTCCAAGGTCCAGGGGATGCCGTTCCGGGCGGCGGAGCTCGAGGGCGCGATCCGCGCCCAGCTTGGAGGCACGCCATGACCCAGGTCGCGGCCCCGACGACCCGCAAGGACTGGACCAGCGACCAGGAGGTCCGGTGGTGCCCCGGGTGCGGGGACTACTCGATCCTGGCCGCGCTCCAGATGCTGATGCCAGAGCTCGCTGTCCGTCGCGAGTCGACCGTCTTCGTCTCGGGCATCGGGTGCGCCGCGCGGTTCCCGTACTACATGAACACCTACGGGATCCACACGATCCACGGCCGCGCGCCCGCCGTCGCGACCGGGCTCGCCCTGACGAGGCCCGACCTCGACGTCTGGGTGATCGGCGGCGACGGCGACATGCTCTCGATCGGCGGGAACCACCTGCTGCACGTGCTGCGCAGGAACGTGAACATGACCATCCTGATGTTCAACAACCGCATCTACGGGCTGACGAAGGGGCAGTACTCGCCGACGTCGGAGGCGGGCAAGGTCACGAAGTCGACCCCGGCCGGCTCGATCGACCGGCCGTTCAACCCGATCTCGGTGGCGCTCGGCGCGGAGGCGACCTTCGTCGCGCGCACGCACGACATGGATCGCGCGCACATGCAGGAGACCTTCCGACGCGCGTACGTGCACGACGGCGCGAGCTTCGTCGAGGTCTTCCAGAACTGCAACGTGTACAACGACGGCACGTTCGAGGAGCTGACGAGCAAGGACCGCCGCTCGTCGATGCTCATCTCGCTCGCCGACGGCGAGCCCATCCGGTTCGGTGCCGACCTCGAGAAGGGGGTTGTGCAGCGTCCCGACGGCCGTGTCGAGATCGTGGACGTCGCCGACGTCGGTGAGGACGCGCTGCTCGTGCACGACGAGGCCCGCGACGATCCCGGAGTCGCGTTCGCGCTCTCGCGGCTCGGCGACTCGATGGTGACGCCGACACCGATCGGGGTGTTCCGGGACGTGGCGCGCCCCGAGATGGGCGCCGCGATGTCGGCCCAGATCGTCGACGCCCAGGAGAAGAGGGGGCGTGGTGACCTCGCCGCGCTCTACCGCTCGAACGGCACCTGGACGATTGCCTGAGATCGCCGCGCCCGTGGCGGCCGGCGACGCGGGCCTCTCGCGGATCGTCACGTGGCCGAACGCCGTCACGGTCGCGCGGCTCGCGCTGGTCCCGGTCTACGTCTGGCTCCTCTTCGCGACGCCGCACCAGGTGGCCGCGGGGCTGCTGCTCGGCACGCTGGGCGCCACGGACTGGATCGACGGGTACCTGGCGCGCCGTCTGCGGCAGGTGACGACGCTCGGCAAGGTCCTCGACCCGATCGCCGATCGCGTGCTCGTCTTCACCGCGGTCACGACGTCCGCGGTGTTCGGCGCGGTGCCGTGGTGGTTCGCGATCGCGACGCTCGCGCGCGAGGTCGTCGTCTCTGGCGCGGTGCTGCTCCTCGCGTCGCTCGGGGCCGCCCGGATCGACGTGCTGTGGCTCGGCAAGGCGGGCACGTTCGGGCTCATGACGGCGTACCCGCTGCTGCTCATGGCTCACGGGCCGGCCACCTGGCAGACGGTGCTCTACGACATCGCGTGGCCGATCGCCTGGATCGGCCTCACCCTCGCATGGATCGCCACCGTTGCGTACGTGCGGCCGGCGCGCGAGGCCCTCTCGAGTGGACGCTCGGGGCGGACGCTCGGATAGGGTTCGCGCCGTGCGGATCCCGACCGATCTTCGCTTCAGCAAGGATCACGAGTGGGTGCGCATCGAGGGGACGAGCGCGACGATCGGGATCACCGACTACGCGCAGGACGCGCTGGGTGACGTCGTGTTCGTCTCGCTGCCCGACGTCGGCGCCGTCGTCGAGCAGGGAGGCGCGGTCGGCGAGGTCGAGTCCACGAAGTCGGTCTCCGAGGTGTACGCGCCGGTCGGCGGCACGGTCACGTCGGTGAACGAGGCGCTGCGCGACTCGCCCGAGGTGCTCAACGCCGACCCCTACGGCGCGGGGTGGATCTGCACCGTGGAGCTCGCCGACGCCGCGCAGCTCGAGGCGCTCCTCGACGCCGCCGGGTACGCCCAGCTCACCGAGGCTTAGTCGGCCATGGTGTCGACCCCCGGGGCTTGACGTGCGGTGCGCCCGCTGCGGCTCGCAGCTCACCGACGCGCCCAACTTCTGCCCGGAGTGCGGCGCGCCGATCCACCGGGACGACTCCCACGAGACCATGGCGACGCCCACCGTCGCCGCGTCGCTCCCGGAGGTCACCATCGGCGACGTCGTGCGCGTGGCCCCCGGCTCGGTCGACGCGCTGGTCGTGGTGCGCGGAGCCACCGCGGGCGAGGTCCTCGAGCTCCTCGGCGAGGTGACCACGGTCGGCCGCCAGAAGGGCAACGACCTCGTCCTCGACGACGTCACCGTCTCGCGGCACCACGCGCTCTTCACCCGGACCGCGTCGGGTCGGGTAACCGTGCGCGACCTCAACTCGCTCAACGGCACGTACGTCAACGGCACACGTGTCGAGGAGGTGACGCTGCGCACCTACGACGAGGTGCAGATCGGCAAGTTCAAGCTCACGTTCGTCGCGGCGGCGGACCGATGAGCGCCAAGTCGACGCGCACCTACCTCTCGATCGGCGAGGTGCTGAGCGTGCTTCGCGAGGAGTTCCCCGACGTCACGATCTCGAAGATCAGGTTCCTCGAGGGGCAGGGGCTGGTGAGCCCCGAGCGCACGACCTCCGGTTACAGAAAATTCCACGAAGCGGACGTGGAGCGGCTTCGCTTCGTGCTGCGCCACCAGCGCGAGCACTTCCTCCCCCTGAAGGTGATCCGTGAGCGGATGGCGGCGGAGGGGCTGGCGCCGACGCCCGCCCCCGAGAAGCCACACACCGCTCGACGGCGATCCGTGAGCGAGCTCGTGGCGGCGCTGCAGGAGACCCCGGCTGCCACGGCACAGGTGCCGACGGCGCGCGCTGGGCGGGCGGGCGCGCCGCAACCAGCGGCGGATCCCGACGACCCGCTGCCCGGGCGTCCGGCGCCGCAGGTCGCCACCAAGGCGGAGGCGGCGGCAGCCGCGGGCATCGACGTGGCGGCCCTGCAGAGCCTTGTGGACAACGGGATCGTGAGCACGGTGCGGCAAGGCGGCGTCGAGGGGCTCGACGAGGACGGCGTGGCGGTCTGCAAGGCAGCCGCCGGCTTCATGGCCATCGGCCTCGAGCCGCGCCACCTAAAGGTCCTGCAGCACGCGGTGCTGCGGGAGCTCGACATGATCGAGACGCTCGTGCGTCCACTGCTGCAGCAGCGGACGCCGGAGGGGCGGGTTCGCGCGCGCGAGGAGGCCACACACTTCGCGCGCCTGGGGCAGTCCCTGCGCGCCGCCATGCTCCGGCGCGAGCTCCGACGCACCATTGGATAGCCACGTCCGCGATGACGCGGTCTAGGCTTGTGCCATGGTCGAGGTCGCACTCCGAGCCGTGAGGGTCGACCTGCAGTCGCGGACGCCGGTGCTGGTCCTGCAGGAGACGAGCGCGCTGCATCGCTCCATCCCGATCTTCATCGGCGAGCCCGAGGCGGTCGCGATCGAGTGCGCGGTCCGCGGCGTCCCCGCGCCGAGGCCGCTCACCCACGACCTCTTGAAGAACGTGATCGCCGAGCTCGGTGCGACGGTGTCACGCGTCGTGATCACCGAGCTGCGCGAGGCGACGTACTACGCGGAGATCCACCTCAACACGCCGGGCGGCGCGACGATCGTCTCCTCGCGCCCCTCCGACGCGGTCGCCCTGGCGCTCCGGACAGAGAGCCCCCTCTACGTCGACGACGAGCTCATGGAAGAGGAGGGGCGCCTCATCGAGCTCGCCGACGAGGACGAGGAGATCGACGAGGTGGACTGCGACGCCGACGAGCTCGCCGAGCAGTTCAGGGACTTCCTCGACACCGTCCACCCGGAGGACTTCCAGCCGTAGCCGCGGCGGTCCGCTGCGGGCCCGTCCCGCGCGCGTACATTCGGTGCCGTCGAGAGGAGCACCGTGGCGAGCAGGCGCCGCCGCACGGTCTCGCTCGCCGCCGCGTCGCTGGCCACGCTGGCGGCGCTCGCGGTCGGGTTCGGGGCCGGGTACGTGACCAAGGACCGGACGACCACGACGACCACGAGCCCGCCCGCGACCTCGTCGACGAGCGCCCCGACCACCTCGTCGGTGCCGACGACCACGTCGGTCGTGCCGCTGGCGAGGTGCGTGGGCGGGTCGCTCACCGGGGCGGTGGCTTCCTCGCAGGGCGCGGCCGGCACGATCGAGGTCACCTTCTCGGTGACGAACGTCGGTGTGGCCCCGTGCCTGCTGTTCGGGTACCCCTCGATCCAGCTCCTCGCGGCCTCCGGGGCGCCGATCACGACGACGACCATCGATGACCACACCGGGTTCTCGGTCGCCGCGGCCAGCCGCGCGCCGAGGCGGCAGCGCCTGACGCCGCGGGGCACGGCCACCTTCCTGCTGCAGTACTCCCAGATCCCGGTCGGGACCGAGCAGGTCTGCCCGACGTCGGCGACCGTCGACGTCTACCCGCCCGGGTCGAGGAGCGCCGTCGCGATCCCCGCGGCGCTCCAGCCGTGCGACGCGGGCACCGTGCACGTCTCGCCCTTCTACGGCGCGACCTGAGCGGCCTCCCTCGCCGGGTCGACGAGCACGCGCCCGCGCGCCTGGCCGTGCGCGATCGCCTCGAGCGCCGCGGCGACGCCGTCGAGCCCGATCTCGCCCGTGACGATGGACGCGATGGTGCCGGCGTCGAGCGCGCACGAGAGCGTCTCCCAGACCTCCGCGCGGAGCGCCGCTGGCGCGTCGACCGAGTCGACCCCGACGACCGCGGCGTTGCGCGTGATGAACGGGTAGACGGTCGTCTCGAGCGCGGTGCCGCCGACGAGCCCGGTCGCGGCGACCGCGCCGCCCCACCGGAGCACGCGCAAGATCTCCGCCAGCGTCGCACCGCCGACGCAGTCGACCGCCCCGGCGTACGTGGGCGCGCCCAAGACGCGATCGGGCCGGTCCTCGAGCGCGTCGCGGGCGACGACGCGGCGCGCACCGAGCGACGTGAGGAACGCGTGAGCGTCGGGCTTGCCGGTCATGGCCACCACCTCGAACCCGCGCGCCGCGAGCAGCGCGACGGCGACGGACCCGACCCCGCCGGTCGCGCCGGTCACGAGCACCGGGCCGCGGTCGTTGGTGAGGCCGGTGCGCTCGAGCGCGAGCACCGAGGCCATGGCCGTGTACCCGGCCGTGCCGTACGCCATCGCGCTCCTCGCGTCGAGGCCCCTCGGGACCGGGGTGAGCCACGCGGCGGGGCACCGCACCCGCTCGGCCAGCCCGCCGTGGTGCGAGGTGCCGAACCCGTGGCCGTGAGCGATCACCTCCTGGCCGACACCGACGGACGGGCTCTCCGATGCCACCACGGTGCCCGCCGCGTCGATCCCGACGATGAGCACGGCACGGCGGGCGACCCGGCTGTGCGGGGCGACGGCCATGGCGTCCTTGAAGTTGAGCGTCGACCAGCGCACGGCCACCTCGACGTCGCCGTCCACGAGGAACTCGGCGTCGTCGACGTTGCGGACCCCCGCGGTGGCCGCGTCGCCCTCGTGGGCGACGACGAACGCCCTCACGAGAGCAGCTCGCGGGCGGTGAGGAGGATCGCCCTGGCGCCCGCGTCGTCGAGCGAGGCGAGTGCGGCGCCGCAGAACCGCTCGTCGTCGGTCACCTCGACCCCGCCGACCGGGGCGGGGAACCCCCGCGGCCCCTCGACGAGCACGAGCCCGAAGAGCTCGCCCAAGAACTCGTCGACGGCCGCTTCACCGATCGTCCAGCGGCGCTTGCGCAGGGTCGCCGCACCGAGCCCCTCGAGCGCGTCGAACTCGACGTCGTCGAGGTACACGGTCGTGTGCCAGACCGGGGTCGGGCGAGCGGGGTGGACGCGGACCTTCTGCCCGAGCTTTCGCACGGTTGCCGCCTCGTCTCGCACGGTCCGCAGCCGAAGCCGGGTGCCGCGGACGTACCGGTCCTCGATCTCGCGCGGCGCACGGCTCGCCTCGGGCACCGAGGCGACCACGTAGCGCTGCTCGTCCTCGAGCCGCGCGTACCGCGGGGGGTCCACCGAGCCATTGTGCCTGTCGGGGCCGGGTGCGCCGTATGGTGCGCCCGTGGCGCCGCCGGACCGCGCAGCGGGGACCGCGCCGACGCCCGAGACCGCGGCAGCCGCGGCGATCCGTGTCGGCGAGCCCGCGTTCGTGGACGGCGCCCTGCACTGGGTGCAGTCGGCGCCGGACGGCACCGGACGCTCGGTGCTGGTCGCCGAGTCGCCGGCCGGGCTGCGCGAGGTCTCGCCGCCGGGGAGCGCGCTCCGCTCGAGGCTCTTCGGGTACGGCGCGGGGTCGTGGTGCGCCTCCCCGACGGGGATCGTGGGCGTCGACGCGACGACCCAGTCGCTCGTGCGGCTCGGCGTCGACGCGGCAGAGCCGGTCGGGCCGGACCCGACGCCCGGCGACACGATCGGGGACCCGGTCGCCGTGCCCGGCTCGACGTGGGTGGTCGTGGCGGCCGAGCACGCCGGCAAGCGGGGTGTGCGCCGCGGGCTCGCGGCGGTCGACGTCGCGAGCGGCGCGCGCGTCCCGCTCCACGTCGCCGACGGGATGTGCGCGGAGCCCCAGGTCGCTCCCGACGGGCGCGCGCTGGCGTGGCTGCGGTGGCCTGCCGGCACCATGCCGTGGGACGCCGCGGAGCTGTGGGTCGCCACGCTCGAGGCGACGGCCACGTCGATCGCGTGCCGCGGCCCGCGACGGCTCGACGGCGGGCGCGGGTGCTCGACGGGCCAGCCCACGTGGCGCCGCGACGGGAGCCTCGCCTACGTGAGCGAGGCGGCGGGATGGTGGCAGCCCTGGGTGTGCGACGACGGCGGCGCGGTGCGCCGGCTGTGCGACCGTCGCGCGGAGTTCCAGCGGCCGCGGTGGCTCACCTGCCGGTGGCTCGCGGACCTCGGCGCCGACGGCGCGCTCGCGTGCGCGTTCGCGGACCGCGAGGGGGAGCACGTGGCCGTGCTCGACGGCGCCGGGCGGCTCAGCGTCGTCGAGCAGCCCTGCGTGCGCGTCGACGGGGTCGCCGCGGCCGGCGCGTCGCTCGCGTGGGTCGGTGCGTCCGTCGGGGCGCACGGCGTGGTGTGCATCCAGCGCCGCGGACGCGCCCCATCGGTCGTCGCGTCGGGTCCCACCGCCGAGGACACGCCGAGCCCCGAGCCCTTCGCCTTCGTCCACGACGGCGCCGCGGTCGACGGCGTGGCGTGGCGACCCGGCGGACGCGAGCCGGCACCGCTGGTCGTGACGGTGCACCCCGGGCCGACCGGCGCGGTCGACCGCGCCTACACGCCGATCGTGCACCTGCTCACCGCCCGAGGGTTCGCCCTCGCCTCGGTCGACCACTCGGGGTCGACGGCGCACGGCCGCGCGCACCGTGAGCGGCTGCGCGGCCGCTACGGCGAGCTGGACGTCGCCGAGTGCACGGCGGCGGTCGCACACCTGGTCGGTGCGGGCGTCGCGGACCCGCGCTGCTGCTTCATGCGCGGCACGAGCGCGGGCGGGACGACGGCCCTGCTCGCGCTCGGGAGCGGTGCGCTGCGCGGCGCCGTGGCGTGGTACCCGGCGTCGCGGTTCGCCGACGACGCCGATCCCCACGGGTTCGAGGCCGGGTACCTCGCCGCGCTCACCGGCCCCGACGGGGCGGGGCGCTCGCCGCTCGCTCGCGCTGCGACCCTGCACGGCGCCGCGCTCCTCATCCAGGGCGCCGAGGACGACGTCGTGTCCCCGGACGACACCGCGGCGCTCGTCGTGGCGCTTCGCGACGCGCTCGACGAGGTCGGGTGCGTCGTCGTCGCGGGGGAGGGGCACGGGTTCCGGACGGCCGCCGGTCGGGCCACCGCGCTCGAGGCGGAGCTCGCCTTCTATCTGCGACACGGCGTGGCGTCTCCCGATGGCGGCGATCGGTACGATGCGGAGGCGACCGGGCGAGAGGTGCCCGGGCGACGCCCATGACCGCGATCCTCGCCACGATGCGACGCCGGCTCCCGCGGTGCTCGCCCGCGGCGCTCGACGCGTGGCTCTACGCCGGGTCGGCGGTCTTCGCGGCCGTGCTCTGGGCGACGAGCGACCTCTCCCCGCACCGCGACTGGGGCCGGGACGCGGCGCTCGGGTACGCGTGCTGCGCGGTCGTGGCTGCCGCGCTCGTGGTCGTGGGTCCCGCGCGGGCGCTCATCGCGCGCACCGTGCTCACCGCCATCTGCTTCGTGCTCGTCGCCCTCGTGCCGATGGCGCTCATGGTGCACGACCGGTCGGTGGCCCACCGGGAGGTCCACGTGCTCCCCGAGGTTGCGGTGATCGAGCGCGCCGGCCACCGCCTCGTCGCCGGGCAGGACCCGTACGTGGCAGACGTGGTCGGCTCCACCGTCATCGGGCAGGTCGCGGGGGTCCCCAAGTACGAGGCGTTCTTCCCGTACTTCCCTCTGATGACCGCGTTCGGCCTCCCCGCGACGGTGCCGTGGCTGGGCGCCCTCGGCGACGGCCGCCTCTGGATGGCGCTCGTCGCCACGGTCGCCTTCCTCTGGGCGCTCGCCCTCAGCCGTGCGCCGCCCACCCGCGCGCTGCGCGCCGCGCAGGTCTTCCTGGTGCTCCCGACCGGCGCGCTCTTCCTCGCCGGCGGGGGCGACGACCTGCCGGTGCTCGCGATCTCGCTCCTCGGTGTCGTGCTCGTCGAGCGCCGGCGCGACGCCGCGGCCGGGGTCGCGTTCGGCGTGGCGATGGCGATGAAGCTGACGGCGTGGCCGCTGGCCGCGCTCAGCTGCCTCATCGTGCGCGACCGGTCAGGTCGGCGTGCACCGGGGCAGATGATCGCGATCATGGCGGCGATCGTGGCGGTGGTGGTGGTCCCGTTCGCGGTCTGGGACCCGCACACCTTCGTGGAGAACGTGCTCGCGTTCCCCCTCGGCCTCGCGGGGATCGACTCGCCGGCCGCGAGCCCGCTCCCCGGCCACCTCGTCACGATGGTGGTGCCGGGTGCGCACCGGGTGCTGCTCGTCGGGCTCGTGCTCGTGGGCGGCCCGCTGCTCGCGTGGTGGTCCTGGCGCCGACCGCCGACCGACGCGGCGGGCGTCTGCAGGCTGACCGCGGTGGTGGCGATCGTGGTGATGTGCGTCGCGCCGGCGACGCGCGTCGGGTACGTCGTCTACCCGGTGAACCTGCTCGTCTGGTCCTGGCTCCTCACGCCCGCGCGCCATCCCGAGGAGGCCGCGGCGACGGTGGGGGAGGGCGCGGCGCTGCCGCCCGCCGAGGGGCTCGCGCCTCAGCTGTAGTCCGCGGCCTGGAAGAGCCGGTAGGTGTACGTCGTCGCGGTCGGCGACGTCGCGGTCGCGTCCACCCCCGCCTCCCAGTAGAACCCGTCCGCGCCGCCCTTCTGGAAGAGCAGCTCCGCGGTGCCGTGCGGCGAGACGGTCATCGACTCGAGCGTCCAGCCGAGCGCCTCCATGTCGGAGCGGTAGAACCCGAGCACCCTCGCGCGCGGCGCAGCGACGGCGATGCGGTCGGCGAGGTCGTAGGCGCTCGATCCCGGGCCGCCGCCGCCGGTGGCCACCGATCCGACGCGGTACGCCCCCACCGGCACGATGAGCCCCGAGGCGATGTTCGCGGGCGGCGCGCCGCCCTGGACCCATCCCTCGAAGACCGTCGCGTGCCGGGCGATCGGGAGCCCCCCGACGATCACCGGGACCTGCGCCTGCGGCGACCCGTTCGTGCCCAGCAGCACGTTCAGCACGGTGAAGAACGCGAGCGTGCCGACGGCGATGATGAGGACCACGGCCGCCGGCAGGATGCTCGTCCTGCCTCGGATCGGCGGGACTGTCGCGACGCGTCCCTCAGCGGTCGCCGGCACGGCGTCAGCCTACGAGGGTGCCGAACCGCCCCAGCCCAGGTGGTCGATGGGACCGTGCCCGCCGCCGAGCGTCCAGCCCGCCGCGGTCTCGAGCGCGCGGGCGACGAACGCCTTCCTGCGCGTCACCGCGTCGACCGCGTCGCGTCCCTCGGCGAGGCCGACGGCGATCGCCGCGGCGAGCGAGCACCCCGTCCCGTGGTCGTTGCGCGTCGCGACGCGCGGGCCGTCGAGCGTTGCGGTCGTCGCGGCGGTGACGACGACGTCGGGGGCGCGTGCCTCGGTGGCGGCTCCCTCGAGCAGGTGGCCGCCCTTCACCACCACGCACCGGGCCCCCGTCCCGAGCAGCGCCCGGGCCGCGTCGGTCATCGCAGCGACGGTCCCAAGCGCCGCGACGTCGGTCCCCGTGAGGAGCGCGGCCTCTCGGAGGTTGGGCGTGACGACCTCGGCGCGCGCGAAGAGCGCGTCGCGGTAGGCGTCGACGCCCCCCTGCTCCATGAGCTGGTGGCCGGTCGACGAGACCAGCACCGGGTCCACGACGAGGTTCGGGAGGCGGCCCTCGCCCGCGAGCCGCGCGACCTCGAGGACCGTCGAGGGGCGCGCGAGCATCCCGGTCTTCACGGCGGCGAGGTCGAGGTCGTCGGCGACCGCCTCCACCTGGGCGCGGACGAGCTCGGGCTCGACCGCGAGCACCGCGGTGACCTCGCGCGTGTTCTGCGCGGTGACGGCGGTCACCGCGACGGCGCCGTGCACGCCGAGCGCGGCGAACGTGCGGAGGTCCGCCTCGAGCCCGGCGCCGCCGCCAGAGTCCGAGCCGGCGATCGTGAGCACGACGAGCGGGTCCACCGCGCGACCCTACCGAGCGGTCCACCAGAGCCCGCTGCCTACGCTGGAGGCGTGGAGGACCACCTGGTCGTCGACGGCGTCGAGCTCAGGAGCCGCCTCGTGCTCGGGACCGGTGCCATGGCGTCCCTGCACCTCCTGCGCGCGTCGCTCGTGGCATCCGGCGCCGACGTGGCGACGGTGGCGCTGCGCCGCGTCGACCCCTCGACCGACGGATCCGTGTACTCGCTGCTGGCCGAGCTCTCGATCCGTGTGCTCCCGAACACCGCGGGGTGCCGGACAGCCGGCGAGGCGGTCGCGCTCGCGCGCCTCGCGCGCGAGGCGTTCGAGACGACCTGGATCAAGCTCGAGGTGATCGGGGACGACCGCACGCTGCTCCCCGACGCGGTCGAGACGCTGCGCGCCGCGGCCACGCTCGTGGACGAGGGGTTCGCGGTGTGGGCGTACGCACCGGACGACCCGGTCGCGTGCCGCCGGCTCGCCCAGGCCGGGTGCGCCGCGGTGATGCCGCTCGGCTCCCCGATCGGCTCGGGCCTCGGGATCCGCAACCCTCACGCCATCGCGATGATCGCCGAGCGCTCCGAGGTCCCGGTCCTGCTCGACGCGGGGATCGGGACCGCGTCGGACGCCGCGCTCGCCATGGAGCTCGGGTGCGACGGCGTGCTGTGCGCCTCGGGGGTCAACCGCGCGCTCGACCCCGCTCAGATGGCGACGGCGGTCCGGCTCGCGGTCGAGGCCGGGCGCGCCGCCCGGCTCGCCGGACGGATCCCGCTGCGCAGCTGGGCGGAGGCCTCGAGCCCAGCGCTTGGGCTGCCGGACCTGACGGACTCCTAGCGAGCGAGAAAATCGAACTACAACGATGTGGTCCCCTCGGGGTACCATGACACCGCCGGGGCGTCGGGAGGAGCGACCGTGGCGGGTTCGGCGGAGGGGTATAGCGGGCCGCAGGTCTGCCGGCTGGTGGGGATCACGTACCGCCAGCTCGACTACTGGGCGAGGACCGGGCTGCTCACGCCCACGTTGCAGTCCGCCCGCGGGTCTGGCTCCAAGCGCCGGTACGACTACACCGACGTGCTCGAGCTGAAGGTCATCAAGTCGCTGCTCGACGCGGGCGTCTCGCTGCAGCGGGCGCGCCGGGCGGTCGACTGCCTGCGGGAGGGCCTCGGCCAGGACCTCCCGGCCACGAGCCTCGTCCTCACCGGCGAGGGCTCCGTGCTGGCGCGGTCCGACGGCGAGGTCGTGGACCTGCTGCGCGGCGGGCAGGGCGTCTTCAACATCGTCCCGCTCTCGGGTGTGATCGAGGACCTGCACGCCGAGATCGTCGCGCTCGACGGCGCGGCGCCCGCCCGTGCCGCGCACCCCGCGACCGCGTGAGCGACGACGAGGCGGCCGCCGAGGACCGCGCCCGCCACCCGAGCGCGTTCCGCGCCGCGCGGACCGAGTTCGCCCACCCCTCCGAGCGGGTGTTCGCGACGTTGCTCGACCTCTACGGGCTTCGCTGGCGGTACGAGCCGTTCGAGTTCCCGCTCTCGTGGGACGAGTCCGGCAGGCCGACGCGCGCGTTCCGTCCCGACTTCTACCTCCCGGACCACCGGCTGCTCGTCGAGCTGACGGTCGCCGACCAGCGGCTCGTCACGCGCAAGAACGCGAAGGTCCGCCGGATGCGCGAGCTCTACCCCGAGCTCGAGGTCGCCGTCGTCTACCAGCGCGATCTCGCGGGCATCCTCGAGCGGCACGGGCTCGAGGGTCTCCTCGACCCGGCCGCATAGTCTCGCCGCGTGGCGACCACCGCGCTGCGGACGACCGCCCTCCACGACGCCCACCAGGCGCTCGGCGCCAAGATGGTCGAGTTCGGCGGGTACGAGATGCCGCTGCACTACCCGTCCGGCACGGTGGCAGAGCACCTCGCCTGCCGTCGCGACGCGGTGGTCTTCGACGTGAGCCACCTCGGCACCGTCCGGGTGACCGGGCCGGCCGCGCTCGCCACCCTGCAGGCCGCCCTTTGCAACGACCTGACGAAGGTGCGGCCCGGACGGGCGCAGTACTCCCAGGCGCTGAACGACGACGGCGGCGTCCTCGACGACGTCATCGTCTGGTGGGTCGATGAGACGCGGTTCGACGTCATGCCGAACGCCTCCAACACCCAGCGGGTCCTCGACGCCGTCGGCGGGGAGGACGTGACAGCCGGCCGCACGGTCCTCGCGGTCCAGGGGCCGAGGGCGCGCGAGCGGATCGCCTCCCTCGGCGACGCCGCGGCCGAGACGCCCCGGTTCGCCGTCGCGCGGACCACCGTGGCCGGCCGCCGGGCGATGGTCGCGGGCACGGGGTACACCGGCGAGGACGGCGTCGAGATCGCCGTCGAGAACGACGACGCCGAGGCGGTGCTCGAGGCGGTGCTCGGGACCGGGGTGAGCCCCGCGGGGCTCGGCGCTCGTGACACGCTGCGCCTCGAGGCGGCGCTCCCGCTCCACGGCCACGAGCTCTCCGCGTCGATCACCCCGCTCGAGGCGGGCCTCTCGTGGGTGGTCGGGTGGAACAAGGCCGCGTTCCGAGGGAAGGCCGCGCTCGAGGTCCAGCGCGCCGCCGGTCCCGTCCGCACCCTGCGTGGCGTCGTCGCCGCGACGCGCCAGCCCCCCCGCGAGGGGAGCGCGGTGCACGTTGAAGGCCACGTGGTGGGCACGGTGACGTCGGGGAACTTCTCGCCGGTGCTCGAGCACGGGATCGGGCTCTGCCTGGTCGCATCCGACGGCGCGCCGGCGCCAGGCGACGCCGTCGAGCTCGAGGTGCGAGGGCGCACGCTCGCCGCGACGTGCGCGCGGCTGCCGTTCGTCGGGAAGCGGGGCTGAGTGGGCGACTACCTCCCGCACACCGACGACGAGATCGCCCAGATGCTGGCGTTCCTCGGCCTCCGCTCGCTGGATGCGCTGTTCGACGTCGTCCCCGCGGCGCTCCGGCTCGCCGGCGGCCTCGACCTCGATCCGGGCCTTGCCGAGCCCGACGTCGTCGCAGAGCTCGAGTCCGTCGCCGGGCGCAACCGGCCGATCGGCCGCGACCTGGTCTGCTTCGCGGGGGCCGGCGCCTACGACCACGAGGTCCCCGCGGTCGTGCGCGCGCTCGCGGGCCGCTCCGAGTTCGTGACCGCCTACACGCCGTACCAGGCCGAGGTCGCCCAGGGCGTCCTCCAGGCCGTCTTCGAGTACCAGACGATGGTGGCGCGGCTCTTCGGCCTGCCGGTCGCCAACGCCTCCCTCTACGACGGCGCGGCGTCGCTCACCGAGGCGTGCAACCTCGCGGTGGGGGCCACCGGCAGGCAGGGCATCCTGCTCTCGAGCGGGGTGCACCCGCACTGGCGCGCCGTCGCGACCACGATGGCGACGGGCACGGGGCACGCGATCGCGGAGGTCCCGCTTCGCGACGGGCGCACCGCCTGGGACCACGCGCGACCGCCCGCCGAGCTCGCCGCGGTCGTCGTGGCCCAGCCGAGCTGGCTCGGGACCATCGAGGACCTCGCCGCGGCGCGCGCGGTCGCCGACGCGCACCAGGCGCTGCTCGTCGTCTGCGCCGACCCCATCGCCATGGGCGTGTTGCGCCCCCCGGGCGCACAGGGCGCCGACGTCGTGGCGGGGGAGGGCCAGGCGCTCGGGACGCGGCTCTCGTTCGGCGGGCCGTACCTCGGCCTCTTCGCGTGCGCCAGAGAGCAGGTGCGGCGGCTGCCGGGCCGGCTGGTCGGCGAGACCCGGGACGTCGACGGCACCCGCGGGTACGTGACCACGCTGCGCGCCCGCGAGCAGGACATCCGGCGCGAGCGCGCCACCTCCAACGTCTGCACGAACCAGACGCTCATGGCCGTGACCGCGGCCATCCAGCTCAGCTGGCTCGGCCCGACCGGGCTCTGGGACGTCGCGACGAGGTGCGCGCAGGGCGCGCACTACGCCCACCACCAGCTCGTCCAGCTGCCCGGCGTCGAGGCCGCGACCACCGCACCGTTCCTCCGCGAGTTCGCCGTCGCCACCACCCCTGCGGCCGGCGTCGTGCTCGCGCGCCTCGCCGACGAGGGGTTCCTCGGCGGCGTCGCCGCGAGCGCGCTGACCGACCCCGCGCACGACGGGTCATTCGGCGCCGACGCGGCGCGCGCCGACCACGTGGTCGTGGTGGCGGTCACCGAGCGGCGGACGCGCGCGGAGATCGACGCCTTCGCGGCCGCGTTCGGGAAGGCCGCCCGATGAGCGCCGCGGGCGGCCGCGCGAGCGCCGCGCCGCTCGTCGGCCACGACCCCGAGCCGACGGTCTTCGAGCTCTCGGTCCCGGGGCGTCGCGCCGCGCAGCTGCGCACGACGGGCGTCCCGGACGTGCCGCTCGCCACGCTCGTCGACCGCGGGCTGCTCCGCGAGGCGCCCGTCGCGCTCCCGGAGGTCTCCGAGCGCGACCTCGTCGGGCACCTCACCCGGCTCTCGCACCGCCAGTACTCGGTCGACCTCGGCGCGTACCCGCTCGGGTCGTGCACGATGAAGTACAACCCGAAGGCGTTCGACGAGATCGCCGCGATCCGCGGGCTCGCCGACGTCCACCCCGCGACCCCTGCGCCGCTCGCCCAGGGGTGGCTCGAGCTCTTCTGCGACCTCGAGCGCGAGCTGTGCGCGGTCACCGGGATGCACGCCGCGACGCTCCAGCCCGCCGCCGGCGCGGCCGGCGAGCTCACCGGGCTGCTGCTCATGCGCGCGTACCACGAGGCGAACGGCGAGCGCCGCCACACCGTCGTGATCCCGGACTCCGCCCACGGGACGAACCCCGCCTCGGTCACGCTCGGCGGCTACGAGGTCGTGACGGTCCCGAGCGACCACCGAGGGCTCGTGGACGTCGCCGCGCTGCGCGGCGTCCTCGACGGCGACGTCGCGGGGATCATGCTCACGAACCCCAACACGCTCGGGCTCTTCGAGGAGGAGATCGCCGAGATCGCCGCGGCCGTGCACCGCGTCGACGGGCTGCTCTACTACGACGGCGCCAACCTCAACGCGATCCTCGGTGTCGTGCGCCCCGGGGACATGGGGTTCGACATCGTGCACCTGAACCTCCACAAGACCTTCGCCACGCCGCACGGCGGCGGTGGCCCGGGCGCGGGGCCGGTGGCGGTCGCCGAGCGGCTCGCCCCGTTCCTGCCCGGGCCCCGCCCCGCGCGCCTCGAGGACGGGGCGATCGGGTGGGTGACGCCGGAGCGCTCCATCGGGCGGGTGCACTCCTGGCACGGCAACGCGCTGGTGCTCGCCCGCGCGCACGCGTACCTCCGCCTCCACGGCGCCGACGGGCTGCGCCGCGTGGCCGAGCGCGCGGTGCTGAACGCGAACTGGCTCCGCCGCCGCCTGGCCCCGACGTACCCGCCGGCCTTCGACCGACCGTGCATGCACGAGGTCGTGCTCACCTCCAGCGAGCTGAGGAGGGAGACCGGGGTGCGCGCGCTCGACGTCGCGAAACGGCTCCTCGAGGAGGGGTTCCACGCCCCGACCGTGTACTTCCCGCTCGTCGTCGACGAGGCGCTGATGATCGAGCCGACCGAGACCGAGAGCCCCCAGACGATCGAGGCGCTCGCCGAAGCGCTCGAGCGCATCGCCGCCGACGCGCGCGTCGACCCCGACGGCGCGCGCGCGGCGCCGCGGACGACCCCGGTGCGCCGGCTCGACGAGGCGCTCGCCGCCCGCCATCTCGTCGTGACGGAGGACGACCGGACCCCCTAGTGGTCGCCGCTGGTTGAGCGAGCTTCGGGGCCCCGCGCGGCGGGTTCGCGCCAGGGGTGGTCTGGCAGACTCGCCGCGAGGGAGGCGCGGTGGGCGGCCACAGGACGATCTCGAGGCGCGTGGTCGCGGCGGTGCTCACCGCGGCGACGGCGCTCGTCGTCCCGGCCGTCGCCGGCGCCGCCGGCCCGGTCTCGGTGACGAAGGTCACCCCGGGCGGGGTCGCGCTCTCGGCGACCGTCCACGTGACCATCTCGGGGACCGGGTTCGACACCGGCGCGGCGGCGGTCGCGGTCTCGGGCACGGGCGTCTCGGTCGCCGGCGTCCAGGTCCACGGGGCCACGACGCTGACCGCAGCGGTGACCGCTTCGGCGGCGGCGGCGCTCGGGCCGAGGACGCTGACGGTCACCATCGGCGGGACCCAGTCCGGCTCGCTCGCCTCGGCGATCACGGTGGACCCGGACCCGACGCTCTCGGCGGTCGCCCCGGCCGCGATCGCCCGCACCGGTCGGCAGCAGTGGCTCCAGCTCACCGGCACCAACTTCGAGCAGGGGATGACGGTCTCGGTCACCGGCGCGACCGTGGCGTCGATCCCCACGCTGGTCGACGACCCGACGACCGCCATCGCGCCGGTCACCTTCCCGCGGAACGCGGCCCTCGGTCCGCATCGCACGGTCGTGGCCAACCCCGACGGCGGCACCGGGCTCGACCCGACCGGGCCGACCGTCGTGGCCATCCCGACGGCGACCTCGATCTCGACGCACGGCGTCACCGAGGACGAGACCGCGGTCGTCACCGTCGCCGGGAGCGGGTTCATCCCGGGTGCGGGCGCCACGATCAGGGGCGGCCCAGGGGTGGCCGCGTCGGTGGTCTCGGTCGCGCCGAGCGCGATCGGCGTGCAGCTGCAGGTCGGGCCCCGCACCCCGGTGGGTCGGCGCACGCTGATCGTCATCGACGGCGGGGTGGCCGTGCTGACCACGGTGGTGCGCATCGGGTACCAGCCGATCCTGACCAGGTGGGCCGTCGGGGACGGCGCGACGAGCTGGACGACCACGCTCGCTCGCCCGGTGCTCGCGACCGCGCCCTCGATCCGGTTCTCCGGCACCGGGGTCACCGCCACCGTGCGGCTCAACAGGTCCCACCACGCGGTGGTCCGCTTCACGGTGGGGCGCGACGCCGCGCCGACCTGGCGGACGATGACCGTCACGGCGGGCTCCGACACGTGGGTCGTGCCCCGTGGCCTCAAGGTCCGGCTGCCGCCGGTGATCACGGCGTTCCCCAAGCTCAGGCAGCGCACCGCCAACCGGGTCG
>Ga0318547_10000157_pt1 | contig 17642 bp, 17 predicted proteins | sample GRESIP169b2f20_FD_203515 | JGI IMG/M metagenome (GOLD analysis project Ga0318547, IMG submission 203515) | Tropical soil microbial communities from Luquillo Experimental Forest, Puerto Rico - GRE.SIPMG.169b2f20 | ecosystem: Environmental > Terrestrial > Soil > Tropical forest > Bulk soil...
GGCGGGAACCTCGGTGAAGCGCAAGCGCAGGCCCGGCGTCATTTCCGTAACGCGATTGAGGATGTCGAGCACCGGCGCCATAACCTCCGGGCCGATGCCGTCGCCGGGGAGCACGGCGATGTGGAAGCTGTCGTTAGCAAGCATCTGTTATCCTTGTGCCGCGAGCGAGTGAGGCAAATTCGAAGACGGAGCATCGGAGCGAATTGTTTTGCCCGCAAGTGATCAATAGTGCTGCTTTTTTGTCCTTGCCTGACTGAAAAATCAAATCTTATGAATGGCGTAGCCACGCCGATTTGATTGCGGTCAATATGACGCGGTTGCGGCGTGCAAACCGCGTTGCTGGACGAACCTTACGGCCTCGTGTTGAAGGGGAGTGAAATTCGATGCGTCTCGATGGCAGAATCGCGCTCGTGACCGGCGCCGGATCGGGAATCGGCAAATGCATTGCCGAGACCTACGCACGCGAGGGGGCGCGCGTCGCCTTGGCCGATATCAACGGCGATGCGGCGAAATCTGCGGCCCGCACCATCGGCAACAATGCCATCGCGCTGCGCTGCGACGTGAGCAAAAAAGCCGACGTCGACGGTGTGGTCGAGGAGACGCTCGCGGCATTTGGTGCGCTCGACATTCTCGTCAACAATGCCGGCGCGACTCACGTGAACAAACCGATGCTGGAGATCGGTGAGGCGGAATTCGATCGTATTTTCGCGATCAACGTGAAAGGGGTGTTTCTGGCCTGCCAAGCCGCTGTCCCTGTTTTCCGCGAGCGGGGAGGCGGGGTGATCATTAATATCGGCTCGACTGCTGGATTGCGGCCGCGGCCGGGGCTTTCCGCCTATAACGCGACCAAAGGCGCCGTTCACGTGCTGACCAAGTCGCTCGCCGTCGAACTTGCGCCGGACGGTATCCGCGTCTGCGCCATTGCGCCGGTCGCCACCGAAACGCCGTTGCTCCCGTCCTTTCTCGGTTCGGCTCAAGGCATACGCGAGAAATTCATCGCCACGATTCCTCTGGGCCGGCTGGCCCTGCCGCAAGACATCGCCAATGCAGCTTTGTTTCTGGCCTCGCCCGAAGCCAAATTCATGACCGGCAATATCATGGAGGTCGACGGCGGCCGCGGGGTCTGACCGTCCGATTCCCGCGATGCGACCGGCGGGGCGACCGTAATTTCGGTTCTGGCGGCCTGATTCGCGCCATTTACCGCTATTCTTCCGAGCGTTTTTACCAGCGCGCGGTCTTGGTGTATCGTCGCGCCAAGGGACGGTCGGCTGAAATGTGGGGTCGCAAGCCAAAAGACGCCGCTACGCCGGATTCGCAATCGCCTTCACCATTGAAGGAGGCGATACATCAAGCGCGCGCCGAGGCGGCCGAACGCACCAGCGTCGTCGTCGATCTGCGCGACGCGGAACTGGCGCGCCTTGAGCTTCTAAACGAAGCGTTCAATCCGTTATTCGCGGAGGTGCCGCCGGAAGTCGATCTATTCGATCGCGGCGTTAGCCGCGGCGAGACGCCGCGATTGTGGATCGATGCGGTGGCGCATGTCGCGATGGGGCGCGATAAACGCATTTACCGTTTCCTGCACGACAGCCGGATGGGACGCCACGTACTGGCCGAGTCTCACGACATTGCCGACATAGTGCAGGCGATAACGACTTATGTAGCGCGACGGCTGATCGAGCGGCAACGCGCGCTCGAGGGCGATCCCGCTCTTTTGTCGCGTGTGCGGCCCGGCGAGGCGCATCGTTATTACCGACGGCGGCGCTGGCGACTGCTCGCCGCGGCGGGATTGGGATTCGTGGCCGGTGCGGCAACGCTGTTCGTTGTCGCGCTGATCCTCACCACGCATTGACGCCTCGCCGGCTTCAATAGATCCTAAAACGAGCGCATTCGGCGATCGCGCCATCCGCGCCACGCTGATACGAGACCGTTTCGCAGCGCCAGTTGCCGCCCGCCCCTTCAAGTTGAAAAACATTGTAACCAGCCGGGTCTTCATCGGCGTGTCGCGCATGGGCCGACGCCGAGGGCACTCCAATCGCCGGAATTTTTTTGTTGCCTGCGCCGTCCAGCCACACCAGCGAACGGCGGTGATCATGGCCGTGGAGCAGAAGCTCCGCGCCCTTTGCCGCGAGCACGCGGCGAAGATCGGCACTATCGGTCAGGCGTCGCGTGAAGCGTCGCGCTGGACTGCGCGGCGGATGATGAATGAGCACGATGCGGAAGCTTCCGCGCGCTTGCTCCAGCATTTCGGCCAATCGCGCAAGCTGTCTTTGGCCGAGACGTCCGGTCGCGAGGAACGGACCGGTCGGCACGCCAGTCGAGAGCGCGATGAGCGTAACGTCGCCGCGGCGGCGGATAAATGGAAACCGCTCGAGGCCGTCGTCGCCGCGCATGTATTCGCCCCAAAACTTCGCCGGCAACTCTTCCGCGCCGCGCACATAAACGTCGTGATTGCCTGGCACGACCGTGACTTCGCCGCTGCGCCCAATCGTTTCGAGCCATCGTCTCGCCCAGGCATATTCGCCCGGCAGCGAAAAATTGGTGAGATCGCCGGTCACCGCGATGTGGTCGACGGAGCGGGCGCGCAAATCGCGCGCGATCTCGGCCAAGACGTCGGGACGATGAATGTATTTGCGCTTGCGCTGCCAATTGATGAAGCCAAGGCCGCGTTTACTCGGCAGCTCCGAAACTTTCGGCGTCAGCGCCAGATGCAGGTCCGATAAATGAGCAAGCGTGAACATCGGGGCGCCTCAGCCGCGGTCATTGCGCCCGCGCTCGCCGACATGCAGTCATCAATCACGAACTGCCGATCAGGATGCCAACGGCGAACACTAGCACGCCGCCCACTACGACCTGAAATACCGCCTGAAGGAAGGGTGTGTCCATGTAGTGCATCCTGATCCAGGCAATGACCGCAAGCTCGATCGCGACGACCGCGCAAGCGAGCGAGGTCGCGACGTAGAAGTGCGGAATAAGATAAGGCAGTGCATGCCCGAGTCCACCGACCGCGGTCATTGCCCCGGTGACTGTGCCGCGGACCACTGGGGCGCCACGGCCGGTCAGCGAGCCGTCATCGGACAGTGCTTCGGCAAAGGCCATCGAGATGCCGGCGCCAAGCGCCGCCGCCAGTCCGACCAGGAAGGTCGACCAGGTGTTGCGCGTGGCAAACGCCGCAGCGAACAGCGGCGCCAGCGTCGAGACTGAACCGTCCATCAGGCCGGCGAGCCCAGGCTGGACATATTGCAGCACGAACATTCGCCGCGCGGTGCTGTCTTCCGCTTCGCGCGCCTTGGGCGTGATTTTTTCGCCAAGTTCATGCGCCAGGGATTCATGCTTGTCCTCTGCGGCGGCTAGCTGCCGTAAGAGATGGCGGACCGAATCGTCATGCGCAGTGTGCGCGGCGCGGCGATAAAACCGCGCCGTCTCATATTCCATCTCCTCGGCGAATTTACGCGTCGCGTCGATGCTGAGCGTTCGGTTGAGCCAAATCGGCCGCCGCGCCACAAATCCTTTGACGTCCTGACGGCGGATCAAGGGCAGAAAATCGCCGAACTTCTTGCGGTGCAGCTCAAGCAGCAGGTCGCGATGATTGATCTCCTCGAGGGCCATTTTGTCGTACATTTCCGCAGTTTCAGGATAAGCGCTGCGAAGCCCGTCGGCGAACGAGCGATAAATGCGGCTGTCCTCGTCCTCATTGGATATGGCGAGCGCAAGAATTTCCTGCTCATTGAGATCGGCGAATCGTTTCAAGTGCCTTCCCCGGGAACGGTGCGCATTAGGCGGCGAGGATATGATATTTTAGAGCTATTCTAATTGATGAAGCCAGCCCTGATCGCAAGTGGTCGCAGCATGGCACTCAGCATTGCCAGCCGCCTATACGAGCCGCTTATGCGTCGGCTTTTGCACATTTACTGGCGGTTCACGCGCGGGCTCACCGTTGGCGTTCGTGGTCTCGTTCTGGACGGCGAAGGCCGCGTGTTCCTGGTCAAGCACTCCTATGTCGCGGGATGGCATCTGCCGGGCGGCGGCGTCGAGACCGAGGAAACGCTTCTTACCGCACTCGCGCGCGAGTTACGTGAGGAGGGGAATATCGAGCTGACTGAGCCGCCAGTCTTGCATGCGATTTACTTCAATCGGCGAATGTCGCCGCGGGACCATGTTGCCCTTTTTGTCGTGCGTTCGTTCCGCCAAACCGCACCACCGCAACCGAACAGCGAAATCGTGGCGCATGGTTTTTTTTCGGTACAGGATTTGCCCGCCGATACGTCCCGCGCCACCCACGAGCGTATTGCCGAGGTTTTGACAGGCCGGGCTACCGCCGAAATCTGGTGAGCGGGGCTGCACAACAAACACAGCGTTCTCAAATGTCGACCCCGCAACCGACCGTTTACCTTGTCGTTTGCCTCTTAGTCTGCCTTGCTCCAGCGCGAGCGGCGCGCCAACCTCGCGCTTGGACGTCAGCTGAAACGATTGCGATCGTGCGGGGCGGCAAAATCAATCGTTGGCCCGATCGGAACAATGCCGGTTGGATTCACCTGCCTCTGGCTGCCGTAATAATGCCGCTTGATGTGATCGATGCTGACGGTCTCGGCCACGCCGGGTACCTGATAAAGGTCGCGCGTGTAATTCCACAAATTAGGATAATCGGCCAACCGCCGCAGATTGCATTTGAAATGGCTGTAGTAGACGGTGTCGAATCGCACCAGCGTCGTAAATAGCCGCCAATCTGCTTCAGTGATTTGACGACCCACCAAGTAACGCTGCCGCGACAGTCGATCTTCGATCTTGTCGAAAGCATCGAAGATCGCATAGGCCGCTTCCTCATAGGCGTCCTGACCCGTGGCGAAACCGGCGCGATAAACGCCGTTATTGATATTCGGATAAACGAGGTCGTTGACGGCGTCGATTTCGGCGCGGAGCGCGAGCGGATAATAATCGGCGCGCACGTCGGTGAAGGCGTCAAAAGCCGAGTTCAACATCCGGATGATCTCGGCCGATTCATTGTTGACGATCGTTCGCCGCTTCTTGTCCCACAGCACCGGTACCGACACGCGCCCGGTATAGTGCGGATCGGCCAGCAAATAAATTTCGGCGAGCGTCGCCTTGCCGTTCACCGTGTCCGGCGTCCCGCCGCGCACGATGCCGAATTCCCACCCGGTCTTGCCATAAAGGGGCTCGGTGATCGAAACGCCGATGATGTTTTCGAGCTTCTTAAGCGCGCGGAAGATCAACGTGCGATGGGCCCAGGGGCAGGCCAGCGAAATGTACAGATGATAGCGCCCGGCCTCGGCGGCAAATCCGCCCTGGCCGGTAGGACCGGGGCTGCCATCGCGGCTCACGAAATTGCGAAATACCGACGCTGGCCTGATGAAGCGGCCTTCTTTGGTGCGGGAAATGTCCTCTTGCCAGGCGCCGTTGACGAGCAAACCCATCGGTTTCTCCGTGCTTAATGGTCCAATTTAATCATTATCGGCATTGGCGATAGTGCGCCTCTCGAGTGCGAACCATGCACTATAACTGGACCTTGGTTGAACGGGATGGTAGGCGGCGGCGCGATGAATGAGATTTCGGTCAGCATCCTGCCCGAGGCGGCGGACGACGCGGCGGCGATCGAGCGCCTGCACGAACGCACATTCGGTCCGGGACGGTTCGCCAAGACGGCATACCGGCTGCGCGAAGGGACCGATCACATCCGTGAACTGTCATTTACGGCGCGGATCGGGACCTTGCTGATCGGCTCGGTCTGGCTGTCGCCGATTCGCATCGGCGCGGCCAAGGCATTGCTGCTTGGCCCGGTGACGGTAGAGCCAGCATTTCGCGATCAGGGAGTAGGGCAAGCTTTAATCGAACGCGCGCTCAAAGAAGCGGCCGGTCAAGGTCACCGGCTCGTCATCCTGGTTGGCGACGAGGCCTATTACGAGAAATGTGGCTTCAAACGCGTTCCGAAGGGGCGCGCGATCATGCCGGGACCAGTCGATCCGGCCCGGCTGTTATTTGCCGAGCTGGCGGCGGGCGCCTTCGACGGGGTCTCGGGCCCGATCCGTCCGGACTGAGTTGCTAGAGCGTGAACAATCACGCTCTATCGCCCCTCACGCACCCAGGTGCCGGCGAGACTTCCGAGCAATAACAGCAAACCGAGCAGGCCGGCAAAGACCGGCAACACGCCGACGCCGCGGACCACGCTGGCATTGCTCATTTTCAGCCCGATCCAATCGTCGCCCTTATAGGCATTCCCCGAGCGCACCGCGAGGAGCCGCGGCACGTCCAAGCCGCTGCCGTCGTCGAGCCGCCGCGCATCTCCGCCGGTCGCATTGGCGAGCGGCGCCAGCACCTGTGTCGTCGACGTCACTTCGGCAAACTCTCGCGGATTGGCCGGCCCGACATTAATCAGCGCGTTGAGCTTACCGTCGGCGGCGCGCCACAGACCAAGTTCGTTGGCGCTCACGCTTGTTTCCCACACGCCCGGTTTCGTGGCGTCGAGTTTGAGCGTGCGCATCGCGCCCGACGGCGAAGTCAGCGTCACGTCCGCGACCTCATCCGTCATGGTTTGCCGGCGCACCAATAGATTGTGGCCGTTGACTATTAGCCGCAGCGCCTCCTCTTCGAGATCCGGCTCCTTCATCAGCCAATGGGACAATCGCCGCAATAGATCGAGATGGGGACCGCCGCCTTCGAAGCCGCGGGCCCATAGCCAGATGTGATCGGAGAGCAGCAATGCGACACGGCCCTGTCCCTCGTGCGAGAGGACGAGCAGCGGTTTGGCATCCGGCCCCTGCATGACCGTCGTCCCGGTCGCACTGCGGGTGTCGACAATACGAAACCATTCGCTCCAATGCGGCGACTTGTCCTCGGAGCCCTCGAGACCGCGTGTAACAGGATGGCGTTGCCCGAGTTCGGTAAGCTCCGGCCGATATGCCTCATCCGTGACATCGCCGCTCGGCTCGGCCGGCAAGATGGCGTCGAGCGGCGTGCGCCAGATGCTGGTTGAGCTTGCATAGTCGGGACCGGCTGCGACCAGCACTGCCCCGCCATCGCGCACGTAGCGGGTGATGTTGTCGAAATAGATGATCGGCAGCACGCCCTGGCGGGCGTAGCGATCGAAAATGATGAGCTGGAAATCGTCGATTCTTTGTTGAAACAGCTCGCGCGTTGGGAATGCGATCAATGACAGCTCGTTGATCGGGGTACCGTCCTGTTTTTCTGGCGGCCGCAGGATTGTGAAGTGCACTAGATCGACCGATGGATCAGACTTTAGAAGGTTGCGCCAGGTCCGTTCGCCGGCGTGCGGCTCGCCCGAAACGAGCAGCACCCGCAGCTTGTCGCGCACGCCGTCGATGCTTACGACCGCGCGATTGTTGACCTGGGTTAATTCATCCGCGAGCGGCGAAGCTTCGATTTCGACGATGTTCTGCCCGCCGTGCGGAATTGGCACGGTAACGCTCTGCGCGACTCCGACCGGAACATTACGGATCTCCACGATGTCGCCGTCGCGCCGCACCGTGACCTGAGCGGTCTTCTCGCCGACGCCTTGGTCTTCCACCCGATATGTGATCGTCTGCGGTTGACCGACGATGCCAAAACGCGGCGCCGCGATTAGCGCGACACGACGGTCGCGCTCGTCCTCATGTCCGGTGATCAGCGCATGGACCGGCGCCGCAAAGCCAAGAGAGCTGGGATCGGCGGGCACGTCGTGCACGCGGCCGTCGGTGATCATGACGACGCCGGCGATCCGGTCGGTGGGGACATCGGCGAGCGTCGAATTCAACGCAGTAAATAAACGCGTGCCGTCGGTCTCGCCGTCGGCTTCTCCCGCGTCGACGACGCGCACCTCCAATCCTGAAATTCGGTGCAATCGATCGAGGATTTTTGCTTGCGCCGCCTCGGTCTGTCGCATGCGATCGCCGAAGTTTTGGCTTGGACTCTTGTCGACCACGACGACGGCAACTGAACTCAGCGGCTCGCGATCCTCGCGTGTAAATGACGGATTGGCGAGCGCAAGCACGATCAATGCCAGCGCAAGCGTTCTCACAGCGGCGCCGCGGCTGCGCGATACAAGGAGGAGCAATGCGAACAGACCTGCTGCCGCAAGCACCGCCCATAGAACGTCGGTGCCGACCAGAGGAGCAAACGCAATACCGAGATTCACGGCATTCTCTCCTGGATGCGACGCTATTGGCCCAGCCGCTCTAGCAGCGCCGGCACGTGGACCTGATCGGCTTTGTAATTGCCCGTGAGCGTGTACATCACGATATTCACGCCGGCACGGAAGGCGAGCTCGCGTTGACGCGGCTGCCCGTCGACCATCGGCAGCAAGGGCTGGCCGTCCTGTCGCGTCGCCCAAGCGCCGGCAAAATCGTTTGAGGTGATGATGATCGATGACACGCCGTCGCCGCCGCGGGCGGGTCGACCCGAGGCCTCCTGCTGACTTTCCGACGGCAGCGCCTCGACCCAGAGCTGGCCGGCATCGAAGCGGCCGGGAAAGTCGCGCAACAGATAAAAAGTCTTGGTCAGAACGTGATCGCGAGGGACCGGCTCAAGTTCAGGAATATCCAGTGACGAAAGAATCTTGCGCAGCTCAAGCATGCCTGGACTGCGGGTTTCACCGCCCTGGCCCGGCGGTGCGACGACCGCGTCGCGCGTGTCAAACAGCACCGTCCCACCGTCTTTCATGTAAGTATCGATGCGCTTGAGTGCGGCATCGGAAGGCCGCGGCGCACCCGGCACAATCGGCCAATAGATCAGCGGATAGAACACCAGTTCGTCGCGCGCGATATCGAGTCCGATCGGATCGCCTGGCTCGAGCGCGGTGCGTTGCGCGAGAAATAGGGTAAGCCCCGCGAGCCCGGCCTTGCTGATGGCATCGACTTCGGAATTACCAGTGATGACATAGGCGAGCTTTGTCTCAAGCGCTGACTGCGGCACCTCGGTACCTGCCGCTTGCTGCGCATGGGTGCTTGCGAGTGTCAACGTCACCAAGGCCAGTATGAGAATTGAGGCCGGCGCGGCAGGCGCGCGGCGCGGGATGAGGCGCTGAATGCCGCCGCCGAGGAATAGAACGATAAGCGAATCGAGAAGAAGTAGCGCAATTGCGGCGAGCAAGACCGGCCCGCGCAAATCCTGCGGCTCGGTGGTTCGGTAGACTTCACGGCTGGCGTTGACGAGCGGCGCGAAGTCGAGGGCGGCTAGGCGATCGCCGCCAGTCAGTGTGTTAACCGCCACAAGGCTGTCGGGCGGCCCATAGAAGCCGGGTGGATGGTCGGGCGTGGCGCTGCCGACAAAGTCCTCTGCCACCGGACGTGCGGTCGGCGGCGGCGCGATAAAACTGCCGAAGCCATCGAGGATGTGGCTCGGTGCGGCCACCGTCCGCGCATTTTTGCCTTTGGTTGCGCCGCTCTCGGCAATCATGTTTGTGCCGGACAACGCGACGACTCGCTTGAGCATTTCGACGAACGTGCCTGACAATGGCAGGTCCGACCAGCGCGTATCGCCGGTGACGTGAAACAGCACGATCAAACCCCTGCCGCGATGCGCAGCCGTAACCAGCGGTGTGCCGTCAGCGAGTGTCGCCCAGGTATTATCGCCGAGCGTCGCATCGGGTTCGGCGAGAACCTGGCGGGTGACGGTGACGTCATTCGGCACCGGGATGCCGCCGAATGGACTGTCACGGGAGAGTGCCGCCAGCGGCTGCGGTGTGTCCCAGCTTAGGCTGCCGCCGAGAATACGGCCGCCACGTCGCAATCTTACGGGCACAAGGTCGTCCTCGGATGCGGCAAGCCGCGGACCGGCAAACCGCACCAAAACGCCGCCATCTTCAACCCAGCGAGCTAGCCGATCATGCGCATCGCCGACATTGCCGACATCGGTGAGGATCAGCATCGGCAGATTCTGGTCGAGGAAGTGGGTAACGGCGTCGGCTGGAGATTCGCCTTGCGCCAGGCGCACGTCGGCAAAGGGTTCGAGCGCGCGTTGCAGATAGTAACTTGAAGACAAAAGCGGCTCGGAAACGTCCGCGTTCGCGCCCGATACGATGCCGACGGTGCGGCGGCGCGATCGCTTGTCCAAAAGCTGAACCGCTCCGGCGGAGCGTTGGCCCGCAATTTCCAGGCGCGCAATCTCGTTGCGCAATTCGACTGGCAGTTCGAAACGCGCCTCCGTTTCATGCTCAGTCGCGTTGAAGTTGAATTGTGCCTCGCCTAGTGCCAGGCCCTTCAGGTCGAGCGCCCGCACTGTCCCGGCGTCATTTGCGCCGGGCGTTGCACGCAAGACTTTCACGGTCAATGCGCCCGCCGCATTCTCGGCGGCATTAAGCGCGCAAGGCTGTGCCACGCCTCCAGTTACAATCGTAAGCGGATGCTCGCCGATCGTTTGCTGCAGGCTGTTGACGAAGGACGCGCCGTTGCCCAAGTCAATGCCGTCTGACAGCCAGACGAGTTCGATTTTAGGATTGGTCGACAAGAAACGTGACAGTGACGGTAGCGCCTCGGCGCGATCGATCCGATAGGGGACCGGCTCTATTTGGTGAAGCCGCACACGCGCGGACTCGGCAGTCTCCAGCGAAACATCCCGCGGCCCCTGGGACAACGGCAGCAGCGCCACCGCGCGGCGATCGTCCGCGGCGCGCATGATGACGTCATCGGCTGTGCGCAGGCGCGCGTCCCAGGTGCTCGCTGCCGTCCAGCCGTCGTCGATGAGGATCGCGAGCGGTGCGCGTGTCTTGGTCCCCGCCGCGGGCGGATGCCAAAGCGGACCAGCGGCCGCGACGATGATCAATGCGGCGAGCGCAAGGCGCAAGAGTGTGAGCCACCAAGGCGTCCGGGCCGGGGTTTCCTCCTTCGGTGCGATCGCCAACAAGAGTCGTGTCGGTGGAAAATCGATGCGGCGGGGTCGCGGCGGAACTAAACGCAATAGCCACCACAGCACCGGCAAAGTGATGAGACCGGTGAGCACCAGCGGTTCGGTAAAGCCGAGCGAGAATGCGCCAATCATGCGGATGCCAGTGGTATCCCCGGCCTCCGCAGCTGCACCCATTCATCCGCCATGCCAGCGCCGATACGGGCGTGCAAGGCCAGCAAAAGTTCGCTGGCCGGGCGGTCGGTTCGATGGATGCTGAAACTCCAACCAAGTCGATCAGTCTCGCTCCGGATTGCGGCGCGGTGCTGCGCGATTTGCGCGGTGTAATCGGCGCGCCAGCTCTCTGCGCGGCCGGCGGTGATGCGTCGGCCGTCTTCGGGCTCGACGAATTCGATCCGGCCCCAATAGGGGAATGTCTCCTCGGCAGGATCGACGATTTGCACGACATGGCCATGAGTACCGCGGCCGGAGAGTTGAGTGATGATCTGTCGCACGTCGGCGATCTCGCTCCACAGGTCCGAAAGCAAAACCACCTCGGCGAGCGGTGAGGGCGCAAAATTCGGTGGTAAGCTCGTACGCTCTTCGCGGTCGACAACGATCGCTTGCGCAATCTGCTCGATAATGTTCCGACTGCCGCTCGGGCGCACCAATCCTGGAATTCCGACGCGCTCGCCGCCTTCGACCAAGACCTCGGCGAGGGCGAGAGCAATGAGCAGCGTCCGGTACAGCTTGCTGTCGCGAGCCAGCGCCGAGGCGAAATGCATCGAGGGCGACCGATCGGGCCAGATCCAGACTGTATGCGCCGCCTCCCATTCCTGCTCGCGCACATAAAGATGGTCGTCGCGCGCCGAGCGCCGCCAGTCCACCCGCGAAGCGGGCTCGCCCGAGACAAAGCGGCGATATTGCCAGAAATTCTCGCCCGGACCGGCGCGCCGCCGGCCATGCAGGCCATGGATCACCGTTGCCGCCACGCGCCGGGCTTCGAGAATGAGGCGAGGCATGCTGGCGGCGAGCGTACGGCCTTCGCCGGACGCTCGGGCGACGATTGCGCTGTCTCGATACTGGCGCGGCGGCGGGCGCGAATGTGAAGACGGGAGCTCAGTTGCCATCGGCCTATCCGATTCGAGCCTTGAGTCGTCCGATCACGGCTTCGATGGTTTCGCCTTCGGCCCGCGCCGTGAAGGTGAGCGCCATCCGGTGCTTGAGGATTGGCTCGGCGAGTTCGATCACGTCATCGATGGAGGGTGCGAGCCGCGCCTCGAGCAGAGCTCGGGCGCGCACCGCGAGCATCAGCGACTGGCTCGCGCGTGGACTAGGTCCCCAAGCGATGAGCTTGGCAACTTCGCCAGCGTCGGGGCCGGGACGTGCGGATCGCACTAGTGCAAGTATCGCTTCCACCACCGATTCGCCGACCGGAAGCCTGCGCACGAGACGCTGCGCCGCCATCAGGTCCTCAGCCGTCATCGCCGGCTTTGGCCGCGTTTCTTCGGAGCCGGTTGTTTCGAACAAGATCTTCCGCTCGGCGTCGCGGTCCGGATAGCCGACATCGATTTCCATCAGGAAGCGATCGAGTTGCGCTTCCGGCAGCGGATAAGTGCCTTCCTGCTCGAGCGGGTTTTGCGTCGCCAAGACATGGAATGGCCTCGGTAGATCGTGCCTGGTGCCCGCCACCGTGACGTGCTGCTCTTGCATGGCCTGCAACAATGCAGATTGGGTGCGCGGGCTGGCACGATTGATTTCGTCGGCCATGAGGAGCTGCGCAAAAACCGGGCCGGAGATGAAACGGAAGCTACGCTTGCCGGTCTGGCTTTCCTCCAAGACCTCGGTGCCGAGAATGTCGGACGGCATGAGATCGGGCGTGAACTGTATGCGGCGCGCGTCAAGGCCGAGCACGGTGCCCAATGTGTCCACAAGTTTCGTCTTTGCCAGACCGGGCACGCCGAGCAAGAGCGCATGGCCGCCCGACAGTATCGTCACCAGCGCCTGCTCGACGACCCTGTCCTGACCGAATATGACCGTGCCAATCGCCGCCTTGGCGGCGCGCACATGTGCCGCTGTGGACTCGGCCGCACGCACGATCATGTCTTCGATCTTTTCAAGCCCCTCTCCGCCGGCAGCGGGCATGGCCAACTCCTTGCTTTTAAGCGTTGCATCGGATCAGATTCGCATCACATGAACGCACAACAACGCATTTGTACCTCGGTTTAGGGTCATGAGATGCAACATATGCGCCATCTGCCCATGCAGATTTTGCGCTGATTCGTGGCCCGCAGGAACACAACTGGGGTTTAGCGCTGCCCGGATACCGATCGACAAACGCGAACTCACAATGACCATGCCGGCGCAGATATTTTGAGCTTCAAAGTCGCGGCAAACCATGGCGAAGGAAGGGCAATTTGGCCTGGAGTCGATCACAGGCGCGCTAGCGGAAGCGGGTCCGCGTCTTCCCCCCGTCGAGCTATGGGACCCGCCGTTTTGTGGCAACCTTGATATGCGGATCGCCGCGGACGGCACCTGGTACTATCTCAAGACGCCGATTGGCCGCCCGGCTCTCGTCAAGTTGTTCGCTTCCGTACTCAAGCGCGAGGGTGATGATTACTTCCTGGTTACGCCGGTAGAAAAGTGCGGAATTGCGGTTGAGGACGCACCGTTTCTCGCGGTTGAGCTCAAGGTCGAGGGTGACGCCGTGGGACAGGTCCTCAGCTTCCGTACCAATGTCGACGAGTGGATCGTTTGCGGACCACAGCACCAATTGCGCTTTGTTCCTGAAACCGGGACCGGCGGCTTGAAGCCATATTTGCACGTGCGCCGCGGCTTATGGGCCAAAGTGACGCGGGCGCTGTTTTTCGACCTCGTCGAACTTGGCGTGGAGCGTCAGGTCGCGGGGAGGGCAATGTTCGGCGTCGTCTCGATGGGAGCGTTTTTCGCGATGGCGCCGGCGGATCAGGTGAAGGATTTTGCGTGAGCGCGCGCGTCGATACCACGCACTCCGCAATCGGCAACTTTTTCGATCGCGCGCGTGCGCGATTGACCCTCGAAGTGCCGCCGGCTTTGACTGATCCGTCCGTCGAGGGCGTGCGCGGCGATCTCGATCTCAATCCGGAAGTCTGGTCGCGCGCGGGCGTCAAGGCCACTAGGCCCGCCGCGGTCCTCGTTCCGATCATCGACCGGAGCGAACCGACTGTTCTCCTGACTTTGCGGACGGCGGAGCTTGCGAGCCATGCCGGACAAGTGGCGTTCCCGGGCGGCAAGATCGAACCGGCGGACGAAAGTCCGGTCGCCGCGGCGTTGCGTGAAGCGCGCGAAGAGACCGGCCTCGCGCCCGCGCTCATCGAGCCGATCGGCTATCTCGATCTGTATCTGACGTTCTCCGGCTTTCGCATTCTGCCGACGGTGGCACGAGTCAAGCCGGATTTCAGGCTCGTGCTCAATCCTTGGGAAGTGACGGAGACATTCGAAGTGCCGCTGAAATTTCTGATGACACCATCCAATCACCAGCGCAAGACGCGTGATTGGAACGGCTTTGCGCGCGACTATTACGAAATTCCGTATCAGAACCACTACATTTGGGGCATCACCGCGGGTATCCTGCGGAATCTATATGAACGGGTCTATGGCGCATGATCCGGCAGATACTTATTGAGATCGGATTGTTTGTCGCGCCGTTTCTCGTCTACGCCGCCTTTCTGATTGCGAGGCCCGCGGGCCAGCTGCCGGCAGCCTGGACCACGCCCCGCCTTGCCGCGCTCGTGATGGCCGGACTCATCCTCGTGCTCGGCAGTTTTGTCATGTTCGCGCAGTTTTCGGGGGCTCCGCCAGGCTCGACTTACGTTCCGGCGCATATTGAAAGCGGCAAGTTCGTGCCGGGGACAACGCGGTGATCGGTCGTGATCCTCTCGGCGACGCCGCTTGGCTCGTGCGCGGTGAAGCGGCGCCGCTCGTTCGGCTGCTCGACAGCGACGGCGAGGAAGCGCGCATCGTCGGCGGCGCTGTCCGAAATGCGTTGATGCGCCTGCCGGTCAATGAAATCGACATTGCGACCACCGCGTTACCGGAAGAAGTCGTGCGGCGGGTGGACTCGGCAGGATGGAAATCTGTCCCCACCGGCATCGAGCACGGCACCGTGACGGTCTTGATCGCCGGCAAGCCATTTGAGGTGACTACTCTGCGACGTGATGTGGAGACGTATGGCCGCAGGGCCAGAGTTGTATTTGGCCGGGACTGGATCGCCGACGCCAAGCGGCGCGATTTCACGATCAATGCGCTGTCGTTGTCGCCAAACGGCAAGGTGCACGATTATGTCGGCGGTATTGCCGATCTCGCCGCGCGCCGGGTCCGCTTCATTGGTGATCCCGCGCAGCGCATCGCCGAAGACTATCTGCGCATCCTGAGGTTCTTCCGCTTCCACGCTTGGTATGGAGAGGGTGCCCCCGATTCCGAAGGGCTACAGGCTTGCATCCGCGCGCGTGCCGGAATCGATTCGCTGTCACGCGAGCGCGTACGATCGGAACTGTTGAAGCTGCTGCTCGCCCCGCATGCTGCGCCGACGCTTGCGTTGATGACCGAGACGGGTCTGCTCGGCGATGTGCTTGGCGGGGTCACGCGGCTGGCGAGCTTCGAAAATATGGCCAAAGTCGAAGCGGCGGTCGGCGTCGAACCCGATCCGGTACGTCGGCTTGGCGCACTCAGCGTGTCGGTCGCCGAGGACGGCGAACAGCTGGCGCAACGGCTGCGCCTGTCCAACGCAGAAGCGGAACGACTGGCTGCGCTGGAAAGCTGGTGGCGGGTCTCGCCGGCGGTCGGCGATAAGTTTGCGCGTGCGCTGCTCTATCGACTTGGTACCGTGCATTTCGGCGACCAAGTATTGCTGGCGTGGTCACGTTCGGCCGCGAGCGCAGCGGATCGAGCTTGGCGCGACCTCGCCACGTTGCCGCAGCGCTGGAGCGCCCCGGCTTTTCCATTGAAGGCGTCTGATTTCATCGAACGCGGTGTTGCCGCGGGACCCGCTCTGGGAAAAGCGATGCGGGCGGCCGAAGACGCCTGGATCGCGGCCGATTTTCCGTCCGACGACGCGACGATCAAAGCGATTGCCGATCGCGCGGCCCAGGATGCGAACAGGCCGCGAACAGGACAAGCTGAGTAGGCCGGAAAAAATTAAATCTGTTCGACTGGGTGCGAATCCGAAGCGTAGCGTGTTTTCGCGATACGCGCGCGCAAGTCACGCAGGCGCTTTCGGCTCGTCGCGGCGCGTTCCTGCATTTGTTGCCGCAATGGCATCATCATCCGCGCCGGCCGTATGCGCTCCACTTGCATGGCGTTGCCGCGCCAGACGAAATCGTTGCCGCGCAGTGCGCCGACAAAGAGAAAAGGCAGCGTCAGGTCGCGGATCAATCCATAGAGCGGATGAAGCGGCGATACGCGCCAGCCGGCCGCAACAGCAAGCACCATCTCGCTGCCGTACCAGATTGCGGCGAAGCCGATTGCGCAGAGCGGTGCCGACCAGCCGAAAGCGTTCGCCACGATTGCAGCGCAGATCGTTGGCAATACGCCGCCTGAGAGACTCTCGGGCAAGAAATAGATGAAAAAACTTGCGCGCCGTAGTCGTGCCCAGCGCAATTGTCGATTCCAACCTCGTTCGCGCTGCGGTGGCCGAGCGGCTGCGCCAGCGGACGGTCCACCAGGCGCACCTTCAGCCCGGCGCTACGCACGATCTTCGTCGCCGCTGCGTCTTCGGCGACCTCGCTGCCAAGCGCCTCGATCCCGCCGGCGCGCTCAAGCTCGGCGCGCCGCCACAGCATTGTTTTGCCCTGAGCAAAACCGCGCCCGAAACTGTCGACCATGTACTGCCAACGCGCCTGATAAGTGTTGAGGAAGGCGCATTCGACCTCAGCCCAAAATCCGCGCGGCTGGGAGCCAATCGGAGGCGAGGCGACAAGTCCGGTATCGGCGCGCCAGCTGGCGAACAGCCGCTGAATATAATCGCGCGGCATCAGCACGTTACTGTCGGCAATGATGATCCACGCATGGGAAGCCGCGCGCCAACCCTTGACCACATTGTTGAGTTTAGGATTTGCACTTACCCGGTCGTCGCCGACCAGCAGCCGGGCGGCGACGCCGGGATGGGCGGCAATCAAGCTTTTGACCAGCGGCAAAACGGTGTCGTCTGCACGAGCGACGCAAAACAGAATCTCGTAATACGGATAGTCGAGCTCGAATGTCGACTGCAGCGTCTCAGCAGCGTAGTTATCGATTCCACACAGCGGGCGTACCAAACTCACCGGCGGTTGTTGCGTGCTCAACGGTTGGGTTGATACCGTCCGACGCAGCCGGACGATAGCAATCGTTATGCTGCTGATCTGGACCGCGGTAAGGGTCAGCAAAAAAATCGCGGCGGAAAGAATCGGCGCTGTCATTGCCCGTGACTGTTAATTAACCGGCATGACAGACTTGTGACTCCGAAAACTGGGAATTCAGGTAATTTCAGAGTGAGCGTCGCCCGGCGAGTCGCGCGTTAACAATTTTTGTCATCGTCCTGCAATGGAGCAAATCTATAACGCGATTCGATTGAATCACGGGCGAGAATACGGGTGACATTCGCGCACGGTCCAAGAAAATTCCGTACTCTGTTCATCTCGGATGTACATCTCGGTGCGCGCGGCTGCCAGGCCGAACAGCTTCTCAACTTTCTGCGTTATCACGATGCCGAGACCATTTATCTGGTCGGCGATATTGTCGATGGCTGGCAATTGCGTTCGGGCTGGTTCTGGCCGCAGCATCACAACGACGTTGTGCAG
>Ga0318547_10000185_pt1 | contig 16614 bp, 12 predicted proteins | sample GRESIP169b2f20_FD_203515 | JGI IMG/M metagenome (GOLD analysis project Ga0318547, IMG submission 203515) | Tropical soil microbial communities from Luquillo Experimental Forest, Puerto Rico - GRE.SIPMG.169b2f20 | ecosystem: Environmental > Terrestrial > Soil > Tropical forest > Bulk soil...
AAGGCTCGCGCGTCATCTATCTGCCGGGCAATCACGATGAGTTCCTGCGCGACTACTATGGAACCCATTTCGGCGGCATCGAAGTGGTTGAGACCGCAATCCATGAAGCTGCCGACGATCGGCGCTATCTTGTGGTGCACGGTGATGTGTTTGACATGGTCGTCAAGCACGCCCGCTGGCTCGCGCTGCTTGGCGATACTGCGTATGATTTCGCGATTTTCATCAATCGTTATTTCAACGTTATCCGCCGCCGATTGGGCTTCCGCTATTGGTCATTGTCGCAATGGGCGAAGCACAAGGTTAAGAACGCGGTGAATTATATCGGCGCATTCGAGCAGACACTTGCGGAGGAGGCGCGGCGCCGGCGCGTCGATGGCGTGATCTGCGGCCACATTCATCACGCGATCATTCACGACAATTTCGGCACTCGCTACATGAACTGCGGCGATTGGGTGGAAAGTTGCACCGCGCTCGTCGAGCATGTCGACGGCCACTTTGAAATCATTGCATGGTCCGAACACGCCAATCTCCTTCCGCCGGTAGCGGAGGACGATGAGCCCGTGTTGCCGCTTGAGCAGCGCACCGAGATCGCCGCATGAGCGGAAACCGCCTCAACTGCACCGGGCGGCCATAATCACGCGGCAAACGCTCGTGGATCGCGCTGTCACCAGCGTATAATCCCGTTCCATGAATCTAAGCGTACGGATCGAGCGCTGGCCGCTCGAGCGGGTCTTCACGATTAGCCGCGGCAGCAAGACCGAGGCGGTCGTGGTCACCGCCGCGCTGGACCATGACGGCCGTCGCGGTCGCGGTGAAGCGGTTCCCTATGCGCGTTACGGCGAAACCCCCGAGGGTGTAGCTGCGGCGATTGTGGCGATGGGGCCTGCATTGCGGGACGGTCTTGATCGCATGGCGCTGCAAGCGGCGATGCCGGCCGGCGCGGCGCGCAATGCGCTGGACTGCGCCTTCTGGGATTTGCAGGCCAAACAAACCGGCCGCCCGGCCTACGAATTGGCCGCGCTGGCCCCACCAAAGCCGGTCGTGACTGCTTACACGATCTCGCTCGACAGCCCTGATGCGATGGCAAAAGCGGCGGCGCGCGCGGCGACGCGGCCGCTCCTCAAAGTGAAACTTGGCGGCGGTGGCGATGACGTCGAACGCATTGCGGCGGTGCGGCGCGCTGCGCCCAAAGCCGAGCTCATCGTCGACGCCAATGAAGGATGGGATGAACATGACCTCGAATGCAATCTCACCGCTTGCGCGAATGCCGGCGTGACGCTGATCGAGCAGCCATTGCCCGAGGGCCGCGACCTGGCGCTGGCGCAGGTCAAGCGGCCGATCCCGGTGTGCGCCGACGAGAGCGTCCACGATCGCACCTCGCTGGATGCGCTCACTGGCAAATATGATGCGGTCAATATCAAGCTGGACAAAGCCGGCGGCTTAACCGAGGCGCTCGCGTTAGCAATGGAAGCCGAACGGTGCGGCTTTGGCATCATGGTCGGATGTATGGTGGCGACGTCGCTGGCGATGGCCCCGGCCATGCTTGTGACGCAACGGGCACGCGTCGTGGATCTCGATGGGCCGCTGCTTCTTGCCAAAGATCGTCCACACGGCCTGCGCTACGAAGGAAGCCTCGCTCATCCGCCGGAGCCGGCTTTGTGGGGATGAGCCGCCGCTGAGCGGATGCTACCACGGATTCTGTGGGTGGTTCGCCGGTTTCACGGATTGAATTGTGGGCGCGCCTGTTCGGTTGCGGCGCTCTGATTTATACTTGCTGAGTCGCTCAAGGGGGGTGTCCAGCGCGTTACCCGCGCGGGCGGACATCGAGATCCAACCGCCTGACGTCGCGGAGTCGAGGCCGCGAATGCGGCGGTGATTGCGACGGAGCGAGTCGCCGCTCCTGAGGCGAAATTCGCCAAGCGCACCGGCAAGCGGACTGCTCTTACGCTTGCCGCAGGTGCGCATAGAAACGATCGATCGCCGCCTCCTGTCGCCAGCGTCGCGCCCGTTGGGTGATGACTGCAACAAGATCGGCAACGAGCCGATCCACGTTGCCACGTTGCGCGCGTTTACTGAGCAAGAGCTCATCGCCTCGCCGCGTAGTCCCCTGTGCTGTGGTGGAAACTTTAGGGGCGCCTTGCGTTTAGCTGTCACGACGTGACTCGAGTTCTCGAATTGTCGCGTGTCAAACACAGCGCCGAAGTTGCTGCAGGCGTTGAACAATTAGGTGGCAACTTAGCGCAGGCGAGGTGCAGGCGATGTGCTGAGTTCTCCGGGTCTGCCGGGCCCGCATGTTAGGTCCGCAAATGCGATCATCTGGAGGCCATGATGCACAGACTTACCGCTTTCGTTTTGATGGCAGTGGCGTTGTGCATGCTCGTGTCTGCCCGCACCGGCGTGTCCGCGCGTGATGACGGTCGCTACGCCAATTCTCCCTTGAAGCCTTGGTTCGATCAGCTTGCTAGCAAGAAAGGCCTGTGCTGCTCGTTCGCCGACGGCGTGAAAGTTGAGAATGTTGATTGGGACACCCAGGACGGTCGTTACCGCGTTCGTCTCGACGGGCAATGGATTATTGTCCCGGACTCAGCGTTAATAACGGAGCCAAATCGTTTTGGCCCGGCGGTGGTATGGCCGTACCAGGACGCCCAGGGTACGACGCAGATCCGTTGTTTTATGCCGGGCGCGGGCGCTTAGCGGCGCATCGCGCGAGGCGTAGATTTCAGGCGACGAGCCGGGAAAACACTTCCGGATCGACATTGCCGCCGGAAAGAACGGCGACGGCCACTTTATTCTTCACCTCGACTTTGCCATGCATTAGCGCCGCGAGCGCGACCGCTCCGCCCGGCTCGACCACGAGCTTCAACTCGGCGAACGCAAAGGCGACCGCCGCGGCGACCTCGTTGTCGCTCACCGCTACGCCCGCGCCGACCAGCGAGTGATTGATGGCAAAGGTGAGCTTGCCCGGCATGCGTGCCATCAACGCGTCGCAAATCGTACCCGTCAAACTGGCATTCTCCTCGCGCCGCCCGCTGCGAAACGAGCGAGCGTGATCGTCGAAGCCCTGCGGCTCGGCGGTGTAAAGCAGGGCAGACGGCACGCGCGACTTGATCGCCAAGGCGATCCCCGCAGTGAGGCCACCGCCCGACGCGGTCACCACGACGATTTCGGGAAGAAATCCGAGCGCGCCCAGATCCTCTACGATTTCACGTCCGGCAGTGCCCTGGCCGGCTATGATCAAGGCGTCGTCGTAAGGCGGCACCAAAACCGCGCCGCGGCGCGCTGCGATCTCCGCGGCGATCGTCTCGCGATCATCACGCAGGCGGTCGTAAAGTACAATTTCCGCACCAAATGCCGCAGTACGCTCCCGCTTGGCGCGCGGTGCGTCCTGCGGCATGACGATCACGCAGGGCATGCCGAGAAGCTGCGCCGCCGCGGCAACGCCTTGAGCGTGATTGCCCGACGAATAGGCGACAACCCCGCCCGCACGCTGCTCGGGCGGGAGCGTCGCAAGCTTGTTGTAGGCACCGCGAAATTTGAACGAACCGGTGCGCTGCAAAGTCTCGGCCTTGAGAAAAATGCGACCGCCGGTCATCGCGTCGAGCGCCGTCGAGGTCAAAAGCGGGGTATGCAGGGCGACGCCCGCCAATCGGCGTGCCGCAGCATCGACATCGGCGGCGGTGGGCAATGCGACCGGGGCATCCACGGCGCTCATCAACGTCAACCGTAACGCCGCAGTCGCGGTGCAAGCAAGGCCGTTCGCCGCCCCGCGTTGGGCGGCGTGGCTAGAGCATGATCCGCTCGACCTTAAGCAATCACGCTCTCAACCGGCGAAGTTTAGTCGAACCGGCCGGCGGCGTGCGCCAGCATGGTGTAGACCTTGCCGGTATCGGAGGTCAGATAATTGCGTGCGACTGCCGGACCCCGATCGCCGCGCGAAACGTCGTCAAGGAGCCGTTCAAATTCGTGGATGTAATGTTCCACTGTCTGGCGAAACTCCGGATCGGAGCGGTACTTGTTGCGAATTTCCTCGAATGCCCGTTGCCCTTGGCCGGTGTAGAGGCGCTTTGTGAACGCGCCGCGTTCGCCCCGTTTATACCGCTCCCAGAGATCTGCAGCCGCGTCATTGTCGATCATCCGCGCAATGTCGACGGAGAGTGCGTCGAGCGACTCGATGCTTTCGCGCGCGCCGTCCTCGGCCCGCGGCGCCTCGCCGGGCGAGCCTTGTGCCGCCGCCGCGTCGGTGTCACGGGAAGCGCGGGTCAGGAGCTCGGACAGCCAGCCACCGTTACGACCTTTATTGTCGTCCTTGCCGCCGGGGACCGGGCTGAGCGTCGGCGGGCCGGCGCGCCGCGTCGGCGCCCCGGTAATATCGCGCGCCGGCGGTTGCTGCTGTGAAGATGCAATGTCGGCCCGCACCGGTCGCGCTTGTGCGCGTCCGCCGCCACTGGCGTAAAGCTGCTCGACGTCGCGGCGCGTCGGCTCGACGGCATCCAAAGCACGACCGTGGCGGGCGACGATGCGATTGAGTTCGGCGAGCGCTTCGATTTGATCCACGATCACGCGCCGCATTTGCGCGGTGTTCTCCGCCGTTTCCTGCGGAAGCTCGAGGATGCCACGCCGCAATTGCTCACGCGTAGCCTCGAGCTCCTGCTGCATTTCCGCGGCCATCTGCTTCATGCCTTGCATGACCTCGCCGAAGCGGGCGGTGGATTCGGTAAACACGCCCTGCACTTGCGAGAACGCCTCGTCGTAGACCGTAGTAAGCGCTTCGCTGGTGCGAGCGCGCTCTTCCTCCGAGGTCCTGCGGACGAGTTCGTATTGTTGCTCGATCGTCTGCACGCTGTCGTGGCTCGTCTGTGCGATCATGCCGGCGATTTCCCGCGCTCGACCGGTCGCGGACTGCAGCGATTCCTCTAAAAGTGTTGAGAAGCGCTGCAGACGTTGGCCGAAATCTTCCGCGCGCGCATCGAGCGTGGAAACCAGCGTCGCGACGTTCGCCTGGCGTTGCGTGATTGATTCATCGGTGCGGCGATTGCCATCTTCCAGGAGAGCGACCGCATCCGCAAGCGTTTGGCCGTGCGAGTTGAACTGATCGGCGAGGTCGCCAAGGTCGCCAAGAACCCTGCCGGTGACCGTGTTGAACGTGCCAAGGTGCTGTTCCACTTTGGACGTGGTGGCGCCCGTCTTGCTGCTCAAATCAGTCATGGCGGTGACGAACTCCGACACCCGCGTCGCCATCGTATGCTCGATCGAACTCATATTTTCATGAGCGCCGCTGAGCACTTCCTGCAGCAGGATATTGGCTTCCCGCAACCGCTCGAACAGGGCAGTGGAGTCGGAGCGCAGCATCGTGTGCGTCTCCATCATCTCCGCCACCGTCGCCGCGGCAGTCTGCTTCGATTCTTCGATTGCGCCCTTGGTCGCGCGCTGCAGTTCCTCGAGCGTCCGCGCGATGTTCGACTTTGCGGCCTCGGTGACTCCGTGCGCGCCTTCCTGCATTTGTCCGAGCGTACGTGTGACAGCGGCGGTTGCATTTAAACTTGCATCGTTGATCAGTCGGGCGATCTCTTCGCTCTTGTCCATCATGGTCTGAGAGAAGACAAAACCCTTGGAATCGATGGCCTTCACCGTCTGTTCGGTGATGCGTTCGACCTGGCCGGCGAACTGGTCGCCCTTGGTCGAAAGCGTGGAAATCAGCGAGCTCGACTTTTCGTCGAGGATCTTCGCCATGTCCTCCACGCGTTGCGTCAACGCGGTGTTGATCTCGTTAGCCTTGCCAACGATGTTACGCGAGACTTCGCTGCTCATGCCCACGAGTTTGCGCTCGGCATCGGCGGCGCTGCGGACAATTGCATCTGTACTCGACTGCGAGGTTTTGGTGAGCATGTCGGCGGTGGTTGCCGTGGCTTTGCCGATCGCGTCGGTGGCCGATTGCGAGGTTTTGGCGAGAAGCTCCGCGGCAGTAGCGGCTGCCTTGCCGATCGCTTCATTCGCGGAGGTCGCGTTTTTGATGATCGTATTGCTCAGCGCGCCGGCGCTGCGATTGAGCGACACCGTCGCCTCAGCAGCGCTGCGATTGAGTGCTTCGGCGGCTGCGGTGCTTGCTGCCGCGCTCTTGTCGAGCGCTTCCGTGGTATTTGCTGCAAGCTGCGTAAGCGTGCGCTCGGCGGCGCCCGAATTGGTCCTGATTGAATCAGAAAGCTGCTCGAGCCGCGAGTTGAGCAGATCGGCGGCGGCGCGACTGCGAACTTCCATCTGCTGAACGACCGCTTCCGCCCGTCCGATCAAAAGATGCTCCAAATGCGCGACGCGGTTGTCCAGCGTGCCAACGACCTCGAGCGCATTCTTACCGAGCACGGCGTCGATGGTAGCAATCCGCTCGCCGAGCGTGTCGCCGAGCCTGGCGGCGCGCGTGTCGATTAAGGTCGTCACGTCGGTGATACGCTTGTCGAGCGCGGCAATGACATCCTTGCCGCCCTCGGCGAGCGTCTTGCCGACGTCAGCAACGCGCGTTGACAGCGTGCTGGTGAGCGTCTCGGAACGGCTATCCAGAGTTTCTTGGAAACGCGAAAGGCGTTGGTCCAGCGTGCTGGTGACTTCGTTGGCCTTGGACGTGACGCGGCCGTCGAAATTATCCAGATAGTTCCGCATGGATTCGGAAACGTCCTGCGTCCGCGCGCCGAGGCGCTCGACCAATTCCGAACCGTAGGTCTTCACGGTACGATCGAATTCGGCGAGATGGCGGGTGATGAGATTGCCCAGCGTCGACGAATCGCGCGAGATCTTTTCGCCGAGTGCAGTGCCGGTCTGATTGAACATTTCCTCAAACGCGGCCAGTCGCGTCTGCAGCATCTCCTTGACAGCGTCGCTGCGGGTCGCCACCACGCCGGTGACGTGTTCGGCCGTCTGGCGTACGGCGTCACTGAGCGCCGTGCTTCGTGCAATCATGGCTTGAGTGACCTGATTGCCCGCCTGTTCCAGCTTTGCCGCCACTTCGTCGCCGCGCAGATCAAGCCCGAGAAGGAGCGATTCGCCGGAGTTCTTGAACGTGCTATTGACCTCGTCAGCGCGCGTGGCGATGGATTCGGCCAATTGGTTCGAGGTCTCAACGATCGCATCGGTCAGGGATTGCGATCTGCCGACCATGAGATCGACCACCGCCAGCGATTTTTCCGAAAAGTTCTCGGCGACGCGGTCTAGCCGCGCCGACATCATGTCTTCCAGGCCATCGGCGATTTCGGTGAATTCTTCGCCGATGTGATTGGTTTTGAAATCGAGGTTCGAGGACAAGCGATCGCTTGCCAGCGCAATGGCCCGCGATGTCTCTTCGCTTGCCGCCTCCAGGCGATCGAGCATGTCGCCGCCGCGCTGGCTCAACTGTTGAACCATGTTGTCGCCGATCTGCGCAAGCGTAGCGGTGATGTGCTCGCCTTTTTCCGCGAGTGACTGGGTAATGCGCTGGGCCGCCTCGCTGACCTGCTGACCGACAAGATCGCTGATCGTGGACAGGTCCTGCGTCAGATCAATCTGCACATTACCGAGCGCGGCGCGCACATGCTCCGCTTGTCCCACCAGCGTGTCGCGCTGATTGCCAAGGTCCTGAAGGAGGCCGCGAATCCGTACCTCATTGTCGCTGTAGGTTCGCTCGAGCGCGGCGACCTCACTTTGCACCAGCGCTTCAAGTTCGCTCGCGCGTGCCAGCGCTCGTTCGACGCCGTCGCCCATGGCCGCGACCTCGCGGCGGATTGCCTGACCTACGGTGACGATCGAATCCCGCGCCACGCTTTCCGGCTCGGCCAACCGCATTGCCACCCGCGCCATCGACTGCGCAATTAGGCGCAGCTCTTGCGCGCGCCAAGCCATATGTGCGGCGCCGAAAAAGAAGACGATTGGCAGCAGCGCCGCCGCGCCGAGACCGACGACCAGCGCCGCCGGCGAACGGCCGGCGCCAACCGCGGCATGCAAATCGGAGAAAAAGGCGAGCGAAAGCGCAAGGCAGCCGACGATCCAGACGCCAGAAAAAACCGCGGCGAAAAAGTAGGATGAACGGGCTGGCCGACGCTGCAAAGCCCGCAGGATATTCCCGATCGATTGCTGATCGTCATTGGCGGCGCGTCCCGCGACGCCGGGAAGGTCGCGCGTGGGTGAATTTAGGCCAGGTTGCTCTGCGTCGACAGGCGCCTCGACAACTTGTTGAGGCTCTTCGCCCGGAGCCGAAAACAGGTCTGGCGCCGCCCCATGACTCGTGGCCTGTTCGTCCTCCTCGTGGACATTAAGCGCTTCCTGGATCGCCGACAGCGCTGCTTCGGTCGGGTCCGTCATCTTTTTCGGAGAATTGGCCATTTCGGTCGTCGCCTCGCCTGTTACGCCTGATTAGGACGGCCCGTTACCAATCACAGGGAGCGCTCAGATATGATGCTCGCGCCACGCGAGCGCGTGCTCCAACCCTTAGTTCGCTCGTTAAGGGACCCCCCAAAAGCCCCGTGCCGCACCACCAGAGTTTATCCTATCGCCCTGGCAGATCGAATAAAACCCGGTCGGCAACGACCCTTTAATCATCGTTAACGGGTTGCCCAGCCTACCCTCGCTTTTCCCCGGCTGTGGCTGAAGCCGCCATTGTGCTGACAACAATAAGGCCAGGTTGGGGCCGCGCGAAGGCATACACACAGCTTTAATGCGGTCAGCACGGCCGACTGGCGCGTCTACGCGCGAGCCGTTAGAACCAAGCCGCCGCAATTGGCTCCTGCCGGCATTGCTCCAAGCCAAAATCGTCGACCGGTCGTTTCATCATGGTCAAAATTACCTATATCGATTCCGCAGGCACCGCGCGGACCGTCGATGGCGAGGTCGGTTCCACCGTCATGGAGACGGCCATCAATCACGGCGTTCCGGAAATTGAGGCAGAATGTGGCGGCGCCTGTGCCTGCTCAACCTGCCATGTCTATATCGACGAGGCTTGGCGCGAGAAAGTCGGTGAACCATCGCCCATGGAAGAAGATATGCTCGACTTTGCCTTTGAGGTTCGGCCGAATTCACGGTTGTCGTGCCAAATCAAGGTGCGCGAGGATCTTGACGGCCTGGTTGTAACCACTCCGTCCCGGCAGGCTTGACGTCACTTTGCAAACGGCCGCCTGTCCCCTTTCCCTGCCACGCCAGCCACGCTAGAGAGGCAGCTTCCCCGACATCGCCGGTGCGCCGTGCCAGCTTGACTATCACTTGAACAGACTTGTTGAACAGAGTTGTTGTACAGACTTGTTGAACAGACTTGGATAAAACATGACCGAACCTATCAAAACCGACGTTCTCATTGTGGGCGCTGGCCCGATCGGCCTGTTCGCAGTTTTCGAGCTCGGTTTGCTCGACATGAAGTGCCACCTCGTCGACATCCTCGACAAGATTGGCGGACAATGTGCTGAGCTCTATCCGGAAAAGCCCATCTACGACATTCCCGGCATTCCCTATACCAGCGCCCAGGGATTGGTCGATTCACTGCTGCAGCAGATCAAACCGTTCAACGCGCAGTATCATCTCGGCGAAATGGTCGAGCGGGTGGAGAAGATTGGCGATCCGCTGTTTCGCGTCACGACCGACCAGGGCAAGCAATTTGAGAGCAAAATATTGGTGATCGCCGCCGGCGGCGGATCGTTTCAACCCAAGCGTCCGCCGATTCCGGGCATCGAGCCGTATGAAGGCAAATCTGTCTTTTACGCCGTGCGCAAAATGGATGCGTTCCGCGACAAACGGGTCCTGATCGTAGGTGGCGGCGACAGTGCGCTGGACTGGACGCTCAATCTCGCCCCGCTCGCCAGCCATCTTACGCTGTTGCATCGGCGGAGCGAATTTCGCGCCGCGCCGGACAGTGTTAACAAGATGATGTCGCTGGTCGGCGAAGGCAAAATCGATTTAGTGCTAGGGCAGGTCACTTCGCTCAATGGCAGCGATGGTCAGGTCAGCAAGGCGATCGTCAAGAGAAACGACGGTTCGACATTCGAAATCGCGTGCGATGCGCTATTGCCGTTCTTTGGCCTGACGATGAAACTCGGCCCGGTGGCGAATTGGGGGTTTGCCCTGCACAACAATGAGCTTATCCCGGTCGAGACTGCGAGCTTCGAAACCAATGTTCCGGGCATTTTCGCAATCGGCGACATCAATTGGTATCCGGGCAAGCTCAAGCTCATTCTTTCGGGCTTCCACGAAGCGGCGCTGATGGCGCAGAAGGCGCATCGTTACGTTTATCCCGATAAGCGGCTGGTGTTTCAGTACACGACGTCTTCAACGAGCCTGCAAAAGAAACTTGGCGTGGCGCCAGAGCGTCCTGCGGCGCCGCAACGCGTTGGCACGCCTGAGCGTGTGGAACCCTAATCAGGGTGTTTTCGGCGGCGAGGCTGAGGCAGGTACGGGCGCTGGTGCCAGTGCCGGCACCGAGGCGCCGGGCGGCGGCAACGGCTCGCTAAGGATCGCTGGGGGCGGCCTGAGGCCGAGTACCGCCCGCGCGGCGGGGAGTGCCGCGTCGGCCATTGCCGCATAGCCTTCAGCGGTCGGGTGTACGGCTCCGCCATAGACGGCGCTGAGCACGCCCCAGAGCGCGTCGTGAATGTCGCTCGGCTTGAGAATCGCCGGCATACCTTCGGGATAGGTCATGGCGGTGAAGTAACTGTCGTTCGCTGTTCTGATCCAGCGTCCGCGTGAGGCGTAAGGACGGTAGTTCCCGGCCGGCTCGCTGCAGGCCATCGGATCGTCCGCGGCAATCGTCGGATCGGACTGGAAACTCTCGCCCTTGGTCGAAAAGCAGTTGCGATCGAATTCTGGATCGTTGGCGGCGCGCACGCACATGCCGTGCCGGGCAAATGCCGCCTGGTGGCCATCGACGAAGATCATCCGGTCAGTGATTGGATCGCGGCAAGATTTGGCGCCGTCGCAGGTCGCGAGCGATCTTATTTTCGGCAGGAACTTGGTTTCGACAAATTCCGCGGCCGCGCGGAGCCGCTCGCTGTCGGCGCCGAATGCCGGGTGCACATCCAAACCGTCGCGTCCGCCTTGGCAGGGTTTGTTTTCGGCTTGCATGGCCGGATTGCCATAAGAGACAAACACAACCCGATTGAGATTGCCGCCGAGGAAAGGTTTGAGCGCAGTTCGCAATTGCCCAAATTCATCCGGCAAATCGCCATCGAGTGCTTTTTGCGAATCGGCGGCGGAGGCGATGGCACCGCCCTGACGCAGCAACAGCCGCTCAGTCGCGGCCTCGACAACGACGTTGGCGACAAGCCCGGCAAAGTTCACGTCATTGGCGCCGACGGTCAGGAATACAAGATCGAGGGTGCGGTTCGGCTGTTGCCGGTGTACCGCATTCATCAGATCGCGTAACTCGCTGAACTGCGCCGGCGCCGTCCCCGAGCAACTCTCGATGCCGACCACCCACGGGCAATCATCGGCGCGCTGGCCGGCAAATAAGCCGGCGCCGATGGTTGCCCCAGTGCACGCGAGCGGCAGCAGCGTCACGGCGAGGTGCGGCTGCTCGATGGCGAGAGCCAAGGCGGTGCGCACCTGATAGCTGTAAAGCGAACGGTGACAGGCCGGGTTCATCCACCGAGCGCCGTGTTTCGCCCAGTTCATTCCAGCCAGCGGACTGGAGGGCCCGTTTTCACAGGATCGATCGTCGGTATATCCGGCGCGGCTCGGTCGATAGTATTGGCTGCCGCCGCCGCCGAGGAAACGCTTGAAGCAGAAGCCGCCCTCGAGTTTCGTCGCCTGGTCGGGATTGCCCTCACCGGCGGCGATAGAGTCGCCGAGACCCGCAATAAGGACATCACGTACCGCGATGTCGGCGGTCACCCTTTGGGCGGTGCCGTCGCCGAGCGGAATGTCGACCGTGGTGACAGTTGTGCGGCCGGAGCGCACGCGCAGTCTGACCTCGTGATCGCAGGGCGCGGTGTTCTGTCGCGGCGAACCTTGGCCATCGTCGAACGTCCACAGACAGTCCACCCCCTCGGGCGCGGTTCCGGAAATCGTCACGCCGACCGGGTAATCACGCGGGGACAGGTAACTTTCGCGTTCGCCGTCGCGCTCGCACGTCTCCAGCAAATTTCCCGAATCATCGAGACAAAGATTGGCGACGACGTCCTTGGCCCAACCGAAGCCGTCGGTGTCGACTGCCAAGCGTCGTTCCGCAGTCAATATGCCGTCGGCGCGAGTGGCCGCGGCCATGCGCAGAAAATCAGCCTCGTGGCGAAACAGCCGAAATCGGTTCTTCACTTCCCAGACAATGTGAAAGTTGCCGGTGCCGGCGAGCTGCGCGAAAGCGCTGTCTAGGGGCGCCAGGGCCAACAGAAAAACCAGGCAAAAAGCGGGGATTTTGGGGCTGCGCATGTTACTGGGCGGGGGCAGGCGATGATCCTTTTAGCACCTAGGTTGCGGCGGAAATGTGAGGCTACCGCAACCAATTATGTTGGGCGACCGCCGTCTTTCCGCCGATCTCGTAGGCCTGACTTCATGACCGCGGTCGATGCGGCGGCGATTGAATGACGAGGTCCGCTGCCTCAGGCTCAAGCATTCGTCCCTAACCCGTGAACTCGATCATGGCTGACGGATCGTTGACCACGCAATGTTGCATCGCCGGTGGCGGACCGGCCGGGATGATGCTTGGCTTTCTTCTGGCGCGCGCCGGGGTGCGTGTCGCCGTGCTGGAAAAACATTCAGATTTTCTCCGCGACTTTCGCGGCGATACCGTGCATCCGTCCACCCTTGAGCTCATTGGCGAGCTCGGCCTGCTCGACGAGTTTCTTAAGCTGCCGCATCGCAAAGTTGATCGGCTGTCGCTGCAGATCGGCGATCAACGCGTGCGCATGATCGATCTCCGGCATCTACCGACGCAGTGCAAGTATATTGCGCTGATGCCGCAATGGGACTTTCTCAACTTTCTCGCCGACCGCGGCCGGCACTACAAGCAATTCGACCTGCGCATGCGCGCCGAAGTGACCGGCCTGATCGAGGAAGCCGGTCGCGTTGTCGGCGTTCGCGCCAACACGCCTGAGGGAGAATTGGCGGTGCGCGCCGACCTCACGGTCGGGTGCGACGGCCGCCACTCGACGGTACGGGAGCAAGCGGGTCTGCAGACCGACGAGTATGGCGTGCCGATGGATGTGCTGTGGTTCCGCGTCGTGCGAAGAGACAGCGATGATGCCGAAGTATTTGGCCATATCGAGGCGGGCACGCTGCTCGTCATGCTCGATCGCGGCGACTATTGGCAGTGCGCCTATGTGATTCCGAAGGGTGACGTCGACCGGGTGAAGGCAAACGGGATCGAAGCGTTCCGCGAGCGCCTGGTCGAGCTTTCGCCGTTTCTGGCGGATCGTATCGGCGAACTGAAAAGCTTCGATGACGTCAAGCTGCTAAGCGTCAAGGTCAACCGGTTGCGGCAATGGTGGCGACCGGGGCTCATCTGTATTGGCGACGCGGCGCACGCCATGTCGCCGATCGGAGGGGTCGGCATCAATATTGCTGTGCAGGACGCAGTTGCCGCCGCCAATCGTTTGGCTGCGCCGCTGCGAGCCGGCACGATATCAACTGACGATCTGCAGGCGATCCAAGCGCGCCGCACTTTCCCGGCGCGGCTGACGCAGCAAATTCAGCTCACCATGCAGAACCGCATCATCGGCCCGGCTTTGCAAGGAACGCAGCAACCGAAGCCGCCGCTCTTGTTCAAACTGTTCGACGCGTTTCCGCTTCTGCGGCGCATTCCCGGGCGCTTATTGGCGCTGGGCGTGCGGCCTGAGCACGTGCAAACGCCTGATGTTGGCGCCGGATAAGAGCTCGCTAAAGCGAAATGATTTCGCTTTAGTTTTTGTTTGATCATGATGATCTTTCCGGACTTGGCTTCGCCCGCCGAAGCGTGACGCGAGGGACGTTAGCGGCCAGCACGGTTCGCATAGGCGGGAAACGCGTATCCACTTTTTGGATCATACTCTAATTGCGCCGCTGCAATTCTGCTGCCGCGCGCGCAAGAATTTCGACCAGATGCGCTTCCGCCTCGGCGTCGCCTTCCAATCGCTTGCCGACGGTTTCGCGCAAGTGATCGAAGGCCGCCTCGACAAGCGGCGGCAATGTGCGGCGCCCTTCGCGTTCGCCGCGCGCCGCACGCCGCCAGCGATTGACGCGTTCGCCGATCGCAGCGAGCCGGTCGAGCACCACGTCCGCGAGATCGCGATTAGCGTCGAGGTAGGACCGGCCTTCGGTGGTGATGGTGTAGAGTTTCTTTGCGCCTTCGGTGGAGACGGTCACGTAACCGGCTTCCTCCAGAAATGTCAGCGTCGGATAGACGATGCCTGGACTGGGGCTGTACCAGTCGGCGGTCTTCTCCTCGACGAGCTTGATGATTTCATAGCCGTGCCGGGGCGCCTCGGCGATCAGCGCCAGCGCGACCAGCCGCAGGTCACCCTGAGCCAGCATCCGCCCCGCGCGCATGTCGTCCGGGTTCATCCCGCCGCCATGGCGACCGCCAAAGCCGAATCCGCCAAAACGCCCACGCCGGTGGCGTCCGGCCGCCCATCTGTATGATCCACAATGTCCGTGCATTTTGAACACTCCTGGGTTAAGATATATCTTTAGATATCTCATCTTTCGTTATAGCGCAAGATATATCTTTGGGTGCCAATTAGGCGAGCAGAGCGCGCGCGGACTACAATGCGGCAATGTTCGCCACCTTTTTTCATGAGCTAAAGCAGGCCGGCCTCCCGGTGACACTGCGTGAGTACCTGACGCTGATGGAAGCGATGGAGCGGGACCTCGCCGGCCGGCGGGTGGAAGACTTTTATTACCTGTCGCGCGCCGCGCTGGTGAAGGACGAACGCAATTTCGATAAATTCGATCGCGTATTCGGCCATGTCTTTAAGGGTCTCGATCTTGTCGAACCGGCGCCGGCGGCGGAAATTCCGGCTGACTGGCTTAAAAAGCTCGCGGAAAAATATCTTACCGAAGAAGAGAAAAAACGGATCGAGGCGCTCGGCGGGCTCGACAAGCTTCTCGAAACGTTACGCCAGCGGCTTGCCGAGCAGCGCGGCCGTCATCAAGGCGGCAAGAAATGGATCGGCACCGCCGGCACCTCGCCGTTCGGCGCCTACGGCTATAATCCCGAAGGTGTGCGCATCGGCCAGGAGGGGAACCGCAATTTCCGCGCGGTAAAGGTGTGGGACAAGCGCGAGTTCAAGGACCTCGCCGGCGACGTCGAACTCGGCACGCGCAACATCAAAATCGCGCTCCGGCGCTTGCGCAAATTCGCGCGCACTGGCGCGCCGGATGAACTCGATCTCGACGGCACGATTAAAGGCACGGCGCACAAGGGCTATCTAGATATCTTGATGCGGCCGGAACGGCACAACACCGTCAAGGTGCTGCTGTTTCTCGATGTCGGCGGTTCGATGGATTGGCACATCAAAGTCACCGAGGAACTGTTCTCTGCGGCCAAAAGCGAGTTCAAGCATCTGGTGCATCTCTACTTTCACAATTGTTTGTACGAAAAGGTTTGGAAGCAAAACGCCCGCCGCTGGACCGAGACGACGCCGACTTGGGACGTGCTGCACACCTATCCGCACGACTACAAGGTGATCTTTGTCGGCGACGCGATGATGTCGCCCTATGAGATCGTGGCGCCCGGCGGCTCGGTCGAGCACTTCAACGAGGAAGCGGGACGGGTCTGGATGGAGCGCGTCGCCACCACTTATCCATCCTGCGTATGGCTCAATCCCGTGCCAGAGCGGGAATGGGAAACGACCGCTTCGATCCGGTTGTTGCGCCAGCTCCTCGGTGGGCGAATGTATCCGCTGACGATCGAAGGCCTGGACGCGGCAATGCGCGAGCTCGGCCGGTAAATTCGCCGCAAATCAGCTGGGGCGCGACGCCGCCGGCCGCCATCATCAAAAGGAGCTAATCATCATGCCGGCCGAGCGCTTCGATTTCGTCAATGCTCAAGGTGAAAAGCTTGCCGCACTGCTCGACCGGCCGGACGGGCCAATCCGCGCGGTCGCGTTGTTCGCGCATTGCTTCACCTGCGGCAAGGACAACAAGGCGGCGCGGCTCATCGCACATGGCCTGACATCACACGGGATCGCGGTGCTGCGCTTCGATTTTACGGGGCTCGGCGGCAGCGAAGGCGAATTCGCCAACACGAGTTTCTCCTCCAATGTCGACGATCTGGTTGCTGCGGCCGATCATTTGCGAACCTCAATCGCCGCCCCCGCCGTCTTGATCGGCCATAGCGCATCGGATCGCCGAGGCGCGCGCCGTCGTCATCATCGCCGCGCCATTCGACCCGGCGCATGTGGCCGGCTTGTTCGGCGACCGCGTCGAAGAAATAAAAAGCAAGGGAAAGGTTGAGGTGACGCTTGCCGGCCGGTCGTTTGGTGTCGGCCGCACTCTGCTTGACGACATTGCCGGGCAAAATCTCGCCGCCCGCATTGCCGACCTGCACAAAGCGCTCTTGGTGTTCCATTCGCCGACTGACGAAACGGTGGGTATCGACAATGCCAGCCGCATTTTCACGACAGCAAAACACCCGAAAAGCTTCATTTCGCTTGCCGGCGCCGATCATCTGCTGCGCCGACCGAGCGACGCTGCCTATGT
>Ga0318547_10000202_pt1 | contig 16020 bp, 16 predicted proteins | sample GRESIP169b2f20_FD_203515 | JGI IMG/M metagenome (GOLD analysis project Ga0318547, IMG submission 203515) | Tropical soil microbial communities from Luquillo Experimental Forest, Puerto Rico - GRE.SIPMG.169b2f20 | ecosystem: Environmental > Terrestrial > Soil > Tropical forest > Bulk soil...
GCCGTAAGTGCTCGCGCGGAGTTTTGCGCGACGGTTGGCAGACCACCCTTAAAACTGCCTTAAAGAAACGCGGTCAACTTCGCTGAAGTCCGTCCAGCGCTTCGAGGCCGGAAGCCGTAGCGAAGCGAAGGCACCTCTGCTTGCCCGGGCACCGGTGGTCGTCGTCGTGCCGGGGCACAGCGGCTCATGGCCGATCCTAAGGTTGCCTAGGGAACAACCAGCCATGTGTTCGGCTTGTTGGTGCGTTCACAGATCCATCCCTGTTGACCTACGTCAAGAACCTTCCTGATCGCGGGGCGGATGATTGTCTTTGCCGCCAGGCGGCACGACCAAGCGTCGCTAAACCGCCCTTGAGGATATCCCAAGGAGGCAGAAATGAAATCAGCCAAGTTAGTCTGTGGACTCTTGCTGGGCCTCACATTGTTCGCGAGCCCAGCGTTTGCACAACGCGATGTTCAGCGGCTGAATACCGAAGGCATCGCAAGAGCCATCGGAAAGCAAGGGGACCTCACTGGAGAGATGTATAAGGTCTCATTCCCGAGATCGGACTTGACCGTAAACGTGGGAAACGTCGCGATCAAGCCAGCCCTGGCGCTGATGGCATGGGCCGCATTTATCAAATCGGGCAATAACGCCGTGACCTATGGCGACCTGGTCGTGCTCGAAGAAGAAGTCAACCCTGTAATCAGCAAACTTGAGGAGAGAGGCTTGGAGTTATCAGCTCTCCACAACCATCTCCTGCACGAGACGCCTCGCGTCATGTATATCCACTTTGTCGGGCGCGGAGACGAGGTGGAACTGGCAAAAGGAGTCCGGGAAGCGTTGGCGCTCACCAAGAGCCCGTTGGGCGCGACGGCATCAGCACCGGAGACTAAACCCGAAATCGCGACCGAGATCGAAAGGATCGTTGGGTACCAAGGCACGATGGGGGGAGACGTGTTCCACATCACCGTGCCGAGAAACGACCTCCACGTGGCGTCGATGGGCACGATGATTCCCGGCAGCATGGGCATGAACACCCCGTTTAATTTCCAGCTGGACGGCAAGAATGCCGCCATTAACGGTGACTTCATGCTGCGCCCCTCGGAACTCAACCCGGTGATCAAGGTCCTGCAAGCGAACGGCATCGAGGTGGCGTCGATCCACAATCACTTGCTCGCTAACGAACCACAGCTGGTGTTCATGCACTTCTGGGCGTATGGCGACGCGATAGGGTTGGCAAAGGGACTAAGAGCCGCGTTGGACCGGACCGGATCATAAGTGTCTCGCTCTCGATGACCGGTCGTTTAATTGCCCTTTGGATGGAGGTCCAATATGACAACGCTAGGAATGATCGTATCCACGCTCATGATAATAGTCGGCGGAAATGCCGTAGCCGCAAGCGAATCCTGCCAGGATACGTCTCTTAAGAGACAAGTCGTGCATTATGCTTCCAGCCTCACAAGAGGCTACTACGCGAAATGGAATGAAGTTAGCTGTGCCAGCGCTCCGGACTCAGGAGCACTCGTTTTTTCTATTCGTCACGTCGTGAATGAGTATCACGATAAAAATGGCAATTTGTATATGACGATCGCTCATGTTGATCGGATCCCGGTGGACCAAATTGGAAATATTGATCCCAATCGTGAAGCACAGTGGGGTCAATATGAGCACGGGCCGATCGATCAAGGACAATGACTGAGAAAGAGGTGCACGCGGTCGTCGATGCGCGGGTTTGGATCGCTTTTCCGCCGCTCGGCATGGCGAACAAATGCAGGTGATGTCGTCATTCGCGGCCAGTAGTCAGCAGCATGCTGTGCAATGTCGCCGGCCATCAACCAAAAAGTGGTGCGAGAGCGGGCGCTACCAGCGCCAGTCCCGAGGCCAGCAACAGGACGAGGACCAGCTTGCGAAAGCCGGCTTCATCCAGATGTCCATAGAGTCTTAGTCCCAGCCACGTCCCGACCAGCAATGCCGGGAGGCCAATGACGAAGAACCAAATGGTGTCGGTCGATATCGCGCCGTTGATCCCAAGCCACAGACCGCTCATGGCGAAGATCGCGACTCCAATCGGCTGGAAGATGGCCCGCTGCTCGTCCTTGGGCCAACCACGAAGGCCGCACCAGATGGTCGTGAGAATGCCCGCAAGGCCGGTGAGGCCGCCGAGAATGCCGTTCAGAAACCCCACGCCCGCATCCGCCGTTGCGCCGCCGCGCTTAACAGGCTTCATCGCCGGTCGGGCGAGGCTGTAGGTGCTGTAGAGCACGAGCACCACGCCGACGGTGACGCGGACGTAGTCAGGACGCGCCCATCCGAGAATCGCCACGCCCAACGGGACTCCAAAGGCCGCCCCCAACAGGAATGGCCACAGCCGACTCCAGCGCAGCGCGTGGCGCAATTTCCAGACCGAGATGCCTTGCACCACCAGACCGAAGGCGATGATCAACGTCGCGGTCTGGATCGGCGTGAGGATGTGCAGCCAAACGCCGGCGGCAACCAATCCGAATGCAAACCCTGCCACCCCCGTGACAAGCGCGGCAGCAAAGGTCGCCGTCAGATAAACGGCAACGTTGACGATCGTTGCATCCATCGATCGCTCGTCCCTGTCAGCTCCGCACGAATGGCGGCGCTTGGCATCGACAGTGCTGCCGAGCGTCTCCTTGCGACTTGCCAGCACGCCACTATCGTACCAGCAAAAAGCCATCGAGCGACTTACGCTGGGAGCATTTGTTTAAGACAGTTTTAAAGGACGGGAAGAAGTCGCGCGCTGATCCGTTCAGCGCCGTCGTCGAACACTGGCACGCTCGACGAATGAGGTGATCTCACCGATCTGTGATCGATGCAGGTCGACGTTTAATTTTGCCTTAAATGGGGGCCGCTTTGCTCTGCCCGTCGATGGACCACATAGCACGAAGGGAGTAGAGACATGAAACGACTCATCGCATCTGTGATCGGCGTTGCGTTACTCGTCGGAAGCGTTGGCCTGATGATCGCAAACGCGCAACAGGCCCCGGGACCCGCTTTCATTGCGGGAGATCGCCCAGTCACCGCAGAGCAGGTGTTGGAGAAATTACAAACCGACGGATGGTCAAACGTCGCCATCTCCCGCAACGGCAGATATATCGAAGTGACCGGCTCCATGAATGGGGAGACGAGCAAAATGGCGGTCGACTCGCAAACCGGTCGCCTTCGCGCCGACAACGACGACGATGACGACGATTGAGCCGGATGGCGCGCCGCTTCTCCTCCCTGAATCGGCGCGTGCCGGAGAGCGGCGAAGGCTTAGCCTTCGCCGCTTGACCCGACGACGGCGGCACCTGAAACGCCGCAGTCGCGTTTGATGTTATCGGTTTTCAAAAGCACCGAATGCTCAGTTGCGCGTTGAGGTCGCCGCTCGTGCTGCCTCTCCCGCAACGCACCTGCCGGCGATCTTCGAGGCTGCGGGTCGCAAAGATGGAAATGAAAGGATGAAGAGGGCGCCGCCATCTGGATTGTCTGCGACGCTGACACTGCCACCATGCGCTCGCATGATTTGGCTGACGATGGCGAGGCCGAGGCCGGCGCCTTCCTTCTTTTCGCCCCCGCCGCGCCAGAACCGCTTGAAAATGCTCTCCCGATCCTGTCGAGGGACGCCGCGGCCGCGATCGGCCACCTCGATCCGGCCGCCACGATCGACCGTCACGGTCACTTCCGTTCCAGGCGGCGCGTGAACGACCGCGTTCTCAATCAGATTTCTCAGTGCATCCTCGAGCGCGTGAGCGTTTGCCTTCACCTCCGCTGGCCGCTCGCTTCCGACGAACGCAATCGTCTTCTGCTGGGCGATGGCCCAGGGCGCCATCGCGGCCACAACCGAGGATGCGATCTTGTTGAGATCGACGGTGCCGAATTCGAGCGCGATGGCGTCCAACCGGGCGACGCGAAGGAGTTGCTCGACCAGCCTGTTCATGCGCGCGACATCGGTCCTCAATTTCTCGAGCTCGCCATTTCCATCCATCGTTTCCAGCGCCGACGTGATGATCGCGAGCGGGGTGCGAAGCTCATGGGCGGCATTGGCGGTAAACTCGCGCTGCACGGCGAAGCCCTGCTCGAGCCGATCGAGCGCATGGTTGATGGATGCCACCAGCGGCACGATTTCCGTCGGCAGGTTTCGTTCAGGCAACCGCACCGACGTCGCATCGGGACCGATCGACGCGGCCATCCGGGAAATCTCGCGCACGGGTTTGAGTCCGTTGCGGATCGCAAAGATGCCGATTGCCAACGTGGCCAACATGAGCAGCGGGCTCACCCAAATGGCGTTGAATACGAATTCGCGCAAAAGCGATCTGATGAGAGCGTCTGATCCTTCCGTCCTCGCGACGGATATCCACATCGGACCCGCGGCCGTCTGCAGGGCGACGCTCAAGCCGTAGTAAGTCTCGGAGCCAAAATCCTCGGACCCAGCGCCACTGAGGCGGAAATAGCTCGCCTCATCCGTGGCTGGAGGCCATTTGGACACGCGGTCGCCAAACTCGGCGGGGGATGCGGCAACGAGGCGGCCATTGGTATCGCGAATCGCGAACAGGTCATCTTCGGGTGCGGCCGCATATGCGGCAGCAAGCTTCGAGGGCAGGTCAAGGCGCGGCTGGCCCGCACCGTCGGCGACCATGGCCCGCGCAAGATCCTCAGCGCGCAGGCTGAGTTCGCGGTCGTTCAACGATCCCGCCGTGTCGTAGGCTTGATAGACCAAAACACCGACCGCGATTGCGGCGGCGGCGACATACAACACCGCGAGGCGCACCGCGAGGCGCACTTGCAGCGAGCGAAAGTCGCCAAAACTCATCCCTTCGTCTCGGCGAGCAAATAGCCTACTCCGCGCACGGTATGAATCTCGGCGCTGGCGCCGGCGTCTTGCAGCTTGCGCCGCAGGTGGTGCACGTGCACCGGAACGGCGTTCGATTCCAGCTCCTCGTCGATGCCGTAAAGTTTGTCTTCGAGGACGCTCTTCGGTACGACCCGGCCTTGGCGGCGGAGCAGGTGCTCCAAAATCGCAGCTTCACGACGAGGAAGCTGCAGTGGAATGCCGGCAACGCTTGCGTCTCGACCAATGGTATCGAAGACGATATTGCCGGCCTTAAGCGTGGTACCGAGCGCCGCTCCCGGACGGCGCAGCAGGGCCTTCGTGCGAGCGACGAGCTCGCTCATTGCAAACGGCTTCACGAGATAGTCGTCTGCGCCCGCATCGAGGCCAAGCACACGCTGCTCCACCGCATCGCGTGCAGTCAGGATCAAAATAGGTATGCGGTTTCCAGCGGGCCGCAATTCAGCAAGCAGGTTCAGCCCGTCACCGTCGGGAAGCCCGAGGTCGAGGATTGCGGCATCGTATGCGGTGTTTGCCAACGCTTCCCGCGCATCGGCCCGCAGCCGCACCGTGTCCACGGCAAACTCGGCGCGCTCGAGCGCAACCTTGATGAGTTCCGAAATTCGAGCCTCATCTTCGACGACAAGAAGACGCATGTGCTTGCTCTTCCGGAAAACTGCCGCGCTACTTTCGGTTGGCCTCGCCAGCGTGCGGCTGCTTCAACACATGCGAAGTTTAAGACAGTTTTAAGCCGCCTGGGATCGCGCACCTACGCGCACTTTATCCATAATCTTTCGAAACAACATACGCCTCTCGGACTTGTGACTGCCGCCGATCATCCCGCCCCATTCGGCATAAACCTGCCTTAAACGGACCTCCGCAGCGTTAGTGCGATCGCGCGCGCCTGCCCGACGAATGCGCGCGCTGAACGAAGAACGCAATCTCGGGAGCCCCGCGCAGCGGCCATCGCGGATCCGGCACCTGGATGGAGGTTGGTTACCATGGCAAATGGCATCGTCGTGCTCTACTTCTCGCGGTTCGGAAAGCCGCTGCAAACGCATCACAAAGCCGTGCTCGACTTGGGCGCCAAGGCTATCGCAAAGATCAAGGGCTATGAGTTTGGGGGGCACTACGATACGGCACGTGACTATTCCGGCCCGCTCTTCTTCGTGCCGGACGACACGTTGCTGCTGAACGAGGCATCACGCCTCGGGATTCGCTCTCCGAATGATCTCTACGGCGGCGTTGTCCCCTATCTTTTCGTGAAGACGAAAGCCATCACCCATGGCCTCGTCGATCGTGATGCGGAACGACCACTGGGCTGGTCCGCGGCTTTCGCCAAGCGAGTGCGGGAGATCGTGTTGCCGGGTTACACCGTATTCAGCAACCGCGATGCCCAGGTGGCCGCGAGACGCATGCTCACGCGCGGACCGATCCGTCTGAAGAAACCGCTCAGTGCGTCGGGAAAAGATCAGACGGTAGTTACAACGTTGAATGAACTCGATGCCGCGCTGGAAAAGGTCACTGCCGACGAAATGGCCACGTATGGACTGGTGCTCGAAGAGAACTTGCGCCAAGTCAGGACGTTCAGCGTCGGGGAGGTTGCGGTCGGCAGCCTCAGGATCAGCTATTACGGAACGCAAAGGACCGTGAGGGACAACGGGGGGCGGCCAGTTTACGGCGGATCCGAGCTCGTGTGCGTGCGCGGCGGCCGTGAGGTTCTGGATGCGCTCCCGATGTCGCCCGAGGTACGCGCCGCCGTGGTTGCAGCAAAACGATATGATGAGGCGACGGAGGAGTTCCGCGGTTTCACGGCATCGCGCCGGAACTACGATGTCGCTCAGGGAATCGGCGCTGACGGTCAGCCACGATCAGGGGTGCTCGAGTCTTCCTGGCGCATCGGTGGCGCGAGCAGCGCCGAACTCGCGGCATTCGCAGCGTTTGCGCGGGATCCGTCGTTAGAGATCGTTGGCGCGTCCCACGTCGAGGAATTCGGCACAGGCCGCCGCGCTCCCGCAGATGCGATCGTCGATTTTCAGGGCGACGATCCCGAGTCGGGCCCGCTGCTCCGATACACCATCGTGAAGCCACAAGATCAGCCGTTGCGTCAAAAAATCTGCGGCCGACGCAGCGGGGCTTGGCGGGGCTTGCCGCCGCCCGTGATCTCAGCCGACGCTGACAGCCGTGTCATACGATTCCGGTCGCGAACGGGTGCTTGGCAGCAAAGTCATCGGGGGAAGACCCCGATCGGTTATTCCGGGCCAGGTTACTCACCGGTCCCCGACCTCTCGAAATACGAATGCCCGGAAAGCGAGGATGATTATCGGCATCGCATGGTCGTAAATGCCGTTGCCCTGGCTTTTGTCAGCCTGCTGAGCCTTGCGGGCTTTTGGCTGGTCAATGCGATCGCGCATAGCTGAAGCGTCGCCCGCCTGCGCAATATCCTGGGAGCCAGGCCTTCGCGGCGAGGCGGTCTTCCACCACATCGTTACTTTCCCCTTGCCCAGACGCACTTTGCTCCGTCGCGGCAACGCTTGCGACATGTCAAATGATTCCACCCGCCAACATCTCCTCGGCACCTGGAAGCTCATCGCGGCGGTGCGCGAGGAAATTGCCTCCGGCGCCAAGACCGAGTTTCTGGGGCCCAACCCGGTCGGCTACATCAACTACGGCGCCGACGGGCGCATGCTGGTGCTGACCGTGGGGAGCGGCCGCCGCAAGCCCGCGGGGCCGAAGGCGACGTCCGCAGAGGTCGAAGCGCTGTTTCGCAGCATGACCAGCTATGGCGACACCTACAGCATCGACGGCAACGAGGTCACCCATCATGTCGGCGTCTCTTGTAACCAGAGCTGGACCGGCACCGATCAGAAGCGCGTCGCCCATTTCGAGGGCAATCGCGTCTATCTCTCGACGCCGCCTTCGGTCGATCCGATCACCGGCACGATGAGCGTGCGCACCATGACCTGGGAGAAGCTGGGTTAAGCGCATCCTGTGGCGGACGCCGCGTTGAGATCGCGCCCTCGTCCGCTCACGCCGGTCTGAAGGCTATCGCCTTGTCGGCAGCAAGCGCGATGCTGATGCGCGTGCCGGCGGGCCAGCGCGACATCCCTTCGTGCCGCGGCACGCGCAGCAGCACGCGTCCCGATAGAGCCTCCGGCGCATCGACGTAGAGGTCGACGTGGCCGCCTTGATAGATCTGCGCCGCCACGATGCCGCGCGCCGCGACTGGCGCGTCGTGGTCGGCCGGGCGCAATTCCTCGGGGCGAACGAATAGGTCGACCACGGAACCGTTGGCGACGCCTCCGAGCGTGCGGCTCGGCACCAGCACCCGCGCCGCGCCAAGCGCGACCGTGGCGAGCGCTCCGTCGATGCGCTCGAGGCGCGCGCGCAGCACGTTGACGTCGCCGACGAACGACGCGACGAAACGGTCGATTGGCTGGCGGTAGATCTCGTCCGGGGTGCCGAGCTGGCGGATGCGGCCCTCCGCGACCACGGCGATCCGGTCAGACAGGCTGAGTGCCTCGCTCTGGTCGTGCGTGACGAAAATGGTCGTCACGCCAAGCTTGCGCTGAATCTCCTTGAGCTCGACCTGCATCGAGGCGCGCAAATTCCTGTCGAGGGCCGAGAACGGCTCGTCGAGCAGCAGCACCTTGGGCCGGATGACGAGCGCGCGCGCCAGCGCCACGCGCTGCTGCTGACCGCCGGAGAGCTGGCGAGGTTTGCGATCTTCCAGGCCCGCAAGCTTGATGAGTGCGAGCGCGTCAGCGACCCGGCGGGCGATTTCGCCCTTGGCGACCCGGCGCATCCGCAAGCCGTAGCCGACATTGGCCGCCACGTTCATGTGCGGAAACAGCGCGTAGTTCTGGAACATGATGCCGATCTCGCGCCGATACGCCGGGACATCCGTGATGTGTTGGCCGTCGATGGCGATCTCGCCGCTGTCCGGCATCAAAAAGCCGCCGACCAGGTTGAGCAGCGTGGTCTTGCCGCAGCCGGACGGCCCGAGCAGCGTCATCAGCTCGCCGCGGCGGACCAGCAGCGACACGTCATCGAGCGCCGTGGTCTTGCCGAAACGTTTGGTCACCGCGTCGAGCTCGACCGCGATATGCGCGTCACCGTTCGCCCGGATCGCTGGCGCCGCGGCCGCAGCGGAAAGCCTGCCTTCAGCGGGGATGCTCAACGTTCAGCACCTTTGCGAGGCCAAGGAAGACATTGGCCAGCGTCAGCAGCGTTGCAGTGACCACAATGTACATGACCGAGATCGCGGCCATCGAGGGGTCGGCGTATTCGCGCACGTAGTTGTAGAGCGCAACCGGCAGTGTTTGCGTGCGCTGGACGGTGACGAACAGCGAAGCGGTAAATTCGTTGAACGACAGGATCGCCGCGAACAACCAGCCGCCGAGGAGGCCCGGAAGCAGCAACGGCAACGTGACTGTGGTGAGAACGCGGTGGGGCGGTGCGCCGAGGCTCGCGGCGGCGAGCTCCAGTCGCGGATCGAGGTTGCGCAGAGAGATGTAGACGCTCCGCAGCACGAACGGCAGCACGAGCACGACGTGGCAGGCGACGATCACCGCATAGCCGCGCGCCATGCCGAGCTGCGCCGCGAGGATCAGAAAGCCGAGGCCGACCGTGAAGTGCGGCACCACCAGCGGAGAGAGCAGCACGGTCTCGAGCGCCCGCTTGAAGCGGAACTCGTAGCGCTCGAGCGCAAGCGCGAACGCCGCGCCGACCACAAGCGCGATGGTGGACGCCCAGCCGGTCACGATGAGCCCGTTGCGGAAGCCGGCTTGAAAGTCCTCGTACGCGATCGCCTTGACGAACCAGCGCCACGACCAGCTCTCGGGCGGGAACGACAGAATCGCCCTGCTGTTGAAGGCGGCAAGGGTGACGACCAACGCCGGCAATAGCAAAAAGCCGAGAATGGCGCTCACGATGACGCCACCCAGCAGGCGTAGGCACCACTGCGACGGCAAGCGCGGCATCTCAGTGCAGCCCGATCTTTTCGAGCGGGCCGGCGGCGGCGCGCATCAGCGCCAGCACCGCGAATGTGAGCGCGAGCCCGGCGACCGAGAGGCTCGCCGCGAACGGGAAGTTGAAGCTCGCGAATCCGAGCTGATAGACCAGGTTCGCGACCATGTTGACGCGACCGCCGCCGATCAGCTGCGGGGTCGCGAACGCGCTGAAGGTCCAGGCGAATGCGGTGGTGACGCCGGCGATGATTCCGGGCGTGGAGAGCGGAAGCGTCACGGTGAGAAAGACGCGGATCGGGCCGGCACCGAGACTCGCGGCCGCGCGCTCGTAGTCGCGGTCGATGTGCGAGAGCGCCGCCGCCAACATGATCACCATCACCGGCAAGGTGACGTGGACGAGCGCGGTGACGACGCCGAACTCGGTGAACATGAATTGCACGGGCTCTCCGATCAATCCGGCCTTGAGCAGCATCGAATTCACGAACCCGTTGTTGCCGAGCACGACGATCCACGAATAGGTGCGGACCACCTCGCCGAGGAACAGCGGGGTGACGGCGATCACCAGAATTACGGACTTGAGCGCGACGTTTCTGGCATGCACCAGCGCATAAGCGAGCGGATATCCGACGATCAGCGTGAACAAGGCCGTGAGGAAGCAGATCCAAACCGTGTCGAGGAACACCCGCGCGTAGAGCGGCTTTAAGAGCGCCGCGAAGTTTGCGAGCGTGAAGCCCCCTGGCTCCAGCGAACCCGGCACATAGGCCCGCAGGCTGTATTGCATCACCGCCGCCAGCGCGGCCACGAAGCCGAGCGCGCACAGCGTGGCCGGCGCCACAAAGGCGCGCAAGAACGGTCTCGGCGTCATGGCCGCTCGGCGGGATGACACGGCACGCCCGCGCGGCACGCGGCCGTCAGGCCGTCAGTTCATGACGTTCTCGGCAAACCACTTGCGCCATTCCGCGGTCTTCTCCGCGCGCAGCTTGTGATCGATGATGATGGCCTGCTTGTTCCACTGGTCGGCCGAGGTGAACACTCCCGGCAGCTTGGCGACGGCGGGATCGAGCTTCGCATCGAGGACCACCGGGCTGCCCTTCTTGAACGTGGCGACCTCGGCTTGCACCCGCGGGTCGAGCGCGACGTTGATGAACTTGTAGGCGAGCTCCGCCTTCTTGGAGCCCTTCATGATGGCGACGGTGTCGATGCCGAGCACGGCGCCTTCCTTCGGGATCACGAGCGTGATGGGAACGCCCTCTCCGGCCATATAGTGCGCGTTCATCGACAAGATCACCTGGACCGGCGTCTCGCCGTTGGCGATAAGCTGCTGGCTGTTGGCGTCGTTGGTGTAGAACGCCTTGAAACTCGGCTTCAGCGCCTTGAGCTTGGCTTGCCCTTTCTCCCAGGTGGCAGCGTCGCCGCCCGAGAGCATCGCTGAGACGACGATGAGATGACTGGGATCGAAGTCGGGCGCGGCGAGCTTGCCTTTGACGTCGCCTCCCCAGAGATCCGCCCAGCTCCCGAACGCCACGCCTTTGATGAGGTCGGGCCGGTAGCCGATGGTGTAGACATAGGCCCAGGTGCCGATGTGATAGGGGCTGATCTTGGCCTGGGCGACCAAATTCTTCGCGTTCGGGACCTTGGCGAGATCGAGCTGCTCGTAGAGACCATCGTTGGCGTAGAGCCAGCCGACGTGCGACGTCGTGAACGTGATGTCGCTCTCGGGACTGCCCTTGGCCAGCTTCTCTTTGTTCAGCCGATCGATGGTGCCGCCCGTGATGTACTCGACCGGCACGCCCGTCGCGGCGGTAAATTTCTTGCCGATGAGATTGTCGACCATGTCACGCCAGCTGCCGCCCCACACGCTGACGACGAGCTTGTCCTGAGCGCTAGCCTGCGTCGGCGCCAAGAATGCCGCCAAGACGAGAGCCAACGCAGCGAGTGCCATGCAGATCCGTTTCATGCTCCTGCCTTTCCGGTTTGCTCGACCATGCGTTTGACGCCACGCGAATTTGCACAAGCGTCGAGCAACGCCCGTGGATGTCCGGCGCGTCATTATTCGTTGAGAGCGCGGAGCTTGTCCAGCGTCGCGGCGCCGCCGGCATCGCACCCGCTTGCCGAAAAGCCCGCGCGAGGCTTGGTTCACGCTCGAGCTTGAGGGTAGATTGCTCCCGCAACAGGAGTGCATCGCGATGGGATCGCGCCTGGAGCGTAGCAACCGAGCGAAACCGAAGTCAGCCGGCAATGTCGCCGCAGCCTATCTCGCCTTATTGGCCGATCGCGGGGTCGACTATTTGTTCGGCAATGCCGGGACCGATTTTGCGCCGCTGATCGAGGCCTATGCGCAGGCGGCGCAAACGGGCGTCGCGGTTCCGCGGCCGATCCTGGCGACGCACGAGAACCTCGCCGTCGCGATGGCGCACGGCTACGGCATGGTGTCCCGGCGGATACCGGCGGTGATGGTACATGTCAGCGTCGGCACCGCGAACATGGTCTGCGCGGCGTTGAACGCGGCGCGCGAGAACGTTGCGATTCTGCTCACCGCGGGCAGGTCTCCGCTGACCGAGACCGGCTTGTTGGGGTCGCGCGACGGCTACATCCATTGGGCGCAGGAAATGTACGATCAGGCGGGCATGATCCGCGAAATCGTCAAATGGGATTACGAATTGCGCAACGCCGAGCAGCTAACCACGGTGGTCGACCGCGCGCTGGCGATCGCGGCGAGCGAACCGCGCGGCCCCGTCTACCTGTCTTTGCCGCGCGAGGTCATCGCGGCGCCGCTTTCCGGTCTCGAGCATCCCGCGCCCTCTCGGCTCGCCGCGGCGGCGCCCCCGGCGCCGGACGCAAACGCGATTGCCACGGCCGCGCGCATGCTCGCGCAGGCCGCGCGGCCGCTGATCGTGACGGCGAACGCCGGCAGGGACGCGGCGGCGTTCGTGGCGCTGACGCAGTTCATCGAGCGGTTTGCCATACCGGTCGTGCAGCATCGGCCGCGTTATCTCTCGCTGCCGTCATCCCATCCCATGAATCTCGGGTTCGACCCGGCGCGACTGGTGCAAAGCGCGGATGCGATTCTCGTGCTCGAGAGCGACGTTCCTTGGATTCCAAGCCGGGCCGCGCCGCGGGCGGACTGCAAGGTCATCGAATGCGGATTCGATCCTTTGTTCGCACGCTACCCGATCCGCGGCTTTCCCTGCGACGTCGCAATCACCGGGAGCACCGTTGCGACGCTATCCGCGTTGACCGCGGCCCTCGCCAACACGCTCGATGCCGAATCGATCGCGCTGCGTCGGCGCTGGATCAAGGACGAGCGCGAGGCGCTGACGGGTGCCTGGAAAACGGCGCGCGATGTGGCCGCCCGCAAGACCCCGCCCGATCCTGCCTGGGTGAGCCACTGTATCGATCGCGCCAAGGATCCCCACTGCATCGTGATCAACGAGTACACGCTGTTCCTGGAGCATTGCGCCTTCGAGTTTCCGGATCTCTATTTCGGATCGAGTTCCGCCTCGGGTCTCGGTTGGGGCGCCGGCGCCGCGCTCGGCGCCAAGCTTGCGCGCCCGCAGAGCCCAGTGATGGCGGTTCTCGGCGACGGCGCCTACATGTTCTGCAATCCCGCCGCCGTCCATCACGCCGCGGCCTTACACGAGCTGCCGGTTCTCTTCGTCGTCATGAACAACGGGATGTGGGGCGCGGTGGAGCGCAGCACGCTTGCCATGTATCCCGACGGCTTAGCGGCGAGGAGCAACGAACCGCCTTTCGTTGCGCTGAAAAAACTCCCCGCGTTCGAGACGATCTGCCAGGCGGCGGGCGGCTATGGCGAACGCGTGGAAGATCCAGCCGCGCTTCCCGGCGCATTGCAACGCGCCATGTCAGTCGTAAAGGATGAACGACGGCAGGCGCTCTTGAACGTCATCTGCGGACCCGGGGGAACGGCGTGAGCGACCCGCGCGCGATGTAAAGATAGGCACGAGGCCATTCAAACTGCCGAAGCGCTCACGAGCGCGCGCGCAGCTGCTCGCGGCGCTGCTGCAGGAAGCGGCGCACAGCCGGATCGGATTCGAGGCCGATCGCCCGTTGATAGGCCGCGTCGGCGGCAGCGACATCGTCCGCGCGTGCGAGCAGCCCGGCGCGCGCCGCCCAGTACGGTTGGTATTCGGCGAGCCGCCCGTCGTCCGCCACCTGATCGAGCGCCGCCAGGCCGGCGGCGGCGCCATGCGTCTCGGCAACCGCGATCGCCCGGTTGATCGCCACCACGGGCGAGCCGGTGATCGCCGACAAGGCGTCATAGAGGCGCTCGATCGCCGCCCAGTCGGAGCGACCGGTGCGGCGGCGCACGACATGGGCCGATTGCACCGCCGCCTCCAGCTGATAGCGGCCGATCGCACCCATGGCGCTGGCGCGAAAGAGCAGCGCCTCGGCCTCCTCGATCAACGGCGTATCCCACAATGCCGGATCCTGGTCGGCGAGCGGCACGTATTCGCCCCGCGCGTTGCGTCTTGCGCCCCGCCGCGCCTCGGCATGGAGCATCAGCGCCAACAGGCCGAGCGCCTCGGGCTCGTCCGGCAGCAGCGAGGCCACCAGCCGGCCGAGCCAAATCCCTTCTTCGGCGAGATTGCGGCGGCGAATCTCAGTACCGGCGGGATCGGACCAACCTTCGGCGAAGGCGGCGTAGATCGCGGCGAGCACCGCATCGAGACGGTCGCACAGCTCAGCGCGCTCAGGCACGCGAAACGGGATGGCGGCCTGCCTGATCTTGTTCTTGGCGCGCACCAGCCGTTGGCCCATGGTCGCCGGCGAGATCAGGAACGCCGAGGCGATGGTGGCGGCGTCGAAGCCGAGCACGGTCTGCAGGATCAGCGGGGCGCGGATGCCGGGATCGATGGCGGGATGGGCGCAGGCGAACATCAAAGCGAGCCGCTCGTCGGGAATATCGCGCGCGCTCGCCACCGCCAGCTCCTCGGCCATCATTCGCAACTCTTCGACGGCGCCCTCGCCGCTGCGCCGCCGCCGCAACTCTTCGACGGCGCCCTCGCCGCTGCGCCGCCGCCGCAACGCATCGATCGTCTTGCGCCGCGCCACGGCGATGAGCCACGCCTCCGCGTTGTCGGGGACACCGCTCGCGGGCCAATCGACCAGCGCGGCCGCGAAGGCCTCGGACAAGGCGTCCTCGGCCGCCGCGACATCGCCGGTGCGGGCTGCGAGAAAGGCGATGAGCTTGCCGTAGCTGCGGCGAGCCACCGCTTCGGCGGTCTCGCGGGCCTCCTGCGCGCACGCCATCGCCGGTCCCGATCTACATCGGCCAGACCGGACGCACCTCGATGGTGCCATGGCTCGCGCCGGGGCATCGCGACGCCCAGGAAATGGCAGCGTCGAGATCGGGCACGTCGATCATGTAGTATCCGCCGAGCTGCTCCTTGGTCTCGGCGTAAGGTCCATCGAGCACCTTGGTCTTGCCGTCGGCGACGCGCACGGTGCTCGCCGACGCGGTTGGCCGCAGGCGCTCGCCGCCGACGATGACGCCCGCTTTCGTCATGGCTTCCGTATAGGCGCCGTAGGCCGCGTGCACCTCCTCGAGCGCCGACTTAGGCCGGTTCAGCAGGCTCGCTTCGTTGGCGTAGATCAGCAGCAGATACTTCATGATGGTCTCCTTCAGCTGTTGCGGACGGGCCTCATGCTCCGTCGGCACAATGACGTCCGAGCCAGCCGAAATTCGACAGCGGCGCGAAAAAAAGGAGCACGCAGTCCGATGGCGCCCGAGGGCCCAGATAAGGACATGCTCAAATTCCGCATCGTGAAACAACCTTCAAGCACCGTTCGTGCCTATCTCGGTGCGCTCGATCTCACCGTCGGATGCTTTTTAATCAGTGAGCCGCAATTCGTAGATTAGCTCGTCTTCGGTGATACCATCTGGCCACGTTCGCGGTTTGCGACCGATGCAGGTAAAGCCGAGGCGTCGACACGCTCGTTGCGAGGACTCGTTTGAGGCGCGTATCGCCACTACGGCTCGCTTGAATTTGCGGCGCATCCGTATCCAATCGAGACACGCCTGATAAAGCATCAAGGACAGCCCTCGTCGGCGGTATTCTGGCAGGATGAAGGACATGACCAAGAATGCGGCGTCGTCACTTGATTCATCCCGGCCTCCAAACACGCCTGTTATACCGATGAGTTGCGCGGCATCGAACAAACCAAAGACCTGATGATTCGGACCGGCTATGGTCTCTTGCCATGCCTCGGGCG
>Ga0318547_10000219_pt1 | contig 15631 bp, 13 predicted proteins | sample GRESIP169b2f20_FD_203515 | JGI IMG/M metagenome (GOLD analysis project Ga0318547, IMG submission 203515) | Tropical soil microbial communities from Luquillo Experimental Forest, Puerto Rico - GRE.SIPMG.169b2f20 | ecosystem: Environmental > Terrestrial > Soil > Tropical forest > Bulk soil...
CCTCGATCAGGACCGTGTCGATCATCGGCATGTCGGACGCAACCGGCACGCGATAGTCGAGAAAGCCCGGATTTTCGAGCCGCCCATCCTTGTCGTAGATGTACTCCTCGCTCAGCGCCCAGCCGACGCCTTGCGCGACGCCGCCCTGCATTTGCCCTTCGACATAGGAGGGATGGATCGCACGGCCGACATCCTGGATCGCGGCATAGCGCAGGATCTTGACGTGGCCGGTCTCCTTATCGACCTCGACATCGCAGATATGCGTCGTGAAGCCTGGCGCCTGACCTTGCGCGTTGATTTGCACCTCGGCGCTGATCGGTCCTCCGGTGCGCGCCGCTTTAGCGGCGATCGCGGCTAGATCGAGCGGCTCGAAGCTGCCGGCGTTGGCGCCGGCCGGGAAAGCTTTTCCGTCCTTCCACTCGACCGCCTCGGGGCTGATGTCCCAAATGATCGCCGCGCGCTTTTTCAGTTCCTCGACGACCTTTTGCGCGGACTGTGTTACGGCCATGCCGCCAGCGAAAGTGACTCGGCTGCCGCCGGTGGAGGCGCTGAACCCGATCGCCGTCGTGTCGCCGACAACCGGACGGACCCTTTCGAACGGCACGCCTAGCACCTCGGCCACCATCATCGCCATCGAGGCGCGGGAGCCGCCGATGTCGGGGTGCCCTTCGGTTACCGTGACCGTGCCGTCCTCGTTGACGTGGCATGCCGCACTCGACTCTCCGCCGGCATTGTGCCAGTAGCCCGAGGCAATTCCGCGCCCCTGATTGGGTCCAAGCGGCACACTTAGCTGCGGGTGCACCTTTGCGGCCTCGACCGTCTTCATATAGCCGATGTTGTTCCAGGTCGGGCCGTGCGCCGCCTTGGTGCCGTCCTTGGCGCCATTGATCTCGCGCATCCTCAACGGATCGACACCGAGCTCGTGCGCCAGCTCGTCGATGCAGCTTTCGACTCCGAACGAGCCGATAGGCGCACCCGGTGCCCGGTAGGCGGCAACCTTCGGGCGATTGCACAGAACATCGTAGCCGATTGTCTCGGCGTTCGGCAGATCGTAGACCGCGAGACCGCAAATGCACCCCTGTTGAACCGGCGAGCCAGGGAACGCACCCGACTGGTACTTGAGCACGCTCTTTGCGGCAGTTATCCGCCCGTCCTTCTTGGCGCCGATCTTGACTTCAACGACGGCACCCGAGGTTGGGCCGGTTGCCCGGAACACCTCTTCGCGGCTCATCACGATCTTGACCGGCCGGCCCGACTTTTTCGACAGAATGTAGGCGACCGGCTCGAGATAGATGATCGTCTTGCCGCCAAAGCCGCCACCGATCTCGGCCGGGATGGCGCGAATGCTCGCGTTATCTTCAGCGCCTGCGATCCGCGAGGTATAGGCGCGGACCATGAACTGGCCCTGGCTCGAGCTCCAAATCGTGGTCTGCCCGTCGGGTGCCACCGAGACGACGCAGGCATGCGGCTCGATATAGGCTTGGTGCACCGGCTTTGTCGTGTAGCGCCGCTCGATAACGACGTCGGCTTCGGCGAAGCCGGCCTCGACATCGCCCTTGGCAAAGCGAACCATTTTCGAAACGTTCGAGGGCTTGCTCGGCTTGGGATCGACCCCCGCGGTAAAGATGTCGTCGTGCAGCACCGGCGCATCGTCTGCCATCGCCGCCTCGACATCCATCACGTGCGGCAATACCTCGTACTCGACCTCGATCAGATAGAGCGCCTGCTCGGCGATCGCGGGCGAGGTCGCAGCGACCGCAGCCACCGCGTGTCCCTCGTAGAGGGCCTTGCCTTTCGCCATGCAATTGCGCGACAGATCCCACAGATTATGCGGCATGGCGCCGATGGTGCGCTTGTCCGGCGGGATGTCTGGGAAGTCGGTGCGCGTCGTCACGGCCTTGACACCGGGCAACGCCATCGCCTTGTCGGTGTTGATCGACACGATCCGCGCGTGGGCGTGCGGGCTGCGCTTGATTTTGCCCCACAACATGCCGGGCATTTTCATGTCAGCGCCAAAATTTGCACGCCCGGTGACTTTGTCGACGCCATCGGGCCGGATCGGCCGGGTCCCGACGATCTTCAGCGACTCCTTTTCGAGAAAAGACATTATTGGGCCTCCCCTCGCATGACCGCGGCCGCGTCGAGCACCGCGCGGATGATTTTGTCGTAACCGGTGCAGCGACAGAGATTGCCGGCAAGCCAGTAGCGCGTCTCTTCCTCTGTCGGGTTCAGGTTCTCATCGAGCAAAGCCTTCGCCGCGACGATGAACCCGGGTGTGCAGAAGCCGCATTGCAATGCCGCGTGCTCGAGGAACTTCTGCTGCACCGGGTGCAACTTTTCGCCCTCGGCGATGCCCTCGACGGTTGTGATCTTGCGGCCTTCGGCTTCGGCCCCGAGCATCAGGCATGAGCAGACGATCTGGCCGTCGGCGATGACCGTGCAGGCCCCGCAATCACCAGAGCTGCAGCCCTCTTTGCTGCCCGTCAGGTTGAGCTCGTCGCGCAGCACGTCGAGCAAGGTCTGCTGCGGCTCGCAGAGGAACTCGACAGGTTCCCCATTGATGATGGTCGATACGTGGGTTTTAGCCATGGGCAGTCTCCTAGCGCTTGGCGGCGCGTTCAAAGGCTATCGCGGCCGCTCGACGCGCCAGGACGCCGGCGACCTTGATGCGGTATTCGATTGTGCCGCGCTTGTCGTTGATCGGCTTGCAGGCGCGACCGGCGGCGGCATCGAGCTTGGATAGGGTTTCATTATCGAGCTTGTGGCCAATCAGTGCAGCCGCCGCCTCTTCGGCGATGACCTGCGTTGGCGCCACAGCACCCAGCACGACGCGGGCGTCGGTGCACACACCGTTCCCATCGAGCGTGACATTGACCCCGCAGCCGACGACGGCGATGTCCATCTCGGTACGCGGGATGAAGCGCAGGTAGGCGTCCGACTGGTGCGGCTTTGGTTTGGGTACATGAAATTCGATGATGAACTCGCCCTTCTGGAGCGAAGTCTGGCCCGGCCCGGTGACGATCGCTTCGACCGGCGCTTCGCGCCTACCGCCAGGCCCGGCTATGACGGCCGTCGCACGCGCGGCGATCAGCGCCGGCACGCTGTCGGCCGCCGGAGAAGCGTTGCACAGATTGCCGGCGAAAGAGGCGCGTCCCTGGATCTGCTCCGAGCCGATCAGATCCATGCCTTCGACGATGCCCGGCCAAGCGCGGGTCAGAGCTTCGTTCGCATAGATCGTCACCCCGGGTGTCGAAGCGCCGATCACAAAACGATCGCTCTCCTCGCGGATGCCGATCAGCTCGGGAATTCTCTTCGTATCAACGATCAGGTCGGGGCGGGTTCGACCCGACCGCAGCTGCACCAAGAGATCGGTCCCGCCGGCCAGCACCTTGGCTATGCCGGAGGCGCCGGCCAAGATCTTGACGGCCTCGTCGACGCTCGTCGGTGCGGCAAAGCTCAAACTGGGCATGTTCGCTCCTGAATTCGCGCGGGCACAATTTAGCGGACCGACCAAATGTCGGCACCGCACCGCCTTGGCTTACACTACCAGCCCCCGCGGCGTGAACAACTATGTTCGAATGCCTCCAAGAAGACCGCGCAACCCCCACACCGATGATTCACATAGCTCGTGGTGCTCGAGTAATCTGCTTCGGGCGATCGAGCGGGGCGAAAAAGATGGAAGGCTGGGCGGAGACTTGGCGCGGCATCGTTGCTCCCTGGGAGTGCGACATCACCGAGCATTTCACGATTGCCTATTATTTCGATCGACTCGCGGATGCGTCGGCGATGATGGCCGGGAATCTGGGCTTGGTCGGAGCGCCGCAATCGATTGGCCGCCGCTTCGACGTCCGGTTTGTGCGCGAACTGCGCGCCGGCGCCAGCTTTCATATCCTGAGCGCGCCGATCGCGCTGGTCACCGGCGCTCTTCGCCTCGGTCACCAGTTCCTCGACTCGGCAGACGGCGAGGTGACCGCCTGGGTCGAAGAGACGCTCGACATCACGGGGGCGGGATTGGCGGGCGAGACCTACGACGTGATCGGCCGGCACCTGTTGCCCTGGCCGGGTCCTGCGGTCGAGCGCCGGCCAGAGCCGAGCACTTCCCTGGGGTTCATTCCGACAGCTCGCGATCGTGTCAAGCCGATGGACATCGACCCTGATGGAAATTTCGCGCTAGCGGCATTTGTCCATCGCTTTACCGCCGGCTGCATGCAGGCGTTGGCCGCGATCGGGGCCACAGCTTCCTACCTCGAGGCCGAGCGTAAAGGTTACTCGACCTTCGAGCTCGCCCTACAATTATCCGGGTTGCCTCGGCTGGGGAGCCCGATTTTTGTCGAAACCGGCATCGCGCATCTCGGCAACTCCTCGATCCGCTTCGTGCATCGGATGTGCAACCCTTCCGATGGGACGGAATTCGCCCGGCTCAGCCAGTTCGGGGTCCAGCTCGATCTCGATACGAGACGACCGGCGGCATTGCCGGAAACGGTCAAAGCGGCCGCGCAGCGGTTATTGCTTCCGGCCGAGTAGCGCCATCGGGATAGCTCGCCATGCCCTCACCAGACCCGCGCCCGACCTTAGACGCGCCCGACGACGACCCTTATCTGTGGCTCGAGGAAATCGACGGTGAGCGCCCGCTCGCTTGGGTCGAGGCGCAGAACGCAGGGACATTGGCGCGGTTCGGCGACGCCCGCTTCGTGGCCGACCGAGACACCCTCGCGGCAATCTTCGATCGCCCCGACAACATCCCGTTGATCGCCCGGCGCGGCATGAGGGTTTTCAATTTCTGGAAGGACGCGTCGCATCCGCGCGGCTTGTGGCGGGCGACAATGCTCGACAGCTACCGCGGCGAGCAGCCCCAGTGGGACATCCTGCTCGATCTCGACGCTCTGGCCGCGAGGGAGGGCGAGGACTGGACCTGGAGCGGCGCCGTGACGGTCCCGAGTAGTCATGACCGCGCCATCTTGATGCTGTCGCGCGGCGGCGCCGACGCGGTTGTGCTGCGCGAATTCGATCTCGCCGCACGCGACTTCGTTTCTGGAGGCTTCACCCTGCCGGAGGCCAAGGGCGGAGCCGCCTGGCTCGATCGCGACTCCTTGCTGCTCTCCTCGGCGTGGGGCCAGGGCATGGCGACCAGCTCGGGTTACGCTCGCGCGGTACGGCTGTGGCGGCGTGGAACCGACCCGCTCAAAGCCCCGATCATATTCGAGACGAGCGCCGAGTGCATGGCCGTCTGGGCTGATGTCGACCGTGAGGCCAAGGACGAGCGTGTCTGGTTCGTCGAGCGGCTTGGCTTTTTCGATGCCGTCGTGTCGATTGGCGACCAGACCGGTCCCCAGACCCGGATCGATCTCCCGACCGATGTCTGGGTTCAATGGCACCGCAGCTGGCTCGCAGCCAGGCGGCGCACCCCGTGGGAAGTTGATGGCGAGACCCACCCGCCGGACACCGTGCTCGGCATTTCCTTTGCGGCCTTTCTCGCGGGAGAACGCCATTTCGCCAAATTGTTCGAGCCAGGTGAGCGCCGCGCGCTGCAAGGGTTCTTCTGGAGCGGCGGCCGGCTCGTCCTGTCGATCCTCGACGACCTGAAGCCAAACTTCGAAGTGCTGACCCCGTCCGAGACCGGCTGGGCACGGCAGCGCATCACCGGCTTGCCCGACATCGGCGTCGCTCATGTTTGGTCGCTCGATGTTCGGACTGAGGAGTCGACCGGCGAGCTCTTGGCCAGCGCGCAGGACCCGTTGACCCCGCCTTCGCTTTATCTCGTTCCGCCGCTCGAGGCCCCGCTGCTCCTGAAGCGTGCGCCGCAGACCTTCAACCCGGCCGGCCTCGTCGTGACCCGGCATGAAGCGATCTCCGAGGACGGCACCCGCATCCCCTATGTCCAGGTCGGGCCACCGGGCGAGACCGGCGAGGCGCCGGTCCATCTTTCGGGCTATGGCGGGTTCGGCATTTCGCAGCTGCCCTACTACAGCTCGGCGGTCGGCAAGCTGTGGCTTGAGCGCGGCGGGACCGGTGTTGTCGCCAACATCCGGGGCGGGGGCGAGTTTGGCACAGCGTGGCACGATGCCGGACGCCAGGACAAAAAACGGCTCAGCCATGATGATTTCGCCGCTGTCGCCGCCGACTTAGTGCGCCGCGGGGTAACACGGCCCGGCCATATCGCTGCCGAGGGCGGGTCGAACGGCGGCATTCTGATCACCAACATGCTGACCCGCTATCCGGAGCGCTTTGGCGCGTTGTTCTGCACGATCCCGCTGATCGACATGCGCCGCTATGCGAAACTGCACGCCGGGGCGAGCTGGATCGCCGAATACGGCAATCCCGACGATCCTTCGGACTGGGAATTTCTCGCCGGAATTTCGGCCTATCACGCCGCGGTCCCGGGGCGGCATTACCCACCAATCCTGATCGCGACGAGCCGGCGCGACGACCGGGTGCATCCCGGCCACGCCCGCAAGATGACGGCAAAATTGCAGGCGATGGGCTATGAGGCCTACTTTTACGAGCCTGCCGCGGGCGGGCACGGCTATGGCAAGGACAACGCCGAACGCGCCGCCTTCACCGCGCTCGGCTACAATTTCCTGCGCCGCGCCATCGGCTGGGAGGTGCCCTAATTGGCGCTGGAGACACCTGATGACTGTGGAAACCCTGCGGAGGCCGTTCAACTTTCCGCGATGGATCGACGCGCATAGCCATCTGTTGAAGCCTCCGGTCGGCAACAAATTGGTGTTCGAGGACGCCGGCATGGTCGTGCAGGTCGTCGGCGGCCCGAACCAGCGGGTCGACTTTCACGACGACCCGAGCGAGGAGTTTTTTTACCAGTTGCGCGGCGACATGATGCTGAAGCTCGCCGAAGCGGGCCGGATCCACGACCTGCCGATCCGCGAAGGCGAGGTCTTTCTGCTACCACCACACATACGCCACTCGCCGCAGCGCCCGATCGCCGGCTCGGTCGGGCTCGTCGTCGAAGGCGCGCGCAGACCCGATGACAGGGACGGGTTCGAGTGGTTCTGCTTCGAGTGCGGGTCTCTTGTTCACCGTGTCGAGATCGCCGTCGCCGATCTCGTCAAGGATCTGCCGCCGCTATTTGCGGATTTCTATGCCGATCCGAGCGCGCGCCGCTGCCGAGAGTGCGGTAGTGTGCATCCGGGAAAAGAGCCGCCGTCGGGATGGGCGGTGATCCCGGCGTGAGGAGCGAGCCATGAAGTTCGGCATATTCTACGAGTTACAATTGCCGCGCCCCTGGACGCCGGAGGGCGAGTTCACGCTCTACCAGAACGCGCTCGACCAGGTGGAGCTCGCCGACCGGCTCGGTTACGATTTTGCCTGGGAGGTTGAGCACCACTTCCTCGAAGAGTATTCGCATTCGCCGGCCCCTGAAGTCTTTCTCGCCGCGGCGAGCCAGCGCACCCGGCAGATTCGCCTCGCGCACGGGATCATGCAATTGACGACCGTCCACCCGGCCCGCGTCGCCGAGCGGATCGCGGCCCTCGATTTGGTCAGTCGCGGTCGCGTCGAATTCGGTATGGGCGAGAGCGCCAGCATCACCGAGCTCGAGCCCTTCGACCGCAACTTCGAGGAAAAGCGCGCGGTCTGGGAAGACGCAGTGCGGGCGGTGATCCCGATGTTCAAAGAAAGCGGCTGCGAATACCACGGGACACATTTCGATTTCCCGCTGCGCAACGTCGTGCCCAAGCCGCTGCAGAAGCCGCACCCGCCGTTATGGGTCGCTTGCTCGCAGCTCGACACGATCGAGATGGCCGGCCGCCGCGGCCTGGGGGCGCTCGCGTTCCAGTTTCTCAGTGCCGACGCCGCGCATGCCTGGGTGCACGCCTACTACAATTCTTACACCAAACGGCTCGACAAGCTCGCCGACTATGTGACCAATCCGAACATCGCGCTGACCAGCTATTTCATGTGCGCCGAGACCGACGAGGAGGCGCGCCGCCGCGCCGACGGCATCCCGTTCTTCCAGTTCGCATTGCGCTTTTATGGGCTGAGCCCGAACCGCAAACGGCCGGAGCCCGGCACGGTCAATTTGTGGGATGAATACGAGAAATGGAAGCAGGAGAACCCGGACGGGCTCGCCCGCGCGCTGTCCGGTGGGTTGATCGGCTCGCCGGAAACCCTGCGGCGCAGGCTGCGGCGGTTCGAGACCTCGCACATCGATCAGGTCATCCTCTTGAACCAGGCCGGCAAGAACACGCACGAGCACATCTGCGAGAGCCTCGAGCTGTTCGCTCGCGAGGTGATGCCCGAGTTCCACGCCCATGAGCCGGCGCAGCAGGCTTGGAAACGCCAGGTGCTGGCTCGCGAGATCGAGCTGGAAGAGATCGACACCGCGCCCTTCCGCGAGCGCTACGGCCCAAATTCGGTGCAGGTCACTAGACAACAGGCCGCGGAGTAGGCGACCGCGCAGCCGGGGAGACGGCATGACAGCGATCCGTCGCCCCGCCGTGGTTGTCGCGGGCCATCTCTCGCAATAAGAACGCGATACAAAAACTAGGAGACTGTCGTGCGGTTTCTGATCGTCGGCGCCGGGGCGCTGGGTGGCTATTACGGCAGCATGCTGGTGAAGGGCGGCGGGGATGTCACATTGCTGGTTCGCCCGGCGTGGGCGGCACAGCTCGCCGAACGCGGGCTCGTCATCAAGCGGGCGGACGATGAGTTCAGGACACCGGTCAAGACCGTGACCGCCGGTGCCAATGAAGGGCCTTACGACGTCGTGTTTGTCACCTGCAAGGCCTACGATCTCGACGTTGCGATCGACGATTTCGCGCCGGCTCTGAGCCGAAGAGGCGCGGTATTGCCGGTGCTGAACGGGATAAACCACATCGCGCGATTAACTGATCGTCTTGGCGCTGACCGGGTGCTTGGCGGCGTGACGTTTTTTTCGGTTGTGCGGACGCCGGAGGGCGACGTCATGGTGCCGGGCCACGGGAGCGGACGCACCTCGTTTGGGGAATTAACCGGGGAGCGCTCTCCTCGGTGCGAGACGATCCACGCCGCTTTCACCGATGGCGGGGTTCCAAGCACGGTCAGCGACCACATTGTCACCGAGATGTGGGAGAAATTCTCTGGCTTTGCCGCAGCGGCGGCGATCGCAGTGTTGACCCGCGCTCGGGCCGGCGAGGTCGCTGCGGCACCAGCCGGAGCAGATTTTGTCGACGCGGCTCTCGATGAATGCGCCCGGGTCACGACGGCCGAGGGATATCCCCCATCTGCCGCGATCACCGACATCTACCGTCGCGCATTTGGCGAGGTTGGCTCCAATGCCGCTCCCTCGATGCTGTTCGATATCGAGAACGGGCGCCCGACCGAGGCCGAGCATATCGTCGGGGACCTCGTGAACCGCGCCGACCGGCTCGGTGTGGACACCCCGATCCTGCGGGCGGCATTGTGCAATCTGCAGATCTACGAAGCCCGCCGTAGCGCGCGGGTGTAGCTCAGACGCGCGCGGGACAGCCAGTCCTGTTGGAGCGGAGCTTTTCAACGGAGCCGCCGATGCCTCAGCCCATGCCCGCGATCAGTCTCGTCGCCGTCCCCGGGCGCCGCCGCCGGACCCTCGACATCGCGCGCGAGATCGAGCGGCGGGGCTTTTCCGGCATCTACATGCCGAGCCGCTTCGGTAACATGGCGCAGTGCACAGGCTTGGCGTTGGCCACCGAGCGGATCCGCTTCGGTACTGCGATCGCCCCAATCTATTCCCAGACGACCGAGGAATTTGCGGCCGGTGCCGCCTATATCCACGAGCTCTCGGGCGGGCGCTTCCGCTTCGGCATCGGGGTTGCGCACGGCCCGATGCATCAGCGCCTCGGCATCACCCCGGGTAAGCCACTGGGCGACACCCGCGCCTTTGTCGAAAAGCTTAAGTCCCATGACGGTATCGGTGCTCTGCCGCCGATTGTGCTTGCGGCCCTGCGCAAGCGGATGGTGGCCCTCGCTGCCGAGATCGCCCAAGGCGTGCTGTTTGCCAATGCCAGCCTGTCACACCTAGCGACGTCGTTGTCCGTCGTCCGACCAGCCAAACGCGCCGACCCGGATTTCCTGATCGGCAACATGCTGCCGGTATGCATTACCGATGACGAAGGTGCCGCGCTGACGCTGCATCGCCGCCGGCTGGTGCGGTACGTGCTATTGCCGAACTACCGCAATTACTGGAAGGAAGCCGGTTACCGCGAGGAGATGACGGCGATCGAGCGGGCCCTCGCCGACAACCGCCGCGACGACATTCCAAAATACTTGACCGACCGCTGGATCGCCGACGCCACGCTCTACGGCTCGGCAGCGAAGGTGCGCGACCGGCTCGACGAGTGGTATGCCGCCGGCCTCAACACTCCGGTCCTTGTTCCCAACTCGGTCAACGGCAACCAGCTGACTGCACTCGACGAAATTTTCGCGTGCTTCGCCAAGTGATCCTGACTAAGCGGGGAAGGGATGGAACAGCGCAATCTCGGGAAATCCGGCCTTCGGGTGTCGGTCGTCGGGCTCGGCTGCAACAATTTCGGCGGGCGCATCGATCTGGCAGCAACCCGCAAGGTCGTCCACAAGGCGCTCGACCTCGGGATCACGTTCTTCGACGAAGCCGACACCTACGGCGACCAGCGCGGCAGTTCCGAGGGGTGCCTCGGCGAGATCCTCGGCGATCGCCGCAAGGACATCGTGTTGGCGACCAAATTTGCGCGACCGATGGATGCGGCGGGTCGCTACCAGGGCGCCTCCCGCCATTACATCATGGCCGAGGTCGAGGCCAGCCTCAGGCGTCTCAAAACCGACTGGATCGACCTCTACCAGCAGCATCAGCCCGATCCGCTCACGCCGATCGAAGAGACCATGCGGGCGCTCGACGATCTCGTTCGGGCGGGCAAGGTCCGTTATATCGGCTGCTCGACTCTGCCGGGCTGGCAGGTTGTCGAGGCGCAATGGACGGCCAAATATCACGGCCTCCACCATTTCATTTCATGCCAGGAAGAGTACAGCCTGCTTGCGCGCCGGCTCGATTTTGAGATGATGCCGGTGCTGCGGGCCTACGATCTGGGTCTGATCCCGTTCGCGCCGCTCGCCAACGGGCTGCTGACCGGGAAATACAAAAGAGATATGCCGCTCCCCGAAGGGGCTCGCTTGAGCTACATGCAGCGAGCGGCCGGCCGCTATCTGACTGACGAAAATTGGGCGACAGTCGAGCGCCTCGAAGGCTTCGCAGCCGAGCGCGGCCACACGCTCCTAGAGCTGGCCGTCAGCTGGCTCGCCCGGCGGCCGCAGGTGGCGAGCGTCATCGCCGGGGCCACCCGGCCCGAACAGGTCGAGGCGAATGTCCGGTCGGCCGGTTGGGCATTGACAGACGAGGACATGCAGGAGATCGATCGGCTGACCATCAAATGACGGTCGCAACCCTGGGGAAGGAAGCCCGACATGGACATTAGACTGGACGGAAAGAGCGCGGTGGTCACCGGCGGCAGCAAGGGGCTGGGTCTGGCGATCGCCGAGGAATATGCCAAATCGGGTGCGGATGTCGCGATCCTGGCGCGCGACCCGGGGACCCTCGCTCAGGCCAAAGCCAAGATCCAGGCCGGCGCGCCGGGACGTAAGGTCGCCGCGATCAGCTGCGACGTGTCGAAAGTCGCCGACATCCGCAAGGCGTACGACCAGATCATGTCAGAATTCGGCAAGGTCGACATTTTTGTCAACAATGCCGGGCAATCGACGCGCGGCCCCTCCGAGACATTGACCGACGAGATGTGGCAGGCCGATCTCGACCTCAAACTGTTCGCGCAGATCCGCTTCTGCCGGCTCGTTTTCCCGCAGATGAAGGAGCGGCGCTGGGGCCGCATCATCAGCGTCCTCAACATCGGCGCCAAAGCGCCGGGCGCTGACAGCGCGCCGACTTCGGTCAGCCGCGCCGCCCAGATGGCCTTCACGAAGGCCTTGTCCCAGGAAGGCGCGCCCCACAACGTGCTGGTTAATTCGCTGCATGTTGGCGTCATCGTCAGCGACCAGATCGTGCGCCGTCATCGCCGCGAGGGCGCCAACGTGTCGCTCGACGATTTTATCGCGCAAGCCGGACGGGACATTCCGCTCGGTCGCATGGGGCGGGCCGAGGAATTCGCCAGCGTTGCGACCTTTCTCGCCTCCGACGCCGCCTCCTACGTGACCGGCTGCGCGATCAACGTCGACGGAGGCCGCTCGCCGGTGGTGTGACACGCGCTTCCCTGTAGCGGCCCTTGGTCGCGGTAATCCGCATTAGACCATGTTAACGGGTAGCTAACCGAAGGAACGGTGACGGCGACGGCATACGCGACCGCAATCGATGCCTGGGACAAAAAATGGGCGACCGAAGAGGGCCGCGCTGATTGGCTCGACCCCGAGCCCGACGTCGTTGCATTACTGCCCGAGCTGAAGGCGCGCGGCGTCCGCAGGGCGCTCGATCTCGGTTGCGGCGTCGGCCGGCACGCGCTGCTTCTGGCCGAGCAAGGGCTGATCGTCGAGGCGATCGACGGCAGCGCCGCCGGTCTTAAGGTCACACGAGAGATGGCACAAGCGCGCGGCGTTTCACTGGGTTTGCGACAAGCGACGGCCGATGCGCTGCCATTCGATGACGCCAGCTTTGATTTCGTGCTGTCGTGGAACGTAATCCATCACGGCACATTGGGCGATGTTGGGCGCCGTCTCGCCGAGATCTGGCGCGTGATGAAGCCTGGAGCGCTGTATCAGGGCACGATGCTGCCGACCCGAAATATCAACTACGGCAGAGGCCGCACCGTCGCGCCCGACACCTTTGTCGTCGACGGGTCGGAACGGGGGCACCCGCATTTCTATTGCGATGCAGCCACGTTGGTCGCGCTGTTCGCCGGCTTCGAGCTGCTGTCGCTCAAACAGCAACAGCATCGCAAGCCTGGCTCATGGCACTGGCACATCATCGCCGAGCGCCGGCCTTAGGAGCCGGTATAGGGAGGATTGGCCCATGAGAATTGGCTTGTTTTACCAGATTCAAGTCCCCAAGCCCTGGACCCCGGCCAGCGAATCGCAACGCATTTACGAAGCCCTCGAGCAGATTCCGTATGCCGAGGAGCAGGGCTTCGAGAGCGTGTGGTTCTCCGAGCATCACTTCCGCCCGGTGTGGTCGCACAACAGCGCGCCGGATCTCACCTTGGCGGCGGTCAGTCAGCGCACGAGCACCATACGCCTCGGTGTCGGGGTGGTGCTCGCGCCGATCCACCACCCTCTGCATATCGCGCAGCGCATGGCCACCCTCGATGTCCTGAGCCACGGGCGAGTCGATGTCGGCATCGGCCGGACCGGTTATCCCTACCAGCTGACCCCGTACGGGACGGACCTGCGCGACACCCGCGGCATGTGGCAGGAATTCGCCGATGTGCTGCCGCGGATCTGGACTCAAGAGGAAATCGCGTATCACGGGACGTACTATCAAATCCCGCGGCGCGAGGTCCTGCCAAAGCCAGTACAGCGGCCGCATCCACCGCTTTGGTCGGCGTGCGGCAGCGACGAGACGGCGCGCCTGACCGGCAATCTGGGGATGGGAGGGCTGTTCGGCAGCGAAGGCGGCCCGGACCGCGTCGACCAGCTAATGGCATTGTACCGCGACGCATTGCGGACCTCCCCAAGCAATCGGATCGGGCCGGCACCTCGCGCTGCGCTGATGACGGCTGGCTATTGCCACGAGGATCGGCAGGTCGTGGCCCGGCGCGGCACCGAGCTCGTCGGCTGGTACATCGAGCAACAACGCGAGCGCGCCCGGCTGGTGTGGCGCGACTATGACCCGGCCACTGTGCCGCCCGATTACCAGGGCTATTATGCGCGCGATCAGCGCCTGGCCAGCGGTCCGCATCCCGGTGAGCCCACGCCGCAGGAGGTGCGCGAGGAGGGCACCAAGTTCTGCGTCGGCACGCCCGAAGATTGCATTCGGTTTCTTGAACTCTACGAAGCCCTCGGCATCGAGGAAGCAATTCTGCTGTGCGCAGTCGGGCCGGCAACGCATCAGGAGGTGCTCAATACCATTCGCCTGTTTGGCGAGCAGGTGATCCCTCACTTCCAGGCCAGGAAGCCGCCTGCCGCGCTTGCGCGAGCCTCGGCGTAGGCAATGAGGAACGATATGGTGCACGCCGCTCTGCGGATGTTTGCGGCGGTTGCAATTGTCCTCGGTCTGCTCCTGGCGCAGGCGGCCATTGCTCAGCAGCCGGCGCAGCCGGACGCATCGCCGCCGCAGCCGGCGGCGGCTCAGTTGCCGGAACAGCCGAGTCCGCCCGCTTTCAAACCCGAAGAGCTCGACCAACTCTTGGCACCCATCGCGCTTTATCCCGACGAGCTGATCGTCCAAATCCTGACCGCCGCCACCTATCCGCTCGAGATCGTCATGGCAGCGCGCTGGGCCGCCGACCCGAAAAATGCGGTGCTCAAAGGCGATGCGCTGGCGCAGGCGCTGGAAGGGCAAAGCTGGGACGCCAGCGTCAAATCGCTGGTGCCGTTCCCGAGCGTTCTCAAGATGATGTCGGATAAGCTCGACTGGACGCAAAAGCTCGGCGACGCCTTTTTGAGTCAAGAGGCGGATTGCCTGGCGTCTGTGCAAAGCCTGCGCCGCAAGGCAGCAGCCGCCGGGACGTTGAAATCGACGCCGCAGCAGAACGTGACCGTTGCGCCCCGTGCGGCCCCAGGCCTCCCGGGGCCGCCGGCTGGTGAGCCGATAACCATGGCGCCGGTGACCGAGGACCAGACGATCTCGATTGCTCCTGCCGATCCCCAGGTCGTCTACGTGCCCTCCTACGATCCGGGGACTGCCTACGGCGCCTGGCCGTACCCGAGTTATCCGCCATACGCCTTTCCTCCGCCGGTCGGCTACGGCGTCGCTGCCGGGCTGGCGACCGGCCTCGCCTTCGGCGCCGGCGTCGCCGTCGCCGGCTCGCTCTGGGGCTGGGGTCGTCCCAACTGGGGCGGCGGCAGCGTCAACATCAACACTAACCAATTCAATAGCATCAATCGCACTGCGATCACCGGCAACACCTGGCAGCATAACGCGGTGCACCGCCAGGGTGTTGCGTACCGAGATGCAGCAACCCGCCAACGCTTTGGCGGCCAGACGGCAGCCGGCGCCGCAGCCCGCAGGGACTATCGCGGCTTTGAGGGGCGGGGCGCTGGTGCCGTCGCCGGGCGAGGAGGTCAGCTTGCGGGCGAGGCAGGCCGGGTGGGACAGGCCGGTGCGACGGCGCGCGCCGGACAAGGTCGCGTCGCGGCGAACCGGGGAGGCGGTCAAGGTCTGCAAGGAGGCACGGGTGGACAAGGTGGCCGGTCGCAGGGTCTAGGACAACGCGCCGATCTTGGCTCTTCGCAGTTTCGTGGTGGTGGCGGACGCGGCAACTTTGCTCAGCAGCGCTCGGCCTTCAATCCCGGCAATGGGGCGCAGACCCGAGCTTTTGCCCAGCGCGGTGCGGCGAGCCGCCAGCAATTCGCGGGCAACTTCCAACGTGGCGGCGGCGGTTTCCAGCGAGCAGGCGGGGGTGGTTTCCAGCGCGCCGGTGGCGGTGGTGGTGGGGGTTTCCACGGTGGCGGTGGAGCGCGCGGGGGCGGAGGCGGGGGCGGGTTCCGTGGCAGACGATGACATCCTAAAGGGCCGGCGAAGTAT